>Ga0123355_10004761_pt1 | contig 19749 bp, 12 predicted proteins | sample TergutEmb28metaG_3_FD_89872 | JGI IMG/M metagenome (GOLD analysis project Ga0123355, IMG submission 89872) | Embiratermes neotenicus P1 segment gut microbial communities from Petit-Saut dam, French Guiana - Emb289 P1 | ecosystem: Host-associated > Arthropoda: Insects > Digestive system > Gut ...
CCTACCTACGTGAAACTTGGCAAGCAGACTCGCTAAACATGGTTGTCCTACCATCTACCGGTGCTTGGCGCTAACACAACTGCTGTGCAGATGGTGGCACCAGTCCGGAAAATTTTGGATCCATCCACGTACTGTAACTCTGCCACCTCGCCAGATACAAAATGCAGCCTCTCAACAAGTCTTTCAATGAGGTCCTCAAATTTTCCACCAGACAGAATATAACAATATAACAATGATGATGTTACAAGAACTACTGTCGTTTCCGGCGTAATATAATTACTCGTCCTTGCAGCGCAGTGAAAACCCAAACTTTTGGCAGTGCGACATGAATCAAGTAGTACCGATAATCCACATATTCTTCAACCAGAGATGTAAATTTCGAACAGAGGGCGTAGGACTTCTGAATAGACCCTCTGACAGGTTACCCAAATATAAAAACTTCTCACGGACTGCATAAACACCTAAGCAGACATAAACAAGAGAACCGATACAGATGGATTTCGAAGTGACATCTGATCGGTTCCGCAAAAGGGCCGCAAGAAGGGCCCTGAAGAAGGGAAAAACAATGACAGAAAGAAACATCACGAAGAAAAGGCGCGTCAAGAAGAAGAAGAAGAAGAAGAAGAAGAAGAAGAAGAAGAAGGAGGAGGAGGAGGAGGAGAAGGAGGAGGAGGAAGAGGAGGAGGAGAAGAATAAGAAGGCGAAAGAGGAGAAGAAGAGGAGGAGAAGAAGAGGAGGAGGAGGAGGAGGAGAAGAAGAAGAAGAAGAAGGAGGAGGAGGAGATGATGATGATGATGATGATTTGGACGATACAGTCGACCAAATGTCTGTTGCATCTTATACCTCTATACTTGTTTCGGAGCTGGGAAAACCGCCTCCCTTAACAGTGCTAATTGAAGACAGGTACGAGGAAATGAGGATCCAGTAAATACTGGTATGCGTGAAATGTGGTCTCAAATGGAATGGAGTTTGCAGCACACCTGAATACCTTTGCACACACACACACACACACACACACACACACACACTGCGAACAGGAACAACAAATTGAGGTGTTTCGCAAACAGACTGCTGCAGTGAAACGTTTTCTTGTCTAATACAAAGATTTTTAAAATTATAAATCTTTACTGTGCGATAAAATTAAATACAATTACGTAAAATGGGTCACAAATTTTTAGCTGTCTTCTAGCCCGTGACTTGTACGAAGAAAAGTAGTTCCATATTATCAGCACTTTTTCAAGATGTGTTACTCCGCTTTCTTAGAAAACGGAAAAAAAAAAACGAAAAATATGTTTACCAACGGCATCGTCTGAAGATAATTAAACTTTACAGCCCTTGCGTCCTACCGTCTAGGACGCTAACCTCCAAACGTTGCATTTAATGTATTTATTCAACAAATATAACACATATAGTTACTGAATATTTTAAACATAGTATATACTCTCCGTTTTTTTCTCTTCAAAATGCATTTTGTTTCATAATTCTAACGTATTTGGTTCCTGTTTTATTCACATTTTATATACAGGATGTGCTAAAATTAAAAAAATAATTCCGGTGCCAAAAGGTTAAACTTCTTACAAAACGATGTATGATTTTCCTACGTCGACATATGTTGAAAGCAAAGCCAAAGGGATTCCACTTAACCATTCCTTCATCTACCTAATACTCCTGTCGACCTGCATGTTGATACAGCGACTATGTAATCATACCAACACCGAAAAGCCACAAGCCACACAGGCCTGCATATGATACTCCATCGTGGGCCTGTAGGGATATAGCTGCAGCCTTATTGCTCTATGTATGTAACACAGACTAAAGCGGCTTATACCATGCCATGTCCTTCGGCACACAGCAAGTTATCACATCCAGCAGTACAGTAAAATTCGAACACAGCCGTTAAGTATTTTCCTTAGCACGTCAATATGATATTCCTAAATTTTTTAATCAAAGAAGAATTAATTAATTAGCAAAGCTATCACGCGTAGTGTATATATCACTGGTCGTCGCCTACAAAGACGCTCCCGACGAAGGGTAGGATGTTGAAACGCTGAATATTGGGCTTTGAAATCTCTCCATTACTTTGAAAATAATGTATTGTAAGTCCGTTTTAATCAGAGTTTCAATGTTCAAACAGCCTGAATAAAAACCATCAGCGTCATGACAGCGACTCAGTAACAGTTATAGTGTTCTGGCGACAGATTGCGAATGACGTTCTTCATTTTGTACAGGAAAGGACGAACTTGGTGCAATGTATACGTTATTTACACGTCCAGCATGTAAATATCAGTAAACTCTCGTTGTCCTGCTGTTTGTTTGCTCAGTATTGTTAGAAACTCCGCAGAAAACTTCAATACAGAATATACTAACACAGTTATACAAACGAAGGAACAAATAAACAAAACCGTAGTCGGATTCAAATTATGTCGGTTAAACTTTAAGTTATAAGCAGGACAGGAATCCACGAATAAAGCCCGTCTGTTGCTTCTTTAAGTAAATGTTGAATCCCTTTTGGCTGTATCTAATGTATACATGAATGTGTACAGAGTAAGCAGCAAAGAAAGTCGATAATCTGTTATATATTTAGTTGTTGTTTATTTAACGAGGACTTCAGCTGCTCAAATTATGAAGCGCCGAAAAATGGATTAATGAATATAGAATTGAAATACTGTAGAAGGAAGTGATCTGGCGTAGTGTAAGGTACGATCCAGGCACTTGCTTGGGGAAACCGAGGAAAACCATAAACGTCAGGATGCTCGGTCTGTGGGCCGAGAACTGAATCCACGACCTCACGAATATGAAGCAAGTGTGGCATCCACCGCGTCGCGACCTTCAGCCCATATTCCTAATTTATATCCTTGATTAGTGAAGATATTACCTATACCTGCAGATTCGGATTAAAATTGTGATGGTGATCATGGCAACATGAGTGCGCAGAGGCCGGCCACTACTGCTATCATGGAAAAACTCCGCATATCCGCTGACAAGTGCGTCTGGATGCGTTCATGTAGCAATAATCAGTGAGTTATTTTAACATATCAACAAGAAGATATTAGCAAGATTTCTTGTAAGGCTTCCGTACACAAGACGCATTAAATTCAAACTACCCAGTCGCAAAAGGTAAAGACAAAGGTCGCAGGTCACAAAATAACAAATGAACATCTGTGTGAATGAGATGACAGATCCTACATCTTTCTCATTGTAAAAACACGAGGCAGGGAGTACTCTGGTACACTATGTGACAGTGACAACATTTAGTGTAATTGGAAGAATCTAAACCAGGGCTCACATCGTGAATTCAAGGAAGCTGTCCCATTTGATTAGCAAGCCTACTTGTTCGTCCTTAACAGGACGAACACGGCAAAAAGATGAACATACATTCACATACGAAAGTTACAGAACGCAATGGAGCCTGTTCAAGCATCAGCTTCGTGCAGACTGGTAATCGGAGCAGACTATGCACGGCTGGACGGTATAATGAGCAGTAATTTTACGGTTGTCCATTCTGTGCATTTCAGATTAATGAATTTGTTTATTATATCAACAAAGTAAACTATCTCAAATACATGTAAACGGTAACGACGCTATTTATCTTGTCCCCATATCCGTGCACTGATGACATTTTTTACATTATGTTAACACCACTTTATTCACACCGTTACACTTCTACATGTTTCGGCCCTCACACACTCCACAGGGAGTACCGACACATTTCGTGAGCAGGGTCAGTAAAATACGTGTCCAGATGTAACTATCAGATTGAAGAACAGCGTGTTACATGTCACGCAGCAGTGTGTTCACGGCGCCGTGCACGACCATGAACACACTCAGACCTCCAGGTTGCTCAAATTACTGTCCATATATCCATCTAAATACTCATACACAGACGAACTAGCGACAATTCTATATACTGAAAATGATAGAAGGGCTGGACGGTTGTTTTAAACAAATATACACTCCCTGATAATGGGCCAGTAAGGCCCGAAACATGTAGGAGTTTGCATATTAAAACATTATTGTAATTCTAACGAAGTGTGTGCATTTGTTGGTCACAATGTAACCAGTGAATCATAATGCACGGAATGAAAAATGTAAAATATTTACAGTTTCATAGCCTGTATTATAATGTGCAGTTGGTGCCGATAGGTACACATCTGGCCGGTGCACAACTGATCTCAAGCATAGGGGCACGGTCTACTTGGACTGAGAGCTGTACTGGATGCTGGAATATATAAAAACGCAGACTAGAGAATCTTAACCACCAATCACAACGAGTATAATATTATTCTGTACAAACCATATCTACTGTATAAGAAATAGTTTTAACTATGTTTTCAGTATATTATTTTAAACCGCATATACACATCTTCTATAAGCAGTCGATACCAACTGCAGATCATACTACAGGATATGAAACTCTCTACAGATCATTTCACCATATGTGGCTGGTTTTAATACTGGCAAACTGTACTCCCTGCGGATGGTCAATTGTTACCGAAATGTGTCAGAGTAGCGTCTGTACTATTTATATGTATTTTATATTGTGCACTAGGTTGGTATAATAAATGAATTAATATGAGCAATATCTGAGCAAATCCTTGCTTCTTGCTTCTTGCTTGGGCAGATGTACTCTTATAATCATTCACGGTTCCCGTTCTCAGAACAACTTGAGCTGCTACCACTCAAAAATACTCGTAAATTCTTGTTTGTAACTTGCAAACACATTCTCTTCGCACTAATACTGAATTCTTTCGTGTCTCAGCTATTGCGGGTTCTTAGTTCGTATAAGGTTCTATGCCAGCTCCAGGCGTAACACAACGTCAGATGGGCAATAACATTATTATTATGCATGATTGGACTGAAAATATAGAGACAGACACAGCAGACACCTGTTTTATGTTAGTGTCCTAGGATCTGGCTACAGAAATGGAAACGGTGGAAGTTCTTAGTCTGTATTGCCATTCTTCAGGCACTTATACGCAATAGAAAGGTCCCGGATACACAGCAGCACTGCTAACCACCATGCAACCTACGGTGGGCAGTTATTAGAATGGAGAGTAAGGATTTTTTTTTTTTTGTAATCCCAAGAGGCCACTTCCAGAGCAGTCACTTCGAGATATATCGGCAGAGATCAGCCCTGCTACATGAACTTTGTCCAGCCCACTACATCAATATGCACTGGCTAGCACGGCCGATCGAGCTCAATAAACCCCGGCCCGAGTAACTCTTCAGCCAACACTGATCTACTCGTATGTCAGCGAGGATGACATCACGAAATGGAGGCAAAACAAGAAACGCAACACTGCGTTTGGACACTGACACTGTCCATGGCCTTGAGATACGAGTATGCTGATCCTTCCACCCCCTGTAAGTATAACGGAGGAAGGAGAGTTCCTACCATCACACTTGACAGTAAAAATACAACTCATTACTCAGGGTACCGAGGTACTCTGCCACGACCTGCGCCTCTCTGTTTGGTTCATGGCACACACATTGTACACAAATCTATATATATATATATATATATATATATATATATATATACAGTATATAGAGAGAGAGAGCGTGTAACAGAATAGTTTAAATAAACTTTCAGGGGGTGTAGGAGGCTCAAAGGAAAGCAATTTACGATAGGGAACATGGCGTCGGAAACATCACCTGGGATAGTAGGCAACCCGATCGTGTGGTTCCAGCAAGATTGTTCGCCCGCTCGCTTTACTTAGGCATGCTGTGAGAAATCATTTGGACGCAGCATTTTGAGACGGGTAGTAGTGCGGACCCGTCGCGTGGCCACCGCGATACCCTAACCTGGCCGCGCCTGATTTCTTTCTTTGGGTTGACCTTAAATAGTCTCTTGTAGAAATAGGAGCGGACGTTGCAGCTGGAATTGCAGCAGCATTTGAAACTATATAGACATACCAGAGATCTTCGAGAGGGTGTGCCAGAACATGGCGCGTCACTGCAATACGTGCAATGAAGTCAGCGACCGCCACTTCGAACAGCTCTTCTGAATTAACTGAAAATAACAGCATTATAATATATACACACAACTCAAAACCTATATACACGTACGAAGAAGAAATGAAAAATTACAAAAGCGCTGATCTCAGAAGCCAGCGCTCGCCCGTTGCAACCTTCTCAGCCGCTATATCGCCGTCGACTTCAATATCAAGAAGACGTTGCCGAACACACGTTCCCTGTTTAAAATTTCTTCCCTTTAAGCCCCCTGCAACACATTAAAGATTGTAAAAACTATTCTCTTACGCCCTATATATATTCTATTTCATGGCTTGAATGCACAAAACAACTACAGTGAGTTTTAAAGACAGCGCAGGCATGTAGCGAAGTTATGGGTTTTGCATCGACCCGACTCTACGCGAAGATCGACGGATTTTCTACCCGAGTCCATGCTCGCAAGAAAGCTCGCTGTGATGTTACCGGTACATTTACTAGATTGTCCTAGAGTTGAATTTCTTTACAAAGTGGGAGGAAGAATGACACATAGTAGAAGGTACACGATAACCGGCAGGTGTTTTAACGGGAAAGGTTTAGCCTGCTCGGGAATCAAGATAGTTTAAAATTAACATCCAAGTTTTCGCCAACTTAGAATCTAAACGGTCCGCTGTCGTATACCATCAGCACACTGAAAACCTCATTAGTTGTACAACATGCAGACCATGATAATGAACTTAGACTTTCAAAAATCGGATGAAAGGAATATTTAATCCTGAAGAAAATAAAGAGCGACATGAGCTTTATTTGACGGCGAAGTCTGGTTATTTAGTCATAATCCTGACGTGTGTACGTAAAAGAGCACCAGAAAATTCATTGTTAGAGAGGAGCCACTAGACAGACTCTCAGAAGCCGATGCTGTAATAAACAGAAGAATTTTCATACCGAAGAATTAAAATGTTTGTGTATAATCTTGTTGATCATCAGTCAAAAGAAAGCGACATTGAAATAAATATTCGTTCGATTTGAAGTCCTCGTGGCAGCGACTACAGAAATCGCATTCTTCTGTGACGCCGTGTAGTTTCGCAGATGCAGAGACAATGTGAGCAACAAGTTACACAGCGTTTCATCTCAAATGAAAAGTACCTTCAAACGTTCGTCCACTTGTAAAGCCTTTCGAACAAAGGATGAGATAACGTTGGGGTTTAGGGGGACTGTAGCTGGCACTATGACCAGGCTCATCACGCAAATGCAACTGAAGTTCATGTCAGTGAACAGTTGTGTAAGGTTAAGAAATTAGGAAGGCGAAAGCTACCTTCTCTGGTCCACACTGAACACCGGTATATAATTTGGTGTGTGTGGAAATCGTGGAGGTTTCCTACGTCACGACTTCAGAATACAGGTTCTTTCTCTGGACAACTCAATACGGAATATCTGCAAAATATAATACCCTGCCACATGCCAACATTTCTTATTCTTCATTTCTGCAAAGCATATTAAATTCCGGGAATGCTTTCTACCGTTCAACCCAGAGTGTGCCGTCGTCATGTCCGCTATCTACTAACGCAAAGATGCGAATATAAAAATTGTAATGCTACCTGTCCCTTAGTGGTGTAGAACTTGGTCTGTCACGCCAAGGGACGAACAAAGTATACTGTAGATGTTCAGCCGGATATCAAGATCTAAGCGAGAGTAACTAACATTAAGTTGCATAACGAGAATCTTCATAACCTGCAGTATAACCGTGATGATTAAATCAAGAACGGTGAGATGGGCTTGGAATGTAGTACATACATAAAAAATGCATACAAAGCTTTGGTCGGGAAACCTAAAGAGAAGGGACTATTAGTAGGGCTAGGTGTAGATTACAGAATAATATGAGAGCATAGCTAGACTGAGGGGACTCGAGACTTCCGTCTCTTGCGAAGAGGGTAAAGAAACTCCGGATCCCATGAAATACCAGAAATTCCCTGTTTAGGCTAACTAAGCGACTTTCAGCTTCTCAAGAAGAGTGAGTTCATTGATACATTGATTATGCTACTTTTAGCATGGGAAAGAGTCCGAAATGCATAGAGGACAGCACTCTTTTGTTACAACAATATACGGAAAACGCTGTTATCTTACAGCAATACACAGACTGTACAATTCTGTTACAGCAATATAGGGACAACGCTGTTGTCTTACAGCAATACACAGACTGTACAATTCTGTTACAGCAATATAGGGACAACGCTGTTGTCTTACAGCAATATAGGGGACAACACTCTTCTGTTATAATAATATACAGACAACACTCTGCTGTTACAGAAATGTACGGACAGCACTATACTGTTAAAGTAACATACGGACAACACTGTTGCCTTACAGCAACATCCCCCCATCCCCTCCAACCGCCCCAGTTTATTTCATCTGTTCTCACTGGTATTGGTTTAGTACGGTACATGACGTAAGCCCATAACTATTCAAATGTTGCTGAACAAAGAATTTATTTTGTATTTTAATTAATTAAAGACAATTCTGGCCTACATTCAGGAGTATTTACATCAAAATTTCCTAAAACGCATAAACTGTCGTTTGGAAAATTACACTTAAGTTTACAAAAGTGCATAAAAGACTCCGACACCACGCAGAGATTCTTGGAATAAATTACTAGATGGTAAGTCAAGAGTGGATTAAACCATTCAGAATCAGTTAAAATCCCGGTTTTCTTCAGTTACTTCATGTGAACGACGGCACAGTACCTTAAAATAAGCCACAAGCTAATCAGTGTTAGCTACATAAATTGCTTCTTAATCCTCCTATTAACACGTATAGATAAATAAATCCTTAAGAATACCCGTTAGTACTTCGACCGGAATTCTGAGACGCTAACGCGCTGCACTGTATTATCGCTTTTCCAAGAACTATACACGAAACAAGGCCCTCATTTACTACTATAACCCCAAGAAAGATCCTACGTCATTTCGTATGCTAGAAGTCTAGCTAGCTATGAGACCCCTCATTTAAAAAGAGACACACATTTTGAATAATGCATACACAAAATCCATATTTTATCCCACAGAAACACAAGAAATGCACACAACATCAGTTCCATATTACAACGCCCTGAAGTCCAACCTGCCTCGTGAAAAAAGGTTCTTAATACCGACTGGTTTGTATTGATCGGATCTAGTTCAACTGCTAACTCACCCCTAGAGTGCTAAAATGTATTCGATTGCTGAGATTTTCTTTGTCAAGTTCACAAAAAGCTCGATACACTACCCACGATACACTACTTGAATAGGAAATAGAAAATGAATCCTAGAAGTCATAGCGAAGAGAGACTTTAAAAAAGTCCAGACGTATTGCATGGGAAAACGTGACCGGCCTAAATGAATAAAGGAAAAATTGCGTCGCGGTAAAGTCTCGGGGGGAAAACACTGGGAGGCGTTACAATCAAAAGTTAGAACACGACAAAAGAACAGAACAAATGCGATATAAACAAGCCGGCCTGGAGCGTAGTAACACAACAGCCTCGGGAACTGAGTTTAGTTCTATGGCCCACCAGATCTGTATAACAAAGGGTGCTTTCAGCCATAACTATCAGAAAATAGGAGAGGAGCTCGAAGTTTTGGCAGTAGTTTTCGGATGATTATAACATGTGCCGTGACAGGCATAATCCACTGAATCGGGATGGGGTTGGGGTCGGGGTCGGGCCAAGGGGTTTGTAACCCATGAAATAGTAGTTCAAAATTTTAGTACAGCAAAACAGGCCAAGATGTAACTCGTTTGAAAGAACCCGTTCTAGTGAACACAATACAGCGTACCAAAACAGCACAATGTTTATCATCAAGGACTAAAAAGACAAAACAGGATTCATACAAGGCTCGTTTGAGCCGAACGTTATTTGAGGTGACTCGCTCTAGCAAACCAATTAGGTTCTGATGAAAGAGGCTCAAATATATAACCTTGTACTCAAAAGACCAAGACAGGAAATAAAAATTCTTTAATTTTAAAGGGGACTTAATAAAGTTTCTGGACACCTGAATAAGTTCGTACAATTACTATGTGAACTATGACAAGGCTCCTCAACACAAAACCCTACTTCTCGGTCACACTGACACCCGAGAAAAAGGATTTGTTATTATGGCAGTCCTCCGATAGGTAAAATCAATGCTTGGTTTGCTCTAAGAATAAACCACAGTTGAATGAGGCCGTGGAGTAGCGCGTGGATATTATTACAAGCCACCATATGACGAACAAGTAGCTATACATTCATAATCTTGTCTTAACAAATGAGCACATTCATTACGTTGGCAGTCTGTTTTGACAGAATCCCGAAGTACGAGTGCTTTCTCTGATGCATTCACAAAATAAACTGAAGAAAAGAATGTTATATGGCTTCTACAGGCCTACTTTTTACAGCTGTGAAATTTATTATGCTCTTGTTGACGAGTTAAATCATAATTTTGACTCATCTGTCGGAGAGCGAAATTCGTTCTGAGGCAGAGGTACAAAATGCTTAAAGTTTCACTTCTACTTCCCTAAGTCTATGCCAAAGACAATACCACACGTGGTCGCGAAAACTTTTAATACACATCTTTCATACTAGACATTTTGATGTTCGAAAATTTTGCGTAGCGGAAGAACTGTTTAACTAGGATTAGTTTCAGGAAAATGGAGAGCAACATGAAAATTGTTGCAAAATATTTTCTGTTCATGAAGACGACTGATGGGTCGTAGAAAACGTGGCACTACTTTTGAGATTTTATGAAGACGTATTTCGAAGCTTCTATTGTGATTCGCAGCAATGAAGACAACGTGTTCGAAAGCTTTGAAGCCTGCGTACGAATCGTACCGATTAAATGTACATATACCACAAAGTGTGCAGGTTCCATTATAAAACTTCCGAAGTACGGAAGTCCGCACTAATCATGGTCACATCCTCCCCTGCATAACTGACACTCTGCTTACCGTTACGAAATGCGCAGTTTCTTGACGCTACGCACCGTCATAACAATTCAATGCACATACTCACATCCTAAGAGCCCGTCTATGCACGGACAGCATAAATAAGAACAAACGCTCGTGTTCCAGCGGTCTCAGTGAGAAAGGCATTCCTGTTTCGATATTTCTTCTCTGACGGGTCAAAACACTCTTTTCAACATGAATTATTTTATATGGCGCATAGTTCCTCGCTTCCTAAGCCCAGCCTGATCCGGGTTTCACAAGTTTCTTTCTCAAGAACTCGTCTTTGTACAGTTCGATCAAAAATTTGTCACTTCATTCCTTGGTCTGCTACGTTCTCGCTTTCCTCCATTCACAAATGTTATTTCATCAGCTTGTTCTGGCACCTGCAAATAGTTCGTCTTATTTCAGCGGTTCAGACCGTATCTCACTCTATTCTCATGATATGCTGAATATATATATATATATATATATATATATATCCGTAAGGTAGCAGACTGGCCCTTTTTTTCAGACACATAGCCCCTATGCTGAACGCAAAGATTGACGCTTTCCAGTCTACAATTCGTACTTTCATCCACACAGTATATAAGGCTCACCCATAATTTCGGAAGATTTTGCAAAGGTCTATAGACTAACACCGTTACTGACACTGCCCTTCGTTACTGTGGCACTATTTTGATCACTGCCGGTGTTCTGGCATGTTACGCTACATAGTGGCATGATAGGTTACTTGCTTCACAGCTGAACATCCCACACGACAAGAATCTTTTCCACGTGCTGCACACAACGTCAAGGAACTGACTATTCTAAACACAGTTGAGCAGGAATAGCGTAGAGACAAGGCAATGTTCTGGACGATCAAGAAATTATAGTTCGATTTCATTGTATATATGGTTGTATGTTTTGTATCCTTCTATTTAATTTTGTATACTATGTATTCTTATTGCTATGTATATTCCGCTCTAGGTATTGTATTTCACTGTACTGTTCTGTGTATTGTTTGTGTGTAAATGTGTACTGTACTACCGCCACCAGGTGTCAACCCAATTGCAGTTAATAAATATATCATACCACGGGCGAGAGATTTTTCTCGTTTCCATAATGTCGAGAACGGCCCTGGGGTCCATTAAGCCTACTATTAAATGGGAAACATGGGGCGCTTTCCTGAGAGGTAAAGCATCTGGGTCGACAAGCCGATTATTTACATTCATCTAGGATCGAGGTTAAGAATGAGTGGCACTACACCTCCACTCCTCGCACGCCTTCATGGCGTGCACAGAGATAATTTCACCTTTTATTCAAAACACAGTCATAATTACAGTATATTTTTAGAAATTCTCCGTAGGACAGGATATCGTTAATAACGAGCACAAAATAGAATCAGATAAAACAGTAACATCTGACGCGCTACGCGTAAAACGCAGAGGAGTTAATCTTTAAGTTACACCAATATATCGATTAATTTCGTAACTCTAATCGGCTTAAACTACCAGGTCAGAATTTGACCACATAATGTAATAGAAGAAACGCAGTAAATTATGTGGATGTAAGGCACTGAGATGCCTCTTATACCTTAATAGAACCCCAAAATATTTTTTACATTCGCCACGAGCGCATGGCTACTTGGCCGCGGCGAGTCAGGGTATGCCCTCACACATTTTTACTCAGTGTTACCAGTGTGACCGCGCTACGAAAAGCGAGTTGTTACTCCGTTAGCAACAGATCCTCATTACTTTTCCAGGAACCGGATGCAGTTGGTATTAAACAAAGCCTGAATTACAGACCTCATTGAAAGCTACAAATTTTGTTTAATACGTTTAGTGGTATGATTTTATCCTTAACAAAACACAATAACGACAATTTATGGATATTTAATGCGATTAATATAAGAGACATTATCTTTGAAAACTAAATTCGGAAATGAAATATCCGCAAAAAAGAGAACATGAATTCAAATGAGGTATGCGTGTGAGAAAAGTGGGGACTTTAAAATGTGGAGTATACGTAGTTTTAAACTCCAGTCACGATTCTCAGTCCAGCGAACGATTCATGCTGCGTCATTCATACATATGTCTGTGTAATCTGACCATACACAACGGACTGGATATAGACCTACTCTTGTGCAGTCGAATAAAGTGCACTGGTTAACAGTGACAGATCTGCCGAATAGTACGAGCATGTAGGCCTACTGACATTCCTGACCGTCGCATGCAGTTCTTCTGTAGACAGACCGTACAGCCGATCTACCACTGGTTCCCCTGCTTCACCGCATTACCAAAAGCCGCGTAACCCCGTGGAAACGGCCAGTGTTCTTCTATACAAAGCTTCCATTTCCCAAGATGATGGTAACACATCTACGTGCCTTATCTCCACAGAAACCAAACCCAAAGTGGGCTTCTTCTAGCAAGGATGGGGCCGGAAATGACGCATCACTGTGAAGTAGCACGATCAAATTCTTGCAAAGGCTCCAATGCATTCTCCGCCTCTACTGAACTGTCCGAGCGAAAAGACATGAAACGCGAATATACGTACTGCGTTTAGAATAAAATGCAGGTGTAGAGGGGATTTGTAAGGGCAGAAACGACATTAATACACTCAGACATACAACCTGTGTTCATAGAACAGCAAGAGAGCTGACCCTACTAGCCGCACTCTCTGCGATGAGCACTGGAGCAGTAAGTTCGAATCCTGTTTGGGTGCCTGTCCATATGCCCTTATGTTACCTCCAACTAGTAAAAGCACAGTACCTGTGACAGCATAAGGTAGGCGACCGCATATGTGCATCACTGGAAACATCTCCCACTACTACACGATTTTATACAATCAAATATATATTTGTTAAAAACATATATTTATGAGACTACATGATTACATTTATCTGAAACAGTGATTAAGTGACTTGTGCTACCATCTAGCGCTCCACGTCCTTATTACATGATAATAAAATTCCCATGCGTGTAAAAAGTACAAGTACATTGGAATGAGGTACAGTACAGGTTTCAAACAGACACTTCCAAGGCTCGCATCACAATAATTAAAAAATAAACGAATAAATAAATTTCGTTAAAATGTATCAGTTTCGTGACAAAATATTAAGCAGTAATGAATCCATACAATTGTTTCCAGATGAAGGCCTATTGCTGGAAGGGATTTGATCAGAGACGTTTTTAGCCGTACAAAAATCCCCGATATTCATCGAAGCTTAACCTTACTTACTAACGTACTTACTTACTTAATTTATGAAGCGCAGTCCTTCTTGAGAAGCTAACCGGTGTTCAGCTAGTAAGAAATGTCCGCGTTTTATAGAATCGGAAGCTTCATTAGCGCGTTTACATGTGCCCGCCACCTGTCCTTATGCTGACACAGATCAATCCAGCCCCTGCCGCTCATCCCAATTCCTGAGTATCCATCTTAATGTTATTCTCCCATCTATGTCTTGGTCTTAAAAGTAATCTCTTTCCTTCAGGATTCCCCAACAAAACCCTATATACACCTCTTTTCTCCCCCCTTCCGTATTCTCAACACCCTATTCTCAAACACCCTCAGCCTACGTTCCTCCCCTCAATGTAAGTGACAACGTTTCACACCCACACAAAACAACAGGCAAAATTATCGTTCTGTATACCTTAATCTTTATATTTTTGAATAGCGAACTAGAAGACAAGATTCTGGACCGAATGGCAGCAAGAATTTCCTGCCTTCAAACGTTCTTAATTTTTTCTTGAACATGATTTTGATCCGTTAATGTTGTTCCCAAATATTTGAACTCTCCCACCCTTTCAAAGGAACTATTAACAGTCTTCATATTGTGACTTCGTCCTGCTTTCTGATCTCGAGACATTACCAAGTTTTTTCAGCATTTACTTCTAGTCCATTCTCCTTATTAGCAACTATTCTAGCTTCTGTGTTTTTCTTTATAGTACGTATGTACGCTTCCACCCAATATATTAACAACATCAGCATAAAAAAGCTGATGTGTACCTTTCATTTTTAAACCATCCTGGTTTATCTGAACCGTACTGATGGCGTACTCCGTAGCAAAGTTGAAAACCAATGGAGATAAAGCGTCTACTTGTATCAAACCATTCCTAATTGGCAACATGTCAGACAAATGTTTGCCTAATTGGACTCTACTATAGGTTTCATTCAGACACATTTTATTAGCCTTACCATTTTCATGGGTCTAACAAAATCAATGAGCATATTATACAAGATCTCCCTCCTAACTAATCACAGGCTTGAAGTCTATAAATAGCTGATGCACTGCCTCATTTTATTCACATTTTTTCTCAAGTACTTGATGAATGCAGAGTATATGATTAGCAGTTGACTTGTTGCGTCGAAATACACACTGATGATCGCCAATATAGTAAAGGTTAAAGCTGAGTTAAAAGTTAAGTTAAACGTTTTATAGTTTAAAATCCATATATTGAATACATTAATTAGCTAATCACTTATCTTGACTGTTGCTTCGGTTTTCATTCTTAATGTGTAGCGCAGGTTAATCTTACATGCGTGTCGATGGGCTTATTTGATGAATGTGTTGCTAAATTTTGCGTGCTTTGTATAGGCCGTCTCCACATTTTTATTATCTTTTTTAATGACCTGTAAAAACAGCAATAAAATATTGCCATTATCGAACTCCCTTGATATAATCAAGCAAGTTTTAATGTTATTAATTCTGTTATGTGTAGTTTAATTACAGTTTTGTTCGTTCCTGCTTTTTTACGCTCTGCACTACATTACTGATGCTGTCTACATGTGTGGCAACTTAATACTGAGGCCGACTGCCTTGTCGAAACAGGGTGGTTTGACGACGCGTCATAGACTAACGTCATTCTGGATGACTGTATCAAGTAAAATATTTGGCGTGACTGTACTTCCGTCATTGATCTGATTGTCTTCTTTAGTCTCTTCGTACACGTAGTGCAATCTCTCCATAACATTCATGCGAAACCCCCTTACCCCCTTTCTATAACATGTACAATATTCACGACGCCTTCGACCGGCCCTATGGAATGATTATTACCTCGTAAATGCTGGGCAAACTTTGATTTCCCGTTGTGATATTTGCAGTTCCTAAAATGTTCGTTAAATCTGTGATAAAAGGTTCTACCAGTCTGTCCTCTATATATTTTATTACGGTATGGACATTGCAGCTGGTAAATGCCAATTGTTTTGTATACTCGTATCGCGATCATTGCCTTTTCTTATTCTTAATAAATTTTCAATAGCGACTTTCGTCCTGTAAGCTACTGTAAGGGCAGTTCCTTTAAACAATTTATATATATATATATATATATATATATGAATGAACACAACGGGATGATTACCACTAAAGTGATAACATGAAGCACTATGATGTCTCTATACTAAATTCTCGTGTTCCTCAGTAAAAAGAAAGTGAGATAATGTATTTTAACCTTCTAAAGCCTACTGGTTACGTGATGCCCCAACAGGCTTAATATTCAAGAACTTTACATTCTGCCCACACACTGTATTTATGTGTTTTGTATTTATCTCAGAACAAACAGCTACTTTTGCCCCATACGACACAGAGTGATTGGTTTTTACAACCAGGTGAAAAGTGTTTACTGCGCGGTACGAACTAGTTCTTTAAATAAAGGAGCCCGCGCTTCGTCTTCAAAGGATGAAAAAAACAGTAGAAACATAATTACAGCGTTCTTTCGTGTCTGAATTTTTCCATGAACATAGTTTCGAAACGAAAGAAGCCAATAATATTACCAATACACCATGCATTTTGACAGTCGACTAACAACCACATTTATCACAAAGTACAACATTTATCACGCTAAACATATTCCCATCGCGCCGATCCCCCGATACGCCTTACAAATTAACATGATCTTCCATTTCAGAACATATCAGTTAACGGAATACGACATTCCTCAAAAGTCTGTTACCTGAACATAAATAACATCCAAGGAATAGTCATCAAGACTACCGTAGAGACATATCCACTGCCTTCTGAAAATTCGGCTTCTATATCACAAGATCTTCAACGTGTTTTACATCGCGTAGCCAACGCTTGTGACTCAATAACAAGTTCTTAAACAATAACAAATTTTAAATACATAAACATCTCATTTCAAAATTTTAATAACCCTACTCCGTTGTACACAACTTTAACATATGTATTACGAACCCAATGATTTGATATATTTTTATATAAACTTTGTAATTAATATGGGATCCCATACCACGAGCTTAATTTGTACCGAATTTCACCTCAATTTTAGAATTTTTGGAATGATGGCCTAATGATGGTCTTTTAGAACGAAACATGTCACCATGTTTCTAAATAAAACAACGAAGTTGCGTTTGACGGAAATATAAAGATTAGTTTTTAATTTCATAAACACAACGGGAAGTTCTCCTTAAAAAAATAAAAGTAATACTAAAACAGTATTTCTTGTTCACAACTACACTTCAAAACTTGTTTCTGTACGGCATATTGGTTATAAACAAGTACTGTATGCTTGAATTGAGCTCCAAGGATATAACAAATAAATTGAAAAGCACGCGCCAATCTCTAGGCAGGAATCCCCTGAGACAGCACATCCCCTTCTGTCATTGGCATCACTACATCCCATATGAATTTTATGGCCAAAGATTGTGGCCTCAATACACTGCTAACAACAGACCAAGTGTTCAGAGTAGCAGTGGCGCAAAATAGTTGTACAAGTAGCATCCCTTTCCAGTTTTAGATTCTGGCAACTGTTTGGTGATCTCAAAAATTCCAGAATCGACTAGTTAGTGATGCGGAGTCATATCCCACAAGAACGGGAACCTCAGTATTACATTAGATTTCAAATCGGCATTATAGCTATACACTGTATAGACATAAAGTGTGTTACAATGTTTTGAGCGCATAAGAACCTTGTTCAGAACAATATCACATCATACGAAATGCTAATCTCTGCCACAGGATATACAAAACGTGTTTCCAAACAGAGTCAAACGGAAAGGCGGAAGCGGAAGGAGGAACTTGGATCCGCCTACTAATAAAACGTTGTGTTGACACTCGTAATAATTATTGGGTATAGGAGGTTAGAAATACATTTAACAACAGCGTCTTCTTTTGCGTCGTCACGAACACAACGCAATAGAATCAAAATTTTCACTCTTTTCCATCTTTTCCATGCTGATTGTTTTACGAAAATTTAAAACGTTAAGTCACAGTTTATTTCAAATATGCTAACAAGGAGCCTGACTTCTACGATGTATGATACAGGAGATACAATACGGAGCAAAACTGCCGAAATTAGCCACTAAAATTTAATGCTAAGTTTCAAGGGCATCGTACCAGTAATAATCACAATTATGTACGAAAGTATGTTAAAATCGATCGTCTCATTCACAGGTACTATGTGATCGTGACCATTGCTGGTAGCCATCAAACTACACGACGGTGGACAGGCAGTCACACCATCAAAGCAGGATATTAAAACGCGCATAGAGTATATCGATGTGTTCCGTTTTTTACTCAAAATTACGCGCGAAATGTCACAGAAGGAATCGAGACTGAAAGCACAATGTTACATTGACACCCATGACTAGTCCACTGTAGTTTTCGTTATGGGTCTAACACATGAGTGGGATATGAGAAAAATGTAACCACGTAAGACAGTACACAACTTACTCGTACTTTACACTGAACGTGTTTCGGACAGTGCCCAGAGAAGTGTTATGTCGCGATGGCGCTGTCCAAGCTCAGTAACACACACACACATGCAATGGAAGGAAATTGTAACTACTAAAAAAAAATATCCTTCAGGAAATCATTGTTATAATACAAGGAATTGGCCTACCGCTGGGATAATTCGCTGATCGTGTGACGTAAGGAAGAACTGCTTTTTCCGTCTAATTCTTCACTTCCATGGAAATGTACACAGAATGTCGGTACACTCTCTTTCACACAGAAAGTTAAACATCTGCTTAAATATAAATCACACGAGCCAAAATAAAATACTATTGACCCTTGAAGATGGGACCGAGAGGCTGTCCCGAAACGTCGGTAAGGAATTACTACTATAAGTTGCATAATATGCCAGAATACAACAAAATATTATTTATTTATTTATGGTTCATTTAAGGGTCCTTAAAGAAGCTTAGACTATACAGAGTCCAATGGTACGGCGATTACGGAATAGTGAATGGAAACGATGTGGAAGGAAGCGATCGTTGCCCATTTAAAGGTACTGTCCCAGAGGTCGCACGCTAGGACGAAAACAAAACCACAAAAAAAAAAAACCCTCTGGCCCCGGCCGGCAGTCCATGTGGGCACATTCTGAACATACGTTAGAAACGCTCCTGCCTGAACCAGATAACTCAGAATCACGAAAACGTGTATCTTCACTTTATCAACTACGACAAACACTTGCCGATAAAAACTGCAGATACATTCCGACACATCACTGTACGTATGTCACCGGCTACACGCCTACACATTGTACACAGCGTACAGTTCCTCGCAGAATACCGAATGTGCTGCAGTAAACAAATATTTGGTTTGGCTTGGAGAGAGAATTAACACTGAATAAAAAAAAATAAATAAATAAATTTAAAAAACCTTTCTAAAGACCCATCGTTATTATCCAATTAGCACGAGTACTTTGAACCCAACGTTGGTACACAAGGATCCCCCCTTTGCCCCCAACGATACCAAAGCACCGTAGGTATGGTATTTACAGCAGTGCGCCAGGTTCAAACACACAACTTCGGTTTCGTTTGCTACAGTTGTGTGCCATCGACTAACAGAAAAATTGACCACCCATTTACTGCCTCTTCAGAGGAAACAGGAATTTATCAAGCCACAAATTAGTCAGC
>Ga0123355_10004763_pt1 | contig 19745 bp, 16 predicted proteins | sample TergutEmb28metaG_3_FD_89872 | JGI IMG/M metagenome (GOLD analysis project Ga0123355, IMG submission 89872) | Embiratermes neotenicus P1 segment gut microbial communities from Petit-Saut dam, French Guiana - Emb289 P1 | ecosystem: Host-associated > Arthropoda: Insects > Digestive system > Gut ...
AAATCCGGCTATGTAGGCGGCGGGATGGAGGGGTATGCCGTACTGGCACTTCTTGACGAAAATGGCTACCCAACCGCATCAACACTAACCATAGCAAAGGCTGACGGTATTAACTGGCTTACATTTTGTACTTCGCCTGACAGCAACAAAGCCATGCGTGTGGGAACATGTAACCGTGCAAGCGTGTGCATAAGCACCAGCGAGTACAATATTACCCTAGTAGGCACAGCCGAAATAATAACAGATGAAGCATCAAAAAAAGCCTCATGGCTACCACAAATGGCAAATACCTGGAGCGGCCCACACGACCCCAGTTTTTGCGTACTACGCTTTAACACACAGCGCTACAATATCTACTTTGCCGATAACGACGCGCACACCACAGGTACATTGTCACCTCCGCAAAAGGAGAAAAAGCTATCAATTGCGCCAATACTGAGCTTTAATGGGCAATGCAACCAAGCAATGAAGCTCTACGAAGAAGCCTTCGGGGCGATAACTGTCACAAAAATACACTACTCAGAGGCAAGCCCCAACGACTTGCAGTATAAGCAAGAAGAAAAAGACTTTATCTACTATGCCGAAATGGCGATAGGAGATCATCTCATTTCTATGGGTGACGACTCTGCAGGCAAACTACAAAATGTTGATGCCAAAGCCAATACATTGTCAATTGCCCTACTAGTGCAATTTGAGACATTAGAAGAACTAGAGGCGACGTATAAGCTCATGGCCAATGGCGCAACCATTATCACACCCCTAGGTAGCAGCACATACTGCACCGGCGCCGTTTCATTTGTTGACCAGTATGGCATCTACTGGGATTTTATGAGTGGATATAGTGGGTGATTGCTATAGCGGACAAAGCCTCTTAGCGTAAATAGTTTTCTAGCCCATCCAAACTGACTTGCGTCTGCTCGCCGGTTTGCATGTTTTTTAGGTTGGCTGTGTTTTTTTCTAGTTCGTCCTGGCCAAGTATCATGGTATGCTGGGCCAGGACTTTGTTGGCATATTTCATTTGAGCTTTTACACTTCTGTTGGCTATATCGCTCTCTGCCTGTATACCCAGCTGGCGCAGGTTGTATGCTAGTTCGTGGGCTTTTCTTGCGCCTTCAACTCCTGTATGACCTATAAATATGGCAGGGCCGGTGGCTGTTATTGGGGCATTTTTTTGCTCTTGCAGCCTTAGTACCAGCCTTTCTATCCCCATGCCAAAGCCTACGCCACCGGTAGGTTGGCCGCCTACCTCGCTAATTAGCCCATCGTAGCGGCCCCCGCCTATTACGGTGTAGCCAGGTGCTATAAATTCGAATACAGTGCGGGTGTAGTAGTCAAGCCCACGCACAACTTTTGCGTCTACAATAAACGGGATATTCATACGGGTCAGCAATAGCTGCAGTTCTTCGAAATGAGTGCGGCATTCTTCGTCCAGGGCATCTAGCACCAAGGGGGCTTGTGTTAATAACTCTTGGCAGCTTGGTGTTTTACAGTCTAGTATCCGTAGTGGGTTTTTACCAAAGCGCTCACGACAGGTATTGCACAGGTTTTCTAACCTGCTGGATAGGAAATCTTTTAGCCTGGCGTGGTAGACCGGCCTACACTCCCCACAGCCAATACTGTTTATATGAAGGTTTACATTTTCTACTTTTAACCTGCTTATAAGTGAAGCCCCAAGCGAAATCACTTCCGCTTCCGTGGCCGCACTATATGCCCCAAAAACTTCGACCCCAAACTGGGAATGCTGGCGGTAACGCCCGTGCTGTGTATTTTCGTAACGGAAGTTTGGCCCTACATAGTACAGCCTTGTGGGCTGTGGCTGGTTGTGCATCCCCCGTTCTACATATGCGCGTGCTGTGCCCGCGGTGGCCTCTGGCCTTAGGGACAGGCTGCGGCCAGCTTTGTCCTCGAATGTATACATTTCTTTTTGGACGATGTCTGTAGTATCGCCTACGCCGCGCAAGAATAAGTCTGTCTGTTCGAATATTGGGGTGCGGATTTCTGTGTAACAGTAGGCATGGGTTATTGCGCGGATTTCATCCTCGATATAGCGCCATAGGCGCATTTCTTCGCCGTATACGTCTTTGGTACCTTTTGGGGCTTGGATCATGTGATACTTCCTTTCTTGTTGTCATCCATTATGCGCTGGATATAAACATCCGGGTTTTTTGCGTTAAATTTGCGGGTAATTTTTGTACCTTCGATATACTTGCTTACTGCGCCGGCACCTACCCCCAGCACTGTCTGGACTTCTGACATCATGCCTATGTTATATAGGCACTCGTGGCCGGGTAAGCTGTAGCCTGTGTTTTCGAATAAGGCTGCCATGTTTTTTTGACGATATAGGTAGTATGGGTTGTGGCCCATGGCAGCGCAAGCGTCATGGGCTATTTTTAGTTGGGACTCGATGGTTTTGGCATCTGGCAGGGGGGTGTGGAGTGGTGTGTCTGCCCGTAGCTCGTTGAGCTTGGAGGCGCGTTTTACGGCCAAGGTGTGGACTGTAATATTTTCCGGAGTCAAGGCGGTTAAAGTTTCCATTGTATGATGCATGTCCTTTGGCCCTTCGCCTGGTAGGCCAGCAATTATGTCTGTGTTTATTGTGGTAAAGCCTTCTTCCCGCGCTAGTTCAAAGGCTTGCAGGAAGTCACGAGTTGTATGGTTGCGGCCTATAGATTTTAGCGTAATGTCATTTACGGTTTGCGGGTTTATTGATATGCGGGTTATGCCATAATTGCGCATTATTTTTAGGTTGTTGCGGGTTATTGTATCAGGGCGGCCCGCTTCTATTGTATATTCGCTTGGGGAGCATATTGTTTGTATAGCTGACAATAATCTTTCTAGAAGGCCGTCTGTAAGCGCTGTAGGCGTGCCGCCGCCTATGTAAACAGATGATACATGGCTGCCAGTTTTTAGCAAGTTATCAGACACACGGCCCAGTTCATCTATAACGGCTGTGATGTATTGTGCTTGGGATTGCTCACTCCACGAGCCTGATGCGGTGTTGAATGAGCAGTACACACAGCGGGACGGGCAAAAGGGTATGCTTACATACAGGCCCAACGTAGGCCGCTGCGGGGTTGCCTTTGTCATGACACTACATATCTTGGCGGCCAAATTATTTTCTGCCTTTGCTACGGCTATTGCTAGGTTTGTACGGCACTCGTGCACATGAAAGGTGTATTGTAGCTCTTTGTGGATTTGGTTTTCCGATTGGCCGCTTGCTATCCATTCGCGTACCATTTTGGTAGGCCTTACGCCTGTTAGCGCACCCCATGGGGTGTATGCACCTATGGTTGCTTGCAACAGGCGGTACATGGCCAACATTGCTTGGCGCTTGTCTGCCACGGTTGGAAGGTCTGCTAATTCAAGACTGCATGTGCCAATGGCGTGCGCGGCCACACTGCCAGAAAATAGTCCGGCATGTACTTTGCCGTTATCAAAAGAGCTTGAAATTGTAAACTCTGGCAGGTCTTCGCCTCCAAATCTTGCGTGGGGGAAGAATATCTGCGCTATACTTTGTATTTCATCTACATATTTATGATTGGCTATGACCCGTATCGTCATGAAATAGCCCGGGTAATCTCGTACACGCTTTTTTCCCTTAGCAGCCGTTGCGAAATCTGGTTAAGCCGTTCGCCGTCTGGGATTTCTAGCCCCACGTTGAATATGGCATCGTTGTGGCTGTTTGTGCGTACGTTCATAGATGTTACTTTAACTTTCTCGTCGGCCAGTATCCGGGATATATCGGCTAGTAGGCCGTCCCTATCGTCGCATAATATGCGTATGTCTGTGTGGTAATTGCCTGTTTTTTCTTGGTTGCTCCACTGTGTGTCCATTAGCCGCCTCTTGTCCAACTCGTCTAGATGTATGATGTTTACGCAGTCTGTACGGTGGACACTCATGCCCCGGCCCCTTGTAACAAAGCCTATGATTTCGTCGCCTGGGACAGGGCTACAGCATCTTGCAAAACGTACGCTGGTGTCGCCTAGGCCCTTGATTACTATGCCGTTTTGGGTCTTGCGGTCCGGCATGTTTGCGCTTTCTGTTAACAGGATTTTAATTAATTCTTCGTCTGATGGCGGGGGCAGGGTTTTTTCGTATTCGCGATATAGGCGGTTGATGATTTGCTTTTCTTTTATACCGCCAACCCCAACCATTGCATATAGCTGGTTTAACTCTTTGCAATTAAAGCGGTTAAGTATGTCTTTGTCGCGGTCATCTGCCATAAGCACGTCAAAGGTTATCCCAAGCTCTGCCGCGGTAGAATCTAGTAGCTCGCGCCCTTTTTGTATGTTTTCTTCACGGTCTTGGCGCTTAAACCACTGGTTGATCTTGGTGCGTGCTTGGGCGGTCTTGACTATATTAATCCAGTCACGGCTTGGGCCTTTTGTGTTTTGGCTGGTTAGGATTTCTACCCTGTCGCCGGTTAGCAGGGTATAATCGTTGGTAACAATGCGGCCGTTTACTTTGGCACCTATCATCCTATTGCCTACCGCGCTGTGTATTGTGTATGCAAAGTCTATTGGGGTGGCACCGTCTACCAGTGTGTATACATCCCCGTTGGGGGTAAAGCAGTATACTTGACCGCGGAAGACATCCAGGTCCATTTTTAGGGCGGCTAAGTATTCTTGATTATCGGAAAGTTCGCGCTGCCAGGTCATTATTTCTGTTAACCATTTGTCTTTGGCGGTTTTGTCCCGCTCTTTGTATTTCCAGTGGGCTGCTATACCAAACTCGGCTACCTGGTGCATCTCGTGGGTGCGTATTTGCACCTCTACCGGCTCGCCATAATATGGACCCATTATAGTGGTATGGAGGGACTGATACCGGTTGATTTTTGGCATACTAATATAATCCTTGATACGGCCGGGCACCGGGGTAAACATAGTGTGCACCCAGCCCAAAACGGCATAGCAGTCGGTCACTTCGTTTACCAGTACCCTTACCGCGAATAAGTCATATATCTGGTCTAAGGTTTTGTCTTGGTTTTTCATTTTCCTGTGTAGGCTGTAAAAATGCTTAGCGCGGCCTTCTACTACTGCGTTTATGCCCTCGGCTTTTAGTTTGTTGTTAATGACATCTACAACTTCTTGCACCACTGCCTGGCGCTCGCTTTGTTTCATTTGGATTTTTTGGGAAAGCTCGTTGTATCTGGTCCGGTCTTGGTATTTGAATGCTAGGTCTTCTAGCTCGTATCGTATTTTTGCTATCCCTAAACGGTGTGCTAGGGGGGAATATAGGTCCAAGGTTTCTTGGGCTATAGTTTTTTGCTTGTCTTCACGGTGGCCACCCAGTGTACGCATGTTGTGTAGGCGGTCTGCTATTTTTATTATCAAGACCCGTATATCCTGTGACATGTGAAAGAATAGTTTGCGGTAGTTTTCTGCTTGTTCGTCGGCCTTTGCTGCTAATTTTTCTTTTTCGCTTTTAGACAGTTTTACTTCTTGGCTTTCTGCGTCTGGTTGCTGGGTATTGTCTGGAGTTTTGGATACATATTTTACTTGCTTGATTTTGGTAACGCCGTCTACAAGCTGGGCAATTTCTGCACCAAAGCGGGACGCTATTTCTTCTAGTGTATGGCTTGTGTCTTCTACTACATCGTGAAGTATGCCGGCGGCAATGGACTCCAAGTCCGAGCGCATCTGCGCTAGGATAAGGGCCACCGCCAGCGGATGTATAACATATGGCTCGCCGGTTTTGCGAAGTTGGCCTTCGTGTGCGTCCTTGGCAAAATGATAGGCATCTTCTATCAAAGTCAGGGGCGTGCCTGGGCGATAAATTTTGATTTCATCTATTAGGTTTTTGAAAGCATTTTCGATTAGACGTTTGTTGGTGTTGTCTATCATTTTGGCACCTCCCTTGTGTGCAAGAAACCTGCATGTGGTTTTCTAACCATTATAGTATTTGTGAGGGATTTTGCAAGGTATAGTAATCATGCACATACGTTTTTATGAATATGAAAAAGCTGGCACAAACTCAAAGGTTTATGCCAGCCTTGTATATGATGTAACACGAATCTAAGAAAATTATGCCGATAACGCTAATGCTTGCTCTTGCTAATAATAATCTCCAATGAGTCGCAGATTGGACGGTAGCCTATTTTTTGGTAGATGCTATTGGATGTAGGGTTGGCCAAGTCTGTATATAGTACGCATTTTTTAAACCCACGGTCCAGGCCAACTTGGCTAATAGCTGCTACACACGCTGTTGCGTACCCTCTTTTGCGGAAGTATGGCGGTGTGTATACATATCCTATTGCGCATACGGTTTGCAAATCACGGCTTATTTTTGCCATTGTTACTGGAGTGCCGTTATCTTCCATTATATATACGCGGTTTGATTGTACGATGTGGCGGTAAACTTCTATGTCGTTACCAACTGCTGGTGACTCGCTAAAACACTCGCTGTAAAACCCTGCGTCCCAGTATGGCAAAAATGACATATCGCTTTCTTGTGCCAAGCGCAGGTTGGCTTTGGGGACATCGGGGTTGACTTGTGATAGCTCATATATGCGCTGTTTTGTGTTTATTTTAGAGTCTAAGTTGTGTATTGCTATATATTGCTGTGTGAACATTTCCGCCAAGGACTTTTCTGCCATTATCCCGGGGATAGATATGTTTGCTTGTGTCATGCCTTGTATCAGGCAGGCGATGGCTTTTGGGCAGTTTTGGTTATTGGTTGCATATAGCGTAAGGTTTTTGGGCGGAGTCATAATAGCGGTAAGATGTATGTCGTCGCCGCATGAAACCGTTGCCATAAACCAGTTGGCTGGGTCACGCCAACTTGTTTTGTCTTTGCCTTGGTTGCCTATGATTATGTTGCCCAAGGGGATGATATTTTGCGCCTCGTGGTACATTAGTATGTTGTATGTGGCTTTGTAGAAGTCTTTTATATTGGTGAAAAGTGTGAATAGCATCTTGACCCCTCCCTCTAAAAAAACCGCCTTTACCACATGGCTTTACAAACACACGGATGAGACGGTTTACTATGATTACCCTAGTACGACTTTCGTTATCTCTAAAAGATATTGCAGGCAGTGGTAAAGTTTTTGGTATGGTGTAAGCTTTGTACTGTGCAAGGTGAGTAAGAGTTGAAGATAATTTAAGTATATACTTGTTGCTTCGTCCTTAGTAGCAATTCGGAGCATTTCTTTAGTAAAATCAACCCATGTTGTAAATAAGGAGTCGGACAAGTCATTTGTCATAAGAGGCATCCCTTTGTCTATGACAGTTTGCAATGTTTGTTGTATGAATGCTCCATTTCTTGTATCACGTACTAGTGGCGAGTATGCTTCGAGCGTACTGTTAGCAGCCATCAAGCTCACCTCCCCTTTCCTGAATCGTTGGCACTATTGGTTTTGTCGCGTGCAGCTTCAAGTTTTATGACTAGTTCACTAACCCCTTTACTTGATGTATCTTCGGCTATTGCTTCTTTTTTTATACGTTCGGCTATGTCTGTCGATGAATCAGTCTTGGCTGTGGCCTCCATACCTACCCCCAATGCCGATACTTTTAACCCTGTCAAAAGTGGAAGCAACAGCATCAGAACAAATATAACAAAAAGCAAGTTGTAACCGGTTAATCGTGAAAAATCTACACATTTATCCCAATTAACACTCACGAACCTTGCCAAGTATATAAATACCCCAAAAAACCACACACGTCTTGCTATAAAGATTCCCAGTGCTAGAGGGTTAATCCTCCAGACTTTTTCTTTTACTTGTTTGTTGCGATTATGCCTTTTTTTATCCCTTATTTGCTCTAGCTTATTGCGCAACCACTTTAACATAGTTTATTCCTCTAATCATAAAATAGGAACCTACTAGTGTAAAAAAGCCCCACACAGGGCTTTTAGCTTTTTGCTAATGCACTGTGTGGGGCGTTGTAATTATTACCCTTGCATTGCCTTGCTAACTTCTTCTGCAAAGTTTTCTTCTTTTTTCTCGATTCCTTCGCCTTTTTCGTAGCGCACGTATTCTGCTATGGCTACTTTGCCGCCTACGGCTTTGGCTATAGACTCTAGATACTGGCCTACGGTCATCTCACCGTCTTTTACGTATTCCTGGTCTACCAAGCAAATTTCTTTTAGCATCTTGTTGAGACGGCCTTCTACCATTTTTTCTGCTATATTGGCGGGCTTGCCTTCTGCTATGGTTTGCTGGGTCAGGATTTCTCTTTCCTTGTCTAGATACTCTGCGGGTACGCTAGTGCGGTCCAAGAACTGGGGTGACATTGCCGCTATTTGCATACATACGTTGCGGCCGGCTTCTACTACTGCGTCTGTTATATTGTCGGCTACTATTTTTATCATCGCGCCTATCCGGCCGCCGCCATGGATATAGTCTACCAGTACGCTGTCAGCACCTACGTTAAAGCGCGTAAAACGGCGCATACTTATATTTTCGCCTATTGTGGCTACTTTTTGGGAGAATGCCTCGCTTACTTTTATACTGGGGTCAGGTGCCCATTTTTCTTCTAGCAACTCTTCTACTGTTTGTGCTTTGGAGGCTAGGGTCTGGGCGGCTACATCTTTTACGAAGGTTATGAAGTCATCGTTTTTGGCTACGAAGTCTGTCTCGCTGTTTACTTCTACTATTGCGCCGTTTTTCCTGTCGGCGGTGAGTGCGGTCATTACTAGACCTTCTGCTGCTACACGGCCGGCTTTTTTGGCTGCGGCGGCTAAGCCTTTTTCACGAAGGATTTCTACTGCACGGGCCATTTCGCCATTGGCTTCTACCAGGGCGTTTTTGCAAGCGGACATACCTGCGCCGCTAAGCTCGCGTAGTTCTTTTACCATTGCTGCTGTTACTGCCATTGTATTCACCTCGTTGTTTTTTGGAAGGATTAAAGGTTACTGGTCACTAGATGTCTAGTAATGTGGAGTTATTGTGCCGGAGTTTCTTCTGTATATTCTTCGACGTATTCGTCGTCGTAATATTCTGCTTCGGCTTCCGGTGCCAACTCGTCTACTTGCTCGCCTTGCTTGGCTTCTAGTACTGCGTCGGCCAGTTTGCCGGCAATAAGTTTTACTGCACGTATTGCGTCGTCGTTGCCTGGGATTACGTAGTCTACTTCGTCTGGGTCACAGTTGGTGTCTACAATGGCCACAATTGGGATGCCCAGGTTGCGGGCTTCTTGGATGGCTATACGCTCTTTGCGGGAGTCTACAATAAAAATAACATCAGGCACGCGCTTCATACCTTTTACGCCGCCTAGGTTGCGTTGGAGTTTTTCCATTTCATGCTCTAGCTTGGCTACTTCTTTTTTAGGAAGAAGGGCCATGCGGCCGTCTTCTTGCATACGCTCCAGCTCTTTGAGACGCTGGACTCTTAGCTGCATGGTTTTGAAGTTGGTAAGCATACCGCCCAGCCAACGCTCGTTTACGTAATACATACCGCAACGGATTGCTTCCTCTTTGATAGATTCCTGGGCTTGCTTTTTTGTGCCAACGAATAGGATCTCCCCACCGTTTGCGATAATCTCGCCTACTGCGCGGTAGGCTTCGTCCACTTTGCGGACGGTTTTTTGCAGGTCTATGATATAGATCCCGTTACGCTCGGCAAAGATATACTCTGCCATTTTTGGGTTCCAGCGCCGGGTTTGGTGTCCAAAGTGTACACCAGCCTCTAGCAGCTGTTTCATGGAAATTACGGCCATTAGGCACCTCCTGGTTTTTTCCTCCATAGTCCCTATTGTGGCGATTTATTCATAAACGCCTTGCCGCTTGACCTAGGTAATCCCAAGAACCAGATACGGCAGCAGACTATGTGTGTAGTATTTTTCTACAACAGGCACTATTATAGCTGGGGGGCAGGTTGTTGTCAAAATTTCGACGAAGTGGAAGATTCTAAGAAGCTGTATTCAACTCCGACCGAAAAGGCGCCGTTGGCGGGGTTGAATACAGCTTCTAAAATACAGTAATACTAACTGCAACTCTATCCTTCTTTGTGGGGCCGTTAACGGCATCTATTCTTATGCGGCCTGTTCCGCGTATCGTAACTATATCGCCCTCGGACAATAGTAGTGTCTTCTTTGCAACAGCCCAATTAACAAACACCTTGTCGCTTTCTATAAGCGTTGCGGCTTTGCCACGGGATAGGTGAAAAACACCGCTAACAATGGCGTCCAGCCGCAAGGAGGCTACGGTTATGCGTTTTTGAGTCCCTGTGGCTTCTATGTCGGTCATACTTGTGTAGTCGGATGCGGTTACGGTTGTACGGCCAACTTCTAGTAAATTTTCTTTTATATACACGGCTACTTCGCTTGCGGTGTACATTACCGCGCCAGATTCTGTTAACTGTATATCACCAACCTTGCCCCGGTCCAGCCCCAAGCCCAACACCGCGCCCAAAAAATCCCTGTGGGTTAGCTGCCGGGAAAACCGCCCGTTGTACGCTATAGCCAGGGGCGTTATTGGAAAATACCCGTGCGCTATAGGTTCGCCATATGGTGGCGCAAAGCCCAGCATCATGCGCTCGGCATTTTCGTGGCCCCCGTACAGTTGTGCCGCCACGCCCATCTTTATAAACCTCTGCAAAAAAATCACGCATCTTTGAGGATTCATAAAATCCGTAAAAGTGGCGTGATTTTTATATTCTGCCGCCTTAAGCCGGTCAAGTGCCTTGGCAAAAAGCAGGCGGTCTTCTGTTTCGCGGAATGGGTTTTGAGAAAATAGTTGTTTATCGTCAAGTATGAGAATGACCTCCAGTATGAATGCAGCTTCTTATAAAGTAATATTTGCAAGCCAATAAACTTGCTGCTGGTTTACGTCAAACATGGTAACTCTTCTTTTGAGGGGTGTCAAAATGCAATAGATATTTACAATAGCCCGCAATTATGGTATTCTGCCGCAATTTCAACCTCAGTTTATCGTAATTTGTGCAATAAAATACGAAACTCAATTTGCACATTACATTAAGGAGCGATTTTATGCAGCAAGACATTTCGGCACTGCGCCATACAGCGGCTCATATCCTGGCCCAAGCTGTAAAACGCCTGTACCCAACAGTAAAACTGGCTATAGGCCCCGCAATAGAAGATGGCTTTTACTATGACTTTGAAACAACTACCCCCTTCACACCGCAAGATATGGAAGCTATCGAGAAGGAAATGAAAAAAATCGTAAAACAAAACCTGCCACTAGAGCATTTTACACTTAGTGTAGACGAAGCACTTGCCTATGTAGACGAGCAAGGCGAGCCCTTCAAGCGCGAGTTGTTAGAAGGCCTGACAGACGCACCGTCTTTTTATAAGCAAGGTGAGTTTGTGGACCTATGTGCCGGGCCACATATGCCAAAAACCGGGGCGGTAAAGGCCTTTAAGCTACAGTCTGTAGCTGGCGCATATTGGCGCGGTGACGAAAAAAACGCCATGTTGTCTCGCATCTATGGCACGGCCTTTTTTACCAAGGACGAGCTTGCCGCACACCTAGAGCGTATAGAAGAAGCCAAAAAACGCGACCACCGCAAACTAGGCAAAGAGATGAAGCTATTTGCATTTATGCCGGAAGGCCCAGGCTTCCCATTTTATTTGCCCAAAGGGCTAACGCTCAAAAACCGGCTAATAGATTATTGGCGCAAAGTGCACAAGAAGTACGGGTACCAAGAAATTTCTACCCCAATTATGCTAATAGGCGACTTGTGGAAACGTTCTGGCCATTATGACAATTATCGTGATGACATGTACAACTCTATAATAGACGAGCAAGAATACTTCATAAAACCCATGAACTGCCCTGGCGGTATGCTTACCTACGGGCTGGACTTACATTCGTACAAAGAATTCCCGCTGCGTGTAGCAGAGCTTGGGATAGTCCACCGTAACGAGCTTTCAGGCGCATTACATGGCATGGCAAGGGCGCGTGTTTTCACCCAAGACGATGCCCATATATTTATGACGGAAGACCAACTGCATGACGAAATCATTAATATTATAAAGCTATATGAAGATGTCTACGACGCCTTCGGCCTACACGATTTTAAATTTGAACTTTCCACCCGCCCGGAAAAAAGCATAGGCAGTGACGAGGCATGGGAAAAAGCCACAGAAAGCCTACGCAATGCCCTGGACGAACTGGGCCGCCCATACGTGGTAAACGAAGGCGACGGGGCATTCTACGGGCCTAAAATAGACTTTCATATAAAGGACTGTATGGGGCGTAGCTTCCAGTGCGGGACGATACAGTGTGATATGAACTTACCCGAAAGGTTTGACCTGACATATATAGGGCCGGATGGCGCTAAACACAGGCCGGTGATGATTCACCGCACCTGCTTTGGCAGTATAGAGCGGTTTATCGGCATCTTGACCGAGCACTGCGCGGGATGGTTTCCGTTCTGGCTGACCCCGGTGCAAATTATGGTGCTGCCGATATCCGAGCGCCATCACGATGCGGCCCGTAAAGTCTACGACGAGCTCAACGCGGCAGACTTGCGTGTAGAGCTAGACACCCGCAACGAGAAAATCGGCTTTAAAATACGCGAAGCGCAACTGCAAAAGATTCCCGTCATGCTTATTATTGGCGACAAAGAAGTAGATGAAAACAAAGTATCTGTACGCAGCCATGCAAACGGCGACGAAGGCCAGCAGGACTTGGCCGTGCTGATACAAAAATGGAAAGCCGAATCCGCTATCTAATGCCTTTTCGGTTTTGATGATACCGATAAACCATTTTTTCGTGTTTTAACAGCTATAAATTCGCTATACAACCCTCGTCGTAGACGGCGGGGGTTGCTATACATAAAGGGGGATAAACATGAGCTTAAACTTACCAAAGGACTACTTTACGCAAACATTGGCAGAAATCCTGTCTATAGACAGCCCAACAGGCTTCACCAGAAACGTAATATCCAAAATACGTGATTGCGTACACCAGCTAGGCTATGACAGCTACCTGACCAACAAGGGCAACCTGGTTGTTAACATGCCAGGTACAGGCAGTAAAACAGTGGGTATCTCCACCCATGTAGACACTTTGGGACTTATGGTACGCGGCGTAAACGGCGACGGGACCCTAACCTTTACAACAGTAGGCGGCCCAATATTGCCAACCCTAGACGGCGAATATTGCAGTATATATACCCGCTGCGGCAGGGTGTATACCGGTACGATATTGTCCAACTCGCCCGCGTCTCATGTATACAACGATGCTTCTGGGCTGGAGCGTAACAACCAAAACATGCATGTCCGCCTAGACGAGCCCGTAAACTCTGCCGAAGATACCAAGGCCCTTGGCATCCTTCCCGGCGATTTTATATGCTACGACCCTAAAACGATAATAATGGAAAACGGCTTTATCAAGAGCCGCTTCTTAGATGATAAACTATCCGCAGCCATAGTCTTAGCCACCCTAAAGCACTTCAAGGACAATAATATCACCCCCATAGTAAACGCAAAAATTATATTTAGCACCTACGAAGAAGTAGGACACGGGCTTAGCCACTTGCCAGAAGGCATTACAGAGTTGTTGGCAATAGACATGGGCTGTATTGGTAAGGATTTATCGTGTACAGAGTATGACGTTTCTATTTGTGCAAAAGATTCATCTGGCCCATATGATTACGAGTTTACAACTCGCCTTATTAACCTTGCAAAAGAAGCAGAGTTGGGATATGCGGTAGACATTTACCCTTTCTATGGCTCGGATGCTTCTGCGGCGGTACGCGCTGGGCATGACGTGGTTATAGGGCTTATTGGCCCGGGCGTGACAGCGAGCCATGGCATGGAGCGTAGCCACATGTCCGCTTGCGAAAACACGTTTAAGCTACTATGCCTGTACTTGAGGGGGAGCCACAATGCGTAAAAACATTTATACAAAGTCCATGATACGCCAACCAATGCGGACGTTGTTGTTGTTTTTGTTGATTACGCTGGCTTCATTTGCCTTTGTACTGCGGGCAGTTGAGTTTCTTAGCGTCAACAGGCATATACAGGCCATTGCCGCTAATTACCGCTCTATTGGTTTTTTGATTGCAGACTCGGAGCTGGCAGATGTATCTGCTGGTGCAGATATATTGGCCAACAGCGACTTTATAGCCTTCGAGGATAGACGGCGCCAGCTAGAGGGTATTTTGCCCGAGGGTATGCACACCCCAGACAACATAGGAATGAGGCGTGGCGTGCCTATGCAAGACCAATGGCGCTTTACTGTGTCCTATTTTTATGCATATATAAATACCATCCCCCCAGAACATACAGGTGCTACTGTACTTTGGCTGGATATAACTATAGATGATGTGTTAGTGGGTTTACCAGAACATGCAGTTGCCGGCCAGAACGCATTTTTGCGTTATATGCTTGGCCCCGATAGCATAGGCAATGCGTCGCCATTTGAAAATTTGACGGAAGGCGGCCGCTATTTCTTCCGGGCTCATTTTTACCAGCGTTTTGGCAACTTTGGCATGGCAATCCCAAGGGTGGGCAATGCTGGGGACTGGCTGGACATAGTACCCATTGATGGCGAAAGCCTTTGGTTTATACCAGTAGATGCAGGCGAGACTGTAGATTTTGACGCGCATGGTCTTTCGCATATCCCGGCAGAGGCAGAGTTGCTGCGTCACAACCACCAGGCCGTTACATTGCAAACAACAGTTGATATGACAGCAATGCCGTCGTTCCAGGGCAGGGGCTCGTCTATGAGGTTATCTAGCGGGCGCTTGCTTAATGTAGACGACCATCTAAACGCTAACCCTGTAGTAGTTGTGCATTCTGCGTTTGCGTATCTTAACAACAAACAACTTGGGGACACCATTACTATAGCCGTACACGAAAACCAGTTTGTAGATGCTGCTGTTACCGGGACATGGGTAGGAGGCGGCGTAGCTGAAGGCGCTGTGCAAGTTACAGACGCGCTGGTGAGAAGCACACCAGACGATGCTACTGTATATATGATAGAGCTTGAAATTGTAGGGCTTTACAATAATTTCATCTCCATGGGCAACCATTATGGGTGGGGTATTTTTTATGTGCCGGATGCTGTTATCCCGGCAAACATAACCCCGTCACCCCCTACAAGGGATATACCCCTGATTCAGACAAGTTGGGAGCATGGGCATGTTGCCGGGTCTTGGTACAGCTTTGTGTTGGAGTGTACGAGACTAGAGCAGTCCTTCCTTACCCAATACCGCGAGATATTGCAAGAGCATAATCTCTTCCTTGTACTATTCCAGGCTGGTGCTGGCGGCTTTTGGGCTGCTGCGGACCCTATACAGCTTATTATTGCATTTAATGCAATAGTTTTTGCAATTGTGCTTATTATGGTTTTATTGCTTGTGGCATTTTTGTACCTGCGCCAGCGGCGGCGTGATTACGCGATTATGCGTGCGCTTGGCCGGCCCAATAGGCGTATCTTGCTGCAACTATGCATATCGGTATTGCTACTATGTGTGCCGGCAGCGGCACTTGGCAGTTATTTTGCATGGGATTTTGCAATATCTGAGTCGGGTGCGATATTAGAACCCTTTGCGGAGATGGCCGTAGCAGAAGCTATTAATATACACGACCCTTTTAACCGTATAAATGCACCAGCCTCTATAATGGCCGCGGCAGATGTAAATATATCTATGTTGTGGCTTGTAGGGCTTATATGCATAGTCGTGGGGCTTTTGCTGGTTACTATTGTTGCTGGGTTTGTTATTTCCCTTCGTCATTCTGTTTTAGAACAGTTACAAGGCAACACGGTGAGTATCAAGTCCGCTAAGCAGATGAACCGCTCCGCCTCTATAAGGGATTTAGAGACACCTGCGTTCTCGTCCAACAATATGAATCTCCCACGGCTTGCGCTTACCAAGTCCCCTGGCGCAAAGCAAATCAACATCTTGCGCTGGGTATTCGCACATATTACACGTTCGGCTGCCAAGACTGTTTTAGGGTTTGCTATCGCGCTATTCTTTGTAATAGCGCTGGGCTGGATGCAAGAGTCCATCCAAAGCACAGAGTCAAACCTGGATACCCTTTATGACACTACAGTTGTAAGGGTAGACGTGACACCAGCTGGCTCAGAAATCATGGGCGCGAGGTTAGTGACAGGCGTAATTACCAGGGTAGGCGCTCAAATTTTGCAAGAAAGCATATATGTAAACCAGATAGCGGCAGAAGCTATCCATACCTTTGCTGCCATACTCCACCCCAACGAAGACGGCGAGTTCCCTAGCGACTGGCACGAGATAGTCGGTCTTGACCGCACTGTCAACGCCCATGTAAACCTGGCAAGGGGCGTGTTTGACATGCTGCTTGCCATAAGCAACCTGGAGTATTTTATTGCAGAGCACTATGTAGGGCTAGTAAGCGACGAGGTCACGGATTTTGTACCCAGTATCCATATCGAATTTATGGAAGGCTTCGAGTACGAACACTTTACTTTCGACACACCTGACGAGCCAATACCCATAATTATACCCCAGTCCTTAGCAGCAGAGCGTGACTTTGCTGTGGGTGATGAGGTGTTTCTTGCATACTCGGCTCTTAATGGGATTTACCGCAATTTCCGGCCCGCAAACGCAATAGTTGTGGGTATCCACAACGAGTATATATTTAGGCTTGGCCACGAAAGCTCTGTAATTATCCCTGTAGCCGCACTTGAGGAGCTGATGGGCTGGGTTACATTTTATACCAACCTAAGCGCCACCATAGATACAGCCCACAACAGGGAAATAACCCTGGCAAGGGAAGATATTACAGAAAGGATGGCCAGGGTAGCAACCTTTATACGCCCACTAGAAGTATTTTTTATGGACGAGGAGCTTAGGGTTGTAGTAGGCGCAATGGGGCAAGTGCTATTGTTGCTTGAGCTTATGTACCCGATAGTGATTGTGCTGGCAGTGGTAATAGGTGCGGCGCTTTCTATGCTGTTTATGTTGCAAGTGGCCAAAAATGCCGCAATCATGCGCGTGCTTGGCGCTACCGGCAACAAGACACGCTTTATGCTATGCCTAGAGTTATTGGCTGTTTGCCTTGCTGGTGTTATTGTTGGTTTGATATTTATGATTGCGCTGTCGTGGGGCTTTGGCACAGCAGACCTTATTGTTGTAGCTTTGTTTTACCTGGCGGGTGCCATAATCGGCTCTATAATAGGTGCAATAATTGTAACGGCCAAGCCTCCGCTTGATTTGCTGCAAGTGAGGGAGTAGTTTTATAGCATCGCAACTAAAAATATTGGAATGGAGAGTATAAACATGTTAAAAATTGACCAAATGAGCTACAGGTACAAAAATAGCGATAGGGATGTCTTAAAAAAGATAGACGTAGAATTTAAAGCAGGGGACATGAGTGTTATCTTGGGGCCTTCTGGTAGCGGCAAAACCACCATGCTCTCCATAATGGCAGGGCTTGACCGGCCAACCCAAGGCAACATATTTGTAGGCAAAAAGAGCCTGGCGGACATGGACCTGGACCTGTACCGCAGGGAAGAGATAAGCATGGTGTTCCAAGCTTTTCAGTTGTTCCCGCTGCTTACAGCTATAGAAAATGTATGCTACCCAATGGAGAGTAACGGCGTTAAAAGAAAAGACGCCGAAGAAAAAGCCAGGGGCTTCCTCAACAGCGTGGGCATAACGAACGACAAACACAAGCGCTACCCCGCCAACCTTTCTGGTGGCGAGCAGCAGCGTGTAGCCATTGCCAGGGCACTGTCTTCCGGTGCCAGGGTAATACTTGCAGACGAGCCCACAGGCAACCTAGACGTTGCCAATGGCGACATAGTTATAAACATCCTAAAGCACCTAGCCCATCAAGAAGACTACTGCGTTATCATAGTTACGCACAACCTAGAAATTGCAGAGAAAGCAGATGTCATATATCGTATGTCTGACGGGGTGCTTAAGAAGCAGGAGTAGAAGCATCTCCAAGATTTACACACTACCCGACTCATACGTAAACCCACGCCCATGCACATCACTAACGGTGTCGGTGATCATGAATGCCGAGCTGTCACGCTCCTTTACTATGTTAAGGAGCCGCTGATAGTTCCTGGTGTCCATTGTCACCATTAGCATGGGCTTTTCTTTTTGTTCGAAAGCGCCGGTTGCTGGGATTATGGTCACACCACGGCCTATATCGTGCATGATATCCTTGGCTATTGCCTCGTATACGTCGCTGATTATATACACCATTTTCTTTTTGTTGGTGCCGTTTTCGATGTAATTCATCGCGGCTGAGGTGATAAATATAGACGCAATAGCATAAAAGAATGCATCTATATCAAAGACCCATAAACACAATATAACAACTATACCATCTGTTATAAACAGCCCGATAGATGTATTCAAATTAAAATGCTTCTTAAGGATAAGCGGTGGGATAGCCGTACCGCCGCTGGACGCGTTATTAAAATACAAGATAGAAACCGCCACCCCAAACAGCGCACTGCCCACCATCATAGACAGCATAGTATCATTGATTAATGTATACTGGGGTATAATGCCAATCACAAAAGGCAGCATAAAAGCACCTATTACGGTATTAATAAAAACCTCACGCCCCAAGAAGATAAACGTAACAAAAAGCAAGGCCCCATTGCCTATGAGTATAACCATGCTACGGCTTAGCCCCAGCCACTGCTCTAATATAATAGCAAGGCCGGTAAGCCCGCCTGCTGCGATATTGTGCGGCCCCAAAAACATGTTAACACATATGGCTATTATGAATATGGCCAGTGTAATATATAGCAGCTTTTTAATCCAAATTTTTATCATGAGCGCTCCCTGATGCAAGATTTCAATTATAGTGTGGCAGTGGAGCTGATAATTATACGTATTGCCAGTGAGATGGCAGTAACTTATATAGCGAATTAAATGAGAAACAGTCCAGCCCGAGCCGAAAATAGCGGACGCTTCAACGCTTTTTCGGTGACAGGCTGGACTGTTTTCGAATTGATTCGCTATAGGATGTGAACTATTGAGTCCTGTCATGAGACAGGTTGTTTCTTTGGAGATTGATGATTGATTTTACCCCTTATATGGGGCATAATAAGGGTATAAAATTACAATGAAAGGGGTTGAGCAAATGCAACCAATTATTAAGCCGTCAAGTGAATTACGAAAAAACTACAATAGCGTAGCGGAAATATGCCGCGCTAACAAAGTGCCTGTGTTTCTTACTCGTAACGGTGAAGGCGATATGGTCCTCATGGATATTGAATCTTTCGGACGCAGAGAAGAAAACTTAGCAACGGCAGAACGCCTTATAGCAGCAGAAATGGCAAGGCTTATGGGCACACAAGGTTACACCGTAGATCAATTCAAGACGAATATGAAACAAGCCATCAAACGAGGGGCCAACAAAGATGTATGAAATAAGCAAGGAATACACGGTAATTGTAGACCCTGCCGTTAATGATAGGATGTACGACCACTTTGAATTTCTTGCAAGAGTGAATGAAACAGCCGCCGAAAGGCTTTTAGTCCAACTTGCTGACGATATGCAATCGTTAGAACGCTTACCATATCGCAATCCAGTTTTTAACAGGCCTTATTTGAAAATCGGAAAATATCGATATATGGTATCATGTGAAAAGTATCTTATCGTTTATCAAATAGTTGACAACACCGTATTTATTGACGATATACAAGATTCCCGACAATCGGATGATAAATCCTTACTTTATTTGCTAACATAATAGAATTGCAAGTCTAAGAAGCTGTATTCAACCCCGCCAACGGCGCCTTTTCGGTCAGATTTTCACCACTTTTCGTTGGCCCCTCCTTGCTTGCCTTAATGGCAAGCCGCGTCAGAGCCGCCTCAATTGGCAAAAAT
>Ga0123355_10004764_pt1 | contig 19742 bp, 17 predicted proteins | sample TergutEmb28metaG_3_FD_89872 | JGI IMG/M metagenome (GOLD analysis project Ga0123355, IMG submission 89872) | Embiratermes neotenicus P1 segment gut microbial communities from Petit-Saut dam, French Guiana - Emb289 P1 | ecosystem: Host-associated > Arthropoda: Insects > Digestive system > Gut ...
ACCGCCTGCCGGAACCCGTCGATGTCGCCCGCGAGGGCGAGCTGGTTGTCCTCATCGGCCTCGTACCATGCGCGCACCGGGCTTGAGGCTTCAGCTTCAGCGTAAGGCGCGATCCCGGCGATAACCGCGGTCGCCAGGCAGCGATCGGCCATCAGGGCATCGCAGGCCAGCGCGTAAGGACCGCCCCCTGACCAGCCCAGGTTGAGGAACTTGTCAGCCCCCAGCGCGTCAAGGATGGCCGCGGTATCGCCGGCCGTGTCAGCGACAGTGCGCCCGGCTTGAGGCGTGGAGCGGCCGTACCCTGGCCGGGCGTAAAGGACAGTGCGGATTCCCATCGGTGCCGGGTCGAGTCCGGCTGGAAGCGGCACCAGACCACACGGGGTGCCCGTATGCAGCACCAGGACAGTCCCGTCCGCGGGACCAGACACCAAGGCTTCGAGCAATCGGCCGTCACTGGTGCAGATCTCCACGCTCTCGGCTGCGCCCATGCGATTCTCCTTCGCTACCGGCCTCTGCCTCCGCCAGTACGACGTCACCTGCGGTGCGAACTCATCGCAGATGAACACCCGAATCTTGTCCAACGATCCTGCAAACGAGGCGCAGAGCCGGGCCAGACACCATGCGGCGCAGGGTCTCAGCCCGGGGGTGGGAGGCCGCGGGCGAGCAGTTCCAGCACATCGTCCAGCACGTCCTCGGGAACATGACCGCCCGCGGTCCAGTCGGCCCAGCGCATCCCGACGAAGTTGCCGATGCCGGTATACACGTACGCGATGACCTCCGGGTCATAACGGGCATCTACCTCGCCGGCCAGTTGAGCGGCGCGCACGCCGCGCGCATAGCCGCGGGCCAGGTGCTCGTAGTACTCGCGGAACACGCCCGGGGCGACGAATTCCGACTCCCGCACGATCCGGTCGATCCAGGGACGCTTCGACATCATCTCGAAGTACGCGCGGAAGCATTCGCGCTCCCGCGCGCGCTGGCCGCCATCCACCTTTTCCAGGGCCGCTTTCATGGCCGTCCGCAAGTCCGCGTTGATCGCCCGGACGACGGCGGCGAAGATCTCCGCCTTCGACCCGAAGTACGCGTAGAAGCTGCCGGTCGCCATCCCCGCCCGGGCGCAGATGTCCGCGACCGACGTGCGGCCGTAACTGTGCTGGCCGAATAGTTCCTCAGCGGCCGCCAGCAAGCGCTCGGCTGGCGGCCGCTCGTCGGTTGTCATGCTGTGTGCACTAGCGGCTCGGGGCGTTCACCGTGGCCGTCACGGTGCGGGGATGCCGCTCATTGGCGCCGACGGCTGGCTGCCCGACATGGTCGTGACCGCGCCGGTCGCCGTCGTGTCCGTGGTGTAGACCGGTCCCTCCTGGACGATGACGCCGTTGTTGATCATGCCGATGAAGGCGCCGGTGGCGCCATCGTGATCCGTCGGGGAATAGGCGAACGGGGCGATGCCGGGACCTTGCGGAAGCCCGCTGTTGATCGCCGACACCAGGTCGGCCCGGCTCGGGTTCCGGCCCGCCTTGAGCATCGCCTGCACGAAGGTGTAGGCGACGGCCTCGCCGTACAGCACGTTGCCGTCGAATGGCGCCTTCGTGTCGTACTGGTCGTGCACCTTCTTGAACAGCGCTATCCAGCCGTTGCTCGTGTCACCGAGCGTTGGCAGGTAGCCGTCGGTGATGATGCCCTGCGTGAGCTGGTTGCCGTTGACCGTCGCACCGCCCTGCTTGGCGTACGACTCCAGCAGCCCGGACAGCGTGATCGGGTCGGACCCGACGTTGCTGACCACGAGCGTCGGGCTGTAGCCGAGCTTCAGGCTGTCTAGCTTCTCCAGCGCGGTGAACGCGGGAATGGAGAATGCGACGACTACCTGGGCGCCGGACGCGCGCAGCGCGGCGACCTGCGATGCGATGTTGACGTTGGTGGGGACGTAGGTCTGCCTGCTGACCACCATGGAGTGCGGGATCTCGTCGTCGAGCCCCTTCACGCCGTCCATGCCGAACTCGTCGTCCTGGTAGAAGTAGCCGATCTTCTTGCCGGCGAAGTGCTTGGCCACGTACTGGCCGAGGATCTTCCCCTCGCGTATGTAGTCAAGCTGCCAGCCGAAGGTTTCCGGATACGTCGATGGCTGGTCCCAGCAGTCGCACCCGGACGCGACAAAGACGTCGGGGACCTTCTGCGCGTTGAGGAAGCTCACCGCCGCCAGGTGGGTAGGAGTCCCCAGCCCGTCGAACAGCGCGTACACGTTGTCCTGGAGCACCAGCTGGCGCACCACCGTGGCGGTCTGGGTCGGGTTGTAGGCGTCGTCGAGGTACTTGTACACGATCTTGCGGCCGTACACCCCGCCGTGCGCGTTGACATAGTCGAAGTACGCGGCCGACGCCGGAGCGATTTCGCTGTAGCCGGGGGCGGCGGGCCCGGTGAGCGGCTGGTGGCTGCCGATCGTGATCGTGGTAGCCGTGATGCCTGGAGCGGATGCGGTCAGCGGCGCGTTTGCCGCGGCGCTCGCGGTGCCGCTGGAGCCGTGACCAGAGCTAGGACTGGACGAGCTGGGGCTGGAGGAGCATGCGGCAGCGGCCAGCGCGGCCGTCGTTAGCACGGCAAGGGTCGGCACGCGAAGCCGATGTGATCTCTTCATTGAGTGCCTTCTTTCTTGTGTGGTTCCGGGGGGTCGCCCCCCCGGGCCAGCGCAGCTTCCTGCTGACTGGCGGGCGCTTCGCCGGCCGACGACCTGGCATCCGGCGCGGATGCCTTATGCCGGGTCAGGGCCGGGGAGAGCCCGAAGAGGCGGAGCAGCCACTGCACTCCGCCCTGGATTCCCTGCGGGAAGATGAGCATGACGAGGATGAGCACCACGCCGTACGCCGCGATCGGGATGTTGGACGCGACGGAACTTGACAGGCCGTGGCTGGTGGCCACGTCGGTGGCATAGGTCGGCACGAGGACGATCACGAGGCTTCCCCAGATGGCACCGAGCAGGGTGCCCAGGCCGCCGATGACCGCGGCGGTCAGCAGCGAGATGGACAGCGTGATCGTGAAGGCTCCGGGTGCGACCAGCCCGGTGACGACGGCCAGCAGCGCCCCGGCCATCCCGGCGCACGTGGCGCTCACCACGAAGGCGAGGACGCGGGCTCGCGCCACGTTCACCCCGGCCAGCGAGGCGGCAACCTCGTCGTCGCGCACGGCGCGCCAGTTGCGGCCGACCCTGCTCCGGGCAAGGTTCGCCAGCAGCACCAGGGTGCCAAGCGCGACGGCTGAGCTAACCCACGCCTGCCACCTGGTCAGCGGGAAGTTCACGCCGAGGAACCCCGGTGCGGTGTACACCACGTTCAGGCCCTGGTCGCCGCCGAAGGTAGCCGGGTAGACGTATGCGAGACCCGGGAGCGCGACGCCGAGCAAAAGCGTCGCACCAGCCAGGTAGGGGCCGTGCAGCCGGGCGGCAGCGATCCCTACGATCGCCCCGGCGACGGCACTGACCGCGGCAGCGATCACGAGTGCGGCTACGAACGGCCAGCCGAGATGGAGCAGCAGCAGCGCGGTCGTATACGCGCCGATGGCCATGAACGCGCCGTTTCCCAGCGAGATCTGGCCGCTCAGCCCGGTCAGGACCGTGAGCCCGGCGACCGCCGTCACCTGGACGGCGATCTCGGCGATCTGGAATTGCCGGAACGCGTTCAGCTTGATGGACAAGAACGCGATGATCGCTGCCCCTACCAGGGCGGCGCCGAGGACGCGTGGCGTTGACCGCATGCTCATACCCGCCGTACCCGGGCACCCGAGAAGATGCCTGCTGGCCGGATCATCAGAACCACGACCAGGATGCCGAGGGCGATCAGCACCGTCACATTGGCGCCCAGGTACCCGCCCGCGTAGCTGAGCACGACACCGAGTAGCAGCCCCCCGATGACCGCGCCCACGGGGCTGTCGAGCCCGCCGATCACCGCCGCGGTGAAGCCGAACACGAAGATCTCGTCCATGCTGTTGGGGTAGAGGAACGTCGACGGCGAGACCAGCACGCCCGCGAGGGCCCCGAGCAGGCCCGCCAGCGCCCAGCCCACCGTGATCACTCGCGCCACCCGGATGCCGGACAGCCGCGCGACGGTGGCGTTGAACGCCGCGGCCCGCATTCGCAGACCCGCGCTTGTGTACCGGAACCCGGCCGCGAGCAGCAGCGTCGTAACCAGCACCGCCGCCGCGACGAACACGTCAAAGCGGGACACGCCAAGTGGTGTCGAGCCCGCGCGCAACCCGGCGATCGAGAAGGCCGCGGGGAACGACCGGTACTGTCCGCCGTACAAGATGCCGGCCAGACCCTCGAGCAGGATCAGCAGCCCGATCGTGACGATCACCGAGTTGAGCTCTGGCCTGCCCCGGGTGGGCCGGATGACGGCGAGTTCGGTAACGGCACCGAGCACGAGCCCGGCCGCGAGCGCAACGACGAATCCGGCCCAGTAGGAGCCCGTACGGTAGATCACCTCGATCGCGACGTACGTGGTGAACATCGCCATCCCGCCCTGCGCGAAGTTCAGCAGCCGGGTGCCCCGCCAGATCAGCACCAGCGACAGCGCTATCGCCGCGTAGATCATCCCGAAGCTGATCCCGCTGAGCGTGAACTGAAGGAATTCGACCACTGGCTTCCCCCTTTCGGGCTGCCCCTGCGGCTAGAACCCGAGGTAGTGGTGGCGTAGCCCGACGTCGGCGGCGAGCGCCTTGGCATCGGCCGCTGCGACCACGCGGCCGAGGTTGAGTACCACTCCGCGGTCGGCGATCGCGAGCGCCGCACGCGCGTTCTGCTCGACCAGCACGACGGTGATGCCGTTTTCCCGGCTAAGCCGCACCACAATGTCCATGACCTGGGTCATGACCCTTGGCGCGAGGCCGAGCGACGGTTCATCAAGCAACAGCACGCGCGGGCGCGCGACCAGGGCGCGCGCTATCGCGAGCATCTGTCGCTCGCCGCCTGACAACGTGCCGGCCAGCTTGCGGCGGCGGTCGGCCAGCACGCTGAAGCGTTGGTATGCCTCGGCGAGCGCGGCGGACCGGTCGCTCCGCCGGGCGCCGGTACCGGGCCAGCACATCATCCCGAGTCGCAGGTTTTCTTCCACGGTGAGCTCCGGTATGACGCCCTGCCCCTCGGGGACGTGCGCGACCCCCGCCCGGGCCATGTCCTCGGGGCCGCGACCGGCCCGGTCCGTGCCGTCGAGCAGGATCCGCCCGCTGCGGGGTCGCACCATGCCGCTGATCGCCCGCAGCAGCGTGGTCTTGCCCGCGCCGTTGGCGCCAAGCACCGCCGTGATGCTGGCCGCGACCGCCGTGATCGTGATGCTGTCCAGCGCCCGGACCTCGCCATAGCCCGCTACCAGGTCCTCGACCGCGAGATTCGCCGCGGCGTCCGGGGCTCCCGGTGGCCTATTCACCATCAGGTCCGCTCGCACCGAGGTAAGCGGCCGCTACCGCGGGATCGGCCTGTATCTGCTGCGGCGATCCGCGGGAAATGACCTTTCCGAAGTCAAGGACGACAAGAGAGTCGCAGACGGACATCATCAGGTCCATGTGGTGCTCCACGATGACGAGGGAAGTCTCCGCCGCGAGGTCGCGAATGAGCTTGCCGAGCTCAGCGAGTTCGCCCTCCGCCAGACCGCTGGCGGGCTCATCGAGCAGCAGGAGCTTGGGCCGGGCCACGATCGCCCGGGCGAGAGCGACCCTCTTGCGCATGCCGAAGGGCAGCTCGCCCGGCCGGGCGTCCGCCACCTCGCGTGCACCTGCCCGGTCCAGTGCCTGCAGGGCCTCCTGCCGCAGCCTGCGCTCGTCCCCGCTCGAGCGAGGCAGCCCCAGCAGCGCGGACAGGAATCCGGCCCTGGCCCGGGAGTTCGCGCCGACCATGACGTTCTCGACGGCGGACAGCCTGCCGAACAGGCCCACGCCCTGTAGCGTCCTGGCGATGCCCAACCCGGCTAGCTGGTCCGGGCGCAGGTGGTGGTAGCTGCGCCCGTTAAGGAGTACCTCGCCCTTGTTTGGCCGGGTGAAGCCGCACAGCACGTTCAGCAGCGTTGTCTTGCCCGCCCCGTTCGGCCCGATGACGCCCGCGACCTCGCCAGGCGCAACGGTCAGTGACACCCCGTCAAGCGCCGTCAGGCCGCCGAAGCGCACGCTGACGTCGTTGACCTCCAGGACTGAACCGTGCTTCATCACACAAGTTCCAGCTTTGCTAGGGAGGACTTCCCGACAATGAATCCTCATTCAAGGCTTCGCTGGAACATCCGGCAACCCCGCGAGCGGCAGTTGTTGCCTGTTCGTAATCGACCTGTGACGCGTGGTTACATTGGGTTTTCCCTTACAGACCGCCGCCCAGCGTCACGCCGCCGTCGAGTACCAGGGTCTGGCCGGTGATCCAGGCGGCGTCAGCGGAGAGCAGGAACGCGACCGCGCCGGCAATGTCCTCGGGGACGCCGAGGCGGCGCAGCGGGTAGTTCGCCGAGACCTCTTCTTCCCGTCCCTCGTACAAGGCGACGGCGAATCTGGTCTTCACCACCGCGGGGGCCACGGCGTTCACCCGGATACGGGGACCGAGTTCGGTGGCGAGTTCCATCGTCAGCCGGATCAGGGCGGCCTTGCTGACCCCGTACAGGCCGATGCCGGGGGAGGCCCGCAGCCCGGCGACCGAGGCGACGTTGACGATCGAGCCGCCGTGCTCGCCCATCCAGGCGTCCCGGACCCGCCGGGTCCATGCCAGCGGGGCCAGCACGTTGACCGCCAGGATCTTGGCGGCGGCTGCCGGGTCGGAGTCGGCGATGGGGCCGTAGACGGGGTTGATGCCGGTGTTGTTGACCAGCATGTCCACCCGGCCGAAGGCTTCGATGGTCTTCTTGACGGCCTCATCCTGATGATCGCTGTCATCGGACTTGCCGGGCACCGCGATGGCTACCTCGGGGCCGCCCAGTTCGTTCACGGCTTCGGCCAGCGGCTCGGGATGGCGGGCGGTGACGCATACCTTTGCCCCGCGGCGCACGAGTTCGGCGGCAATAGCGAGGCCGATGCCGCGGCTGGCGCCGGTAACGATCGCAGCCTGGCCATTGAGCGATGTCATCTGATGTTTCCAATTCGCTTTAGGTGTCGGGGGCGAGCTTGAGCATTGAGTGGACTTTAACGCTTCAGTCCAGGGCCAGCGGACCGGGCGCGGCGCATCTCGGTGGCGGAGCGGGTATTGATCACCCGGTCCGGTGAGATGCCGAGCTCGACCGCCCGCGTGGTGCCGTTACCCAGCCAGGTCAGCTGGCCGGGCGCGTGCGCGTCGGTGTCGATGGCGAACAGGCAGCCCATGTCGCTGGCTAGCCGCAGCAGCGGGTCCGGCGGGTCCATCCGTTCCGGCCGGCAGTTGATCTCAACCGCCACGCCGTGCTCGCGGCAGGCGGCGAAGACCGCGGCGGCGTCGAAGACCGACTCGGGCCGGCCTCGGCCCATGATCATCCGCCCGGTGCAGTGACCCAGCACGTCAACCTGCGGGTTGCGGACGGCGGTCACCATCCGGTCGGTCATCGGCGCGGATTCCATCCGCAGCTTGGAGTGGACGCTGGCGACCACGACGTCGAGCTGCTCGAGCAGGTCCGGTTCCTGGTCGAGCGCCCCGTCCTCGAGGATGTCGACCTCGATCCCGGTCAGGATGCGGAACGGGGCCAGCGCGGCGTTCAGCTCGCCGATCAGCTCTAGCTGAGCGCTCAGCCGCGCTGGGGAAAGCCCGTTGGCCACGGTAAGCCGCGGGGAATGGTCGGTCAGCGCGATCCACTCGTGGCCGAGGTCACGCGCCGCCTCCGCCATCTCGATTGGCGGGCTACCGCCATCGGACCAGTCCGAGTGGGTGTGACAGTCGCCGCGCAGCGCTGCCCGCAGCTCATCGGTGGGTTCGGACGTCTGCTCGTCCAGCAGGCGGGTCAGGTAGCCGGGCTCGGCGCCCGCTGCCGCTTCGGTGATGACCTGGGCGGTGACCGGCCCGATCCCGGGCAGCGCAGCCAGCGTGCCCGCGGCGATGCGGCGGTCGAACTCCTCGGGGGGCAGGTCCTCGATCACGGCGGCGGCCCGGCGGAACGCCCGTACCCGGTATGTCGGCGCCCCGGCGCGTTCCAGCAGGAAGGCGATCTGCCGCAGCGCCCGCAGCGGATCCACCTGGTTAACCTATCCCGCGAAACCCCGCTTCGGTGGCGGTGCGGTAGGCGCGGAGCCCACCGTTCGTTCGGATGAACATGTTTCTATCTTCCGAACGAACGGTGGGTGCCCCCGTGCATGGTCGCGCGGTAACGGCCCTTACGGCAGGACCGGGTTAGCGTCCTGCGCCAGCTGGAGGGCCTCCTGGGGGAACCAGGCACCGGCGGCCGGGTCATCCACGCCCCATAGCGGGTCGAAGAGTGCCTGGTCAGCGGCAGTGGTCGGCCAGCTCGGCTGGCTGTAGGCGGTGTAATCCCAGGCACGCACGCCGCCGTTGGCGTCACACTGACCGTCGGACTGGCCCGGGGTCTTGACCCACAGGTAGGCGTCGAGCAGCGGGACGCCGGTGTTGGCGGTCGGCAGGATGCCGAGCCCGGAATCCGGCGGGTTGCACCAGTTGCCGCCGGCGAGCGTGCCGATCACGCTGTCCGGCTGGTTGTAGGGCGCGTTCGTGTACTGCTGCATGTTGTTCGGGCCGTCACCGTTGCGGCTGGTGTCGACGACGAAGTGGGTGGAGGCGACCGCCCCGCCCATGTTCGCCGCGTACCACGCAGTGCTCAGGCCCCAGGTGCTGAAGTCTCCCTGGGTGGCCGGGTAGTACTGGCTGGCGCAGGCGCCGGGGTTGTTGTACAGGCTGTTGGAGGGGTCCGTCACGATCGCGATGCAGTCCGAGATCCAGGTGCCGTAATCGAGCAGCTCCGCCGTCGGCTGGTAGTTGGACACGTTGAGGTAGAACCCCTGTGCCTGCTGGACGTTAGCCTCGAGCAGGCGCTGGGTGATCGTGCCGACCGACTGCCATGCGCTGTGCGTGCCGTCCAGGTAGACGCTCACCCTGGGGTCGGCTTCCAGTGCCGAGACTGCGTACTGGAGCTCGGCGATCCGCTCGGCGTCGGTGAAGGGGTAGACGGTCGACGAAAGGCCGCAGCCCGAGGGCATGTTGCCGAGCGCGTCAGGCTCCAGGATGACGATTGCCTTCCCGCTGTCGATGCCCTGCGCGAATCCGTTGATCCAGGCGTCGTAGGCGGCCTGGTCCAGCGCACCGCCGGCCGAATACTGTGCGCAGTCCCGGCCGGGAATGTCATAGGCGACCAGCACCGGCACGCTGTGCGCGTCCTGGGCTGCGCCCATGGTCTGCTGCACTTGCTTCTTGACCTGAGCGGGGGTGCCGCTGTTGAACCAGACGGCGCTCGGAATCTTCTCCATCTCCGAGATCAGGGCGGCGTCCTTGGGGTCGTTCGCCTGCTTGAGCGCGGCGATCTGCTGCGCGGACCCGGAAGCCGGCGGCGGCACGTAGAACTGGGTGTCGGGGCTGATGGTGCGGGCTCCCGAGACGGGGGGCGAGGCGGCCGTGGCGCTCGAGATGCCAGTAACAGTACCGACGGCCAGGGCCGCTGATGCTGCCACCGCCACCGACGCCCACCGCAATCCGCGGCGTGAGAGGTGAAGTTGCATGGCACTCCCGGAAAGAGCGGGGAAAATTACCGGAATGTTTCCAGGAGGGAACGTAACAGTCCGCTTCAGGGCGGTCAATGGCTCTTGTGTGCGTAACCGGTGGAATCTCTTGGCACCAGCCTCGTCTCAAGCTCGATGCGCAGCGGCTCGAACCCCCTGTTGTTCAGCTGCCGGAGCAGCACGCTGATCGCGGTGCGGCCCAGTTCCGCCAGCGGCTGCCGGACCGTGGTCATGGCGGGGACGGCGACGCTCGCCTCCACGGTGTCGTCGAACCCGACGACCGAGCAGTCATCGGGGATTCGCAGCCCGCGCGCGGCGGCCTCCTGCATGACCCCGATCGCCATCCCGTCGTTGAACGCGAACACGGCGGTCGGCGGCTCCGGCAGGTCGAACAGCGCTGCCGCCTCCTCGCGGCCGCCGTCGGTGCGGAAATTCGAGTACCGGACCAGCGACTTGTCCGGCAGCACCTCGGCGCCGGCCAGCGCCGCGTGATAGCCGCGCAGCCGCTCCTGCGTCGCGACCCAGTCCGGCGGGCCGCCGATCACGCCGATCCGCCGGTGCCCGAGGCTCAGCAGATGCGCGGTGGCCTGCGTCGCACCTGAGGAATGCGCGGCGGATACGACGGGGATGCCATCGGGCACCTCGGTGCGCGGGTCCACCACCACGAACGGGAAGCCGTGCTCCGCCAGCGCCCGTAGCTCGTCGACGGATTCCTCCGGCAGCACCAGGACCGCCCCGTCGGCGTCGCCGCCGGCCAGCTGGTCCAGCAGCGAGGTCTCGCGCTCGTGGGAGTGCCGGGTGGGGCAGATAACGGCCCGCATGCCGTGCTCGTAGAGGGCTTCGGCCGCGCCGGACAGGATCTGCGCGAAGTACCCAGGATGCAGCAGCGGCATCGTGACGCCGATCAGGCCGGTGCTGGTCGCGAGCCTTGCCCGGCGGCCCCCGGCCGGGTAGCCGCGCTCGCGCAGCACGCGCTCAACGGTCTGCCTGGTCCCGGCAGACACGTCGGAATGACCGTTGACCACCCGCGACACCGTCGCGATGGAGACTCCGGCTGCCTCAGCGACCTGCCTGATCGTCACCTTCTCCTGCCGGGCACCGCCCAGCTCGCTGGCTTTCACCAGTAGATTGAAACATTTTCCGGAACGAATTGAGACATCCCGCGCCGGAGCCAGGCCGTCGGGGACCCGTCAGCCGTTCTCCTCGTCGGGCAAGATCTGCGGCACCACATCGGTATCCGGACGAGCGGCGGAACGGCGGCCGCTGGCAGTTTGCCAGTAGGTCTCCTTGCCCAGCAGCGACTCACCGAACCGGTCGAACTCGGTAATGACCTTCTGTGTCGCCGCGGTAATCGCCTCGCCAGTCCGGTCGCCCAGCTCCTCCAGCTGCTGGGAGACCTCCTGCCGGATCTGCCCGGCCACCTCGTCGTTGGCCAGGTCACGCAGCTCCTGCTTGGCCTCGCGTACCGCGGCTCTCAGGTCCTTCGTCGCCGCATGGGCTTCACGGATCGCCTCGCGGCATTCGCTCACCGCCGCTTCCAGCCGGTCTACTTCGCTCACGGCCCCCTCCACGCTCGCCGACCGAGCCAGGGCCGCTCCGATGCCGGCGGCAATTGCGCGCTGCGAGCACGCCGTTCTCGTAGCAGGCTTCTCAGCCATGCGTGGCTTGCGGCTACGAGGAGCGGAGCGGCATCTCGCCAGGCTACCAACCAGCCCGGGGCGGGCTGACTGCCGCCCGCACGACCCGGATAACCGTCGCAATCGCCGGGCGATGAGCCTGTCAGCTGCCGGTGCCGAACACGGTGAACAGCACCAGGCCGAGTGTGGTGACCGCCAGCAGGCCGTGGCCGAGCACGAGCGGCACCGGGAATCTCCGTTCCGGCGGGACGGCAACCGTGCTGGTCATCGATGGGCCTGGATTACCGTAGGTGCGGTAGACGCCGATCCAGCGCCACGCCATGATCAGGCCCAGGGTGGCGACGGTCCCGAGGACGACGATCGTGGCCCAGGCAAGCCGGTCCTCATCCACCAGCAGATAGCTGCCCCACAGCACCAGGCCGCTCATGCCCAGAAAGGCGTGAGTTCCGATCACCGGTATGGGCAGGCGAGTCGCGGCCGCGCGCTGGTAGTCGCGGTCGTACTCCATGATCCAGATAACTAGAAGAAGAAGGCCAGCGAGAATGGTGACTACCCAGCTGACCAAGGAGGCGAGGTCCATCTGAATCTCATCTCTGCCGCTCTGGAACTTCTCCCCGGCGCCCGGGCGTACCGCATGACATGCCCGCACAGCGCAATGATGTTGTCCAATCTGACCATCGAGCACCGCTCTCCAGCTTTGCCTTTTAGTACCTGGTCAGATATTTGAAATAGCTAGAAGGCCGACGGTTACTCAGGGCAGCCAGCAGAACACGCTGAGCACCGGTCGGCCGACCATTACCCGATCGGGATTAACTGCTGGGTTGCCCCTCGCCGGCCGTCTTCCATCCTGGTTTGCGGAGCCGGTCAAGCAGCAGGGGCGGGACGATCCCGATGACGAGAATTCCCGCGAGTATCAGCACCGCATACAGCAGCTTGTTCAAATGGCCGAATTGCGATGGGGGAACGAACCCGATCAGCGCTGCGGCCACCGACGAAACGATGCCGAGCACGCACAGCAGCCGCAGCGCCGGGACCCGGTAGCCACGCGCGTGGTCCGGCTGGAGCCGGCGCAGCCGCATCGCCGCGATGAACATCAGCACGTACATGATCAGGTAGACCTGTGTCGCCATCGTGGCGAAGATCCAGTAGGCGCGCGAGACGCTCGGGATGAAGGCATACAGCAGGGCGATGATCGTGATGACGACGCCCTGCGCCGACAGGATCCGCATTTCGATGCCTTTGCCGTTGACCTTCTGGAAGAAAGGCGGCAGGAAACCTTGTTCGCGTCCGATCCGCAGCAGGCCCTCGGAAGGCCCGTCGAGCCAGGCCATCATCCCCGCGAGCGCGCCGAGCGCCAGCGCGATCGCGATCAGCGGCACCGCGAAGCCGAGGGAAAAGTGCCTGAGCAGGCCGTCGAAGGCCTGCATCACGCCCGTGGTGAAACTGATCTGCGCTGACGGAATCACCCACGCGATCGCCAGCGTCGGGAAAATAAAGACCGCGAGGACCAGCGCCATGGCGACGAAGATGGATCTCGGATACTCGCGGCCAGGATTGCGGAGTTCGTCGACGTGCACGGCGTTGACTTCCACGCCGGCGTAGGTGAAGAAGCTGTTGACGATCAGGACGATACTGCCGAGCCCGGTCCACGCCGGCAGCAGATGGCCGCTGGTCATCGGCGCCGCAGAATGGTTCCCGCCGAGCAGGTAGGCCACCCCGAGGCCGACGAGGATCGCTGCCGGGATCAGCGTGCCGATCGTGGTCCCGGTTGACGACAGCTTGGCCGCCAGCGCCGCCCCCTTGGACGTCACCAGGACGCCGCCCCAGAACAAGACGATGATGATGACCGCGTTGTATACCCCGTTGTCGGCGAGGCGCTGGTCGAAGACGTAGGCGAGCGTCCCGGCGATGTAGCCGAGCAGTGCCGGGTAGTAGAAGATCGTCTGGGCGAACTCACACCAGACCGCGAGCAGCCCCATCGGGGCCGAGACGCCCTCCCGCACCCAGTTGTAGACGCCACCCGGCCAGCCGGAGGCCAGTTCCGCGGCGACCAGCGACACGGGCACCAGGAACACGAACGCCGGCAGGACATACAGGAAGACGGAGGCCAGCCCGTACACCGACAAGGCGGGCGCCGACCCGAGGTAGCCGACCGATCCCACCGTCATCAGCGCCAGTGCCCGCCAGCTGATGAAGCCCCCGGCGGGCGAGGCCGGTGCCTGCTGGGCTGGAGGCGCACCGGGAGCGGTCCGCGGGTGGCGGCGCCGTCGCGTCCACATGGTCTACGGCCGCCCGGCCTGACGCTTGCCATCCGTCATGACATCTCCCTCGGCATCTGCTGCCGCCACTTCTGGGGTCACGATATCGGGGACGATGACCCTCGGTGGGAGGTCTGGCCGTCGGCGTCGCGGACGTCCGCCAGCCGATTATCGCCACACATCCCGGCTGCCTCCGGTCCCGAGCGTGGGCTACCACGGGCCCGCTAGCGGCCAGCTCACCTTCCGCGTGAGATCTGCCGGAGGGAACCGCGAGCACCGCCGCGCTCATTCAGTTGACAGTGTCATCTGACGCGGGTTACATTGTTCAGGTGACAACGTCAACTGAAACACGCGAACTGGTTGTAGTGACCGGTGCCTCCACCGGGATGGGAGCCGCCACCGCGCGGGAGCTCGCCCGAAGAGGCTTCTACGTACTAGCAGGCGTCCGTCGTGATAGCGACGCCGACGCCCTCCGCACCGCGAACATCGAGCCGGTGCTCCTGGACATCACCCGCCCCGAACAGGTACAGGCACTCGCCGACCGCATCAGCGCCGACCCAGATCGCCGGCCGCTGCGGGCGCTGGTAAACAACGCCGGCATTGGCGTAATCGCCCCGGTAGAAGCCCTGCCCATCGCCGAGTGGCGGCGGCAGTTCGAGGTCAACCTCTTCGGCCACATCGCCGTCACCCAGGCACTGATGCCAGCGCTGCTGGCATCCTCCGGGCGGGTGGTGAACATCAGCTCGCTAGGCGGCAAGGTCGCCTTGCCCGCCTACGGCGCGTACGCCGGAACGAAGTTCGCGCTTGAAGCGGTCAGCGATGCCTTGCGACGCGAGGTCGCGCCGCTGGGCGTCCAGGTCGTGATCGTCGAGCCCGGCGGGGTGCGCACGGAGATGAACGCCCGCGGCGCAGCCACCGCCAGGGACGTCGCCGCTGGCATGTCCGGCGGGCAAAGCGATCGGTACGGCCAGCTCGTCCAGGCGATGATCGCCCATTCGGCCGCCTTCACCAGGCGCGGGCTCCCGGCTGAGAAGGCCGCCCTCGTGATCGCCGAAGCGACTACCGCCCGCCACCCGCGCACTCGTTACACCATCGGCCGCGATGCCGCGCTGCTCACCCGGCTCGCCCGCATTGTGCCCGACCGGCTTCTCGACCGGATCCTCGCCGCTGACCTGCGACGCTACTACTCCAAGGGCACCAGGTCAGCGCAGGGCCTGGTTGGCCGGGAAGCCGGGCGATAGCACGACGACCTGCCCCGGACAGCCCAGCCGCGGCCGTCCTGAGCTGACAGTGTCAACAGTAAGATGTCGTAAATGACGACTCGAGCCGACAGTTCCGCCGCGACCCGGCAGGCGCTACTGGAAGCGGCTGGCGCCCTGCTCGACTCGGGGGGGCCGCAGGCCGTGACCCTGCGCGACGTCGGTGCCCGGGCAGGGGTGTCCCGGGGGGCCCCGTACCGCCACTTCGACAGCAAGGAAAGCCTGCTCACCCAGATCGCCACGCAGGCGTGGGACGACGTGAGCGATGCCCTGGGGGAGCTGGCTGGCGACCCCGGGATCGCGCCGGAACAACGGCTGCGCCGGGCCCTGGCCGCGCTGCTCGGCACAGCCCGGTCCAGGCCGTACCTGTACCGCCTCATGTTCACCACGCCCGACACGGACCCGGCAGCAGTGGTCCGCGCGGCGCAGCGCGCCCACGACTTGTTCCTCACGATCGTGGCCGAGGTTGTCGGCACGGATCAGGCCAGCCAGTACGCGGCGCTGCTGATGACCAGCGCCCACGGTGCAGCCGATCTGCAGATCAGCGGCCACCTGACCTGGGACAAGTGGCACGCCACGGCCGAGGACCTTGTTGAGTTGCTGATTGGCCTGCTGCCACGTGTCAGCTAAAGCCGCGATCCGGCCATGGCAATCCAGCGGGCAGGTACTAGGAAGTTCAGCCCCGAGGGCGCCGTTGCCCGGGATTGCGCATGCAACCCGGGCGCGCCGCCCTTAAAGTGGGGGACTATGTGCAACTGCGCTGCCATGAACATCTGGCCCGCCGCCTGACGGCGGTGCCGCGCTCTCGTTACTGAGACCTGACTGCGCCCCGTTCTGGGGCCAGTGCCAGGGCGAACCGCCGGACCAAGCGTCCTTTCCGGCATCGGTATCACCTTCGCCGCGCCGGTTCGTCCTGCCCGAACAGGGGAGTCATGCCTCAGTCACATCCGTCACATCGTTCTCAATCACCCTGGGAAGACCCAGAATCACCCTGGGAAGACTCAGATCCGCGCGCCCTTATCGTGTCCAGGCTCTTCGCGGCGGCGCTGCGGCACCTGGGAACAGCCGGGGACAACTGGCTAGCGGGCCTGCCGGAGCTGGTCGCGAGCCTGGAGGCAGACTGGTCGGTAACCGTCAGCGCCGCCTTGGCGGGCGGTAGCACCTCCTACGTCGCCGAAGCGATCGGAAACGACGGCACGCCCTCGGTCCTCAAGGTGGCCCTGCCTCCGGGCATGCCCGGCTTCGTCTCCTTCGAACAGCAGCTGGCCGCACTCCAGCTCGTCGGTGGCGACCCCTACGTGCGCCTGCTCCGCTACGACAAGTCCCGCCGGGCCTTCCTGCTCGAGCGCCTCGGGCCGCCGCTGACCAGTCTGGGATGGCCCGCGTCGCGACAGCTGGACACGCTGGTGCGCACCGCCGCGCGCGGCTGGCGCCCGGTGACGGCCGGCCAGTTCCCCACGGAGGCGGCCAAGGCCCGCTGGTTCGGCGAATACGTGGCCACGGGATGGGAGGAACTCCAGCGGCCCTGCCCGGAAGCGGTCGCGGAACGGGCCGTCCGCTATGCCGCCGTGCGGGAGGCCGCCTTCGACCCGCGCTGGGCGGTGCTCGTCCACGGCGACGCGCACGCCTTCAACCTGCTCCAGGTGCCGGGACAAGCTGGCGGGTTCCGGCTCATCGACCCCGAAGGAGTTGCCGCGGACCCCGCCCTGGAGCTGGGCGTGATCATGAATCACCTGAATGACGGCCTCGCGGACCGCGAACCGGCAGAAGCACGGATGATCATGACACGTCGCTGCCGGCAAGCCGGCCGGCTGGCCGGCGCCGACCCCGAGGCCATCTGGCAGTGGACGTACATCCAGCGGGTGGCCAGCGGCCTGAACCTGCTCCGCATCGGCGACCACGCCGAATCGGAACGGGTCCTGGCCGGCGTCGCCAGGCTGACCGCGGGGTAATCCGCTGGCTCCACGACATGGCCGCTGCCGGCGTAGGTGCCGGTTCCTGGGCGTTCGCCTGACCCCGGAGCCCGGGAACCGGCTCCTGTAGTCGGGAACCGGCTCCTGTAGTGTGGTGAGCCCCCCGCAGATGGATAGCGATGAAAGCGGGAGGCGTTCATGACAACGGACGTCAAGAGCCAGAAAGCCCGCAAGGTTGCGGTGCTGGGCCCGATTCCTCGCGACCAGATTGTCACCGGTGACGGTGAGCGGTTCGAGAAGTACGGCTGCGCCCTGTACACGGCGGTCGCACTGTCGGCGCTCCTGGATGCTGGCGACACGGTCGTGCCGGTATCACACGTTCACCGGAAGGACGAGGGGCCGATCAAGGAGCTCCTGGCGCCCTTCCCGAACATCGACACCTCGGGTATCACGTCGTCGGCCGACCGGGGGGACTGCGTCGAGCTGCGGTATTTCGGGCGAAACCGCCGCTCCGAACGGCAGACGAGCTTCATGGATCCCATCCTGCCGGCCGATGTAGACCAGGTGCTCGACGCGGACGCGTTCGTCTGCGTGCCGATCACCGACTATGAGGTGGGGCAGGCGACGCTCCGGTACATCAAGGAGAACAGCAGCGGGACCGTGGTACTGGATGCCCACGGTCCGACGATGACGCTAACCCGCAGCGGCGAGCGTCAGCCGAGAGTGTGGGCCGACCAGGACATCTGGCTTCCCTACATTGACATCCTGAAGATGAACCTCGAGGAAGCGCGCGCGGCCTGGCTGGGAGAGACAGCGGACCTGACGGCGGATCCGCGCAATCGGATCACCGAGGATCTGCGCGGACTGGCACAGCATTGCCTGGACTACGGCGTCGGGGCGGTGTGCGTGACCCTCGACGAGCAGGGCTGCGTGGCCTTCTACCGCAACGGCTCCGGGGAGTTCACCGAGGAGAACGTCGACCCCGTACCGGTCGAGCACGTCGTGGACACAACCGGTGCGGGCGACTCGTTCGCCGCGGGGCTGGCTTACGGCTACCTCGCCTACCACGACTACGTCGCCGCCTGCCAGTACGGGAACGCCATGGGCTCTCAGCGCTGCACCGGGCCTGGTACAACGCTGAACGTCTACCTGCCGCGAGAGGAGACGGATCGGCAGATCCTCGCGACTTTCGGGCAGCGGGGACGGCAGGCGATGCCGTGAACGGCTTCACGCTCGGCTACGACAGCTTCGACTCAGCGGCCGAGGGACTGCGGGAGGCGCTGACCTCCACCGGCAACGGCTACCTGTGCACCCGCGGCGCCGTGGAATGGGAGGACGCGGACGGCGTGCACTACCCGGGCACGTACGCGCATGGCGGCTACAACCGTGAGACCACGATCCTCGGCGGCCTGCCCGTGCTCAATGAGGACCTCGTCAACCTGCCGAACTGGCTGGTCCTTGAGCTGCGCATCGAAGGCGAGGAAGCGATCAGGCTCGCCGATGTCGAGCTGCTCGGATACCGCCACGAATACGACATCCGGAACGCCAGCGTCTCCCGGCGGATCCGGTTCCGTGACCGAGCCGGCCGGGAGACAACGCTGGAAAGCCGCCGGTTCGTCAGCATGGCCGACCGGCATCACGCCGGGATCGAGTGGATCCTCACCCCGGAGAACTGGTCCGGGCACGTCGACGTCATCTCCGCGCTCGACGGGCGGGTGAGCAACGCCGGAGTTGCCCGCTACCGGCAGCTGGAAGGCCGCCACCTGAACCCGGTTTCACCGCGGACGTTCGGACCGGAAGTCATCGCGCTGAAGGCCGAGACCCGGCAGTCGAACCTGTACATCAGCCAGGCGACGCGCACGCGCGTGTTCCACGACGGCGCGGCGCTGCCAGCCAGCCGGACACTCCACCAGATGGAGGACTACATCCAGCAGGTGGTGGCCTTCGACGTACGCCAAGGGGAGCCGATCCGGGTCGAGAAGATGGTCGCCTTCTATTCGTCCCGGGACCCGGCGGTCAGCGACACGCTGGTGCGGGCGGCTAGGTCGGCGGCCCGCCACGACGACTTCGCCGCGTCGTTCGAGCGGCACAGCGCGGCGTGGAGCGAACTGTGGCGGACGTGCGACATGCGGGTGTCCGGAGACGAGGAGGTTCAGCTGCTGCTCCGGCTGCACATCGCGCACCTTCTCCAGGTGTGCTCCTGGCACACCGCCGACCTCGACGCGGGGATGCCCGCGCGCGGGCTGAACGGCGAGGCGTACCGCGGGCACGTGTTCTGGGACGAGATGTACGCGTTCCCGTTCCTGAACTTCCGGCTGCCCGAGGTGTCCCGGGGCCTGCTGATGTACCGCTACCGCCGGCTCGGCGAGGCCCGGGCAGCCGCCAAGGAGGCGGGGCTGCGGGGCGCGATGTTCCCGTGGCAGAGCGGAAGCGAGGGGGTCGAAGAGACCCAGCTCGTCCACCTCAACCCGCTGTCCGGGCACTGGGAGCCTGACCTCAGCCGCAACCAGCGGCATGTCAACGCCGCGATCTTCTTCAACATCTGGAAATACCTGCAGGCCACCGGCGACTACGCGTTCATCGAACGCTACGGCGCGGAGATGCTGCTGGACATCGCGCGGTTCTGGGCGTCGATCGCCCGCTTCAACCCCGAGCGTGAGCGCTACGAGATCGGTGGCGTCATGGGCCCCGACGAGTTCCACGAGCGGTACCCGGGCGCAACCCAGGGCGGGCTCCGCAACAACGCCTACACCAACGTCATGGTCGCGTGGCTCTGCGACATCGCCGGCCAGCTGCCGTCACTGCTGCCGGCCAGCAACGCCGAGGGACTGCGCGACCGGCTCAGCATCGGTGACGACGAGCTGGCGCTGTGGCAGGACATGAGCCGCCGGATGTTCGTTCCGTTCCACGATGACGGCATCATCAGCCAGTTCGAGGGCTATGCGGACCTCGAAGAACTGGACTGGGACACCTACCGCAGCAAGTACGAGAACATCCAGCGGCTCGACCGGATCCTGCGCGCCGAGGGCG
>Ga0123355_10004765_pt1 | contig 19741 bp, 14 predicted proteins | sample TergutEmb28metaG_3_FD_89872 | JGI IMG/M metagenome (GOLD analysis project Ga0123355, IMG submission 89872) | Embiratermes neotenicus P1 segment gut microbial communities from Petit-Saut dam, French Guiana - Emb289 P1 | ecosystem: Host-associated > Arthropoda: Insects > Digestive system > Gut ...
GATAACCAAAAAGCACCAACTTCATAGAAAATGACTAAATCTTAGTCATTCTACTAATGTTGGTGCTTTATTTATTTTGACTAGTATATTGATTTTGAGTGGCAAATAATTAGCTTATCAACATAAAACCGAGAATCTAGGATAGATACGAGAGAGATAACTAATATCGAGATGCCTCTTATAGAACACGAGGACTTTGCCTTGTGGCTAACTATTTTAAAAAAAGGATATGTCGCTTATGGTTTAAATGAAAATTTAGCGAAATATAGAAAACATAGATCTTTAAGTTCTAATAAGTTTAAAACCATTGGCTGGGTATGGAGGATTTATCGCGAAAACCAAAATATAGGACCTATTAAATCATCTATTTTTATAGCTCACTTCATTATTAAATCATTGCTAAAATATAAAAATTTAGGAATCTTTTAAAAATTTATTAATCAAAAATAATCAATTAAAGGAAGATACCGCTTGTTAAATTAACAAGCTCATTGTGTGATTATATGAGAAAAAAAATATTTAAGATTTATTTATTTTTATTTATCTTGTACATGTATAATAGAGAATTTGTATTTATGGGTATTGACTTAAGGATCCCATCTATTGTTTTGGGTGGGATTTTACTTTTTAATCCAATGATAGAAGTCTTAATCAATAAAAAGCTTACTTTATTAGTAAAAGATAAGTACTTCCTTATTATTAATATTTTTTTTATATTAATACTCCTAAACAATGTTATGTGGTTATATAATGGCTTAGAATTGAATTTGCCTCCTTTTTTTGTGATACTTTTTAGTACAATATATAACTATCTTTTTGTTTTAGTTATTTATTTCAATTTTAATTTAGTTAAAAAAGATATGATTATAAAATATATGAATATATCTTTCATATTTCTTTTTATGAGCATGCTTTTGACTCTTGTTGGAATAGATCTCCCAAAATTAATTGGTCAAGATTTTAGATATTACTCTCCCCCAGGAGACTTTACTGTACTTAACATTAGAATCGCAGGTTTTGCTGAGGATCCAAACTATGCTAGTTTTTTATCTATCATGACTTTACTATCAAATTTAATTTTTAATGTGAGAAAAAAATTGTTTTTTATGTTAGTAGTAATACTGGTAATAGCTGCTCTATTCTTAACATTTTCTGTAACTATTCTAATAATTTCTAGTCTTTCATTAGTAATATATGTCCTTGAAAAAAAAATTATCAAGAAAAGTATAACTAATACATTTTCCTTGATTGCCTCTGCTGGGCTGATTTTTACACCTTTTCTATCATTCATCCTAAATATCGTTGAAATCGGAATAAATACAATGGATCAACGGTTTATTATGTGGAATAGTGCTATTAACTTATTTTTGAGAAGCCCAATACTTGGTTCGGGTCTTACTAGTTTTAGAAGTTATTTTGACTTATTTCCATATGGTCGATATGTACAACCGCACAATACATTTTTAAGTATTTTAAGCGAAAGCGGAATTATAGTATTTTGTTTACTGATATTTATATTATTATATCAATTTAAATTAAAAAAAGAGCTTCACTCCCTAATGCTCCTATTGCTGGTTTCACTCTGTTTTACGTATGAGATCACAAACCATCCTTATATCGTATATATTTCATCTTTAATGTATTTCCAGTTGCGGTCTAATTACTCTTATTTGAACTCATATGCGGATCAAAAATTGAAAAGTAGTTAAATACATTTAAAATCAGCTATTATACCGAGAAACATATAAGCACGCTGTGAGATTAAATGAAATAAAAATAATCTTATACAAGTAAAGATACTTTTTGGAGGTATAGTATGAACAATAAAATCAAAATAGGAGTCATGGATGAAACAGTAGCTTCTTTAAAAGGAGGTCCCAAGGTATTCATGGCTCGGTTAAAGGAAGCTATAATAAGAAAAGGATTTTATTGCTCTGCTGAGTATGATAAATGGATAAATTTATCCTTTAAAGAAATTCCAGATTTTGTCAAACAAAATAAAGAAAACATCCAAGTAATCATTCGGTTTGATGGAGTATGGAACGAGTCTCTAATTCCTAAAAGCTTCATTCCCAAAATCATGAATAGAATAAATACGGTGGTATTCAAGTATCTTAATAAAAAGATTTTAACTAATTATAAATTAGCTGATAAAGTTATTTATCAAAGTGAATTTTCTAAATATGCAACTGAAAGGCTATTGTTTGAAAGGTTTAAACTAGCCGCACCTCCAAAAATTAACGCAGTAATCTATAACGGAGTTGATTTAGACCAATTTAAACCTATGACAGAGCTTAAAGAAAAAGATGGTTTTCCTAATATTCTAATTTCTCACAGATTAATGCCGATTAAGAGGGCACACCAGGCACCTCTCATTATTGAGAAATTAGTTGAAAAATATCCTAATTTAAAAGTGCATGTTGTAGGTGAAGGTGTTAAAAATCCCTATTATTTTGGTAAGAATAGTAAAGAAAAAATGAAAAAAGAAATAAAGCGTAGAAATTTAGAAAAATATTTTAAATTTTATGGGCACATCGAGCCGATTGATTTAGCAAAAACCTACAACAAGTGTGATTTTATGTTGAATCTGTCTTATGCTGATCCATGTCCTAATGTTGTAATTGAAGCAATTGCTTGTGGCTTACCAGTTATTGCACCTAATCATGGTGGAATTCCGGAACTTGTTGGAAATCAAGATCTTTTAGTAGATGAAAATATAAATATTAAAGATTATCAACCAAGATATATATATAGGGAACTGCCTATAGTTGACGCAAATCTCTATGTAGAAAAGATAGAAAATATTTTAAAATTTTTAGGGAAATATTCTGAAGAAATGCGCAACAGAGCATTAGAGAAATTTGATATTTCAAAAGTTACTGATGAGTACATTGATTTTATTTGTAAGTAGTCAGGAGTTGGTGTTTGAGTGATTTGAATTTGCAGAAGACAAATGCCCAGTCACTTGAAGAATCATTTAGTTGAATTCTTGCTATACATACAGGCTATCATGTACCTAAAAGGAGCACAGTGATGAACAAAAAGATACTCTCTAACTTGATTCTACCTAGTATATGTAATAATTTATACAATAAAGATTGAATTCAAATCAAATTGAGCATAATGTGAGCTATCTATCTTTAAATCACAGTTGCCACATAGAAGGTATATAGTCGTAACACTAGCAATCATCCAATTCTAGTCAGTATTTCGCAAAAAACATTAGTACAAAAATAATGAGGTGGCTTATTTGAAAATTTTATTTATTACAAATTCTCTAGGGAAAGGTGGTGGAGAAAGAGTTGTCGCAAATCTTGCAAATGAAATGCGAAAAGAGCATGAGGTTTGTATTATAAGTGTTTATGCAGACGTCTTTTATGAGCTAGATAATCAAATCTCATTTTATAGTTTGAATCAAGAAAAAAATAAAATAAAAAAATTTTTGAGTTATTTTTGCTTAAAAAAAAAATTAAACATTTTAGTAAGAAAACTGGAAAAAGAAAAAGAGTATGATATAATTACTGTCCATTTGCCATTTGCACATTTAGTAGTCAGAAATACATATTTTTCACATAGAAGCTTCTTCGTCATTCATACAGTATACTCTCAAAAGGCGAGTTTAAATGTAGGCAGAGTTATTCTTAAATACTTGTATAATAATAGGGATCTTATTGCAGTTTCTGAGGGAGTTAAAAGTGAAATTACTAGAACTTTTAAAGTCAAATATAGGCGCATTCTTATGATATCAAATCCTATTGATATAGCATTAATAACGAGAAATGGTAAAGAATTCATAGATGTTGATTACAAATATATATTAGGGGTCGGGAGACTAACTGAAATAAAAAGATTTGATTTACTAATTAAAGCATTCAGTAATTCACACGCAAAAGAAAAATATAAGCTTGTTTTAATTGGGGAAGGAAGCGAGGAAATTAAACTAATGGAATTGAGTTCGAAACTAGGAATTGAAGATAAAATTGAATTTAAAGGTTGGCAAAGCAATCCATACAAGTGGATGAGAGGAGCCGACTTAATGGTTATTACATCACAATATGAGTCTTTTTCTATGACTATGTTGGAAGCTTTGGCATGCGGCACCATAGTTTTGAGTGTTGATTGTGACTATGGTCCTAGAGAAATACTGACGAATGAACTAAAGCCTTTCTTGATTTCTGATGACAGTGTTGAGAGTATTGCGAATTCTATTGACCAATCACTATGCAATTCTTTAAATGATGTTACGAAGCATGTACTAAGATATGATATTGGACAGATTGCTACAAAATATTTGGAGGTCACTCACGGAAAATGATTTTGAGGTGCCTGTTATCATATCAGCAATGATTGAATGAGAAATTACATTCGAATGTGTCTGATAGTACAAGTATAATAAATCATTCTATGAGAATTTAAATAGAAAAAGTATAAAATGATTGATTTAAGGCTTAATTTAATTCATAGAACACTTTAAAAGTCGCTGACATATTGAATTAGTTTGTTAATAATAATGAAGGGCGGCAAGATGATAAAATGAAAATAGTAGTAACCAACAAAGATATTATTTGGAATTACATAGGAGCTATTTTTTCTCTAGCAGGGAATTTTCTATTGTTGCCATTTATACTATTTTTCTTAAATGAAGGCGAGATTGGTCTATGGAATGTTTTCTTAGCAATTTCTGGTCTTGTAGCTTTGTTTGATTTCGGATTTAGCCCTGCATTTGGAAGGAGTGTTGCTTATTGTTGGAGTGGTGCAACAAGGCTTACAAAAGAGGGATGTGAGTTCAGTCAATCTACCGAGGTTAGTTATCGGCTCTTAAAACTAGTAATCAAAACATGCCAGCTGATTTATGGCATAATATCATTATTAGCATTACTATTACTTTCCATAGCTGGTACTGGGTATATATACCTGATCTCCAGAAGTGATTTTGATGGACACTATCATTTCATACCATGGGGGATATTTGTTATAACTGTGTTTTTAAATTTATACTATGGCTACTTCATTGCATTATTAAGAGGAGTTGGAGCAATTTCTAGTATTAATCAAGCCCTTATTACTGCTCGTATAGTACAATTTGTTTCTACGATCGCTATGCTCTATTTTGGTGGAAGATTAATTGCTGCATCAATTGGTTTTTTGCTATATTCTGTGACATTGCGAATAGCTTGCAAGAATGCCTTTTACAAACACAAAAATATTAAAGCTAACCTTTTAAGTGTCAAAAAGAAAATAACAATAAGTGAAGTTCTTGAAATTTTTCGAATCATCTCTCCTAATGCATTTAAAGAAGGCTTGGTTTCGATTTCAAATTATCTGGTAAGTCAAGCAAGTGCGTTGATTATTGCTCCCTTTGTAAGTTTGGCACAAACAGCAATGTATGCAATTACACTGCAATTTGCTAATGCAGTTGGTCACATTTCAGCTGCTATGGTGGTAGCGTATCAACCAACCTTGCAATCTGCTTTTATTAACCAAAATCGTGAAGAGGAAAAGAATATTATTTCGAAAGGAATTGTATCTTTTTATATTATGTACATTATAGGAACGGCGGTTGTTCTTTTTGTTGCTCTACCCATACTTCGCTTGATTAGACCTGAAATTCAATATGATAGTATAATCTTTTTACTACAATCACTTTATATATTTTTGTTCAAGAATCACACACTTTTTGCGACTTTTATAGGAAATACAAATCGAATTCCTCATATGAAGGCTTTTATTGGTTCAAGTGTTTTAGGTTTAATCAGTGCATTTATTCTAGTTTACTATTTTAACTTAGGAGTATGGGGAGTCATTATTGGTCCTGGAATATGTCAACTGCTTTATAACAATTGGAAATGGCCTAAATTTTTCATTTCAGAGATGGATACAACACTATTTAGTCTTGTCAGAAATGGATGTACTTACTGGAGAAGAATATTCCTCAAAAAACTGAAGAAAAAAGTATAACGCATGAAAATAAGTTTCTATGTATGTTATAAAAAAGTAGAGACTAGTATATAGCGACTTGCTGATACCTAAAGCAATATGGGATGACCCATTTGTGATTTCTTCTTTTTTTGTTATTGTTTTATGAGGAATATCATACTTTATTCTAGATATGAGCTGGTCGTAACATTAGTACTTTGTGAGAGCTAAAACTGATACGAATTCTTGTGAAGATCCAAAACCTAAAGAGATCTATAATAGAGCTAATTCTTTGTTTTCTAACACACTATTGTCCTTTCCCCTTAGAATATAGCTACTTTACATTGCATTATAACAAACGTGCGCAATTATGGGGAGATGAATGTGGAATGACTAATGATAAAATATTAATCACAGGAGCTGCAGGTTTTGTAGGCTTTCACCTATCACAACAATTATTAAAAAGTGGTTTCAAAATTATAGGATTTGATAATTTAAACAATTATTATGATGTTAAGTTAAAATATGCTCGACTAAAGCTTTTGAGAGAGTATATAAATTTTATTTTTATAAAAGATGATTTGATAAATTTTGATAAATTAAAAATTGTTTTTAAGGAATATAAACCGAAAATTGTTGTAAATCTAGCTGCTCAGGCTGGCGTACGCTATTCAATTGAAAACCCAAAAGCTTATATAGATAGTAACATGATTGGTTTTTTTAATGTTTTAGAAGCCTGTCGTTACCACCCAGTAGAGCAATTACTTTATGCTTCATCAAGTTCGGTCTATGGAAATCAGGAGAAAATTCCATTTTCAACATTTGATAGTGTGGACAATCCTATTAGCTTATATGCAGCAACTAAGAAAAGCAATGAGTTGATGGCATATACATACAGCCATTTATATAAAATTCCAACAATTGGATTACGATTTTTCACAGTCTATGGTCCATATGGTCGACCTGATATGGCATATTTTAGTTTTACAAAAAAAATTATTGAGGGAGAAAGATTAAATATATTCAATAATGGGGATATGTATCGCGATTTTACGTATATTGATGATATTGTAAAAGTGATGGAAAATATTATTAAAAAACCACAGGTTTTAGAAACTAATATTTGTCCATATAAATTATATAATATTGGTAATAATAAGCCGGAAAAACTCGGGGATTTTATAAGTATCTTAGAAAATATTATCAATAAAAAAGCTAGAAAGAAATATTTGCCAATGCAACAAGGAGATGTGTATCAAACACATGCTGATGTGTCAGAATTAATAGAAGATTTTGATTTTACACCAAATACCTCTCTTCAGGATGGGATAAGACAATTTGTCTCTTGGTATAAAGAATATTATAATGAAAAATAAGAAATTAAACTCTACCGCTGGCGGTGGGTTCGATCAAGATCAATTGTGGTAGAGCAGCACAAATTTAATTTGTAAGGAAGAAATCTATATGTCTACAAACTCTACAATTTGCCAAGTCATCAATAACCAACAAATCAACAGTCTAAAGCAAAAAATTTTTTACTATGTAACAGTAGCATTTTTACCAAATATATTTTTATTTAACTTATATAACAATAATCGGGATGCACAAATCATACTTCAACATGTACTATTTCTAGGGGTTATTTTGGCAACTATTAGTGTTGTGATGCTATGGGCAATACGCCTTATGGTTCGTACCTATGAAGGTGCCTTGCTACTTTTATTGATATTTTGGATAGCATTCTGGTTTTTTGAAGCTATTCATGCAATCTTGCCATACCGGATATTGAATCTACTTCCAATAAGCTCTAGAATCCTATTATTTGCGGGTATCATTGGTGTAATTATTGGTGTGAGTACTTTCTTACGCTTCCACGGGAATAGATTTTACAAACGGCGTGTTGTTTTTAATGTTTTATCTTCAGTTATCTGCCTACTTTTTATATTTAATGTTTTTCCAAGCTTTGTCTATGCAATTAATACGAGTTTGGGTGGTGCATTCTATATACGAAGAGAGTTTAATGTAGACTCATCACTCCCTAGTCCTGATATATATTGGTTCCATATGGACGGAATGATCAGTCTTAATGCCGTAGAATACTATTTTGATACATCACAATCTGAAACACGAGAACGGTTATTAGAATTAGGCTTTGTAGTTAATGAAAATGCTGAGTTTGGTGCTGGCGGGACTATTTTTGGAGTTTCAGCTTTACTTTCACCAAATTTTTACGACAGTTATTTGCATGGAATTTTCCGTTGGGATTTACTTAGGCGAGATAGAAGACATGAAATACATAGTGAGGCGATTGAGGCTGATGGCATTTCATTTCCAAACGATATTGCCCCATATCATGAGTTGTTTCATGCTTTTTTACAAGCTGGATATACTTCGACTACGATTGCTAGCTTTAGCCCATATACCTACTCACTGATCAACCAATTTTATCGATTAGGGGAATCAGGTTCTATAGATGAGTTCCCGTTTGCAATAACAGAACAACCTTTGGAACGCCATTTTTTAATAGACTCAATAGATTTGATTGAACTATTGGTGATGACAACACTAGTTCCAAACAGATTTGCAAATATAGTGTCAGGAGAAATAGACATTGAATGGCAAACTATTCCCACTCATGCAGATGAAATAGATAAATTAACTGCCAGTTCCCATAATCTAACTCATGAAAGGCAGCTTTATCGGGCACTAATTAACCACCTTGAAATTTCCCAACCAGATATACCCACACTTACTTATATTACTACTGTGTTTACACATGCTAATCGTTGGATTTGGCAGGATGATAGTAGCACAAATAGTGATCCTTCTAGGATAGATTTATACCCTCTTGCTCATGAATATGCGCTCTATGTCATGTTTAATATGATTGATTTGATTTTGGAGCGGAATACTGATGCAGTAATTGTTATACAGGCTGACCATGGTATGCACTTGCTCTATACCCAACAGGCTCTTTTGAATGATGGCTTTACTGAAGAAGAGGTGCTTAGCTTATATAATTCAGTTATAAGCGCAGTGCGTATTCCTGAACAATACGGTGGTCTTGATGCCCCGCTTGATCCACTAAATATAACTAGAGAATTAGTCAATCGCTTTGTGGGTGATAACTATCAACTACTAGATCAATAATTAGTATGATAATAGTAAAAAGAAAAAATATTAAACAACCGCTAATATGGCAGCTATCTACAAATAAAATTCGTAAGGAATGAATCATATATGTCTAAAAACTCTACTATACGCAAAAACAATCAACAAATCAGTCTCCAGCAGAAAATTTATTACTATATAACAGCAGCATTTTTGCCAAATATATTTTTATTTAACTTATATAATAACAATAGGGATGCACAAATCCTATTTCAACATGTAATTATTCTAGGAGCTGTTTTGGCAGTTATTAGTATTGTGATGCTATGGTCAATACGCTTTGTAGTTCGTACTTATGAAGGTTCTTTGCTGCTGTTGTTTCTATTTTGGATAACATTCTGGTTATTTGAATTTATTCATGAGGTCTTGCCATATCAAATATTGAATCTACTTCCAATAAACTCCAGAATCATATTATTTGTGAGTATCACTAGTGTAATTATTGGTGTGATTGTTCTCTTACGCTTACGCCGGATTAGACTTTACAAACGACGCGTTATTTTTAATGTTTTATCAGCAGTTACCTGCTTACTCTTTATATTTAACACTTTTCCCAGTCTTATCTTTGCTATGAGTGCAAACTCGGAGGAGGGGCGAACATTCTACATAAGAAGAGAATTTAATATAGATTCATCACTCCCTAGTCCTGATATATATTGGTTTCATATGGACGGAATGATTAGTCTTAATAGTGCAGAATACTATTTTGATTCACCACAGGATGAGACACGGGAAAGACTATTAGATCTTGGTTTTGTAATTAATGAAAATGCTGAGTTTGGTGGTGGAGGAACTATTTTTGGAGTTTCAGCTTTACTTTCACCAGATTTTTATGATAGCTACCTTCATGAAATTTTTTTAGAAGGAGAACAGTTGACTAGGCTAGATGGACGACAAGAATTATATAACGAGGCGATTGAACGTGATGCCATTTCATTTGCAATTGAGATAGCTCCCTATCATGAACTATTCCATGCATTTTTACAAGCTGGATACACAGCGACTATGATTGCTCACCTCTCTCCAATGGTCTATACACCGATAAATCAATTTTATAGACTAGGCAGTGCAGATTATATAGATGACTTCCCGTTTGTTGTTGTAGATCAAACTTCGGAGTATCATTTTTTAGTAGATATGTTAAACTTGATCGAACTATTGGTAAAGACAACACCAGCTCCAAGTAGACTCATAAATCGAGTATCAGGAGAAAGTGATTTTGATTGGCAACCTATTTCAACTTATGTAGATGATATTGATAGACTAACTGCTACCACTCTAAACCTACTTCACGAAAGGCAACTATACCGAGCATTAATTGATCACCTTGAAACTTCCAAACCTAATAATGATATATCTACACTAACTTATATTACTTCCACACTTGCCCATGCTAGCAATTGGGGTCACCAAGTTGCTGGTTCTAGAGATGATTCTAGAATTGATTTATATCCTCTTTCTTATGAGTATGCATTGCATACCATGTTTAACAAGATAGACATGATTTTAGAGCAAAATCCAAATGCAGTAATTGTCATACAAGCTGACCATGGTATGCATCAGCCTGACTCCCAACAGGCTCTTCTAGATGCGGGGTTAACTAGGGGAGAAGTTCTTCATTTGTTTAATTCAGTTATTAGCGCAGTTCGTATCCCTGTTCAATATGGAGGTCTTGATTCAGCTATTGATCCAATAAACATAACTAGAGAATTAGTCAATCGCTTTGTGGGTGAAAATTATCAACTACTAGATCAATAATAAGCGATATAAAGTAGTAAGAAAATATAAAACGCTTATGGTTAGTTAGTCACAAATATAATTAGAGAAGGATGAATCCCATATGTCTCCAGAAATTACAACTTACAAAATCAATCTAAAATTAAAAATTTTTTATTATGCATCAATAGCATTTTTACCAAATATATTCTTATTTAATTTATATAACAACAATCGGGATGCACAAATCCTATTTCAGCATGTACTTATTCTAGGAGTTGTTTTGGCGACTGTTAGTATTGTGATGGCATGGATAATACGCTTTGTGCTTCGTAGTTATGAAGGATCTTTGATGGTTTTGTTATTATTTTGGATAACATTCTGGTTTTTTGAAGCTATTCATTCGATCTTGCCAAACCAGATATTGAATCTGCTTCCAATTAACTCTAGAACCTTATTATTGTTGGGGATATTTGGTGCAATTATTAGTGCTGTTGTTTTCTTACGCTTTCAAAGGATTAGATTTTACAAACAGCGTGTTATTTTTAATGTTTTATCAGCAGTTACTTGCTTACTTTTTATGTTTAATGCTTTTCCAAGTTTCTTCATTGCTGTTAATACAGGTTCGGGTGGGACATTCTATATACGAAGTGAGTTTAATGTAGACTCATCACTCCCTAGTCCTGATGTATATTGGTTCCATATGGACGGAATGATCAGTCTTAATGCCGTAGAATACTATTTTGATACATCACAATCTGAAACACGAGAACGGTTATTAGAATTAGGTTTTGTAGTTAATGAAAATGCTAAGCTTGGAGCTGGCGGGACTGTTTTTGGAGTTTCAGCTTTACTTTCACCAGATTTTTACGACAGTTATTTGCATGGAATTTTCCGTTGGGATTTACTTAGGCAGGATGGAAGGCAAGAAATACATAGAGAGATGATTGAGGGTGATGGGATTTCATTTGCAACTGAGGTAGCTCCATATCATGAGCTGTTTCATGCATTTTTACAAGCTGGATATACAGCGACTATGATTGCTAGATTTTCTCCAAATATCTTTACCCCAATCAATCAATTTTATAGGTTAGGTGGTGGTTCCGAATATCTAGACAACTACCTATTTACGATTTTAGATCAAAATTTAGAGCGCAATATCTTACTTGATGCATTAGATTTGATCGAGCTACTGGTGATGATGACACCTACTCCTGGTAGAATAACAACTTTAATATCAAACGAAAGAGATTTTAAATGGCAAGCTGTTCCTGCTCGTGTAAATGAAATTGATAGGCTAACTGATACCACCCTTAATCTTCGTCATGAAAGACGGCTTTATCAAGCACTAATTGATCACCTTGAAACTTCTCAAACTGAACTTCCTACAATATCTTATATTACCTTAATGTTTACGCATGCCAATAATTGGGGCTGGCAAATTGGTGGGGAACAAGGATATGAATCTAGAATAGATTTATATCCTCTTGCTTATGAATATGCGCTTTATATTATGTTTAATATGGTTGATAAGATTTTGGAGCGAAATCCAGATGCGATCATTGTAATACAAGCTGACCATGGTATGCACATACTTTGCACCCAACAGGCTCTTTTAGAGGCTGGTCTTGCGAGGGAAGAAGTACTTCGCTTATATAATTCAACTATTAGCGCAATTCGTATTCCAGAACAATATGGCGGTCTTGATGCACCACTTGATCCACTAAACATTACTAGAGAATTAGTCAATCGTTTTGTGGGTGAAAATTATCAACTCTTAAATCAATAATCAGGCAATTATAGTTAATGAATACATATTCATCGCTTTGATAGTGATGAAAATCACTAAGTACCCTTTTTTAAAAATTCTTATTAAACAGAAATTCATGTAACTTTGCTAGGAAAAATGTTGATATCAACAGAAAAATATGATACACTAATATAATCTTTGAGAATATTAACCAAACACCTGATTAGCAGCAATATGATGGATTTTGTTTAAATTTTAAAATAAATAAAAGGAAGTGTTAATATGTACCTAGACCCAGCTTTCGGAGGAATGCTCCTCCAAGTAATCTTAGCCCTAGTCGTAGTAGGAGGCGCAATGATTTTTGTCATGAGAAGAAAAATCCGTGAACTATTCACTAAAAACAACGCTGACACCTACAAAGCCCATCCTAAACCTACTAGTACTATATCAGAATCAGAAGACGGAGTAGTCGATGTACTAGCTGATCAATAAAATCTAAAAAGAAAAAGTGAGGAACAAAATGTGGAAATTCTCAATTCAATCCTAGGAGCCCCTCTTGGCTTCATCATCTACCTTGCATATCAATTTAGTGGGAGCTACGGAGGAGCAGTTCTCATTTTTTCTATCATGGTTAAAATCGTCCTCTTCCCAATCACCTTCATGGCACACAAAAACTCCATTCGCTTTCTAAAACTCCAACCCGCCCTAAATATAATAAAACGACGCTATTCAGATAACAAGGAAGAGCTAAACGAAGAACAATACCAACTTTTTAAAAAAGAAAAATACAACGTTTTCATCGGTATCGTCCCCCTCTTACTCCAACTAATACTAATAATGGGCATGCTCCAAGTAATGTACCGCCCCTTAGAACACATGCTCCGCCTCGACCAATCAACCATCACCACCCTTACCGAAACATACAACTACCTATTCGGAACATCTAACAGCCCCATGATCCAACTCCAAATCCTACAAGCCATCCAATACCCAGAAACCCTCGCTATCTTCCAAACAACACTAGCTTCCTATCCAGATCTTGAGCCTATTCTACACACCTTAACACACACCAACTTAAACTTCATAGGCATCAACCTTGGCATAGTCCCCAGCCTAACAAATATCACAATCGAATGGCTTATCCCGCTAGCAGCTGGAGGTTTCGCATTAATTTTCTGCCTAATAAACAACAAAATAAGTCCAGGAGCCATGACACAAAGCCCAAAAACCAATCGCGGAATGACTATTTTCACAGTGCTACTTTCCCTTTATTTCGCATTTGTAACACCAGCAGGAGTTGGATTATACTGGGCAGTAGGTAACCTATTTGGTATTGTAATATCCCTCACCTTTGAACTAATTTACAGCCCAAGAAAAGTCGCTAAAGAAGCAGTGGATTATCTCAAATCAAAGAAAAAAACATCTGCTGAAATTAAGGAAGAAAAAGATCAAAAAAAGATCCTCTCCATCCGTGAGAAAGAAGATGCGGAACGTTTTAAGCATGCTAAAAAAGATTTAGTTATCTATGCGTTAAGTGGTGGTCAGTATAAATTCTATAAGAATACTATTGAATACTTGCTTGAACATTCAGATATTAAAATTCACTACTTAACAAACGACCCAGAAGATGGTGTATTCAAGCTTGATCATGGACGCTTTATACCCTACTACGCAAGTCAGCGGAAAACCATCTCTTTGCTGTTGAAACTTAGAACAAAAATATTTTTTACAACAGTACAAGATTTGCAAGTCTACCACATGAAACGCTCTGTTGTACAAGAAAATATTGAGTATATACACATTATGCACGGAATTCATAGTGTGCATATGATGGTTAGAGAAAAAGCTTATGATTATTTTGATACAGTTTTCTGTGCTGGACCACATCAAATAAAAGAGTTGCAGCGGCGTATTCAAATTGCAAATCTTCCTACTAAAAACTTAGTTAAAGTTGGATATCCTGTATATGATCAACTCATTGAATCGTATAACGACTATCCTGATCATAGTAACGAACGACCACAAATTTTAATTGCACCATCATGGCAAAAGGAAAATGTTTTGGAAACTTGTATTGATGAAATATTAAATTCATTAGTTGGCAAAGGTTATCAAATTATTGTACGACCACATATTCAATTTACAGCGATGTTTCCAAATCAAATGGAAGAATTGGTGGAGAAATATGCTGATTATACGGCAACAGAAGAGATTATTTTTGACTTGAACTTTGCTGATAATAAGTATATCTTTACATCTGATTTATTAATTACAGACTGGTCAACTACTGCATACGTGTTTTCTTATTGCGGGCTAAGACCAAGTATTTTTATTAATACACCGATGAAAGTCCTTAATCCTAACTATGAACTCTATGGACTTGAAGTAACAGATATCACACTCCGTGATAAAATAGGTGTTTCTATTGACATGGATCAATTGGCAACATTGGAAGATAAAGTAGCATATTTATTAGAAAATCAAGCTGAGTATAAAGTAGCGATAGAAGAAGTAGTTGAAAACCATTTGTTCTATCCGCGGCGCAGTGGTGAGGCTGGTGGTCGATATATTATTAATCAGCTTGAGAAATCAGCTTGATATAAATTGGAAAGAGAAAGTACAAACAAAATATCAGAAAAGTACAAACAAAATATCAGAAAGGATAGAAAAGATTATGAATATAAATGGGAGTGTGCAAACCACAGGTGGCATTCTAACAGAGGAAATGTATTCAAACATTGTTCAAAATATTTGTGAAGTATTTGGTTGTACTTCCGAACAGTTAAAGGACGCTATGCTATTGCAAAAAGGTCTTTCCAACATTATTCTTTCATTTCGCTATAATGGTGGAAAATATGTGTACAGACAACCAGGTTTAGGCTCCGAAGAATTAATAGATAGAGGGCGTGAATCAATTATACAAACAACGGTTGGGGATATCGGTTCAGATAAAACACTTGTAGCGATGAGCGTTAAGTACGGCTGGAAAATATCGAAATTCATAAATTCAAGACCATTTGATTATAGTTCTAAGAGTGATATGGTTAGAGCTATAAGGTTGCTAAAACAGCTCCATTCAGCGCCTGCAAAAGTTCGATGGGAATTTGATATAATGGAAAAAATGAAAGATATAAAATCAAAGACGCTTCCAGAGTTCGAATCACTTTTCCCAGGGTATCCAGAGTTGAAGATTGTAATTGAGAAACTGTATGATCTTGCAAATCAAGATGGAATTAAAAAATGCTTAAGCCATGGTGATTGCAGAGACGAAAATTTCCTTATTAATGATAAAGAAATCTACCTAATTGATTGGGAATATGCGGGCTTTGGCGATCCTGGCTTTGATATTGGTTCTTACATTTGTGGAGGAGACCATAGTGATGAGGACATTGATAATATACTCCGATGTTATTTTGGCAGAACACCCACTCATATCGAGAGAAGGCATTTTACCGCATACATTGCAATTTCCGGTTTCTTTTACATGCATTGGACGATGTATAAGGAATCAAAGGGTCAAGAAGTTGGAAAATTGAAACATTTATGGTTTAGATACGCAAAAAAATATAGTACAGTTGCACTAGAATTATATGATCCAAAAAATAAACTGATTGGAGGAATCGCAGGTTGACTTATATTATACTAGCAGCGGGGGAAGGAAAGAAAATGCACCCACTTACTTTAAAATGCCCTAAAACAATGTTTCGATTAGATAAAAATTTTACTGTAATTAAACGCTTGGTAAGACAAATAAGAACGCTTGACGATGAAGCAGAAATAGTTGTAGTAGTTGGTTTTATGTCGGAAACTATCAAAAGAGAGCTTGATATGGAAAATGTGATTTTTATAAATAATCCTTTTTATAAAACAACAAAATCAACAGCGTCGTTATGGTTTGCAGGAGAATACCTCAATCGAGATAATGTAGTGCTTTTGAATAGTGATGTCGTATTATCTGATGATGTTATGAAAAACATTGTATGTAAAGAAACAGAAAAACCATTTTTGCTGATGGATGAAAGTTCAACAGCTGAGCACAATTATAACGTCCATGTAGAGGGTGAAAAAGTCATTGTTTTAGGTTACGGAATCTCCTCGCCAGTTGGGCGGTATTGCAATGTTATTAAATTTGATGGTATATCATCAAGAGAATTGTATGAAGAACTAAACAACCTGATGGAAAAAGGAATGTATAATCATCATTATGAAGATATTATTACGCAAATGATATTCACTAATGTTTTCGAGATGTACTATGAAAATATTGAACAAACTGAATGGGTTGAGATAGATTCAATTGATGATTTGATAAAAGCTCGTAATATTAAATTTCTTTACCATAGTGCATGATTTTTGGGAGGTTAATTGTGAATATTGCAATAATATTAGCTGGTGGTGTCGGATCTAGGGTTGGCTCTAATACTCCAAAACAGTTTATAAATATTTTAAATAAGCCAATATTGGCATATACTATTGAAAAATTCCAGCGTCACGACGAGATTGATTTTGTGCAAGTTGTGTGTGTAAAATCGCATATTGAGCGTTTGAAGGAAATTGTGGATACTTATAATTTCTTAAAAGTCAAGTGGATAGTTGAGGGGGGAGCTACTTTTCAAGAATCTGTAATTAATGGAATTGATAATTTATCTACAGTTTGTAATGAAAGTGATTTAGTGTCAATCCATTTTGGAGCTTCTCCATTTGTAAGTAGTGATATAATCAGTGATAGTTTAAAAGTTTGTGCAGAAAAAGGCAATGCTATTTCCACAACGCCTTTTTACTTATTAAGTGGAATTAAAGCTGATAGGGAGAAATCTCTTGAGTACATAGATAGGGATACAATTGCTTGTATGAATAGTCCTCATACTTTTCAATATGGTTTCATTAAGCGGCTATATGATGAAGCACGAAGTACAAAAATTATTGATAAAATTGATCATCCCCACACAACAAGTTTAATGTATGCCATGGGTTATCCAATATATTTTTCTAAAGGAAGCCAAACTAATATTAAAATAACTACTGCGGAAGATTTGGAATTATTTGAGGGTTATGTTCTGATGCAGAGAGGAAAAGAGTATTGTGAAAAATGAATTTTATAGTATTATTGAATATTTACTTGAACATCAGATGTTGTTATTTACTACTTAACCAATGATCCAGATGATGGCGTGTTTAAGTTTGGGAAAGGATGCTTTAAGGTTTACTATGAAAGTCAGCGGATGGCTATTTCATTGCTGTTGAACTAAGAACTAAAATTTTTTTCAGATAATTGCCAAGTTTTTCTGGGACTGATTCATATTTAGTACGAATGACATTTGGAGGTTTGGTTCTTGATAAAAGAATGCTGATATTGTGTTGATCCGCAAATTGGAAGTGAACGGTTGGAAACATTGTCAACGGATGATTTCCTTGTAATTGATGCCCTGTTCCACGAAAGAAATTGCAGGATAATTGGCGGCGCTCAAGAGTAAAATATGGGTATTGTTGAACGCGCTGGGTATGTCAAATATATCCTTTCTCGCGCATTGTATGAAGTGGCCGGAAAGTCAGGTGTGGTAAGACAGATGCAACTCGGTGGTATTTAGCTGATTTATAGTTTGATTTTAATTGATTTTAATTGATTGTTAAAAAAATAATGTTCTTATTTAAAATTGAGAAATGAATGTGGGGCTGTAGCAAAATAGCAAATGGTTTAAGGTCATGAAAGCCATAAACCAATGAAAATCCCAGCGTTTATGGCTATTAGTCCATGGTCAGAGCCCAAAATAGCCATAAACCCTTGAAAATCCAAGTGTTTATGGCTATTTGACTGTGGTCAGAGGTCGTGAAAGCCATAAACCACAATTGTGGCAGTTTTTTGTAACTTTTGCAGAACAAAAGCGACAATTGTAGAACAGATAAGAGGCTTAGAATTTTAAAAGCAAACTGGTTTTTCATCACCAAAGAAGAAATTAAACTTTTGCAAAAGCTTAAGGTAGAAATTCATAACGGTCAAGATATGTTATACCAGAACTGGTGAATTCATTTAACCTATTAAAAGCTGTCATCACATAAATTCTATTTGTACTATCAGTTTCCCATTTATTATCTTTAACTTCTCCAACACAACTGCCTCACAGCATTATTGATGATGCAATTACAGCTGATATTCTTTACGCCGATTTAAACGAATATGTGGCATACATGTTTGCTGGGGATCTATCCAACTTTTACCAAGAATGAGATGAAATAGTAGCATTACTAAACTACGACATTGATTACGTTTTATCCGACCTTGGCTTCACCCAAACAGAAGTTGGCTATGAAATAATCGCTGAGGTAGTAGACTCAATTATCGCTGATTATAATCATTACATTAACACTCCCTTCCTCTCTTACATCACCCGACTCAACAGATTATTTGGTGATCACCTCCAACAGCTCATACTAGTAGGAGTAGCGGGAATGCTAATAACGTCAGGAATAATTTATCTAGTAAGCCGCAACTCAAAACACCTCACCTTATGCTACTACGCTTTCAGCTTTGGAGCGGCAGCACTAATGTTAATAGTTGCTCCATCACATCATTTCTCCTAGCCGGAGCACTATTCATCGCCCTCTACCTAATCTTCTTCATCATCTCTTCAATATTACAGAAAAAAACAGCACATGCATAACCAAGCACTATACAATAATCATAAAGAAGTCAAACTAAAATCAATCTTTCACCATCAGAAAGATTGATTTTTTTATTTATAAATTAAGTCCGCTGCTGCAAATCTTGAATTATTTTTGGGCACAAGTTGATTTCAGCAATCAAATCAACATCCATATTTTTCTTAAGCATTTTCTTTGTCAGCAAGTAAAGCCTTAAGCCCATTTATTTGCTCAGCAAGGTCAGCAAGTTTCTCGTCTTTCTCAGCAAGCTGCTTATCCTTTTCATTGAGTTGAGGAATAAATTCCGCTTTAGCCTCGGCTTTTCCTTCTTCTCTTCCTTCCTCTCTTCCCTCTTCTCTTCCTTCCTCTCTTCCCTCTGCTTTCAACTCTTCCATTCTTGACATAATCGTCTGCACCTCCGTGTCATTTTTAAAAACTTTAAAGCTATTTTTAAGGTTTTGAAAAATTTGTGCAACATCCTGATCATTTGGGGTATCCACTTCTCCTATTAGTACACCAGCAAGCTCTCCTGCTTTTGAGCTCGTTTGC
>Ga0123355_10004766_pt1 | contig 19738 bp, 17 predicted proteins | sample TergutEmb28metaG_3_FD_89872 | JGI IMG/M metagenome (GOLD analysis project Ga0123355, IMG submission 89872) | Embiratermes neotenicus P1 segment gut microbial communities from Petit-Saut dam, French Guiana - Emb289 P1 | ecosystem: Host-associated > Arthropoda: Insects > Digestive system > Gut ...
AGACAAGTGCAGGACTGCCTCTCATTCTATCAGGCCCTTCGCTGCTGCCCAGTGGTCGGCCTCTGGTCTCGAACGTATCTCCCTTCTTTCTGGCTTCTTGCGCAGTTCCATTCAGTCTGCTTCATATCTTACTTCACCCCTGCCGTTGTCTCCTTACAGACAGCACACAAGAACTACTCAGGTTACAGAAACCTTCCATTCCCACCGTTGTAAGCATACCAAACGAACAAGCAGAAAAGCATGCACATGATCAAGTGGGGAGTACAACTGGTGGCCCGTGAGCCGCCACGAGCCCCTGGATACAACACTATTCAATAAAAAATACAAAATATTTCAAATAGCATAGAAATTAAAAGTAGGGAGTCTTAACATACTCTAGGGTGAGAGAAGTCTGAGTGCATATGAGTGGATATAAACTAATTTTTGTGTTTACATGGCATAAATAAAATTGTATAAGCAGTGGCAGACAGGCACAAGTCAGAATTCAGCCCTTCTTATTACCCTGCAAGTGGTTTTGAAAGCCCAAGACTGCACATTATCAGTTCAGGATATAAAAGGTTTTACTTCACCAGACTTTGTAGTTCATATAATTCATGTTTTGCATACCCTTACAGACAGCTGCTGAGATGCTATATTGCAAGCACCTGAACAATTTGGATCAATCAACTTCATCCCACAGCCTAATGGTCTCAGAGAAGCTGCTTGAAGGATATTTTGGTGACAGGCTATGTGCAAGAAGACCTCACCACCCTGTTACAACCACAAAACAAGACAGCAAAGAAACAAACATGTCTCATAATGGAGGAATGGAAGTTGATATGTTAGTTTCATCTGTGATGAAAGATACTGGTAACAGTGATTTTGACTTAGATTATCGAAATTGGACAGCGGTTGCGAAGATTCCAATCCATGTTCCACCCCTGCTTGTTAAAGGCAATACAATTTTGTCAGCAACTTTGCCTGATAGGAGGTTTAACACACTAAGTGGCCTAAGAATTTTAAGTGCCTTTGATCGTCCAATTAAGCGTGAACAGCACTCAAACACAATTCACTTTAACTTTGCTGGTGCCAATCCTGTGTCTCAAAGATGTCTGAAACGTCGAACACCAGATCCTAGACATGCTCAATTTGTGTCTCCAAGTGTTTACTTTAGTAAGAGTTGTCAAGTGGGGTGCATAGGCAAGTTAGTGCACAGACAGCACACAACTGTGTCAAGATCTTGGCTAGCAAACATCTGGACAACATTGTAATTGGTGACTCAGAAGGTGAAGCTGTAATGTTGATTCTGCATAAGATGGCATGTGACAAGGAGAGATTTGTGTTGTAAATCAACTGAAAATATACCAATGTAAGTTCCCCACAAGTTTATAAAATATATTAATGAATTATGTAATTTTTATTTACTTTAAGATACTTGATATATCACGAAGCCAGCTATCTTCTGGGATGTGGGGCTGTGCAGCCTTGGTGAAGTGTGCTAGGGTATAGCAGGATCCTCTAAAATGTTGCCACACTTCAACCAGACTGCACAACACTCCATCCCTGAAGACAAACTTCATAGTAACCCCTGCAAAATACTCAAATCCTACTTCATACAGGGTCATTATAATATGTGACAACTGCCATTTGTTACTTCACATTGTACATATAGGTGTTAAGTCAAGTGGCCTGTGTTACTACGGTAAACATGCCAAGAGGAAGTAGCAACCAACAGTTGTCAAATAATGTAATGATACTACTATATATAATTCCTGCTGATCATACTGTCAATTCTGTGTGTTAACCCATATGCTGCCACACACCAGAGGACACTGTACATCTAATTTGCATTTTAAGCAACAATTTACATTTTGAATCGTCTTTTATATACACTATGAAAGAATAGCAATAATACTCTTAGCAAAAGAGTTGAATTAGACCCCACTACCAGAAAATATTGTATAATCTTTAACCTTCCAATGCCAAGTGCTGAGTATACTCATGTACCATGCACATGATGTGCCGCATTGAGTATACTCGCGTGTCACGCCAATGTGCTGCATCAAGCATACTCGCATGCCACACATTACGTGCTGAGTTGAGTAGACTCATGTGCCATGCACATTATGTGCTATGTCGAGTATATTTGCATGCCACACACATTATATGCTCTGTCAAATGTACTCACATGCCACTCAGATGTGCTGTGTGGCATATACTTCCGTGCAACACACACTGTATGCTGTGTCCAGTAAACCCACATTCCACACACATTATGTGCTGCATGGAACACACTTGGAACATGCAGGTAAAATTTAAATATCCTTAAATGTTCCTGCTATGGACTGGGGGTTTAAATGCCCCCACATTGTAGGGTTAAGATGGCATGACTAAATCAGAGTTACACAACTGTCACACTGTTCACCAGAAAGAGACTGCGACCATGATCAACAGCTCAACACATTTGTACACATCAATGACATGTATGCAGTTGCAAGATACACCTCATCAATTTCACGTAAGAATTCTTAGTATAAATTGTTGGCAGTCACTAACATAACCAACATATCAAGTGTACACTAAAAAATGACGGGAAAAATAAGTCTATTTTACATAGCTGCAATGGCTTTTCATATGTTGTTTATACAAAAATGTCCTTGAATACAGAATTGCTTATGGCATAAAATGCTCGAACATTCTTCCCTTTCATTACACAGCATCAGTACTCTTCTGAACCATGTGACGCATGAGATTATTTATAAACTTCTCAACTTTCTTCAAATCCTGTACAATTTCGGTTTTGTACTGAAGACACTGAAAAGAAACAAAACTATTACAATTTTTAACGATGTGGTATATTATTTGTATAACTTGAACTAGCATAAGATTATTTAAATTTCAAAGTCCAGTGACTTGTCAATATGAAAATGCAAGAGTCCACCATCTCTGGCTGATTCCAGATAACCATTCCAATGATCCAATAGTACACAGCGGCCATTGACAAAAACTTTGGTACAACTTCACAGGATATACATGTTATGAACCTGAAGCAGTCATTAAAGACAACTTAATAACTGGTGTTAATACCTACAGACAGATTTTACCAGCAAAGGTTGTGGCTGCAGCGATGGCAGAAGTACAGGTACTTCTGCCAGTACTGCATAATTATTCACTGTGCTGGCAATCACTACCATCTGGTTTTTACTCCTACACCTATAAGAATAACTTATATGGGGTCAGAATAATTTCAACTCCACAGAGCATAATGCTTCCCCAGAAGCTAGTAACCTGTCAGCCAGTGAGGAGGTTCCCAACTTGTTACCACGTTTACAGGAACCCACTACTTGGCCCTCTCCTGAGCCTAACCCAATCCACACCCTCACTTCCTATTTCTTCCAGATATACTTCAATATCCTCCCATCAATGCCTATGTCCTCTGAGTGGCCTCTTTCTGCCAGGTTTTCCCACCATAACCCTGTATGCATTTCTCTGCTTTTCTATGCATGCCATAAGCCCAAACCCTTGCATCCTCCTTCATTTGGTTGTTCTACTCATATTAGTATTTGGCCAGGAGTACATCATGAAGCTCATTATGCAATTTTCTGTACCCTCCTATCACTTGTACCCTCTTAGGTCCAAATATATTCCTCAGCATCCTGTTCTCAAACACCTCTGCTTTGCGTTCTTCACGTAATATGATAGACCAAGTTTCACACACGCTTAAAAAAGAACGGGCAAAAAATTTAGACCCAACAGTCTAAATTTTTTGTCTTTTCTTTTTATGTGTGTGTGGAACTTGGTCTATCATATTACGTGAAGAATGCAAAGCAGAGGTGTTTGAGAACAGGATGCTGAGGAATATATTTGGACCTAAGAGGGTACAAGTGATAGGAGGGTACAGAAAATTGTATAATGAGGAGCTTCATGATATATACATGTATATATATATATAATTTTTAAATACACTTTTAAATGTTCAATGTGTCATTTAACTCACATCAACATCATCTGTTATCTTTACGGAAAGGCAGCCTTTACTGTGTGTATATTTCATAGTATACCGCACCTGGAATACAAACAACAGCCATACTACAGATACACTTTCAATTACAGTTTATTCATTTTGTATCACTGTTTCCATTTCTGTTTGCGTAGATGGTAAAGAATTAGGGAAAGTATGAAACAAGGCTTCAAGACTTCTCTGTTAATGCTGTGGACACTGCATGCCACGTGAGTTTCTCCAAGCCATGTTTAAGAAGCTACTTCTATTTCCTTCTTCAAATGACAGGAACTAAGAAAGGAATCCTACTCCACTGGGAATGCCATCAGCCCTACCAAGAATCTGAACAATGTAGGATTCTCTATATCATGTCACCTGGTGAACCAAATAGAACCAGTTTCTGAAATGCAGTTTGAGAAAATTGGTACAGTGGACAATGTCCAAAACATCAATGAATAATTACTGTCTTTCATCAGAAACTTTCATGTAAGACTTCCAAGTGCTGAAATATGATCTAACATTAATGCAGAATCTATTACTACACACATTTCAACAAGTACACTAGCACCTTCATTTAATTTTATGCTGCTTGCATCTTCAACACTACTGAGTTTTCAAAAAGTCACCAAGCCTTCTTCAAGGACAATAGCACGTGTGGTTAGTACACAGAAACTAGTGGATCCCTTACTGCACCATACATGTCACACTGTGCTCTATTCCCTGCAGATACATATTAGAATAATGAGTACAAACTGCCTTAAATCTGTTAACCACTTACCACAGCCCACTCACCCAGATTCTCACGGTGCAATATATAACAAAATTTTTATAAGAAATATTTAAAGATCAACCTTCAATATTAATTGAGCTCAGGGAACAAAAGTAATGCATTCTCAATTCAACTTCCGCACCTTATGTATTGTAAAGGAAAGTAAAAGTTCACCCTGTAACAGGCCACAAAGGCCCAGATGGAGAGTAGATAGATAGCTCTATTCTTTCTTTAACCCAGGTGCTAAATGGGTGTGGGTGGTCAGTGCCATGCCCCAGCCAGTTTACCTTACATACAGTAATATATTTTGTTATCAGACTTTTAACACATGCAGGCTGAGGTTAAAATTACATTTGTCACCATTCTCTACTAACTCTCCTGTGACAAGTGGGTAAGCTTACTGCCGGAAGTCTGCTCTCAAAGAAGCAAGGGCTTATTATGGAAAAGTGGATAATTTTGAAGAGTAACACATTATTAAAAATTACAGATATGCACAAATATCTAATAAGAGACAAAAAAATATTTAAACAACAGAAATAAAGTAAAGTCTCTTAACATTTGAGATGCACCTATTTCCACAGTAATATTAGTGTTTGGCATTATTAAATCACAACTTGTAAAATCATTAAGTCTGCAACCATATGGTCAGACCAATTTGTTTGGGGCCCTGTACTTGCCACGAAATTCAGAATCCACTTCTAGGTTAGATGATTCAGAACAGCTGTGCTGTATGTCACATCTCTACAGCTCCTTAATTTCTGAATATATGGATTTAAATGCACATATTAGGTGAAAGCTCGTCCTGCACATAAAATGTGGCGTAATTTTGCATACAGTATCAGCCACATTAGTATGGTGTAGGTCAGGAACTTCCAGTTAGAACACCTTCACTTTATGCACATATTTTAACCTGGAAGGTCGTGATCCATTTATTGTAACTGTAATTTATTGGCATCCTTCAAATGAAAATGAAGGGTAAGCAAGGGCAAATTAAAAGATATATTCAGCCAATAACAGAGATAAAAACAAAAACGGCGGAATGCTCCCAGCCTGTTCCTTCGACTTTCCTTACTACAGAATGGAGTGTAGCATATGTATTTCGAATAACACCATAATCGTGCACCACACTGCATAGCCATCATACGGTAAACGCATTTTCAAGCATATTCTTTGGAGACAATCCACATGCATAATATTTAATACCACTCTACACAATAAAAACACGCATTAAAACCCCACCTTCATGGGATCTTGAAAATACAGCCTTTCTGCTGCTTTCTCAAATTCCTCCCAAGACTTCAGGTAGGTCATTTCAATCACTAGCTCTTTTCTGTGATTCTGAGACCAAACTACCGCATTTGATGACTAAAATGGGCTCCTGAACTATTTCACACATACATTTCCTCCACTTCACATTAACCACCGACGTTCACGCCGTACACGTGCTCCAGCGCAGTAAACGCTTTTGCCACGGATTTAGTTACACACACACAATACACATGCCATATGGGTTACTTTACCCATGTCATCGACTTCTGGAAGTAACGCGCACAGATCATCTATAACGCGTGTGGTTCATGAATCTCTGATCCGTGGTTCCTACCGTAGCTTATCAACGCCATTCCAACGGGAAAGCAGCGTACTTTTTTGCTGTACAGAGCAAGTTGGGCCTTGAGAAGTTAACCGGTTCTCATCTAGTCAAGAAATTCCCCGCATTTTATGGAACCCGAAGGTTCAATACAGCATTCACAAGTTCCCGCCAACTGTCCCTATCCTGAGCCAGCTCGATCCAGTCCATACCCCCACATACTGCTTCCTGAAGATCCATCTTAATATTATTCTCCCAGCTACACCTCAGGTTTCCCCACCAAAACAATGTATGCACCTTTCCTCTCCCCCATATGTGTTACATGCCCCGCTCATCTCATTCTTCTCAATTTGATCACCTGAATAATATTTGGTGTGCAGTACAGATCACTAAGCTCATTATGTAGTTTTCTTCATTCCCTTGTTATCTCGACCCTCTTACACCCTAATAGCTCCTCAGCACTCTATTCTCACATACCCTAAGCCTACATTCCTCCCTCAGTGTGTGTGACCAACTTTCACACCCACACAAAATAGGCAAAATTATAGTTCTGTGTATCTTAATCTTAATATTTTTGGATAGCAAACTGGAATACAAAAGATTCTGCACTGAATGATACCAAGCATTCCCTGACTTCAATCTACTCTCAATTTCTTCTTAACAAGAATTTTGATTCATTAAGGTTGTTCCCAAATATATGAACTCTAACACCCTTTCAAAGGAATTATCATCAATCTTCATACTATGACTTTGTCCTGCATTCTGATCTTGAGACATGACCATGTACTTAGTATTATCAGAATTTACTTCTAATCCATTCTCCTTATTAGCAACTGCTAGAGCTTCTGTGTTTTTCTTTATAGTATGTATGCTTCCATCCAATATATTAACATCATCAGCATAAAACAGAAACTGGTGCACCATTTCATTTCAAGCCATCCTGGTTTACCTGAACCCTCCTAATGTCATAATCTAAAGTTTCAAAGAATTCTTAATAGTAAACATGTCACACAAATGCTGGACTACCCAGACTCTCCTATAGGTTTAATTCAAATACATTATTAGCCTTACCAGTTTCATGGGCCTACAACACTCAATGAGAATATTATAAAGGACCTCCCTCCTAACTGAATCATAGGCTTTCTGGAAGTATATAAATAGCTGATGCACTGCTTTATAGTATTCCCATTTTATCTCAAGTATTTTCCAAATGCATAGTATATGATTAGTAGCCGACCTGTTGTGCAAATACAGTATACCGCTCATGAAACAGAAATTTGTCACAGCTTGCCAATACACAGTTTCACAGACAAATGAAAAGAACTTGACAGATCACTAACAGACCAACACTTAAGCATGTTATGTATTTATGAAAACATTAGGACAATTATTGATCATATATTCTGCATTCGCCAAATACTTGAGAAAAAATGGGAATACAATGAGGAAGTTCATCAGATCTTTGTAGACTTCAAGAAAGCTTATGATTCAGTTAGGAGGGAGGTCTTAAATAAGATTCTCATTGAGTTTGGTATCCCTAGGAAACTTGTAAGGTTAATAAAGACGAGTCTGACTGAAACATATAGCACAGTCCGGGTAGGCAAGAATGTGTCTGACAGGTTCACTATTAGGAATGGTTTGAAACAAGGAGACGCTCTATCACCAATGCTTTTTAACTTTGCTTTAGAGTATGCCATTAGGAGGGTACAGGTAAACCAGGATGGCTTGAAACTAAATGGTACTCATCAGCTTCTGGCTTATGCCGATGATGTTAATATACTGGGAGGAAGTATACATACTTTAAAGGAAAACGCAGAAGATTTAGTAGCTGCTGCTAGGGAGATTGAACTGGAAGTAAGTGCTGATAAAACTAAGTACATGGTCATGCCTCGATATCAGAATGCAGGACATAATCACAGTGAGGATTGATAATAGTACTTTTGAAAGGGTGGAAGAGTTTAAATATTTGGGAACAACTTTAACAAATCAAAATTCTATTCCAGAAGAAATTAAGAGTAGACTGAGGTCAGGAAATTCTTGCTATCATTCGGTGCAGAATCTTTTGTCTTCCAGGTTGCTATCCAAAAATTTAAAGATTAAGAACTATAATTTTGCGTTGTTTTGTATGGGTGTGAAACTTGGTCGCTGACACTCAGGGAGGAAAGGAAGCTGAGGGTGTTTGAAAACATGGTGTTGAGGAGAATACTTGGACCTACAAGGGGCGAGGTAACAGGGATATCGAGGAGATTGCAAAACGAAGAGCTAAATGATCTGTACTCCTCACCTAATATTGTGCGGGTGATAAAATCAAGAAGAATGAGATGGGCTGGGCATGTGGCATGTATGGGTGAGGAGAGGGGGTGTATAGGGTCTTGGTGGGGAAACTGGAGGGAAAGAGACCACTGGGGAGACCTAGGTGTAGATGGGATAATATTAGGATGGATCTCCAGGAGGTGGGATGTGGGTATATGGACTGGATTGGGCTGGCCCAGGATAGGGACAGGTGGTGGATGCTTGGGAGTGTGGTAAAGAACCTTCGGGTTCCGTGAAATGCGGGGAATTTCTTGACTAGCCGTAAACCATTTAGCTTCTCAAGAAGGGCTCTGCTCCATGGAGTATGTAAGTTAGGACAAGCAATTATTTTTTGGACACTTCTTGACAGGTGTGTTTATAACCCAACTGTCTACTAATGTGGAAATCTCATTAAGAAGAATTGTGTGGGTTATGACACATTACTGTATCATGAGTGACTAGTACAATTCCAATCTTTAATTAGCCACAGTTTCTCATGTGGACAAGGCAACTATAGAAATGCATATGATGGGGTCATTTACAAAGCATACAATACTGCCATCTATCCATTGAGACACTATGATGATAACAGCAGTTTAATAAGTAATAATGATAGCCACTATTCAACCACCATTTGTTGTGTTTACTTCAGATTACATTGTAACAAGAACAAACAACAGGATACCAAAAACAATGCTGAATTATAGACCAAATGGACAAAGACGTCTTGGAAGACCTAGACACAGCCGAAACAGGTCTATCAAGGCCTAACTCATGACAGATGATGACGATGATCTCTTCAGATTATAGTAATTCAGTGGCACCTGGGGTGAGTAATCACACCTTTCTGCAGTCATTATTAGTGTTACCGGCCTTTCAGGTTCAAGTCCTGAAATGGCCCAGCGATTCAGGTTCAAGCCCTGAACAAGCATGATTCAGACAAATTCCTTTGGCTGTAAATAACATAACTAGGGGGGAAAGCAGGGGTGTGAGTGGCGTTAAGGCATTCAAAAACTTAAGCCTTGACAGAACAAGTTGTTAGGAGTTTTGCAGCTCAGTGTTCCTGAGTGAAACCCAACACTTACACCTGCTAATGTGTTATAATCTGAGTTGCAGTAAACCAAAAATGAACTTCTACAAATACAATAAAGAAAAACCCCACAACAAAGCATTGTGTAAGTGTGTTGGCTGGAGTAGTCAATCGGACTTGCATGGACCTACTGTGTAAATTATCCTGAAATAAGACCTTTAGGTACACTGAGCGACAAAAGTTTAGCTACACACCCATGCATCCGAAGGCGAAGAGGGTGTGGCAGCATTATTATCAAAGACACAGAGCAAGAGAAACATACATGTGTGTGTGTATGTAAACATACACGTCTGTACACATATACACAAGCGTATGTATTGTATGTGTATTATGATGTGTGTAATTTTAATTTACTTTCATTCATTTTTGGTATCTGACTGAAATTATGCATATACTACTCACCTCCATCTAGCATTGAGGTTAAGAATGAGCAGTCTATACCTCAGCTCCCCCATATGCCTTCAAGGTATGAACAGGGAAAACTTTTTATTTAGCATGAGTCATTAATTTTAATTTACATTGTGAATGAACTTTTGAATGCATTGACAGATGGTAATGAAACTCGATACACAGCACTTTTGTTGTATGAACTGTACCATGCTTCATTTTCTTTGATTTAATCTCAGGCTTACAGTCAGATCCAAAACACATTTTTGAGCTTGTCTTGTTCAAAACAAACATTCAAGTAAGATAAAAGAATACACACTAAGGACCTTTATATTTATAACACATCTAATAAAACATTTTATTCTAAATTACATCAAACATGAATCTACTTGCAAGGAAAGCATATCACATATTTGCCGTACTAGTAACAGATTTTAGTCAGTTTAATAAAAGTGAAGATAATCTCTTCCCAGGCCAGACTACATCTTAATAACAAGTAAAGCTCCACGCATTCTAAAGTAGACTTTTGTAACCCCATCGCTGGAACTCACATGTGTGGCACACACTTTCAGGGATGAAAAAGGGTCCAGTTTTGACAGAAGGTTCACAATCAATTTAAGCATCTCTTCCAATACAAATCTGCAAGGATCCTTGGACACAAGAGTCAAATGTTTGAAATATGTTAACTCCTTTACCCTCTTCAGAATTTGGTTTATAGAATCTTAGATAACAGCTGATGTTGCTAGTGGTATGAACTTGCATGCTAAGTATAAATGCCTTTTTAAAATTATATGACAAAAGTTAAAACACAGCCAGTCACAGCAAGGTTCTGAATTCAGTGGAAAGGTCAGGGATTTTAATCAAACATGGCAAGGTATAAAAAATCAAATCTGTTACAACAAAGGAAATGTTATTCCCCAGTGACTCCTTAGTGACTTAGATACAGCAAGCATCAGTCTAGTGACTGCTTCCAATTCAATGAATTGGCCAGCTGCAGTATGCAAATCATTGTCATCACATCAGGGGCAACTGCTAGTGAAAAGCTGAGCAGCTTGTTGTACATGACAATCCATACATTTATTTTCAGTAATTACTATAAAAATAATAAATATATGATTAAAATATAAAGTCACTGTAAATGCCAAATGTAGGTACCTCCATCAAAGCTAGTCGGTTGTGCAACTATATATATAAAAGTCTTGCCCATTCACAGATTCGTAGAATCCAAAACATGCAAACCAGTCTCAGAATTTCATGACTTCTTAAATGCAAAAGCCATGAGCTTAGAGGAGGAAGATGTTATTGCCTTCTTTGTTGGCCTTTCTTCTTGCGACTCAGATTCTTCTACTGGTTTTCTCTTATTGGTCAATAATACTGAAGTATGGCTTTCTGTGTGAGAATCATCAGTTTGTGGGGCCTGTAAAAAAAACACTTATATGCATATTACAAAGATACTAATATAGTGCAGAGTCTTTTGTGTTGTAGAGATATGAAACCAGGTCTCTCACGTTACGGGAAGGACATAGACTCGGGGTGCTAAGGAACAGGGTGCTTGAGAAGATATTCGGGCCCATGAGTGATGATGTGAAAAGAGACTAGAAAAAACTGCAAAAGGAATGACATGATTTGTATTCTTCACTAAGTACTGTTAGCATGATCATATTAAGGAGGATAAGATAGGTGGGGCATATGGAACAAGTGGACAAAAAAGAAATTCACAGAGACTTTTTCATGGGTAAACTTGAAGGACGGAGACTTTCGGATGAGTAAGTTGTACATACAAACCAATGTTACTTCCTCACTGAGGCCCTCCACAAGCTCCGCTATTATGCACTCAGGGTTGGATTACACTTACTGTATACCTGAGTGCAAGATGACTAATTTAATGTTACCCCCTCTCCCCCCACATACAACATGCCTACCAAGGGAAAAATGTGCTTATCCAAATTTAAGATGAGCCCCCCCCCCCAAAAAAATAAAACGTCTGCCAGGAAAAAATATTTTACCATTAATTTCCTGCACATAATACACAAAGCATGTCACATTCTATCTACCTTTGCCAAACAGTGTCACTGTCTCCAGTCTCCATCTTCACAGTTAGTGCCTTCATCTTCCTCACACCCTAACATGCCCATCCTCTTCATTGCCATCCCACAACATATCATCATAAGTTTTGTCCAGTGCATTGGATATACAACACTTTGTAAAACTCTTCACAGTCACTTCCAGTGAGATGCGCTGCCATGCCGCTATGATCCAGACTTACTAAATACTACATTTATATTTCTTGGTTTATAAAGCAACTTGAACCCAAGAAGAAGACTCACAATTTTCTCCACAGATGATGTTCGTGGTGTGAAAAATTTTTTGTGTTGTGTCTGTGGTCTGATCAGCCTGAGTTCATGGCTCTTTTCATGGTTTTTAATTTGTGGATTTGGGCAGGTTAAATTTTTAGGTCATGTAGTGAATTTTCAATATTTCAGTAGTCATTTTCCTATTACTACTCTAGGACTAAATCTGTTCTCAGGTGCACATCTTAACAAGTTTACAGTTTCTATGTTGCCCAGTGACAGAGACTAGCTGGATCTAAGGGATCCACCAGGTTAGGTGCATCTTTGCCTTAAGATAAAAATATGGCTGGCTTCCAAAACATAATGCATGTTTAAAAAAGTTGACGATGGATAAAGCCCCAAGAAAGATTGGGTCAGTTAACTACAGTCACGTTCTGTTCTCAATTTTGTCTACACTTTTCAATGCAGGCCTTGGTTTGGCTCTGCATGGTCCAATTTGGCACTTCACATGCAAATTTAAGATGACCTCACATAATTAAGCACCAAATTTAAGTAAAAAAACCTTGTCTTGCAATCGAGTAAATAAGGTAATGTTGAAAACTGTGTGCCACATAGGAGGTAAAACATATACTTTTGAACAAGATGTTCAACATTACATACTGGACACAAATTTCATCTCAGGATTCCATGTGTATACGTCATCTGTATAGACACATTGTGTAGACATACAATTAAGCCATTTCACTGTTAATTCAAATGGACCGAGATGGTTTCGTAAGGTGCAAACACAGACATTGTTGACACCAGTGGCCATCATAACTTTTGTATTTTTCACACACCACTGTGTGTTGTATGGTGTATATGCATACCTAGTATGTGGATATTCACAGTGTTGCATTTTTTATGTGCTTTTGTTTGTAACTGCTGTGACTGAAGGGATGAAACATTAGGAACAGATAAAATATAGACAATTTATGAGTTGCTCCCTCAACACAGAATAACTGTTGCTTTAATTTCTAAGATTTATTATGAAATGCATTGTAATATGCTGTATTATAGGACTGCAGGGAATCCATCTTCAGGGTCAAGCAGTCAAAGCACTACTATCCGTCCCAACATCAGAAACATTTTACCCAGTGAAACAGTGGCACATCCCTGTGACTTTGGCAACACCAATGTCACAAGATCAACTCCACACGTTTACTTCTGCGCACCAAGACACCATGGCTACATACACCTATTTTATCTAAAGGCACAATGGCAACCATTTGACAACATGGCAATATTCCACCAAAAGGAATTAACAGTTACTAAATGTTGTAAATAAAGCCAACTAGCTGCACAATTTTTCTTAGTATGTTTATTTCTTTTCTCTACATGTTCCAGGCAACTATGTGCCCATCATTAAGAGAAATAACTGTATCTATGTGACACTTCATATTTGTCACTCTATGTAGATGACTGTCTGGTATGCAGGGTGGTACAAAGGTCAACAAAACATAAAATTACTAAATGTGTAACTACCGATCTTTAACAACCACAGATCTTCTCTACCTGGACAGAACTGTGTATTGTAACTACCTGTTACTAGCATCAATCTACAGAACTGTGTAAGAAATGCCACAAATGGAAAGAATTTATTTTGACCACAATGGTTTCAGTATGTTGCTGTAATATAATCATAAAACATAATAAACCTGACCATGCACTCTAATTACAAACGTTTATGACACCTTGAAAGTAAACCCTTTGGATCTGAAAGTCAACTACATTTGACATGCTGTGTGTGTTGATTACACACCTGCAGTCAAGACCATGCAAAGTAATGGAAGGCATCTACATTCTCAGCCTTTTCAGAGTAAACTCTGCATTTAAGTCCAGCACCACAGGGTTAATAACCAAACTGCACATTATCACATATAAGACATAAGCTTCCCACTGTGAGAATCTAGGATCTCATAATAAATACATGCTGGTGTAATAGATTTCAAACACCATATTTATTATGACATTAATAATCTAAATTCTTTCAATTCAAATAACCTTCATTCCAGTAACAAAACTGAAAATTCTTACCATTTTATCAGTCTGTAGAAGCTCTTTGAACCGTTTCATGCCCTGACGTGACAACTCTGTAGCATTCAGATTAGGAAATTCTTCTGCTAGGGTTTCCTTTTCTTTTTCATACCACTCAAAGAAGCTGGGGAGTTTCTTGCTTGGAGGTGGCACTACAGCTGATTCAGCTGGTTTGGGTGCTGACAGTGTTGTCTGCTTAATCTGACACAAACCATGAAGTCAGAAACATTATCCAGCATTCCCAACTCACATAAAATGCTCTGTCTAGCACATTTCACATTACCTGTTTGTGTTAAACAATTCGATAACATGATAAAAATATTACAATTTAAGCAACATATATACCTTTAGATTCAATATGATAAATGTCCAATTTCAGACTTCTCAACTATGTAAGTAAAATTCAAGATTTATATTACTTAATCTGGGAACTCAATAGATGATGGTGAATACAGCTGTCTATAAAACAACACACACAACAGTTTCTCTTACTGATAATGTGGAACTTGCATGACTCTCTGAAGTCAAAACATGTTGCTGTGTAAGACTTAAATTAATGCAAGTAAACCACTTGGTTTGAACTAAATGGAAAGCGTATGGTGACTGGCATAGTTTGCAGTGAGTGTGCAGCCTCCCAGTTCTGTTCTGTGCTATGAGATTCATACTCTCCTAGCTGTATCAAAGTGTATAGCCAACCAAAGGGCTTAAAGTCAAAAATGAGGAAGCAAAAATACATAAAACATGGGCCACATGTACTATAATTATAATAATTTTGTACCTTTAAGAGCAATAACCCGTCGTGACAAAGATGCAAAATTATAGGAAAAAACCGTCAATCAGAACTCTCTTCATGTAATGATTGTATTGTGCTACATGTTTCAGCTCATATACAGAGCCATCACCTGGCAAAATGGTTATTAGAAGAGTTGCTTTGTAAATAAACACAAACAGAAATACTGTACAACAGATAGGGTATTTACAAGGCAACTTTCCTTTAGTACCTGTTTGCCTGATGACAGCTCAGTATATGAGCAGCAACAAGTAGCACAATAAACATATATGAAGAGAGTTATGATTGATTGTTATTTTTCCTGTACTTATAATGTTATAATTACTAAAATGTTTGGGAAGTAACCAATAATCATGCATGCTACATTAAACATTTCTGGCATATGCACACCTCCAGAGCATTGGATGTCAGATACTATATAGTAGGTTTCAGTGCAAATGAGTGGGGTCAAATCAGAACTTACCTTAGTCTGTTGAGGTGGTCGCTGCTCTGGAGTAGAGTCCCGTCTGTTTTTAATGGACTGCTGCTGTGCAAATGAAGCATCCAAGTTCGCCAAACCTCTGCCATTTTCCACTTTGGTAATTGACTTTTTAAATGGATTAAGTCTCTTTTGGCTCAGTAACATGACTGGCTTAATCTCAGTCTGAGCCCCACTTTTCTTTCGCTTTGCAGCAGCTAGAAGTACACTCTCTGTGTCTGCATGAAGATGGGGAATACATTACAATGTTGTCAACAAATACACTTCACCTGTTGCAGTGTGGAAATAATTTCTGCGTAAAAAATTGACAAAAGTATTTTCATTTGTATGGACATTATAATACAGGATCCAGGCATTATAACGCATCACAATGTTATGATAAGTTATGTTTATAATCTGGTTACATCTAATTATCCCTCCCAATGTCATATACTACAGGTTTATTATTTTCTCTGACAACCATTAGTTGTCGTTTATCATATACATGGAGCCCACCCTGCTTTCTGCCCACATGCACAGTGCAATAGTGGCAGGAAGTGACCAACAATTGTTGTCAGACAAAATAAGGACCATGTGTGTGTTGAATGTGGTTGAATGTACACACATGCATATATACTGGCATAATGCATGCATAAACACACACACACAATCTTGCAATACAGGTGGAGATAAATATGTTGTTACACTTGGAGCTAACACAACAAGTGAAAATGATGATTTGCAAAAATTAGTAGAGATACAAATGTCTGCAAGAATTATGTGGACTAACACTGTGAATTACGTAGCCTGATACTGTGAATTATGTAGACCGTTACCGCAAATTATGTAGACTGAAACTGTGAATTATGTAGACTGGTACTGTAAAATTACATAAACTGCTCTTTTGAATGTTTATGAATTAAAAGCTCTCACAGCATCCAAAAACTTGAAACTTGGTTAGAATACATGTTCATGAATTTTGTATAAAAACATTCACAAAAAACAGAGGTCACTGTTAATTACTATGATTTTCAATAGTAATCAAAGATGGCAGCTGGGTTGTTAGTATCTTTTACATGGCCAGCTATTTCAATACTACTATTGTTACCTGCAGCTGTGCTGCTAGTATCTTCTACAGGGGCAGGTTCTTCAGAATCATCATTATTCTGGCTTTCCTCATGGGATAAGCTGCTCGAAGAGGGATAAGGTGACTCCAGTCTATCTGCTGTGTAACTAAATCAAGAACAGCACTGCACCAATATGTGATTATGAATGTCCCAGAATAAGAACTATGATATAACTATACAAATGAATGTGAAGATTAAATACTCAAACTACAAGAAATTGACGTGACACACAATAAATTAACTTTCAGTATTCTGCAATACTGCTGCAGTATTCATACTCACCGCAGAACCAAAGACACACATGGTAAGACAATATGCAAATCTTAGAAAGTCAACTGTCATTATGTGAACTTTATTAACACGGACTTTTGTGAATGTGATGTTGAACTTTTTTAAGATCTGAGGTTCTCACAGCAAGGTGTATTAAGACTGTGGTTTTATAGAATGACACAATGCTGCCATCAGCCCTGAAGATGGAAGGAGCAGGTTCACCCAAAGTTGGTAACCATCTGCTAGGCAAGATGCTGTCATATCCCAGGAAACCAATGTTAACTGAACCTTCATCTCCACAATGGTACAGTTTGAACAGCCACATTCAGACCAGACCCTGCAGAATACAGTAAGTTAAGATACTTTACCTTGCTGTATATGTATCAACATGACCATTCTCCAAGCCTCGTTCTTTCTCTTCCATCTTGTAAGTAACCACCTCTGCGATCTTGTCTGCCAGGTTCATTTTGCCAAGTTTAGAAGCATACTTCATAGCAAGTTGCACTACATGTTGTGATGGCATTAAATCACACAGTTCAACAGCTCTGAATTCATGACCACTTCTGCATGCCATCTGCAAGAGTACAACACATTATCTTGATTGGAGACCGCACAGTGAAGGACATAAAATGTTATTATTCTTCTGGCTTGTCTAGCAGCTCCACATTCAGTGTGCTGACAATTCTGACTAACCCATCACATCTATTTCAGAGGTGGGTATCTGCCATAGGTACCGGCACAACAGATAAAATAAAAACATAAAGAAAACAGTAGGTATAATGATAAACAATTGGGACACAGTTGTCACAAAAGCAAATAAGTGCATATCCACATATCACTAACAGTACAAATAAAATAGAAGGTGCTGATCCTTACCCTCAATATCCCTGGTCCCTGCAGTACATATGCCATAATTCTGTATCCAGTACATACAACAGTTTAGACTCTCAAGTAAAGAGGCAATCATAAGCATTTTATACGACCCCAAATTGTATGTAATTTATTTTGTTTTACTGCAGACTTAAAATTTAATCAAAATCTATCAAAGTGCTTAGAACCAAAAGACTAGGTAAACAGGGTTTATTTTGCACTTGTTTCATTACTGACATGCATAAGGAATATGAGCAATACTGCCTTGCTGCATCTGTTCAGAAGATGGAGCGAGTACGTTCATCCAAATTAGTGGCAGCATTCTATCAGACTACATGACACCACATCCCAAAAGACAATACTCTCCGTTGTTACTGCCATGACAAACCTTGAATTGTCATGTGTAATGGACAGTTGAACAGCAACAAAAATATATGTGCTTAGTCAAAAAATAATATCAATTAAGAGTACACCCACATACTAAGGACGCAACCTGTCATCAGTGTTAAAAGTGCATTATGTTTTCTAAAGGCACTTATGTAACAATAATCTTGAACACCAATCATAAATGATAACTTACAATTTTGTGGAAAACTGACAAAACTATAGACAGGAACAACCAATTGTCTTTCCTATCCACATTACGAAAGTATGACTTACCGCAAACAACTTTATAATTGTCTCCTTTATGCTTCTGTCCAGGGCATCCTTATCACTATATGTACCAAATCCTGTCTTGCACATATAATCAACCTGCGCATGTGCAAGTTTTGATCGCCAGAATTTCTCCTCCAAAAGGCTCTTCTCTGTTGCTGCCTCACACATTGGTAACTGCAGAAAGTTTTACAAAGTTCAAAATTTGACAAGAAAAGTCTAAATTTAAGTCACCAAGATAATTACGATATACCCTATGTATCCTCCAACCTTCAAGAATACATAAAACCTTGAACTTACAAAAAATTGACTTCAAAGGAAGAACACAAAAGCAGGTCTTAAAGAAAAAAGGTGTAAGGATGGGCGCCGGATTGAACTGGATCAGGGCCACATCTAACAATGGAATTCTGTAATAAAAAATGTCATTACAATCAACTCTGATCTTCAAATACTCCTACAGGTAATGGAGCTCAATATTTAATATTAGCAACATTATAGTCTTACAGGTCACTCAGTTGTAAAAATGTGAGCTACAAAGAAATAAGATCTTTTACCTGAAGTGGAATCTCGGTGACTGCTGGACGAGGAAGAGTAGGAGGATAATATGAGCCCTTACAAAGTACACAGCGAACATTCTGGTAGGTCTCATTTATCCCAAGCACAAAATAATGATCAGATTTCCCTTTACACTGCAACAGTCATACAAGTTATAAAAAAAAACACCTCTTTTATAAATTACCAAAAGTAACAAAGAACAGAACATAAATATACCCAAGTCAGTACGCATTACACTAGTTACCAAAATAAAGATCACACTAGCATTACAATGTATTGTTTGTGTGCCCCTGTGAACTGCTTTTTTAAGAACTCACGGATTTAAACAAAGAAACTGATGAATTGAATACTGAAGAAGGACACGCCTTTGGGAAGATGGAAGATCTGATGGAAGTCATTCATGTTACGGGAAAAGGAAAAATGATGAACACAATAGAGAATTTCCATATCTACAAAGAAACAAAAATGGGAAACCAAATTAACGACAAAATGACGAATAAAGAAAACAGAATCTTCGAGACCATAATACTGCACGACCCCCAA
>Ga0123355_10004767_pt1 | contig 19736 bp, 16 predicted proteins | sample TergutEmb28metaG_3_FD_89872 | JGI IMG/M metagenome (GOLD analysis project Ga0123355, IMG submission 89872) | Embiratermes neotenicus P1 segment gut microbial communities from Petit-Saut dam, French Guiana - Emb289 P1 | ecosystem: Host-associated > Arthropoda: Insects > Digestive system > Gut ...
CCAAACTGGGGCTAAAATGGCACTTGAAAATGTTTAAGTAAGCCATTATTTGTCCAAGAAACGGCTTGATTACGCCATTTGAGCTAAAGTAAGTGCCTATGCCCCAAACCCCCTCTCCAAAAAACTTTAACATTGCAGTCTAAACATGAGTGGAAATTTAAAAATCTCAAAAGCGTACTCTCATGTAAAGCCACCAACATCAAAGTTTTGGTCAAGCTTTTTTAAAAGCTTGCAGGGGTATTGGGGACAGCGTCCCCAAGGTCTTAAATCTTTTGACTTTAAATCTTTTGACCTTATCAGAGGAGGTGAAGCATGGATATTAATTGTACTCACTCTTGCATGTATCAAAGGGAAGGAAAATGTAACTTGAGGGAATTGCCTGTTGCTACGCAAACTACTTATAACCATAGTGATACCGATTGTCCCTATTATTCTGAATATGCGCGCCCTGTTGTTTGAAATTTCTGCTACGCAAAAAAGGGAACTGCTCAGTTTGAGCAGTCCCTTTTTTTTATAGGCTAGGAAATTGTTCATGGCTTCGAGACGTATGTTGTAGCTTACCAATACAGGTCTTCGGTGAAATGCGGCTTTGCCGCTGCGTTCCCGCTACTCCGTGTCAACAATCTTCTTCATTGAATCGGTTAGCGTCTCGAATTGACTTAGAATTTCTACGTTTATGTCCTCGGTGGTTTTGCCTACGTCGGAGACTTCGCCGCTTATTTGGGTTATTGATTCTAGCAGTTCTGTTACGAAAATGTTTACTTTTTCTATTTTGGGGGCGATTGATTCGTTTATTTCTGACGCGCCTGTGGCGGAGACTTTTGTTTTGTTGGCTAGAACTTTTACTTCTTCGGCTACTACAGCGAACCCCCTGCCCTGTTGCCCTGCGCGAGAGGCCTCTATGGCGGCGTTTATGGCTAACAGATTAATTTGGTTGGCGATAGTTACTACATCATTGGACATCTCCATGTAGCGGTTTACATCTTGGGCTATTCCTTCTATTACGCTCTTCATTTCTTGGGAATCGGTTATGTTGATTTGGATTTTATCGCTCGCTTTTTGAATTAGTTGTATGGTTTTATCGGTTTGAACGTTTATTTCTTGGGCTACTTGGTCTACGTCGTATAGCTTTTGGTTAATATCATCGGATATTTCGGCCTTGGCGGCGGCGGCTTTTTCGGCAGCAATGCGAGCGCGTTTTCTGCTTCTTACTATGCATTCGTTTGCGTCGGATAAGTTGTGATGTATTGCGCGTGCCATATCTTCGCAACGAGGGTAGCCACATGCGGCACAGTCTATTATTTTTTCACGGCTTGTTTCTTTTTCTAGTTCGTGGTAGCGTGCTTCCAGTTCTGCTGGGGTTATTGGAAAAGCGTTTATTCTTTTGGCGGTGTATTCGCGGTTGAAATCTTTTGCGTCTAGTTCTTCGTCGAATTTTTTTAGAAGGGCGTGTAGCCGTTCGGGGTCATCTAGTAATTTGTTTTTTGCTTTATGTTGGGAGCGTTCGGCGAAGTCCATCATAGCATCATTGTGTTTGCAACCTGTGCCTATATTGCAACCATGACGACAGTTTAACACGTCCAAAAGAGCTGGTTGTGCCGCACCTCTTGTGTTTCTGCTGGCGTAACCATCTAAGTAGCGATAGGTTTCTGTTTCGCCTTCCATTTGTTTCACCCATACATCTAGCCCTAGATAGAACTCAATATTTTCGCGCAAACCGCCGTGTTTGGAATATAAGCCGCCTAAACCTGCTAGTTCGGAATCAAAATCGACTTTGGGGAAAGCAGTTATGTTTACACCTTTCCGTTCCAAATATTCTTCGAGCTTGCGGAAGGTGACATTGTATTTAATATAGCCATGCGTATTAGGGTCAACAATTTCATCCTTTTTGCCGATACACGGCGAAATAAAGGCAAAATCATCCGAAATGCCTTTGTATTTTTTTGCATAAATAGCGGTACATATCATGGGGCTATGAATAGGCGCGAGAAGTGACATAAGGCTGGGCTGACGCGTTTCAATGTAATTTACAATTACGGGGCAGGGCTGGGAAATTACACCCTTGTGACCTTTGTCAAGGAAACGAAAATACGCCCATGTAGTAATGTCTGCACCGTAGGACACATCATATATATTATTAACGCCTTTTGATTTAAAATAGCCGAACAAATTCTCGTATGTATCAATGAAATTTGTCCGAATGGCAGGGGCTACCAGCAATGTAATTTTCTTGCCTGCTTCTAGGTCGCGGAAGAAATCTTCCGTATCATCAATGTAGTCGCGGGCATGTTGTGCACAACGCTCTATGCAGTGTCCACAGTGAATGCAGTTATCTGGAATTGTTGCCACTCGGCTCTCGCCTTCTTCTTGCTTAATTACTTTATTCGCGCCAAATACTGGGCATACTCGAATACAATTGTTACAACCTGTACATAAATCTTCGTGGGTAATTACTAAAGATTCCATTAAAATTAACCCCCCATTAGTATAGGCGTTTCGATTTGAAATGGGATGAGGACGAGTCAATTCTGCGAACGCCAGCAGAATTGACGACAGACGAAGCCCAATTTCAAACGAAATCGCTGTATTTACGAATTTTTCTAATATTTATACAAATGCGGTGTTAATTTTGCCATACTTCGTATCAATTTTCAAGTGATACTTTTTCCACCTCAAACATTGGAAAAGTATTTTTGTGACGCAGGATTGCGGAAAATTGACCGCAAAGGCGGCGTTGCAGCGTTCTATGACAGGTCTACTGAAACTCTGTCATGTTTTTCCTAAAATACAGCGGTAGTAGTTGTCGTTGTAGCTTATAATTTTTGCGTGCGTCAATCGCAAGCGTTTTGAAAAATGTTACCCATAATTCTTGCGTTTCTTTTTCGCCTTCGGCGTAGGTTATGTTTGCGTCGCCTGCTGGAACTGACGCTATTACATAGGAATTTCCGTCGTAGATGGCGGCTTTATTGCGCACTTTATCGTGAATCACCCACTGCTGATTCATAAGCCGTTCGCAAAAATGTATTGCTAGTAGAGGCAATACATCACTTTTGGGCGTGACATGACAATAATACACTTTTTGGCTAGTTTCCGCAAACCTACAAAACCCAAGCAACAAATGCGCCTCGCGCTGAACGTACTTTGCAAGCTTATGAACCTGCCGAACAAAATCCTCTTGCAAGTGGCTATTAACCATATGCCCAACCTTAAACCCTAGCTGAATATATTTCAAAATGGCTAAAAACCGCGCTTCGTCTTCCGCCAAAAACGCACTGTATACATAATGCGCCGCGTCCTCCGAAATCTTTTTCCTAATGCCCGTATACACCCTTGCTGCTTTTTCAACATCAGTATCAATGAATCTAACCTCAAGCCCAATAGAAAGCTGTTCCCGTCCGTCCACCTGTACACTAAGCGGGATAATTTTATCGTAATAAACCGAATAAACAACACAAAGAAAGCCGTCAAAAGTACCATCAAATGTAACGGCTATTTCTTTTTGAACAATTTTAGCGTCAAAAGATGAAGACCTTGGGGACGCTGTCTCCAATTCCCTGCAAGGGGACTCGTCCCCTTGACCCCGTTTTTTTTGGGGATTTTTTGACGGGTTTTCTTGGTTTACCATGGTAGTGCTAGTTGGGTGTAGCCTGATTGTAGGGTGTTGTCTTTTAGGCGTGGGGCTATTATTTCTGGGGCGTAGGGGAATTTTTCATAAGTTCTGCCGTCGCAGGTTATGAAGTATTTTGCGCGTTTTAGTACTACTCGCATTTTTTTTAAGCCGTCGAAGTCTATTTTGTGAATGCGGCGAGCGGCTACTATTTTTTCGGCGGAAAGTTTTCCTATGCCAGGTACACGTAGTAGGGTTAGGAAGTCGGCTTTGTTTACTTCCACTGGGAATAGGTTTAGATTGTTTACTGCCCAGTGACATTTGGGATCCATTTCTAGGCTTAGGTTTTCGTCGGCGTGGCTGAATAGTTCGCTTGCGGCGAAGCCGTATACTCTTAGTAGCCAGTCGGCTTGGTATAGGCGGTGTTCGCGTAGTAGGGGAGGTTCGGTGGTTGGAAGATTGCCGCCACCTACTGGAATGTACGCGGAGTAGAATACTCGTTTTAGTTTGAATTTATCGTACAGACCTTCTGCTAGTGTGACGATTTTGCTATCGCTTTCTGGTGACGCGCCTACTATTAGTTGGGTGCTTTGCCCCGCTGGCGCGAATTTTGGTTCGTAACGGGCGTGACGATATAGGGCTAGTTCGTTTTTCGATTGGATTATGCCTTCGCGTACTGTTCGCATTGGGGCTAGGATATTTTGTTTGGTTTTTTCGGGTGCGAATTTTTCTAAACTTGCTTGCGAAGGTAGTTCAATGTTTACGCTCACGCGGTCTGCTAAAAGACCTGCTTGGCGGATTAATGCCGCATCTGCACCAGGAATGGTTTTTACGTGAATATACCCGTTGAATCGGTATGTTTCGCGTACTATTTTTAGCGCGTTTATTAGAAGCTCCATTGTGTAGTCGGGGCTTCTTATTATTGCGGAACTTAGAAACAACCCTTCAATGTAGTTGCGTTGGTAGAAACGTAGGGTTAATTCGGCTACTTCTTCGGGCGTAAATTCTGCGCGTGGAATGTCTGTAGAGCGGCGATTTCCGCAATACTGACAGTCGTAAATGCATTTGTTGGTTAGCAGAATTTTCAAAAGGGAAATGCATCGCCCATCGGCCGTGAAGCTGTGGCAGATTCCACATGATACTGCGTTTCCCAGTGCGCCGCGTGTGGCTGCACGATTATTCCCGCTTGAAGTGCAAGCAACATCGTACTTTGCAGCGTCTGCGAGAATTTGTAATTTATCCATAATGTCCATGAATGTATTATGACGCATTTCTTGGATTTTGTCAAACGTCCGTTCGCTACAGTTTTTTCCGCGCTTTGCTTATAATAAACCGACAAGGAGTGATGTTATGACAGCGGAAATTTTAACAGTGGGAACGGAAATTCTTTTGGGTAATATCGTTAATGCTAATGCGGCGTTTTTGTCGCAAGGGTTGGCGGGACTTGGGATTTCGGTGTTTAAGCATACATCGGTTGGGGATAATCATGGGCGTTTGGCGGCGGCGTTCGCTAGTGCGTTCGAGAATGCGTCTCTTGTAATTACCACGGGTGGGCTAGGCCCAACGCAGGACGATATTACCAAAAGCGTTGCGGCAGAATATTTCGGGCGAGAATTGGAAATGCACGAAGAATCACGCCAAAAAATAATACAACGCTTCGCAGGTCGAACACTGCCCGAAAGCGTGGAGCGTAACGCGTTGATTCCGCAAGGCGCGGAGGTTTTGCCAAATGAAAACGGCTCTGCACCTGGCATATGTATGGAACGCGACGGGAAAATTCTAATAATGCTACCAGGCCCGCCGCATGAAATGCAACCAATGTTCACAAAATACGCGGCGGCATTTTTGCGCAAAAAAACAGATAGCGTATTCGTATCGCGTACCTTAAAAATAATCGGCATGGGCGAAACATCAGTAGAATCGCAATTGCGCGACCTAATTGACGCGCAAACAAACCCAACCATTGCCCCCTACGCAAAAGTAGGCGATGTTCATGTACGAATAACCGCCTCCGCTCCAGACGAAAAAACGGCGCAAGCTTTAATCGCGCCAGTTGCCGAAGAAATCTACACCCGACTAAACCCATGCGTCTACGGCGAAGACGAAACCCCATTAGCAGAAACAGTAATCAACCAACTAAAAAACAAAAACCACACCCTAGCAGTAGCAGAATCCTGCACAGGTGGGTTAATCGCGTCTAATCTAGTAGCCGTTTCGGGCTGCTCCGCCATTCTAAAAGAAGGCTTTGTCACCTACTCCAACGAAGCAAAAATCGCCCGTCTTTCCGTCCCAGAATCCCTAATAAAAGAACACGGCGCAGTAAGCCCAGAAGTAGCCGCCGCAATGGCAGAAAACGCCGCAAAAGTAAGCGGCGCAACCATAGGTTTATCAATAACGGGCATAGCAGGCCCAGAAGGCGGCACACCAGAAAAACCCGTAGGGCTAGTATACATCGGCTTACACATCAATGGGCAAACCCAAACCGCCCAACACAAAACAATAGGCAACCGCAACGAAATCCGTACTCGCTCGGCACTTCTTGCATTAGATTTGTTGCGGCGTAGTTTATAACGGCGTTGATGCGATTTTCATTTTTTTATCGCCTAGAAAACTGCTCATGGCTTCGAGATGTATGCTGTAGCTTGCCAATGCAGGTCATCGGCGAAATGCGGCTTTGCCGCTGCCGCTTGACAAACAAGAAATGCGCATGTTATATTAAATGCATGTTGCATGTATGAATGCGAAAGGGGGCTGTAACATGCCCAGAAATAAGTACCCCGAAGAAACCGAACGCAAAATCATGGAAACTGCATTGCGTCTTTTTCTGGACAAAGGATATGAGCAAACCACTGTACTAGATATTATTGCAAACTTGGGCGGGCTTACACGCGGAGCATTTTATCACCACTTTAAATCGAAGGACGCGCTACTGGAAGCCATTTTGGAAAAATACAGCAACGGAAGTGATGTTTATGAAAAAGCAATGACTGCAAACGTACCAAATGGCTTGGAACGCATAAAACTTGCATTAAAACTCGCGCTTGAAAGCAATGTTTCGTCTAATGAAAGCATAGCTATAATAGGAATGGTAATGTCTCTGCTTGCAACCCCATACTTTTTTACCCAACGCCACAAATGGATGATTGAAGATTCAAAAGTATTCGCAAAAATGATAGAGGAGGGCATGTCAGACGGCTCAATAAAAAAAGGCAATGCCAAATTAATGTCAGAGTTGATGATGCTTCTTATAAATCACTGGACAATGCCAACCATATACCCTTGCACCAAAGAGGAACTTTTGATAAAAGGCGAAATGATAGTACAAATTCTGGCAGGCATAGGCTTTCCCGTAATAGATGACGAAATTGAAAAACTATTTTTCCAAACAATGGACGCAATAGAATGGTCTACGCCTGTATAAACGATTGCCATATAGCAGAAATGGAGAGATTTAAAATGGTTGGACAGCATTTAGCCAAAAATGAAATGTATGAACTATATCCGCGCAAGTGGCTACTGATTAAAGAACCTGTACAAAGCAAAAGTACTGCTGAAATTCTTAGCGGAGAACTAATGGGCGTTTACGAAGAACGCGAACATGCCTACTATGAAGCTGGTAAATTGAAGCCTCTACCTCGTTGTTTTGCAGTAATCAGCTCATTACAGGAGGATTAAATGGATAAGTAACTTATTACAAGCACCCAACCGTTTGCTTTATGAAGGCGTAGCGTATTTTATAATCATTGTTTGTTTTGCCCAAGAGGGCAAAATTTTTTAACCATAATACATGCATGTAACATGAATGAAAATATGAGGAGCGGGAAAATGGAAAACATTATCTCTGTAAAATCGCTGGAGAAATCATTTAAGAAGCACCAAGTTTTAAAGGGGGTTAGTTTTGAGATTAAGAAGGGAAGCATCTTCGCGTTGTTAGGTTCAAACGGGGCGGGGAAAACTACTGCTGTTCGGATACTTTCGACGTTATCAAAACCCGATGGCGGAAAAGCTACAATTTGCGGGCATGATGTAGTACGTCATCCGCATCAAGTTCGTGAATGCATTAGCCTAACTGGGCAGTATGCCGCAGTGGATGAAGTTCTAACTGGTCGCGAAAACTTGAAGTTAATCGCAAGTTTGAAGCATCTTCCCAACGCAACACAGAAAGCCGATGAAATGCTAAAAGCCTTCCGCCTAGAAGACGCAGCAAATAAACAAGCGTCCACATATTCAGGCGGAATGCGTCGTCGCTTGGATATTGCAATGAGTCTAATGGGCAACCCGCAAATAATTTTCCTAGACGAACCAACAACAGGGCTAGACCCTCAAAACAGAATAGCAATGTGGGATATGGTAAAGGAGCTTGCAGAAAACGGCACAACGGTATTTCTAACAACGCAATATCTCGAAGAAGCCGAATATCTAGCCGACCACATAGCAATTCTGCACGAAGGAAAAATAACCGCCGAAGGCACTCCCGACGACCTAAAAACCCTACTACCACGCGGCGGAGTACAACTAACCTTCAACAGAACAGCAGAAGCCAAAGCCGCCGCCGAACTACTAAACGAATACCCCGTAACTTTCGACCAAGAAAACCCAAAAACAATAGACGTAACCACCGACGGCTGCGCCGCGCAATTCGCCAACGTGCTAACGATTCTAACGAACGCAAACATAAATATTTCTCAATTTACTCAAAAGCAACCAACACTAGAAGATGTTTTTCTAACAATAATAGGCGAGAAGGAGGCTCAATAATGAGAATTATTTCCGATTCATATGTAATGTTTAAGCGTAGCATGAAAATTTCGCTACGCAACCCCGATGCCATAGCTATGGCGATAATTGTACCTGCATTTGTAATGTGGCTGTTTGGAACTGTTTTCGGCAATATAACAGACGTTGGTTACGATAATTACATCAACTTTATTGTACCAGGGATTATATTGCAAGCCGTTTGCCAAGCCACTACGGCGGCCGCAATAACCGTAAACAATGACATAAACAAGGGCATTATAGACCGCTTTCGCTCTATGCCAATTTCAAAATCTGCGGTGCTGATAGGGCATGTACTTGCCTCCGTAGCAAGAAACACCCTAACCGCCGCCATTATTATAGGCGTTGCTTTTATTATAGGCTTTCGCCCAGAAGCCTTCGTTGCCGATTGGTTACTAATAGCCGCAATCCTAATCCTATTCATGTTGGCAATAACTTGGCTTGCTGTAATCTGCGGACTTGTCGCCAAAACCCCCGAAAGCGCAGGTTCTATGATGGGGCCTCTGTTTATTCTGCCTTTCCTAAGTTCAGGCTTCGCACCAACCGAAACAATGACAGGCGCAGTAAGATGGTTCGCAGAAAATCAACCCATGACCCCCATAATAAACAGCACTCGCGCCCTAATGCTAAACACCCCCACAGAAAACGCGCTCCCACTATCTCTAATCTGGAGCGTAGGAATAATAATAATCGCCTTCGCAGTAGCAGTACAAGTATACAAACGCAAACTAGCATAGGCGGCGCGGCCGCTTCTCGCCGATGACATGCGTTGTAAGCTACACATACGTCTCGAAGCCGTGAACAGTTTATTAGGCAATAAAAAAAGACTTCTCGCAAATTTACGGGAAGTCTTTTTTATAGACTAGAAAACAGTTCATGGCTTCGTGACGTATGCTGTAGCTTGCTAATGCATGTAATCGGCGAAACGCGGCTATGCCGCCTATCTATTTTGGTATTCAGCGTAAGATTCTAATATGAATGGTAGTGGGTCTATTTGACTGTGACCGCGTAACACTTCGTAGTGAAGATGCGGGCTTAAACTGCGACCAGTACTTCCAACGTAAGCGATTATTTCGCCGCGTTCTACGCGTTGCCCTTCTCTTACGATATTTTGTGTGTTGTGGGCGTAGCGTGTGGAAATACCGTTGCCGTGGTCAATGAAAACAACAATGCCGTATCCGCCGCGAAAGCCAGAATAAGTGACAACACCACCGCCTGCGGCTCTTATTGGAGTTCCAGCGGGGGCGGGAATATCCACGCCACTGTGGAAGGCCGTTCCGCCGTGAATGGGGTCACTACGATTTCCAAACCACGAGGTAATAATTCCATCGTCGATGGGCATTAAGGTTGGGAAATTGCTTAGATAGGTGTCTATGCGCGTTTTGTAGGATTCTAGGCTTTCAAAAAGCTGGCGTTGTAGTTCTAGTTCGTAGGATAGAGTTTCTATGCGTGCGCGGATTTCTGCTTCGGTGATTGGGTCGTATTCGGTCGCGCTTAGTAGCCTTACTGCGGCACGCCCCGCAGGGACTTGCACTTCTTCTTCCGCTGGTTGTGGATGGTAATAGTTGAAATTTGCAATTAATCGGTTTTGTGACGCGTTTAGTTGACGTAGAGTTGTATTAATTGGAGGAATCACGCGACCTCTTTCAGATAAAAACTCTAGCATGATTTGGCGTTCTTCTTCAAAATCTTGAAGTTGTTGTTCAAGGAAATCAATATGCATTTGAACGCCGTCAAAGTTATTTTGATGCAACATTGCTTGGCGGCGCGCTTCTTGACGTGCGCGGTCTTGTTCGTTGTTAAGCTGTTGGTACATTGAAAGTGTTTCGCTTAACAAATAGGTGTGAGTCATTTCGGCGGCAACTTGAAAATCCTCGAAAGTTTCTTGAGTTTCCACCAAAGCGTAATGTACTTCATGGGACATTTGCTCAAAATAGATGCTTCGCAAATAGAAGCCGGCAATCAACGCACTTATAAAAATAAAACCAAAAATCATTCCGTAAAACATGGTGTGCGGTATATGCAACTGTCTGGTTCTTCCGCCGCTGTATGATGGCACAAACACCAGTGAAATATATTTTTTTGGTTTATGCGATTTAAGATTAACCATCTCGCTAACTCTTTTAACAGTTGGTCGAGCCTGTTGCCCCCGATTAAAAATTTTGGAGAACATGAGTAGAACCCCCTCTAAAAATTTCTGCAACAGCATTGTAACATGTTTGTCGTAATTTTCCAAGAGGAAATTTCAAATTTATGAAAAATTTATTACAAAAGTATTAACATAATTTCGTGAACTGTAAAATTTGCAAGACAATTGGTCTGGATTCTGAACCCTCTTTGGGTAAATTGCACAATGCCGCCTTCCACTGCTGAAAGTGTTTCTGTAGATATTACCACAGCTATCTCAAAATTTCCGTCTTCATTTGAGTTGGTATTTACTAGGATATTCCACGGGTCGTCCATTCCGCTAATTCTTACAAAGGTTTCTGGCGTGGTTTTTCCGCTTACTATTAAGATGTACGCATTTTCTTCAATATTCAAACTGTCTAGCCAGAACGCTGGAATATCTACAGCGTACCAAGGTTGTAACCTGTCCGAAATTTCGATTGCATTGCCGCCAAACGGGTTTTCTACAATGGTTAAGGTTGGGTGGCCCGCTTGCATTAAGTTGAAGCCCAAAATTCCGCTCCCGCTTGCACCAATCGACTGCCCTTGCAAAAACGCATCTGCCGTAAGTTGGTAAATCACACCATCTGCGAACCTAGGCGTAACAACTTCCCTTTCCTCCACCGACACCACATTTGAAGGAGTAACTTCCGAAGTTTCTCTATCAGCCCCAAGTTGTGGTTGCACACGCGGTTCGGGAATTTCAGCCATTATCGCAGCAGGAACATCAGACGGCCGCGAAGGATTTTCAAACACCAAAACCAAAAACAACAGCAGTCCAACTATAAAAACAATTGTCAGCACCGCGCCGATGTTTAATTTTTCCCTTATTCTTCCTCTTGGTTTCAAGTGTTTGCCCCCTCTGTTGTATGTTATGGTGGTATTGTATTCTTTATCTTATATTTTGTCTACAAAATTGTCATTGATTTTCGTCAAGGTATTTGTTAAATTCATTGAAACGCTTTATTAAAGGAAGGAATTTTTTCTAATGGATAAAACTACCCTTAAAAAAGTTGTGAAATATCTGCCGCTTGCAGTGTTGCCTATTATCGCGCTGATTACATTCGCGCTGTTGAGCAATGCGTCGGCAAAGCCGTACCGTATTGTGTATGGCGAAAATAACGTATGGGATTTACGCGATTTCGATTTTGCAAATTACAATGTGCGTTTTGAGGGTGAAACGAAGTTTATTCCAAATGCGTTGCTAACACCCGAAGAATTTGCGGCGCGTGAAGATGAAGCAATTTTCGGCGACCCTCGTGATGAGGATTTTGTCACTAGCCGATTAATCATTCTTCTTCCCGAAGATGGCTGGTATACATTTACGCGAGTATCAGTTTTTTACGCGCATCGTGTTTTTGTTAATGGCGAGTTCATGCTGGAAATTGGAAGCCCTGCGGATAACAGGGCGGACGCTGTTCCCGATAGGGGACGCGTGATTTTTACCGCTCAACCAGAAAACGGCGTTGTTGAGATTGTTCAGCAATCATCTAACTTTGTTCATCGGCAGGGGGCTTGGCATCATACTTGGTCGGTTGGCGAGGGCAACGCGCTTTTGGACGAGGCGCGGGTTGCGGATTTTCAAGATACTATTATTATGGGAAGTTTCTTTGGGCTTTTTGTGACGCTTCTGATTTTGACGTACATACTGCGAGGTAGTGGACGCGGTACGATTTATGCTTCTCTATTTTGTCTGGTATGGTTTTTGAGAATGGGCGTGGTGCGTGGGGCAGTGCTTACCACGCTTGCCCCATGGATGAGTTGGGAATTGAAATTTCGTATCGACTATATGACTGTTCCGCTTGCCGCTATTTTGGCAATTGCTATTATTGGAACGCTTTTTCCAAAGGTTTTGCATAGGTATTTTGTGCGTGCCTATGTTGGAATTTCTACGGCTTTGATTGTGTTTTACATGTTCGCAGACACTGTTTTAATGAGCCATGTTATTCAACGCTTTCATATGGTAAATGGCGTTGCTATGTTGATTATTTTGATTTTCTTCATTGCGAAGGTTCGTAAAATCAATATTGAGCAGGGTATGTTCCTCTTTGGTGTGTTTATGTTTATGTTTTCTGCCGTGGTTGATATGTTGGTTTTGACATTTACAGGGCTTCTGCCAATTCCCGACCTTGCGTTTTCGGGCGTGTCAATGCTTATTTTTGCGTTATGTAAAACTACGGCAGTTTTCACAGCAACGGTGCAAGAGCTTGACGAAGCAAAACGCGCAAATATGGAAGAACAATTACGCGAAATGGCAATTTTAAACGAACTAATCGCGCAAACAAGCACCATGACAGAAAATCACCAACAAGGCAATATAGACGCAAGAATAGACGAAGAACGCTTCAACGGCGCGCATAAAGCCGTAGCGCAAGGCATCAACGAAATGACAGGCGATTACGTTAAGCATATAACAGAACTTGGCGGCGTACTGCAAAAATTCGGCGCGGGTGATTTTAACATTGAATACGCGGCATTACCTGGCAAGAAGGCTTTCTTAAACGAGGTAGTAGAAAACTTACGCAAGAATCTAAAAAATATCGATGTTGAAATAGAAACTCTTTCCCATGCGGCAATCAAAGGGCGTTTGAGCGAACGCGCAAACCCCGAAAAATTTGAAGGCGATTGGAAGAATGTTCTAATAGGGCTAAATAGCGTAATGGACGCGATTATTACGCCTATTAATGAAGCATCTGATGTTCTTCGTGTTATGGCGGAAGGTGATTTAAGCGTCACCGTTAAGGGCGATTACGAAGGCGATTTTCTGTTGGTTAAAGAATCTATCAACTCAATGCAGGCTAGTATTTCTTCATATGTATCTGAAATCAGCGACGTACTGCGCAACATGTCCGACGGCGATATGACTGTTTTCATTGAGCGGCATTATATTGGCGATTTTGGGGAGATTAAAAATTCCCTAAACATGATAGTTCGGACGTTTAATGCCGTGCTTTCCGATTTTGGCAATACTGCATCATTGGTGCTATCTGGCGCGAGACAAATGGCAGATGTAAGCGCGACCTTATCACAAGGCGCGCTAACGCAAGCAGAAACTTACGGCGAGTTAAACAGCGTAATAGGCGAAGTAGAAGCAAGCTCCAACAAAAACGCCGAATCCGCCCAGCGAACCAACGAACTAGCCCAAAACGCAAAAAACACCGCCGATACCGAATCCGCAGTAATGACAGTCACACTAAAAGCCATGGAAGAAATAACAACCGCGTCCAACAACATTTCAAAAATCATAAAAGTAATCGAAGACATAGCATTCCAAACAAACCTACTAGCCCTAAACGCTTCCGTAGAAGCCGCAAGGGCAGGCGACCACGGCAAGGGCTTCGCAGTAGTAGCCGAAGAAGTAAGAAATCTGGCAGCAAGAAGCAAAGCCGCCGCAGGCGAAACAGCTACCCTAATAGAGGCCTCTGTAAAAACCGCAGAAGAAGGCACACGCCTAACCAAAAAAACCGCCGAGGGTTTGTCGTACATGACCGAACAAATAACAAAAATCTCTCAAAACGTAAACGACATAACCGAAGATTCCAACGCGCAACTAGACAGCATAAGCCGAATAAGCCAAGGCATTTCCCGCCTAGACGACGTAACCCGTTCAAACACAACAATGAGCCAAGAGGGAACAACCTCCGCCAACGAGTTATCAAGCCATGCCGAGACATTAAAAACAACAATAGAAAGTTTCCGTTTGTCGGGGGCTTGAGTTTGGAGGAGTTTATATGCCTAATATTTTGATAATAGATGATAATGTTGAAATTCTTGATGCTAATGCGTCTCATTTGGCGGGTAAGGGTTATGATGTTACATCTGCTAACACTGGAATGAAAGCCGCCGCGTTTTTGAATGAAAAGCAATTTGATTGTATCGTTATGGATATTATGTTGCCCGATATTGATGGGTTTTCGTTGTGTAAAGCGGCGCGTAGTGTCACCAACGCGCCTATAATTTTCCTCACATGTTTAGATGCTCCTGATGATAAGGTTAAGGGGCTTATGCTGGGTGGCGATGATTACATGACTAAGCCATACAGCATGAAGGAACTGGACGCAAGAATCCATGCGCATTTGCGGCGCGACCAGCGTAATGTTCGGCAAATTTCCTCTGGTGGAGTTTACATCGATAAAGTAAAGAGGGTAGTACACACGCCAGAGCAGGGTGTATTTCTAACGCAGAAAGAATTTGAATTGTTCATGTTGTTTTACAATAGCCCGAATAAAGTCTTTTCAAAGGAAGAAATTCTGAAGGCTTTGTGGAGGAATAATACAAACATCAACACGGTGGCGGTGCATGTTATGAGACTTCGCCGTAAGTTAAATTTCGCAAAGCAATTTATCGGCACTATTGAAAACGATTATAATCATGGTTATTACATTTCAAAGGTCGTCATAGGCGACGGCAAAACAATATGACAATATTAATAGTTATTCATTTGCTTATGTTGGTACTTCTGACAACTTTGACTTGTCTTGTTCTTCTTCGGCTAAAGAGCGAAAGAAAGAATTTCTTTTTGGTTTTTCTGTTTGGTAGTATCTTGCTTGTGCTTGGTGGAATGCTTCAACTACTGGCAACAACTGTTGAAGGTGCTGTATTTGCTACAATGATATTGTTTTTTGGTCTTGCTATATCTATTCCGTCTATCTTAGTTTTCATACAGCAGTATTGCCAGCAACCCATGCCTACGGTAATTCATATTTTGAATTATATGATTTCCTTCTCTTTTATGCTGATTATTTGGATTCCCCAATTGCGCCCTCTGATTTATGAAACTATATTTATTTATCCCGAAGGCATGGCCACCAGTGTTTATGCTTGGGGGATAACGCGAGGTTTGTTATATCCTGTGTGGAGAATCCACTCGGTTGTTGTGGCAATTGTTTTAGTAACAATCTTGATTAAGACGATATGGTATGCCCCAAAAGCTCAAAAGAGAAGGAAATTTATTTGGATTTGCGTCTCAATAATTTTTGTTGCTTTCAATGGGATGACATTCTGGGTGCCTCATTTGCTTGAGTACATGCTGATTTATAATGTCGTACTTGTAATGATATTTAGTGTTTTAGCATACTGGAGCGGTTTTTTCAGCCAAGAATTAACAGAAAACGAAGAAGTTGTTCAAATACAAAATACTATAAACGAAATGATTGCAAGCATATCGCACGATTTAAAAACGCCGCTTACAATTTTAAGCGTAAGCATAGAAAAACTGCTTTTGAACTCACCTGATGACCCTAATTATATTCGAGATGTTCAAATTGCCTACAACAAAAATCTTGACTTGCAACGTCTTATTCAAAATCTAATAGACGTTACCCGCATGGAAACCGTTTCAAACATGTACAAACCCGAATGGCTTACCCTAAGCGACTTCCTGCTGGGCATACAAGAAAAATATAATGATTATGTAGAAAGCACAGGTCTATCATTTGATGTAAACATAAGTGGTGGCGACGCATTAATTTTCCTAGACCCAACAAAAATATGGAGTGCGTTTGACAATGCCATTTACAACTCCGCCAGACACACCAAAACAGGTGGAATAACCATAACCGCACGCACCCAAAGCGAAGACGACACCGCAACAATAACCATAACAGACACAGGTTGCGGCATACCCCCAGAGCATATACCAAATATTTTTGAGCGATTTTACAAAGTAGATAAAAGCCCCAAGAGCGGCGAAATCGGCTTGGGGCTTTACATTATAAAAAGTATCATGAGCAGTTTGGGTGGCAAAGCAGAAATCGAATCCGAGGAAGGGATTGGCACTTCTGTGATTCTTACCTTTTTAAAGCAGCAAATTTAAAACAAATGCACTAACAACCCGCTTCGTAGTTTTGGCTCAAACCATGTTGATTTTGGCGGCATAATTTGGTCTGCGTCGGCTACTGCCATTAGTTCTGGCATGGAGGTTGGGTGTAGTGCGAAGGCTATTGCCATTTCACCACTGTTTACGCGAGCTTCCAAGCCTTCAAGGCCGCGTATGCCGCCTACGAAGTCTATTCGTTTATCTGCGCGTGGGTCTTTTATGCCTAGTATTGGAGATAGTAGAGTGTTTTGTAGCACAGAGCAGTCCAGTTTTCCTATCACGTCGGCTGGGTCGGGGGTGGTTTTTAGTTCTAGGCGATACCACTGATTTTTCATGTACATTCCGACTATATGCTTACGCTCTGGCTTCATGGGAGTTGGGCTTTTTTCTACTTTCCAATCAGCTTCTAACGCGGCTAAGAATGCAGTTTCGTCTAACCCGTTTAAGTCTTTCACCACGCGGTTGTAGTCTAGGATTGCTAACTCGGTATGCGGGAAGATTACAGCTAGATAGTAGTCGTGTTCGGCGTTGGGGTCTAGGGCTTCTCCTGCGGCTTCATTGCGCTTGTTTGCTACCTTTACCGCTGTGGCGTTTCTGTGGTGTCCGTCAGCAATGTACAACGCTGGAATTTCGCGGAAGGCTTGAATTAACGCGTCTTGAGTTTCAAGATTGTCAACTACCCACATTTCGTGACGCACTCCGTCTTCTGCTGTGAAATCATAGGTTGCTGTTTTTTTCACATATTCAGACATGATTGTTTGTGGGCTTGTACCCCCTGCGTCCTCTGTGCGATACGCCAAGAAAATTGGCCCTGTATGGGCTTCGCAGGCCTCTACGTGGTTGATTCGGTCTTGCTCTTTGTCGGGGCGCGTAAATTCGTGGCGTTTTATTAATCCTAGTTCGTACTCTGCCGCGCTTACACACGCCGCCAGCCCCGTTTGGGTCTGCCCGTAACCAGTTAGGCGATAGATATACAAATTTGGTTGCGCGTCTTGTAACATCACGCTGTCTATGAGGGCGCGTAGATTTTCCTTAGCCTTTGCGTATACGGCGGGGCTGTATGGGTCTGTTTCGGGCGGAAGGTCTATTTCTGCTTTGTCCACTCGCAAAAATGAATGCGGATTTCCCGCCGCCATTTCGCGGGCTTCTTCCGTGTTCATTACGTCGTAGGGTAATGCCGCCACTGCCGCCGCATGTTCGGGCTTAGGACGCACCGCCATAAACGGCTTTACTGTCACGCCCATTTATATCACCCTTACCTTTATTATGTTGTCCAACGAGGAAATTTGCTCTGCTATGCCGTCCAATGATTCGCAGTCAACGTCAATTATTGCATATGCATACTCACCATGACTTTTAACAAGCATGTTAGCGATATTACTAGAACGATTAGACAAAATAGTAGTAACAGGATTGATGACATTAGGCAAATTACGATGAATCACGCAAACGCGTTTCTTCCCAACGTATGGAAGCTCACAATTAGGGAAGTTCACGGAATTTTTAATATTCCCATACATAAGATAATCGCGAACTTGTGCCGCCGCCATTGTAGCGCAGTTATCCTCGGATTCAGGCGTAGACGCGCCTAAATGCGGAATAGGTACAATTCGCTTATGCCCAAGCATGTTTTCCGTGGGGAAATCCGTTACATAGCAAAACACTGTACCGTCGTCAATAGCTTGCAGTAACGACGCATCATCAACCAATTCAGCACGCGCAGAGTTGACTATGCGGATTCCTTTTTTACACTTCGCAAAAAGTTCCTTGTTGAACATGCCTTTGGTTTCTTTGTTCACAGGAACATGAATGGAAACATAATCGCATTCCGCTAAAAGTGAATCCAAATCGGGTGCTTTGTGAACCCCGCGAGAAAGCCCCCAAGCCGCATCAACAGAGATGAACGGGTCGTAACCAACCACAGACATTCCAAGCGAACGGCAAGCATTTGCAACCAGCACACCAATCGCGCCAAGCCCAATAACTCCCAAACGCTTACCAGAAATTTCTGGCCCAACAAATTCCGACTTACCCTTCTCAACAGTTTTTGCAACGCCCGCTTCACCAGCAAGCGTCTGCGCCCAGTTAATCCCGCCAACTATGTCACGCGAAGCAAGCAAAAGCCCCGCCAATACAATTTCCTTAACACCATTAGCATTAGCCCCTGGAGTGTTAAAAACAACGATACCCTTCTCCGCGCAAACTTCCACAGGAATATTGTTATATCCAGCACCAGCGCGCCCAATAGCTTGAAGATTAGGCGTAATTTCCTCCTCTGGCAAAACATAACTGCGCAAAAGAATCCCATCTGGGTTCTTCTCATCATCAGAAATAACAAACTGCGCCTTCGGCAACTCATTCAATCCACAATCAGCAATCTTATTACGCGTCAAAATTTTAAACATCTATAAAGCCTCCCAAATTAAAAATCAAAAATCCCACTCAAATACAACACCAAAAAAGCGGGGTCAAGGGGACTGCGTCCCCTTGCAGGGGTATTGGGGACAGCGTCCCCAAGGTCTTAAATCTTTTGACCTTAAATCTCTTGACCTTTATCTCTTCTCAAATTCTTTCATGAAATCAACCAATGCCTGTACTCCCTCTGTTGGCATTGCGTTGTATATGCTTGCCCGTAAGCCGCCTACTAAACGGTGTCCACTTAGATTTTCTAAGCCTGCGGTTGCGGCCTCTTTTACGAATTGCTTGTCCTTCGCGTCGTCGCCTGTTGTGAAGGGGACGTTCATTAGGGAGCGGTGGGACTTGTTGGCTATGCCCTTGAATGTTGCGGAACTGTCAAGGAAATCGTAAAGGATTTTTGCCTTTGCTTCGTTAATTTTTTGGATTCCCGCTACGCCGCCTTGTGATTTTAGCCACTCTAGGCATAGTTTTGTCATGTAGATTGCGTAGGTTGGTGGCGTGTTGTACATTGAACCAGCGTCTGCATGGGTTTTGTATTTGAAGAAGGCTGGTAGCTTTGATGCGCTTTCGTTTTCGAGTAAGTCTTCGCGGATTATTACTACTGTTACGCCCGCTGGGCCGATATTCTTCTGCGCACCCGCATAGATTAACCCAAACTTCGATACATCAAAGACTTCCGATAATATGCCAGACGACATATCCGCAACCAGCGGAACATTCCCAGTATCGGGAATTTGCATGAAACGTGTTCCGCAAATTGTGTTGTTGGTGCAAATATGCAGATAATCCGCGTCTGCCGATACTCCTTTAATCTCTGGAATCTCGGCAAATTTTTGCCCCTCCGAAGATGCTACAATATTCGCGTCTAGCACTTTTGATGCTTCTTTGTATGCGCGGGTTGCCCATTCGCCCGTGATTACAAAATCTGCTTTGCCGTTTTTGCTCAAATTC
>Ga0123355_10004768_pt1 | contig 19734 bp, 7 predicted proteins | sample TergutEmb28metaG_3_FD_89872 | JGI IMG/M metagenome (GOLD analysis project Ga0123355, IMG submission 89872) | Embiratermes neotenicus P1 segment gut microbial communities from Petit-Saut dam, French Guiana - Emb289 P1 | ecosystem: Host-associated > Arthropoda: Insects > Digestive system > Gut ...
TAACAAGAGACTCACCCTGTACAACACGGTGTTAGAGTCCACAGGCTGTGCGGTATAAAATCTACAGCTTTAAAGAAAATGTAACGGACACCGTTAAGATTACATTTAATTAGCATCCTTTAATGTAAATTTGAAACTCACAGCTCCAGTAACTTAAGAATAATATACACATTTTTAAAAAATTGAAATTATGTGTGAATACAAAGTTCTGTTTAAATCACAGAACATATATTGGGTTCAAACATAACTGAACACTGTAATGTATTCGTCGTGACGTGGTGACATCTAATTAGAATCTTCCTGCAACCGCAGACTTCACAGCATAACGCACATACAACGACCCTACATAACGTTTGCTGACACATACTGAGGAAAAACACTAATCTAGGATGTGAGGTCGTACTACAGTACGTCTGGAATTTGCCGACGTTTCGACATGGTGACCCGTCCAAGATTACGGCATTCTTCGTAATGCCAGCGCAGATCTCAAATCTCACCCAGGATGAGAAAGTTCTCGACCGGACAGTACCAAGCAGCTACGGCGCTCACAATACAAAATTCAAACGCTTGCCATAAAGAGAACGAAACTCCTAGCTATAAAGTTCCTTCAGGGGGAACGTGGGAACGTAAACTGATCTCTCATTCGGTTCCAGACCTCCTCGGTACCGGTGGTGTGCGCTAACATGCATTCGATCCTTCGAACACGTAAGCTCTTGTTTGCGCACCTTGACTGTTAAGGACCTTGAGTGGGGACGGTCCGAAATCGAGCTGTAAGTTCAGATTTAACTTCACTTGGGGTTCGGGGCGGGGGAGGGGGGCATATACTAGTCTTAAAAATCGAAATTGAGATTTATAAACGGTCTAGGCTGTGAATATGGAAACCTAAACCTCGACCTTCACCAACATCTATTATTCTGGAAACCACCGCAGTCCTACCTGCTAGATGCGAGAACCAGACCATTGTCCCTACCTGATATCGAGATTAGTGCGTGAGAATTATAGATTAACACAAGAACCGTTCAGTCTCCACGATTTGCACCCTACACGCATGCCTGGCGTGATGCACCCTTCACAGACTAAAATGAACCTAATTCATGTTTAAATATCAAGCCCGTACCGCGCCGTAAACACACTCCCTCTTGGTTATAAAAACCAGTGCTGTGTTGAAAAATAGTTGCTATGCTATGAGAGTTCCATGCAAGGGAACACATAAATACACTGTGTGCAGAATGTAGAATTTTTCACTGTTTACACTTGTGGCATATGAAAGTAACCATTGGGCTGTAAAGGGTTCAGAAGTTGTACTTTAAATTTAACCCCCCTCCCCCCGTTCCTATAAGACTCATCGAAATCAGGGGATTGTGCAACAGAATTCGCAAACTGTCGATGTAGAATGCGGTCAGAGTGCAGCAGCCCAAACCCAGCAATTCTCATTCTCGGACCAATACTCGCTCCTAAGTTATGAATCCAGCCACGGAGACGCAGTCGTGACTTCGGTCCGGTGTCCCCTTGGGGGTTAGCTCGTCCGCACGACGTCGGGGTCCAGAATGTTGCCTCAAGCAGAATGCAGAGAAACACAGGAGGCCTCAAAGGAATAGAAATTCGAATCCAAAAGAAAGAAAGAAAAAAAAACTGAGCTAAGTTTCAGTAACGCGGCCACACGTGCGCCTGTCGCCTGCAGTATAGTTTACCGGCAGCACAACACTGCTCGATTAGGAAGAAATATTAATGTGTTCTGGTAGGGGGAAAGTCCAATTCCACCAAGATCCCCTCCCCTACTAGCCGCTCCTCTGTAACAATATGACGTATAAACACTACCACGCATACCCAACGCAAAGCATACACATGGTAACCAGGTCGCCCAGCTGTTCTGATATCCATAAGATGTGCCATAGTGATTATACATTTAAAGTGCCCCACGCGGTTTTGCTGTGAGTGTGGCCATAATTAAAAAAGACGATTAACTTTAGCACAACAAGATACTGCACACACGACACTTTCACAACACGGCTGCTCAAAGGGCAGTAAACTGTATTGCTGCTGACAGATGCTTCAAAGATCGCATAGAAGACAACGTCCAAACGTAGACAACCGTTGGCACTCCCTCCTGCGCACTGATCCAGCTAACTTTTATGACAAAGCGCCAGGCATGGTCGTCAAGAAGCTTTAAATGAGGTAACACAAATACTGTCACAGCCATCACAATAACAAATATATGTCATTAGGTAACGCACGGCGGTTATGACATCCTACAAATATTCCGCAAAGGAACAATCAGAATGCGAGGTCGGATATTTCCATGGGGCCGGTCCCAGTGTCCGCGCGGTCTAAGGCGTGGGTCTGCGGTCGCTCGTGTGCTGAGACTGTGGGTTCGAATCCCTCCGGAGGCATGGATGTCTGTTTGTTGTAAGTGTTGTGTACTGTCAGGTAGAGGTCTCTGAGACAAGCTGATCGTCCAGAGGAGTTCACCCGACTGTGGTGCGTCGTCGTATGTGATCTAGCAACCTCAGTAATGTAGGGACCATGGCCCGCTTTGGGCCGCAGCGCCACGGGAAGAAAAAATTCAATGGTGACTAACATTCAAATTGTCGCAATTGGGTAAATCGCACAATTCTGAGACCAGAAATCCCAGTTCTACAACCGACTCGCGCTTTCATAATGACTGCCTGTTTCTCTCCGTGACCTGAACGCTGCTCCGCTGACGTCGCACAAGGACTGCTTACGTCGACATCCACTGCTTCACACCAGCAATTAGCCAACTCAATTTTTCAGGTTCTCACGGTGACACTGTCCAGACTGTTGTCCCCCAGGCTTTGACACCCTATAGATACGTAGGCTTATACACCTGACGTTTCGAAGAAACATCCTGCCATCTTCACGGCTGAAGAAAGAGGTTCCAAACCGATGCTTATATAAAAAGCCACATCCTCGTCCCAGACACTACTGCCAACATAACTCAACCAAATTCCACCGTCGCCCTACCAACTTGGGACAATTCTTCAATCCTGAAGATGGAAACAGCGTGTCCCTCATCGCCGAAACTTCGGTGTCAACCTACATAATTACACGGTGCCACAGCGTAGGAGATTACAATCGCACTGAACTAATTTTGCCGCATCTTCCAACATATGCGGCGTTTTGTACCAGCGTACTTTCAAGTTTACACCTTGTTCAACACTTCCCCACGCGTTCCTGTGCAACAATATGATGTCACTGTAATCTCAAGAACAGTGATCTGAAACAAAATTCACATTTCTTTTTCAAATCGGTAATCCTGGATTTTCTCGTGCTTCTGTCTCTGTACGCTCAGGATCTCTGCAAACTGTACAATTCCTGATATGCCGCAGTATCGTGGCGTGTTACGTGAGAAGACTCCACGAAAGTACATATCGCTGGGCATCAGTCGTTTGCAGTACTATACTGTAACTACTAGAAGCTAGCCAGACTTACAAACACTCCGTCACAGAACTGAGAAGAAAGAAAAAAAGATCCAACATCCTAAAAAGGCGAAGAGCCGGCGGTTCCTAATATCTTCTCAAAAGTGAATACACCATTTAAATACTCGTGTGAGCCTCACGTCTATATACCACAAGTACCTAGGAACACTAAGCTGTGTGAAAACCAAAGCAATCGTACGGTTACGGACGTTTATGTAGAACAGAGGCAGATACTGTGTTTGTACATATATAGTTACCCTAAATTCTGATCTGGAATTATGCAAAGAAAAGTCGTTTGAAAACGAACATGATATTGACTGCGGGACACTTTGTTCCATAAGGCGTTCACAGGGACGGCCAAGTCTAAAATACATTTTTCCTAATTGGTTAAAGGAAACAAAAAATCAAGATGAAACGTAATTTTGTGCGAAGGAAACGTCCGGTACCAGTTTTTTTGGTCCCAATTCGTGACAAAACCCGCCGAGTAACGAACAGCTAGAATGGCACGTGTCTTGTACCGACATCTCAGTACAGATTTCACTTGCAGTCTCAATATCTCAGCAACCAAAAAAAGGGTCCGGGACCAAGTTTCAAGGTACAGTTCTTTCCAGATGTTTGCCATTATATGCAGACGCTAATAAGAATTATAAATTACCCATGATAGGAGTATACGAGGGCTGTCCGGAAAGTATCCAGCTATTTTGAATATCTCGAGAAACGGTCGCGTGGCCTTGATGTAACTTGGCAGATAGTCACAGGAGAACTTACTGTATATTCATGAACAGTCACTCTCCCGTGGGGCTAGTCAGTCGGCAGTGAGACGCCGTTGACTGAGCTTGTGTACTGTGTGACCGTCACATTCACAAATCTCCTCCCTTTCAACAGCGATTTTAGCCTTGGGAAAAGCCAGACGTCGCAGGGAACCAAATCTGGGCTGTAGGGGGGCTGACAGAGCTGGGTGATGTGATTCTTTGATCTGCTCGCTCAGTCATTGTGAATGTGACGGTCAAACAGTACACAAGCTCAGTCAACGGCGTCTCACTGCCGACTGACTAGCCCCACGGGAGAGTGACTGTTCACGGATGCAAAGTAAGGTCTCGTCTGACTGGCTGCCAAGTTACATCAAGGTCACGTGACAGGTTCTCGATATATTCAAAATAGCTGGATACTTTCCGGACAGCCCTCGTCAATGAGCGATATTCAGTACGCCATGCTTCAAACATGTTAAGTGTGTTTAAAATAGACCCTAAGTGTCCAACACGGGGGAAGGAAATCCAGAAACAATTTAAGATCTCTTGAATCCACAATAATGATGTAGCACCCGCGTACGCTCGCAAGTTCGGAAGTGCAAAACATTATAAACTTCTGCGGGAAAAAGACTGCTAGCTAGTGAAATACGTATCCCTTAGCGATTATCCGTCACATACAGATGGAAACGAGTCCTGTCTGGAGTGCCACTGTAAGGCACGAAGGGTTGTATCACGTAGGACTACACACGAACAAGTGCGTGTGTTGATATCCAGAAATATCTCATTCTCAGAAGGTGGCTTTAAATTCACAAGAAGTTACGGAGTCCGAAAAAGTCAACCGGGTTTCTTAGGTGACATGAAAACGAGAGATTAATCTCACAGCATGAGTAGCTAATCACAAGCAGTGAGCCTGCTGTACAAGCAAGGCGTTCCACACGTTAACAGCATGCCATCTTTTGCTACATTAACCATTTACGCAACCTGCCACTTGACGAAATAAGAGTTAAAGTGCTGGCCATAAACTAAAGCCTAGACAAATTATGGTCTTGTGGAAAATGACACCTTGTGGCCTTTTGGGGTAGACTAACGTTAAGCATAGGCCCAACTCGGGCCTATACTGCCTCACTGTTTAGGTCTTTAGGTCACACACAGTTACACACAACCGGTAGGACTCCTCTGAATGAGTGATCAGCTCGTCGCAGAGGACGCTACCTACACAACACACAACAAGCGCAAGAGACGAACGTTCATGCCCTCAGCGGGATTCGAACCCGCGATCACAGCACTTGAGCGGCCGCAGATGTACGCCTTAGACCGCACGGCCACCGGAATCGTCTTAGCCGGAATATACTGCCTGCTTATTCACGGACGTCGATGGTTAAGAAATCGGCCCCTGAAGATCTATGCAGCACGCTCTTCAAAAACGCTAGATTCGACCGCCAAGCCTACACTATGGCACTATCCAGACGACCCGAATTTAACATCACCCTGACACCCGGGTCTTATATCAGAACGAATACGATATTCATAAGAGAATATAAAGTGCGCTGACAAGTGATACGAACACATGACACACATTTATCATTGCTAATAAAGGGCATCATACGTTCAACACGACGCCCATCAAGTTAATTCTACGTTACTCAGCAGAACCCTAGCTGACCAGCCGACAGTCGTTCGGCTTGTAATAAAACACGCCCCATCACCAAGAACACAACAGCCCGCAAATGGATCCTACCTTGTGCCAGTTCAATCCAGTTCACGCCCTCACAAACAATTTCTCTAAGAACTACTTTAATTCGGTTCTGCCACTCGCGTCTTCGTTTCATAAGTGACGTACTTCCGTCAGGCTTCACAACAAGAACATCGCAGGATCTGCCCATGTGTGCTACATGCCGCGGCGAACTAAGCCGCCCTGATGTAGTCACCCTAATAACTCATTTAGTACTGTAAATAGGTAGAGGCCAGTTGAAATGTGATGGCACACGCGCAGAAACCAGATTTCGTCTTTCGGCGAAACGGACGAGTCCATTTTAATCGGCGGGGGCGTCAGTTCAGTCGACTACTGGCAGCCGAGGTGTGCGCATCAGCGGTAGTAATGCTGGATACACCACGTTCCGAGGTAGTGTGAAGGATACTGGCTACCCACTCCATTCGCCAGTTTCCTCTTCACTTCCCCTCCCGTGCCTCACCGTGTGCCATCACATTTCAACTGGAGTCTACAATATAAGCAGTTAATGCAGACGGTGTTACCACTGTGCTACGCCGGTGATGGTCGGTTGGTAGTCCCAAGCAACGCGTTCAGGGTCTGAACTCACTAAATTATGGTCACTAAGAGCCCATTTAGCGAGACGTGGCGTTTACCACCTACTCCAATCTAGGGCCGAGGTGAAAGAAAGAGTACAGCTGTACCTCCCCTCCGGGCCGTCATGGTCTGTTACAGGGCGACCTTTACCTTACTTTTACCTAACAGCCAGTTACAGCACAAATTATGACATAAAACACCTTCCCGGCACTTAACACGCCAATTGTTGCAGCCCTAAAGCCTTATGGCTGTATATGACACGCACCACATTCGAATCTTGGCCTGGTCCATGTTACCACCTTCACCGAAGTATTTTGTAGCTTCACTGTTTCCCCCGACGTATCGAAAATGCCATCTGAAAGCGATCACGATTAAACCCCACCAAACCTTTAATAATCGTTTATAACCACCTTCCCATCTCATTTGATGCTACGTACAAACTGCAAGTAAAAAAAAAAACGTTAAACAAGCAAAATAACAACAAAGTAAAGCAAAGCGACTTTGTTACTTTAACCCTTTACCAAGCAGTGGTTACTACATTTACCACTTCCTTAATATTACATTCTCTGCATTTTACCACAAAATAAACAGCGGCATCTCCACAAACAGCATTAAATGGTTGGTCTTTGTAATACAGACGCGTTGTCTTCTGTGAGGTACACTCCATCTCCGTACGTAACGCATTATTAAACTAACAATGCATTTCAAACAAAATATTTGGTCCTACACGAACACATGATGGCTGCTGGAGGATCAAAACTAATCAAGAACTCAACGGAATATTAAAAGGACAAAATATAATAATGAAAAAAACAAAGATTACACTGGTTAGGCCACGCTGAACGCATGGCTGAGGATAATAATGTGCAGAAGATCAAGAGATGCAATCCCTTGTCTAAAATACCAATTGGAAGACCTAAACACGTTGGGAAGATGACGTTTTGGAAGATATAAAGAGCATAAACGTACGCAATTGGAAGAAAGTAGCACAGAATAGAGATAGTTGGAAGAAAGTGGTTGAGCAAGCCAGAACCTTATACAGGTTGTAGCGCTTTATAGGAAGAAGAATGCGTTTCAAACGATTAAGGCACCACACAAAGTTTAGAACTTTGGAATATTCAACCAACAGTCCTGTGAGATTTGAGATTCGGAGTTCTCACTAACGACGAGTACGGAGATTACCATCTTCTGTAATTTGACACCGTGTAGTTTGGAAGGCAGCTGCAAACACATCGCAGAAACCTCCTGCTTCCAGGGTCCTGTACCTTTACGACAAGACAGCAGGGTCTACCAATCACTATGGCGTCACGCCCAAAAGATCGCAATCTCCATCGTCTTAGATGGCTTATTACTGCTATAGACTACATGCAGTTCAGGGAACTGATAACAGAACAGTAATCCACAGGCATGATCCCTGTTAGATCGGCACGAACCACCTCCTCAAACACCTCTTTGGAGTTACATGCAATAACACCATGGCCTTCTCATCTCCGTCCTCAGCGACATCAGCACGGATCTGATGCTGACAGCCATGAACCTATCATGCAGCCGATTCAAGTACTATACGAGAAACTTGCCTGTTTTAGTCTTGATGATCCTCGCGACAAATTCACAACTAAACTGAGAGAAGATGAAACACTTTGCTAATTATCTTCCCCACACATATCTGCCGAAATGACGACCTGGACTTATGCCATCCCAAAGGTTGAGCAGCCTCAAATGACTACCCCATGTCTCTGCGCTCCGCTTAAAACGGCAGCGAATTCAAGAAACCAGAAGAAAATATAAGAGGCCTACTACGTCCTACTGGCAGTCACAAGACCTGAGGCAACTATGAAAAAATACTGTCTTCTGAGAAGTAATGCCGTCCAGTTTGGTACAAAGTAAACCACATTCCTCCAAAAGTCAGTAAATTCTATCAGAGTACACGGCGTCACATCCCAGACGGCCTCAATCTTCATACTGGCAGCCACCTTGAAACTACAGCCAATCAAAAGTGTCAAGAGGGCAAGAAGGCGCAAACCTGGGAGACGGTAAGGCCTATAGCAACCCACAACCTAACATCTTGCAGTTCTTACCAACAAACAACTGATACTGACAAAAGTCTAAGAACTACTATTAATAAACCAAATTCCAATCAATTAATACAATCATTGGTTTAAGAACCACAATTTCCGTTAGCTAAGACACAAATAAATTCTAGTGAACACGACTGTCACTAAATCACCGAATTTTATGTCTTCTTGACCATGCACCCCTGTATAATCTTTTCCAAACGAAGCCAACTAGGTGCACACTACTTCTTAGTATATTTATTTCAACTTCTCTACATGTTTCGGGCAACTAATGTGCCCATCAACAGGAGAACTTACTGTATCTATGCGACACTGGCATTTTTCACTCTGTACGGGTGGCTGTCTGGTCTCTAGAAATTTAGACCTAACTTTAATCTCTAGGTCTGTACAAAGGACACGGCAATACTCTAAACTAAAAGGCAGCTAGCATTCCCCACATTTACTATTCTTAATTCCTTCGTAAACCTTCCACGAAAAAGAAGCTTTAATAAGTTGGGTCACATTTTGCTCATTTCAGAATCAACTGATGTGTACAATCCTAGGGCTACGGGATACTCGCATTTTATGAAGAGGGACTGTTTAGTATCAATTTCTCTCATACCTACGCTGTTCTCCTGACCTGCATACTCATTCATGAAACAAATTAAATTTGCTTTTTATCTGTAAGTTAAAACACGGGTTCGTAACTTTGGGTGTATTTAGTCGCAGTATGGGAAGAGGGGGCGAGGCTTTCTACTTCAAAAACAAGCCGGCAGGAATGCAAACATCATGCATATTATAACGAAACACAGAGCGTGAAAACTTAAAGTGAAAAGGGATTTTAATAAATGTAAAGATGAAACACATTAAATCATGTGAGGGAGGAACGAAAGCAAGCAGAATGTGAGGATAAGTCTGCGAAATTACACACACATACACACACACACATACGTTCACACTCCATTGGTACAGTAAGTCATATACATCGTACGTAGGCCACAATAGGTACAAGTATACCTAGGGTTCCGACAACACTACCCCGCACACAGATATCTGTAGGTGGGAGACTGGTGGGGTGGGGTAAAGCAACTCGCCACAGGCTGGCAGATCACGGTAGTTTACTTCCGGCAAGGGCAGGCATGGCTGTCTAAACCTTTCATTTCACTCCTTATGCGCTCAACATGTTTCGGACATTAATATATCCATCATCAGGAGCTTGCGACTATTCTGTTGAATTACCACATTGGTCGTATTGTTCTTGATTCGATGTGTGTTGGGGTTTCGGTGTGGTTGGGTTGGAGTGGTATCCGTGTTGCAGGCTGCAGCCTGCAACACGGATACCACTCCAACCCAACCACACCGAAACCCCAACACACATCGAATCAAGAACAATACGACCAATGTGGTAATTCAACAGAATAGTCGCAAGCTCCTGATGATGGATATATTAATGTCCGAAACATGTTGAGCGCATAAGGAGTGAAATGAAAGGTTTAGACAGCCATGCCTGCCCTTGCCGGAAGTAAACTACCGTGATCTGCCAGCCTGTGGCGAGTTGCTTTACCCCACCCCACCAGTCTCCCACCTACAGATATCTGTGTGCGGGGTAGTGTTGTCGGAACCCTAGGTATACTTGTACCTATTGTGGCCTACGTACGATGTATATGACTTACTGTACCAATGGAGTGTGAACGTATGTGTGTGTGTGTATGTGTGTGTAATTTCGCAGACTTATCCTCACATTCTGCTTGCTTTCGTTCCTCCCTCACATGATTTAATGTGTTTCATCTTTACATTTATTAAAATCCCTTTTCACTTTAAGTTTTCACGCTCTGTGTTTCGTTATAATATGCATGATGTTTGCATTCCTGCCGGCTTGTTTTTGAAGTAGAAAGCCTCGCCCCCTCTTCCCATACTGCGACTAAATACACCCAAAGTTACGAACCCGTGTTTTAACTTACAGATAAAAAGCAAATTTAATTTGTTTCATGAATGAGTATGCAGGTCAGGAGAACAGCGTAGGTATGAGAGAAATTGATACTAAACAGTCCCTCTTCATAAAATGCGAGTATCCCGTAGCCCTAGGATTGTACACATCAGTTGATTCTGAAATGAGCAAAATGTGACCCAACTTATTAAAGCTTCTTTTTCGTGGAAGGTTTACGAAGGAATTAAGAATAGTAAATGTGGGGAATGCTAGCTGCCTTTTAGTTTAGAGTATTGCCGTGTCCTTTGTACAGACCTAGAGATTAAAGTTAGGTCTAAATTTCTAGAGACCAGACAGCCACCCGTACAGAGTGAAAAATGCCAGTGTCGCATAGATACAGTAAGTTCTCCTGTTGATGGGCACATTAGTTGCCCGAAACATGTAGAGAAGTTGAAATAAATATACTAAGAAGTAGTGTGCACCTAGTTGGCTTCGTTTGGAAAAGATTATACAGGGGTGCATGGTCAAGAAGACATAAAATTCGGTGATTTAGTGACAGTCGTGTTCACTAGAATTTATTTGTGTCTTAGCTAACGGAAATTGTGGTTCTTAAACCAATGATTGTATTAATTGATTGGAATTTGGTTTATTAATAGTAGTTCTTAGACTTTTGTCAGTATCAGTTGTTTGTTGGTAAGAACTGCAAGATGTTAGGTTGTGGGTTGCTATAGGCCTTACCGTCTCCCAGGTTTGCGCCTTCTTGCCCTCTTGACACTTTTGATTGGCTGTAGTTTCAAGGTGGCTGCCAGTATGAAGATTGAGGCCGTCTGGGATGTGACGCCGTGTACTCTGATAGAATTTACTGACTTTTGGAGGAATGTGGTTTACTTTGTACCAAACTGGACGGCATTACTTCTCAGAAGACAGTATTTTTTCATAGTTGCCTCAGGTCTTGTGACTGCCAGTAGGACGTAGTAGGCCTCTTATATTTTCTTCTGGTTTCTTGAATTCGCTGCCGTTTTAAGCGGAGCGCAGAGACATGGGGTAGTCATTTGAGGCTGCTCAACCTTTGGGATGGCATAAGTCCAGGTCGTCATTTCGGCAGATATGTGTGGGGAAGATAATTAGCAAAGTGTTTCATCTTCTCTCAGTTTAGTTGTGAATTTGTCGCGAGGATCATCAAGACTAAAACAGGCAAGTTTCTCGTATAGTACTTGAATCGGCTGCATGATAGGTTCATGGCTGTCAGCATCAGATCCGTGCTGATGTCGCTGAGGACGGAGATGAGAAGGCCATGGTGTTATTGCATGTAACTCCAAAGAGGTGTTTGAGGAGGTGGTTCGTGCCGATCTAACAGGGATCATGCCTGTGGATTACTGTTCTGTTATCAGTTCCCTGAACTGCATGTAGTCTATAGCAGTAATAAGCCATCTAAGACGATGGAGATTGCGATCTTTTGGGCGTGACGCCATAGTGATTGGTAGACCCTGCTGTCTTGTCGTAAAGGTACAGGACCCTGGAAGCAGGAGGTTTCTGCGATGTGTTTGCAGCTGCCTTCCAAACTACACGGTGTCAAATTACAGAAGATGGTAATCTCCGTACTCGTCGTTAGTGAGAACTCCGAATCTCAAATCTCACAGGACTGTTGGTTGAATATTCCAAAGTTCTAAACTTTGTGTGGTGCCTTAATCGTTTGAAACGCATTCTTCTTCCTATAAAGCGCTACAACCTGTATAAGGTTCTGGCTTGCTCAACCACTTTCTTCCAACTATCTCTATTCTGTGCTACTTTCTTCCAATTGCGTACGTTTATGCTCTTTATATCTTCCAAAACGTCATCTTCCCAACGTGTTTAGGTCTTCCAATTGGTATTTTAGACAAGGGATTGCATCTCTTGATCTTCTGCACATTATTATCCTCAGCCATGCGTTCAGCGTGGCCTAACCAGTGTAATCTTTGTTTTTTTCATTATTATATTTTGTCCTTTTAATATTCCGTTGAGTTCTTGATTAGTTTTGATCCTCCAGCAGCCATCATGTGTTCGTGTAGGACCAAATATTTTGTTTGAAATGCATTGTTAGTTTAATAATGCGTTACGTACGGAGATGGAGTGTACCTCACAGAAGACAACGCGTCTGTATTACAAAGACCAACCATTTAATGCTGTTTGTGGAGATGCCGCTGTTTATTTTGTGGTAAAATGCAGAGAATGTAATATTAAGGAAGTGGTAAATGTAGTAACCACTGCTTGGTAAAGGGTTAAAGTAACAAAGTCGCTTTGCTTTACTTTGTTGTTATTTTGCTTGTTTAACGTTTTTTTTTTTACTTGCAGTTTGTACGTAGCATCAAATGAGATGGGAAGGTGGTTATAAACGATTATTAAAGGTTTGGTGGGGTTTAATCGTGATCGCTTTCAGATGGCATTTTCGATACGTCGGGGGAAACAGTGAAGCTACAAAATACTTCGGTGAAGGTGGTAACATGGACCAGGCCAAGATTCGAATGTGGTGCGTGTCATATACAGCCATAAGGCTTTAGGGCTGCAACAATTGGCGTGTTAAGTGCCGGGAAGGTGTTTTATGTCATAATTTGTGCTGTAACTGGCTGTTAGGTAAAAGTAAGGTAAAGGTCGCCCTGTAACAGACCATGACGGCCCGGAGGGGAGGTACAGCTGTACTCTTTCTTTCACCTCGGCCCTAGATTGGAGTAGGTGGTAAACGCCACGTCTCGCTAAATGGGCTCTTAGTGACCATAATTTAGTGAGTTCAGACCCTGAACGCGTTGCTTGGGACTACCAACCGACCATCACCGGCGTAGCACAGTGGTAACACCGTCTGCATTAACTGCTTATATTGTAGACTCCAGTTGAAATGTGATGGCACACGGTGAGGCACGGGAGGGGAAGTGAAGAGGAAACTGGCGAATGGAGTGGGTAGCCAGTATCCTTCACACTACCTCGGAACGTGGTGTATCCAGCATTACTACCGCTGATGCGCACACCTCGGCTGCCAGTAGTCGACTGAACTGACGCCCCCGCCGATTAAAATGGACTCGTCCGTTTCGCCGAAAGACGAAATCTGGTTTCTGCGCGTGTGCCATCACATTTCAACTGGCCTCTACCTATTTACAGTACTAAATGAGTTATTAGGGTGACTACATCAGGGCGGCTTAGTTCGCCGCGGCATGTAGCACACATGGGCAGATCCTGCGATGTTCTTGTTGTGAAGCCTGACGGAAGTACGTCACTTATGAAACGAAGACGCGAGTGGCAGAACCGAATTAAAGTAGTTCTTAGAGAAATTGTTTGTGAGGGCGTGAACTGGATTGAACTGGCACAAGGTAGGATCCATTTGCGGGCTGTTGTGTTCTTGGTGATGGGGCGTGTTTTATTACAAGCCGAACGACTGTCGGCTGGTCAGCTAGGGTTCTGCTGAGTAACGTAGAATTAACTTGATGGGCGTCGTGTTGAACGTATGATGCCCTTTATTAGCAATGATAAATGTGTGTCATGTGTTCGTATCACTTGTCAGCGCACTTTATATTCTCTTATGAATATCGTATTCGTTCTGATATAAGACCCGGGTGTCAGGGTGATGTTAAATTCGGGTCGTCTGGATAGTGCCATAGTGTAGGCTTGGCGGTCGAATCTAGCGTTTTTGAAGAGCGTGCTGCATAGATCTTCAGGGGCCGATTTCTTAACCATCGACGTCCGTGAATAAGCAGGCAGTATATTCCGGCTAAGACGATTCCGGTGGCCGTGCGGTCTAAGGCGTACATCTGCGGCCGCTCAAGTGCTGTGATCGCGGGTTCGAATCCCGCTGAGGGCATGAACGTTCGTCTCTTGCGCTTGTTGTGTGTTGTGTAGGTAGCGTCCTCTGCGACGAGCTGATCACTCATTCAGAGGAGTCCTACCGGTTGTGTGTAACTGTGTGTGACCTAAAGACCTAAACAGTGAGGCAGTATAGGCCCGAGTTGGGCCTATGCTTAACGTTAGTCTACCCCAAAAGGCCACAAGGTGTCATTTTCCACAAGACCATAATTTGTCTAGGCTTTAGTTTATGGCCAGCACTTTAACTCTTATTTCGTCAAGTGGCAGGTTGCGTAAATGGTTAATGTAGCAAAAGATGGCATGCTGTTAACGTGTGGAACGCCTTGCTTGTACAGCAGGCTCACTGCTTGTGATTAGCTACTCATGCTGTGAGATTAATCTCTCGTTTTCATGTCACCTAAGAAACCCGGTTGACTTTTTCGGACTCCGTAACTTCTTGTGAATTTAAAGCCACCTTCTGAGAATGAGATATTTCTGGATATCAACACACGCACTTGTTCGTGTGTAGTCCTACGTGATACAACCCTTCGTGCCTTACAGTGGCACTCCAGACAGGACTCGTTTCCATCTGTATGTGACGGATAATCGCTAAGGGATACGTATTTCACTAGCTAGCAGTCTTTTTCCCGCAGAAGTTTATAATGTTTTGCACTTCCGAACTTGCGAGCGTACGCGGGTGCTACATCATTATTGTGGATTCAAGAGATCTTAAATTGTTTCTGGATTTCCTTCCCCCGTGTTGGACACTTAGGGTCTATTTTAAACACACTTAACATGTTTGAAGCATGGCGTACTGAATATCGCTCATTGACGAGGGCTGTCCGGAAAGTATCCAGCTATTTTGAATATATCGAGAACCTGTCACGTGACCTTGATGTAACTTGGCAGCCAGTCAGACGAGACCTTACTTTGCATCCGTGAACAGTCACTCTCCCGTGGGGCTAGTCAGTCGGCAGTGAGACGCCGTTGACTGAGCTTGTGTACTGTTTGACCGTCACATTCACAATGACTGAGCGAGCAGATCAAAGAATCACATCACCCAGCTCTGTCAGCCCCCCTACAGCCCAGATTTGGTTCCCTGCGACGTCTGGCTTTTCCCAAGGCTAAAATCGCTGTTGAAAGGGAGGAGATTTGTGAATGTGACGGTCACACAGTACACAAGCTCAGTCAACGGCGTCTCACTGCCGACTGACTAGCCCCACGGGAGAGTGACTGTTCATGAATATACAGTAAGTTCTCCTGTGACTATCTGCCAAGTTACATCAAGGCCACGCGACCGTTTCTCGAGATATTCAAAATAGCTGGATACTTTCCGGACAGCCCTCGTATACTCCTATCATGGGTAATTTATAATTCTTATTAGCGTCTGCATATAATGGCAAACATCTGGAAAGAACTGTACCTTGAAACTTGGTCCCGGACCCTTTTTTTGGTTGCTGAGATATTGAGACTGCAAGTGAAATCTGTACTGAGATGTCGGTACAAGACACGTGCCATTCTAGCTGTTCGTTACTCGGCGGGTTTTGTCACGAATTGGGACCAAAAAAACTGGTACCGGACGTTTCCTTCGCACAAAATTACGTTTCATCTTGATTTTTTGTTTCCTTTAACCAATTAGGAAAAATGTATTTTAGACTTGGCCGTCCCTGTGAACGCCTTATGGAACAAAGTGTCCCGCAGTCAATATCATGTTCGTTTTCAAACGACTTTTCTTTGCATAATTCCAGATCAGAATTTAGGGTAACTATATATGTACAAACACAGTATCTGCCTCTGTTCTACATAAACGTCCGTAACCGTACGATTGCTTTGGTTTTCACACAGCTTAGTGTTCCTAGGTACTTGTGGTATATAGACGTGAGGCTCACACGAGTATTTAAATGGTGTATTCACTTTTGAGAAGATATTAGGAACCGCCGGCTCTTCGCCTTTTTAGGATGTTGGATCTTTTTTTCTTTCTTCTCAGTTCTGTGACGGAGTGTTTGTAAGTCTGGCTAGCTTCTAGTAGTTACAGTATAGTACTGCAAACGACTGATGCCCAGCGATATGTACTTTCGTGGAGTCTTCTCACGTAACACGCCACGATACTGCGGCATATCAGGAATTGTACAGTTTGCAGAGATCCTGAGCGTACAGAGACAGAAGCACGAGAAAATCCAGGATTACCGATTTGAAAAAGAAATGTGAATTTTGTTTCAGATCACTGTTCTTGAGATTACAGTGACATCATATTGTTGCACAGGAACGCGTGGGGAAGTGTTGAACAAGGTGTAAACTTGAAAGTACGCTGGTACAAAACGCCGCATATGTTGGAAGATGCGGCAAAATTAGTTCAGTGCGATTGTAATCTCCTACGCTGTGGCACCGTGTAATTATGTAGGTTGACACCGAAGTTTCGGCGATGAGGGACACGCTGTTTCCATCTTCAGGATTGAAGAATTGTCCCAAGTTGGTAGGGCGACGGTGGAATTTGGTTGAGTTATGTTGGCAGTAGTGTCTGGGACGAGGATGTGGCTTTTTATATAAGCATCGGTTTGGAACCTCTTTCTTCAGCCGTGAAGATGGCAGGATGTTTCTTCGAAACGTCAGGTGTATAAGCCTACGTATCTATAGGGTGTCAAAGCCTGGGGGACAACAGTCTGGACAGTGTCACCGTGAGAACCTGAAAAATTGAGTTGGCTAATTGCTGGTGTGAAGCAGTGGATGTCGACGTAAGCAGTCCTTGTGCGACGTCAGCGGAGCAGCGTTCAGGTCACGGAGAGAAACAGGCAGTCATTATGAAAGCGCGAGTCGGTTGTAGAACTGGGATTTCTGGTCTCAGAATTGTGCGATTTACCCAATTGCGACAATTTGAATGTTAGTCACCATTGAATTTTTTCTTCCCGTGGCGCTGCGGCCCAAAGCGGGCCATGGTCCCTACATTACTGAGGTTGCTAGATCACATACGACGACGCACCACAGTCGGGTGAACTCCTCTGGACGATCAGCTTGTCTCAGAGACCTCTACCTGACAGTACACAACACTTACAACAAACAGACATCCATGCCTCCGGAGGGATTCGAACCCACAGTCTCAGCACACGAGCGACCGCAGACCCACGCCTTAGACCGCGCGGACACTGGGACCGGCCCCATGGAAATATCCGACCTCGCATTCTGATTGTTCCTTTGCGGAATATTTGTAGGATGTCATAACCGCCGTGCGTTACCTAATGACATATATTTGTTATTGTGATGGCTGTGACAGTATTTGTGTTACCTCATTTAAAGCTTCTTGACGACCATGCCTGGCGCTTTGTCATAAAAGTTAGCTGGATCAGTGCGCAGGAGGGAGTGCCAACGGTTGTCTACGTTTGGACGTTGTCTTCTATGCGATCTTTGAAGCATCTGTCAGCAGCAATACAGTTTACTGCCCTTTGAGCAGCCGTGTTGTGAAAGTGTCGTGTGTGCAGTATCTTGTTGTGCTAAAGTTAATCGTCTTTTTTAATTATGGCCACACTCACAGCAAAACCGCGTGGGGCACTTTAAATGTATAATCACTATGGCACATCTTATGGATATCAGAACAGCTGGGCGACCTGGTTACCATGTGTATGCTTTGCGTTGGGTATGCGTGGTAGTGTTTATACGTCATATTGTTACAGAGGAGCGGCTAGTAGGGGAGGGGATCTTGGTGGAATTGGACTTTCCCCCTACCAGAACACATTAATATTTCTTCCTAATCGAGCAGTGTTGTGCTGCCGGTAAACTATACTGCAGGCGACAGGCGCACGTGTGGCCGCGTTACTGAAACTTAGCTCAGTTTTTTTTTCTTTCTTTCTTTTGGATTCGAATTTCTATTCCTTTGAGGCCTCCTGTGTTTCTCTGCATTCTGCTTGAGGCAACATTCTGGACCCCGACGTCGTGCGGACGAGCTAACCCCCAAGGGGACACCGGACCGAAGTCACGACTGCGTCTCCGTGGCTGGATTCATAACTTAGGAGCGAGTATTGGTCCGAGAATGAGAATTGCTGGGTTTGGGCTGCTGCACTCTGACCGCATTCTACATCGACAGTTTGCGAATTCTGTTGCACAATCCCCTGATTTCGATGAGTCTTATAGGAACGGGGGGAGGGGGGTTAAATTTAAAGTACAACTTCTGAACCCTTTACAGCCCAATGGTTACTTTCATATGCCACAAGTGTAAACAGTGAAAAATTCTACATTCTGCACACAGTGTATTTATGTGTTCCCTTGCATGGAACTCTCATAGCATAGCAACTATTTTTCAACACAGCACTGGTTTTTATAACCAAGAGGGAGTGTGTTTACGGCGCGGTACGGGCTTGATATTTAAACATGAATTAGGTTCATTTTAGTCTGTGAAGGGTGCATCACGCCAGGCATGCGTGTAGGGTGCAAATCGTGGAGACTGAACGGTTCTTGTGTTAATCTATAATTCTCACGCACTAATCTCGATATCAGGTAGGGACAATGGTCTGGTTCTCGCATCTAGCAGGTAGGACTGCGGTGGTTTCCAGAATAATAGATGTTGGTGAAGGTCGAGGTTTAGGTTTCCATATTCACAGCCTAGACCGTTTATAAATCTCAATTTCGATTTTTAAGACTAGTATATGCCCCCCTCCCCCGCCCCGAACCCCAAGTGAAGTTAAATCTGAACTTACAGCTCGATTTCGGACCGTCCCCACTCAAGGTCCTTAACAGTCAAGGTGCGCAAACAAGAGCTTACGTGTTCGAAGGATCGAATGCATGTTAGCGCACACCACCGGTACCGAGGAGGTCTGGAACCGAATGAGAGATCAGTTTACGTTCCCACGTTCCCCCTGAAGGAACTTTATAGCTAGGAGTTTCGTTCTCTTTATGGCAAGCGTTTGAATTTTGTATTGTGAGCGCCGTAGCTGCTTGGTACTGTCCGGTCGAGAACTTTCTCATCCTGGGTGAGATTTGAGATCTGCGCTGGCATTACGAAGAATGCCGTAATCTTGGACGGGTCACCATGTCGAAACGTCGGCAAATTCCAGACGTACTGTAGTACGACCTCACATCCTAGATTAGTGTTTTTCCTCAGTATGTGTCAGCAAACGTTATGTAGGGTCGTTGTATGTGCGTTATGCTGTGAAGTCTGCGGTTGCAGGAAGATTCTAATTAGATGTCACCACGTCACGACGAATACATTACAGTGTTCAGTTATGTTTGAACCCAATATATGTTCTGTGATTTAAACAGAACTTTGTATTCACACATAATTTCAATTTTTTAAAAATGTGTATATTATTCTTAAGTTACTGGAGCTGTGAGTTTCAAATTTACATTAAAGGATGCTAATTAAATGTAATCTTAACGGTGTCCGTTACATTTTCTTTAAAGCTGTAGATTTTATACCGCACAGCCTGTGGACTCTAACACCGTGTTGTACAGGGTGAGTCTCTTGTTA
>Ga0123355_10004769_pt1 | contig 19733 bp, 27 predicted proteins | sample TergutEmb28metaG_3_FD_89872 | JGI IMG/M metagenome (GOLD analysis project Ga0123355, IMG submission 89872) | Embiratermes neotenicus P1 segment gut microbial communities from Petit-Saut dam, French Guiana - Emb289 P1 | ecosystem: Host-associated > Arthropoda: Insects > Digestive system > Gut ...
GTGCAGATAATACACTTGTTCTGCAGAATGAAACTGCTGCGATAAAAAATTTTCTTCTAATCATTGTTGTAAATTTTTTGATTGGTTTTTAATTATTGTTTACTTTTAATTTGAAAAGTCCTTGTTCGCCGTAGCCTCCCACTACGTCGTGTTAAAAATTAGAGCCTGGTTAAATTTTTTCAAAGAATTTGTTTTGATATTTGAAACACAATTTGAAACACAATAGGCACAATAGATTTTTGCTGATTGATTTTTAGTTTTTAAAAACAGCAAAAACTGTTTTTAAAGAACACAAAAGGCAAGTTTAAAATCTGCTACTGTGAACTTTAAATAACACCAACGGTGTTATTTAAAATCTGATTTTTTTCAAAAAAACTATTGTGCCTACTGTGTTTCAAAGAATTGTGTTTCAAATTTAAACAGATTCTAAAACAGAATTGCACAAAAAAACAGCACACTACAATAAAAGCGCGTTGTACGCTTTTATTGTAATGTGCTGATTACTGCAATGCCTCCTGTTGTGTAACTGCCTGAAAAAGAGGCGATTACCCCCCCCCGAAAAATTCCCGGAAAACACTCAAAAACAAAAGTTTGGCTCTTGTAAAAATAACAGAACCGAAAACAAATGCTATGTAAGTAAGTGATTTCATAAATATAAGTCTCAAGTGTTATCCAAAAAAAATTCTCAAAGATTTGCACGCTTTCTTCACAAATGTAAAGGTAAATACTATTTTTTAATTTACAAAAAAATATATCAATTTTTAAAGTCTGTTTGAATTTTTTCAAAAAAGTCGTATCGGTCAAAATTCAGACTGAATTTTGACCGATACGACTGATTTTCTTGAAAATTTGTTTTGTTGGCAATTTGATTTTCAAAAAAAAACCACCAAAAAAAGACATTTTTTTTAGCGGGGTTTGTTTTCAAAAGAGATAAGAATCTGTTTTGATATTTCACAAATAAAAAATTAATGAGTTGTTTTTGCCCGTAGGGCATTTATATCAATATTTTTTACAGCTAGTCCGTAGGCATATTAGCATATTAGCATATTTGCATATTTGCATATTACCACATTTGCACATTAAAAACATTAACCTTTTACCAAACTAACAAATTCTTGTCGCGTTTTTTCTTGCTCAAAAACACCCGTAAAATCGGAAGTTGTGGTGATGGAATGTTGTTTTTGAACGCCGCGCATTTGCATACACAAGTGCTGTGCTTCAATAATCACCATTACGCCAAGCGGATTGAGCGTGTTTTGAATGCATTCTTTTATCTGCGTTGTCATACGTTCTTGCACTTGCAAACGATGTGCAAAAGCATCGACCACGCGCGCAATTTTACTCAATCCGGTAATCGTTTTGTTCGGAATATACGCAATGTGCGCTTTCCCGAAAAAGGGCAAAATATGATGTTCGCACATTGAATAAAAATCAATGTCTTTTACAATTACCATTTGACGATAATCCTCTGTAAACATCGCCGAACGTAAAATTTCCGCCGGATTTTGTTCATATCCTTGCACGAGAAACTGCATCGCTTTGGCAATGCGTTCGGGCGTTTTTATCAAACCTTCGCGTTCGGGATTTTCGCCCAGCAGTTTGATAATTTCTTTATAATGATGCGCTATCTTTTCTGTATTACTCATAATTTTGTCTAACAGTCTAGAGCCTGTTTAAATTTTTTCAAAGAATTTGTTTTGATATTTGAAACAGATTCTAATGTCTGACATTTATCATATCTTGTACAACATACATTTCACGTCCAAACGCGGGAAAAGTTCTTCGCAATTCGGCAAGCAGTTCCTGTGCTTCCTCTCTCGTGCGAAAATCGCCCACGCGCACTCGCCAAAACGGCGAATTAAAAGTTTCGTAAACACCTCTGTCGGGAAATTGTTCCTCCACAAGCGCTTTTATTCTGAATGCCTCCGAACGAGCAGTTTGATGATTGTTGCTCGAAAATACTTGAACACGAAAACCGCTTATTTCCTCGCCCGCGCTCAGCTGCTGACGGTCGAGAAATAATTGCTCGATGCGTCTGTCTTGAAAAAAATTGACTTCGGCATTCACCGAATCCGTTCTCAAAAATACTTCAAACACGTTTTGTTGTGCCGAAACACTCCAAACGCACGACAGAAAAAAAATCGATACAAACAAAATCTGTTTTGCCATTGTACTTTCAATGTAAAATATCCTGCAAAGATATTAAAATGTCGCGATTTTACAAATATGCTAATATGCAAATGTATTAAACCATTGAATCATATCAACGCATTTGCACATTTATCTTATTTGCACATTAGCACATTGATACATTAGCATATTAGCGCATTTTTTTTTAATTTTGTGCCGTTTCAAATTTTTGTAAATGAACATACTCGATTTATTTATTATCATTCCTATTATTTTAGGATTTGTTTTCGGACTTTTCAAAGGCTTGATAAAAGAACTTTTTTCGCTCGCCGCCATTGTTTTGGGCGTTTTTGGCGCAAGACTTTTCGAGCCGCGAGTTTCGGAAATTTTACTGTCGATATTCGATATGCAAGTCGGTGTGGCGCAAGCAGTTTCGTACTTGATTTTATTTATCGCAATCGTGATTTTGCTTCTTTTTATTGCCAATATGTTGGATAAATTATTTTCGGCAATCGCGCTCGGCGGACTGAATAAATTTCTCGGCGCGTTGTTTGGCGCGTTGAAAATGGCGTTGATAGTGAGCGTGTTGCTCAATGTTTTTGATACACTCGACCAACAATACGGAATTGTAAAACAAGAGACAAAAAATAATTCGCTCACGTACGAAAGTATGCTGAATTTTGCGCCTAAACTGTGGAATGAAGCGAAAAAGTACGAATGGACGAATGGGCGAAAGCACGAATCGTAAGGGCGAATTGCATTCGCCCGAAACACGAAAAATCCTGACACATTTCTACGACAAGAATAGCCAACACTATTCTTTATTTTATTTCGTGCTTTTCAGCACATTAATTTCATCAGCAATTTTTTTTTGTTTTAAATATTATCATTTTCGGATAAAAGTTTTTCAACTTCGGATTTTAATTTGGGTAGATGATTAATCACAATTCCCCAAACTACCGTATGGTCAATTTGTTCGTAACCGTGTATTATTTTGTTTCTTGTACTTATAATCTTTTTTGCGTGTTGAACAGGAAAATTAGGTTTAACTTTCAGTATTCGATTCATTGCTTCGCCCATAATTTCCAAGTTTCGCTCAACGGCTCGCTGCAACATTTTGTTATTGCAATAGTGTTCGTAAACGCGATTTTCTGCGATATATTCGTCAATTTCGTTAATCGAACTCAAAACATCAAACAAATATGTACAGATGTCTTTATCCATAAATCAGTTGTTTTGTGGCATTTACATTTTTAATGAAATAAGGATTTTTGAGGTTTTTTTCCGAGACCAAATCAACAGAACGATGAAGCGTTTTTTCCAAATCGTCCTGCAAATTAAAATAATGGTCTGCAATTTCAAGCACAGGCACATCGTTTTTGAAAGTATACAAAAAATCGACATCGCTATCCTCCGAAAATCGGTCTGTCAAAACCGAGCCAAAGGCATACAATCGTTCAACTTTGTGTTGTTCGCAAAGTTTGCGGATATGCGGTATGTGTGGAATTAGATACATAACGCTCACAAAGATACGAAAAAATCCATTTTTTTTTGATTTCTCACAAAAAAAAGATTACTTTGCAAAAAAAATAGCACTCAAAAATTCAAAAATGAACAACATTTTACAAACAAAATTTTCTGATTCACTTTATGAATGCGGTTGCGACGAAGCAGGTCGCGGTTGTTTGGCTGGTCCGGTTGTGGCGGCGGCGGTTATTTTGCCGGCAGATTTTGTTTGTCCCGAATTGAACGATTCGAAACAACTCAACGAAAAAGCACGGGAAAAACTTCGCCCGATAATTGAAAAAAATGCGTTAGCTTGGGCGGTCGCAACAGTTGATAACCGCGAAATAGACGAAATTAATATTCTGAATGCGTCAATTTTGGCGATGCACCGCGCGATTGATAAATTGAAAATCTGCCCCGAGTTTATTATTGTTGACGGAAACAAATTCAAGCCTTATCGCGAAATTCCGCACCAAACCATTGTGAAAGGCGACAGCAAATTTCTTTCCATTGCGGCGGCTTCGGTACTTGCCAAAACGCATCGCGATGAAATTATGCAGCGATTGCACGCCGAATTTCCGCATTACGATTGGAATAAAAATAAAGCATATCCAACAAAAAAACACCGAAACACCATTCGTGAGTTTGGCGTAACGCCGTATCACCGATTGAGTTATAAATTATTATGAAAGGAATTTTCAAAGATAGTAGTTTTTCAAGCCGATTTTTTCAACTCTGGTTTATTTTTCTTTTCTGTTTTTTTGTCGGAACAATTTTAGGAGTTACATTTACAAGCGGCGATGCCGAAAATGTTTTTTCGTTCAAAATGCAGATATTAATAATGTCGGTTTTCGCTTTTCTTGTTCCGCCTTTTATCCTGACTTATTTTTGGGGCGAAAAACCGTTCCGATTTTTGGGTTTCAGGTCGAATATTGATTGGAAAATGCTTCTTTTTGTTGCACTGATGATGATTATTGCTATTCCGTTTGTCAATTTGCTTGCCGACTTGAACAAGCAGATTTCGTTTCCTGCTTTTTTGTCGGGTTTCGAGGAACGAATGAAAGCGTCGGAAGCGCGCGCCATCGCACAAACCGAGCGACTTTTGACTGTTCACACGCTGGGCGGTTTGCTGTTCAATGTTTTTCTTATTGCGATTATTCCGTCGCTGGGCGAGGAATTGTTTTTTCGCGGCACTTTACAGCGCATTTTTTCCAATGCGCGCGGTGCGATTTTCGCGGTTTGGGTTACCGCAATTATTTTCAGTGCATTTCATTTTCAGTTTTACGGATTTGTTCCGCGCGTGGTGTTGGGCGCATTTTTGGGATATTTATTTGTGTGGAGCGGTAATATTTGGTTGTCGATTGTTGCCCATTTCGCAAACAACGCATTCATCGTGATTTATTTTTATTTTTTCAAAAAATCCGAGCGATTAATTGCTCTCGAAACAGTTGGCGCAGGCGAAACTTGGTGGATTGGTGTTTTGTGCGGATTGGTTTTTGTTGGCGGAATTTGGTTTTTGAGAAAGAAATTGTCTGAACCAAGATTATCAAGATTTTAGGATGAACAAGATTTTTTTATCCTATAAATCTTTAAATCTTGATAATCCTGATTTGGACAATTACAATTCCGTAACCAAACTTCCTGCTAAAATACGATGCACATAAACCACATTTCCGTGAATGGTGTAAATTATCGCCATTTTTTTGTAGTTCGCACGACGCACGTTTGAGCCGTATTTTCTCAACGAAACGTTATCTCTGACTGCATTGATAAAAGGATTTCGCTCTAATAATTTCAATGTATCAACAATATCAGCGTAATGTTTGATAGCGGTAAGAGGTGCGCTAAATTCCAACGAAATGTGAGCAATATAATTTCTAAAATCGAATTTAGCCTCGTCGGACAATTCTATTTTATACGACATTTTTCTTGTAGGTTTTAGAATGAATTTTCATCAGTTCTCGCATATCTACACCATAATGCGCCGTCAAAGTATCCAAACCTTCCTCAATCACATCATCCAAATTGTGCCAAACACCCGAATCGCCCGGATTTTCGTAACGAAGTTTTACGCATCTTTTATTTTCCAGTTCGCGCACAATTTTTCTGCCTGTCGGACGTGTAACATCTATTTCGGCTATCACTGTCATAATTTTATGTTTATGAAATATTATATTGCAAATGTAGCATATTTTTTAAGTTTGTCCACAGATTACACGGATTAACACAGATTTTTTTGGATATACTCTGTGTTAATTCAGTGGATAAAATTTTACAATTCCGCAACTAACGCACTCGCGCCAAGCACAGCAACATCCGATTCTGCCAATTCAGAAAACAGAACTTTGATTTTTCCGCGCCAATGAGGAATCAGATTTTTTTCCATATTTTCTTTTATTGGGTCTAAAATTAAATCGCCCGATTTTGTCAAACCGCCAAAAAGAATGAATGCTTCGGGCGAACTGAATGTCGCAAAATCTGCCAATGCTTCGCCAAGAATTTTTCCTGTAAATTCAAAGATTTCTTTCGCAACTTCGTCGCCTTGAATAGCGGCGTCGTACACATCTTTTGACGTGATTTCGGCGATTGGTAATTTGCGCAACAAACTATCTTTGTCGCTCGTTTCCAAGATTTCGCGAGCCGTGCGCGCAACGCCCGAAGCCGAAGCGTAAGTTTCCAAACAACCGCTTCGTCCGCAACCGCATTTCCGACCGTTTTCGCGAACGGAAGTGATGTGTCCCAATTCGCCGGCAAAACCGTCGTGTCCGTAAACCACTTCGCCATTAATCACAATTCCGCTTCCAACGCCTGTGCCGAGCGTAATCATAATAAAATCGTTCATTTTGCGCGCTGCTCCGTACACTTTTTCGCCGATAGCGGCGGCATTTGCATCGTTTGTTACTCTGACTTTTTCCTCCGAAATTCCGAATTTATCGGCAATCATTTTCGACAGTTCAATAATGCCTTTCCAACGCAAATTGGCAGCATTTTCGATAGTTCCTTTATTGTAATTTGCGTTTGGCGCACCGATGCCGATTCCGCGTATTTTTTCAATTCCTCCAACAGTGTCAATCAGTTTTTTCAATTCGCTGTGAAGTTCATCGATATACATTTCTACTTTTTCGTGCGTTTGAGTTTTAATTTCACCTTGTGAAATAATTTTTCCATTTACATCAACGATTCCAAATTTTGTGTTTGTACCGCCAATGTCAATTCCTACTACAAAAGGTTTTTCCATATTTTTTTAAATTTTGAATTTAGCACGCAGATGACGCAGATTTTTAGGATTTACGCAGATTTTTTATGATTATAAACAGTGTGAATTTTTCAACATCTGCGTAAATCCTAAAAATCTGCGTCATCTGCGTGCCTTTGATTAAATATTTTTATTCATATTTTTGCTTCCCACAAGCGCATAAAACAACAAGTAAGCAAGTCCGAGCAACGGAACGATGAATGACAAAATGTAATTTCCGCCCGATAAATCTACGATTCCATTTTGCAGTAACGGCAAAATTCCACCGCCAACAACCATCATCATAAATATTCCCGAAGCGCGTTTTACTGCATTGCCCAAACCTTCGACCGCGAGATTGAAAATTCCGCCCCACATTACCGAAGTACATAATCCGACCAGCACGAAAAACAACGCATTAATCGGCACAACTTGCATCGAAAAGCTGAATTCGGAAAACACAGGCATCGAAACCATTATGCTTGACGGAAACAACATTCCTGCGCCAACCAAAACCATTGCGATGGACGAAGCGCAAGTCAGTAATGTTCTACTGTTTACTTTCGCGGCAATTCCAACGCCAGCCAAACGACCAACGAGCATCAAAAACCAATAAGTAGCGGCAACTGTTCCTGCTGCTGCCGGGTCGAAATCTTTTGCTTTCTGTAAAAAGAAATTCATCGTTCCCGGAATGCCGACTTCTACGCCGACATAAATGAAAATCGCAATCGCGCCAAGTACAAAATGGCGATATTGCATCGGCGATTTATCCTCAATCGTTCTATCAACCTCAGGCTCAGGAATGGAAACCAAAGCCAGCACAATTCCGACAACGGCAAAAATCGCCATCGCGATATAAAGTACCAAATTGATATCCGAAAAAACAGTGTCTTTGGTTACCGAGCCAATCAGCGCACCAACAAAAACAGGCGCAATCGTGCCGAGAAGCGAATTGAGCGAGCCACCAATCATCAGCAAAGTTGTGCCTTTTTTGCCTCCGCCGCCAATTTCGTTGAGCATCGGATTAACAACGGTATTGAGCATACACATCGAGAAACCGGCAACAAACGCACCGATAAGGTAAATCACAAAACCTGTATTGCCCAAAAAACTTCCCGAAATAAGTTGAATTCCCACACCGCAAAATCCGACCGCAATCGCGGTAAGCGCAGTTGGTTTATAACCAATACGTTGAAGCAACAATCCGGCAGGAATTCCCATAACGAGATATGCCAAAAAGTTCATCAAATTGCCGAGCATTCCGATGGCAGGCGAATCATATTTGCTCATCCAGATAGTTCCGGCAGGCGCGGCGATGTTCGTTACAAAACCAATCATTCCGAACAGTAAAATCATCATTACGATTGGTACTGCATAGTTCTTTTTTTGTGTACTCATTGTTTTTTTCTTTGTTAAATTGATAAATCAGTATTTTTAAAATTGAGGGACAAAGTTAATGTTTTTTTTGAAAAACAAACCTAACACGTTTTGAAAAATGTGTTAGGTTTTGAAAAATAACAGAAATTGTCTGAATCAAGATTTACAGGATTATTGATTTGACAGGATTTTTTCACCTGATTTCCACCTGATTTTCCAACAAAACGACCTAAGTAACAGCAAATAAACACACAGAAAAACTTGATTACCTAATTTTTAAAAACTAATCGGGTAATCAGGTTGAGTGATAGATTTTTACTTCGGTTACTTAGGTCGTTTTGTTGGAAAATCAAGTGTAAATCAGGTTTACATTTTCACAACTTTCGCCACACGATTTCCAATGCGCAAAATATAATTACCTGCATTGAACGGCGACATATCAATCGTAAATTCTTGTAAGGGCGAAAGATTTTTCGCCCCAACGGACTGCGAAAATACCAATCTGCCGTTCATATCAAACAATTCTACAACATCATTCACTTGCCAATCGTGATTGATAATGTGTAATTCGTGAGTTACAGGATTCGGGAAAATTTGAATTGTTTCAACATTTACAACATCAATATTTGATGGTTGCAGTACTCGAATATTCAAAAAATCTCGCCAAATATTGGCTTCTTGATAAAGTGCAAGTGCTTCGTCAGAAATTACATAAAGAGTGCCAAAATTACGAGCATCAGCAGGAAATGGGTTGCCAACAATTGTCGTTGGTGGAACAGGATTGAGACTGATTACAGAACGCAGAGCAGTACAATTCATAAACGCATTCGGTCCGATAGCCTCTACGTTGCTGCCAATGATTACGGAGGTAAGTTGGCGGTTATTCGCAAACGCCATACTTCCGATAGTTGTTACGTTGTTTCCGATAGTGAGATGTTCTATACTTGTACCAAATACGTTGACCGTCCAATTTATGTTTCTACCCAAATACAGCGTATCAATCACCCATTCTCCGGCACTTAAATTTAAAATACTTGTGCCATCCTCTATGATTAAATTACTTAAAACTGTACCAACTTCACTCGCACCGCGCCCAAACGCATTGCTTCCAATGGTTGTTACGCTGTTAGGAATAGTTACGGAAGTTAAAACACCGCATCCCAAAAACGCATTGTTTCCGATGAATGTTACACTATTTGGAATTGTTACAGAAGTAAGACCGATTGCACCTACAAATGCATTATGACTGATAGTCCATACGCTGTTAGGAATAACATATTCGCCTTGCTTGCCCGCAGGATATTGCATCAAAATAGTTTGATGTCTGTTGAACAACACACCATCTCTTGAACTATAATTAGGATTATTTACATCCACTTCTATCGAAGTTAGATTTCTGCAATCCGCAAATGCGCCAAATCCGATAGTTGTTACAGTGCTTGGAATAGTTACGGAAGCAAGACCTGTATTTGCGAACGCACTTTCGCCGATAGAAGTTATGTTATTAGAAATGTTTACGGAAGTTAAGCGACCGCAGCCGCTAAATGCCCAACCTCCAATACTTGTTACGCTGTTGGGAATGGTCACAGAAGTAACAGGAAACATCCAAGAAAACGCACGCATTCCGATAGTTGTCACACCATTTTCAATAATTATCGTGCTGACAGACCGATGTATATCTTCATCGAGTCTTCGCCACGGCGGATTAACAGCCCAATTATCCCAATCCATCATCGCACCTATACCACTGATGGTAAGCGTGCTGTCTTGCAAAGTTGCGGTTACATCTGCGGCATTTGGATAGCCGATTTGCCACGTTTGGGCATTCAAATTTGCGGTGCAAAGCAATCCGCAGAATAAAAAGAGAGTAAATTTCTTTTTCATACTTTTTTGTTTTTTAATTGTGAATATTGTTTTGATTTTGATAATTTAAAAAACGGATTTAAATATCCGCTTTTCGAGGTCCTGATAATTACCCACAACAACCAATAAGTAAATCCGCATTGCTGCGGCATTCATACTTATTCTTGTTGTTGTTTTCGGAAATTTATCAGGTTTCGAAAAACAAGAATTTTAGCAAAATGCTAATTAAAATTGTGCTTTTCTCGGCACGTTTATTTTTTCATTTGTTTTCTATAAATATTGCGCAACGGTATGATTGTTGGCAATGTATCGTATTAAATATATTGTGTCGCCGTTTTCGTTGTATTTTGTAAAAAAAGCATACCACGCTGTTTGCTTGTTTTTTCTGAAAGTTGCGTAGTACATTCCTTTTCCGTATTTATTGAAATGCGGCGGTGCTTGTTTGTGTAGGCGTGTTGGTAAGTTAGTAATGATATCATCAAGCAATTCGTCAGCGTACTTATGTGCAGAATCTTCAAAACCAAAATACTCTTTTTCGTAAAGAATGTAAACGAGGTCATTAAGATACTGCTTCACCCCTTGCGTTGTTACAACTTTCATTTGCCTGCGTACAACTTGTGAATAAACTCGTGCACACTTTCCCGAAGTTCTTCCATTGTGATTGCATTACGCAAGTCGTCATCAGGCTCTAAAACAGGCTGTTCCTCTGCTATCGGATTATGAACAAGCCGAAACCTGTTTCGCCCTCGCCTGATATGAACATCCTCATTGATAGCCATATTGAAATATCTACTTTGCTGCGTTGCAAACTCTTTGCTACTTATTGTTGTCATAGCGTAATTGTTTTGTAATTCGTTGCAAATATATGAAAATTTTTGAATTCAAACCTCAAAATCTCTTCTCCAACTCCTCATATCCCAAAATCGAAAGAATTTTTTTCCCGTTTGGCGTGTAATTATGATTTGACGAGGCAAAAAGTTGGTTGATTAGTTCATTCATTTCCTCATTTGTCAAGTTTTGTCCGATTTTCAGGCTCGATGCTTCTGCGAGCGAAACGGCGATTGATTCGTGAATTTGTCGTGTCGGGTCAGAAATTGCCAATTGTGCATCGCTTAACACTTTGCGAAGCAAATTCAGCGCATTGCCAACTTCCACGCGCGCAGGAATTCCGTTGATGGAATAAACATTGGATTTTTCCTCCAAAATATGAAAACCGACACTCGCCAAATCGGGTTTTATTTGCTCGAAAACAAGTTTTTCATTTTCGTCGAGTTCCAGCGTTTCGGGAAAAAGCAATTGTTGCGAAACACCTTGTTTCTGCTCAATTTGCTTCATATACACATCGAACAAAATGCGAAAATGCGCTCGCTGTTGGTCTATAACCAACAATCCCGATTTTACACCGGTAAGAATGTATTTGTTTTTAAGTTGAAAATTTTGTGTTTGATGTGTTTCCGTTACACTTTCTTGTTGGTCGATAGTTGACTTCAAAATTGTCGTTTCGGCTGTGTTTTCAGTCCAATTTATTTGCGCTTGCTCCTCTTTCGGTGCATTGTCAAAACCTTCGTACAATTTCTCCCAATCTAATTTCGGACGTTTGTAAGTGCTTGATTGTGAGAACGGATTGTAGTTCGGATTGAACGAAGTTTGCGGCGGTCGGATATTTTCCGCGTGTTGCGCAACGGGAATTTCGGGCGCGCCTTCCGTGTCGAAATCGATAGACGGAACAACATTGAATTTTCCCAACGTTTCCTTTATCGTTGCCGAAAGAACAGGAAAAATCGCCTGTTCGTTTTCAAATTTTATTTCCGTCTTGGTTGGATGAATATTGATGTCAATCGCTTGTGGGTCAATATCGAAATAGATAAAATAATTCGGATTTTCGCCCGAAGCAAGCATTTTTTCGTAAGCAATCATTACCGCCTTGTGAAAATACGGATGACGCATATATCGACCATTCACGAAAAAATACTGATTTGCCGATTTCTGGGCAAATTCGGGTTTGCCGATATAACCGTAGATTTTTATCAACGGATTTGAAGTTTCGATAGGCAAAAGTTGTTGTTCCCAACGTTTTTTCGAGATTTTTCCAAAAATATTTTCAATTCGCAATTTGGTGTTTGATGACGGAAGCTGAAAAATCTCGTCTTGACCGTCGAAAAATGAAAATGCAACCGTCGGATTGACCAGTGCGATGCGGTAAAATTCGTTTAGCAAGTGCGTCTTTTCTACGTTATCGGTTTTCAAAAATCGCCGACGAGCAGGAATATTGAAAAACAGATTTTTAATCATAAAAATCGTTCCTGCCTGACACTGAGTGTTTTCCTGCTTGAAAACGCGCGAGCCTGCAATTTCAATCATCGTTCCCATTTCGTCGTCTGCGCGGCGAGTTTTCATTTCGATTTGCGCCACAGCAGCGATAGAAGCGAGTGCTTCACCACGGAATCCCATTGTGCGAAGCATAAAAAGGTCGTTCGCATCTTTGATTTTCGACGTGGCGTGTCGTTCGAAAGCCATTCGCGCATCGGTTTCGCTCATTCCTTTTCCGTTGTCGGCAATTTGAATCAGCGTTTTTCCCGCGTCTTTAATCAAAATCTGAATGTGCGTTGCGCCGGCATCAATCGAATTTTCAACCAACTCTTTCAACACAGAAGCCGGTCGCTGAATAACTTCGCCGGCAGCAATTTGATTTGCCACCGAATCGGGTAAAAGATGAATAATGTCGCTCATTTTTTTTAGAGTGTAAAGTGTAGTTTTTGGTTGATAAGTTTATGAGTTCATCAACCAATCAACTTGTAAACTTATCAACCAAAAACTGCACTTTATCTTAATATTAAATACGCTATCGCGCCCAAAATCGCAACAATAATTATAAGTCGCGTATTGGATTGGCGCGAATGTTTGCGATAAGTGCTTCCGCGCAAACCTCTTTCTTTTTCCAACTCCTCGCGAAACGAGCCTCGTTGAAGCGAAGGTCTATATTCGCTGTTGTTTTCTACTCTTTCACCGTCGTCATTTTTGCCATATCTTTCCTCGCGTTCTTTTCGCGCTTCTTTTTCCGGGTCGTAATATCTTGGTTTGTAATTGTATGTCCTCGGTTTGTAGATTTTGAAAAAAAAGGGTGTCATATTCTTATCTGTTTTTTTAATTTTCGGTCAAAGATAGTGATTTTTATTTTTAGTCAAAATCATTTATTTCCGAATTTGTGAGAAAGTGTCTCACATTTTCGCCGTCACTCTCTCTCAATTTCATAATTCCAATCGTCAAGTCCGCCGAAATCCAAAACATTGGTATATCCCAAAGAAATCAGTTTGTTAGCGGCAACTCGACTGCGCATTCCGCGACGGCAATAAACCAAAATTTGCACATCTTTGTCGGGCAATACAAACTCTGCGTTTTCTATTATTTCTGTGAAAGGCAACGAAATAGCATTTTTTATGCGACTTTCTTTAAATTCTTGCGGTGTGCGAACGTCTAGTATCACAACTTCCGGATTTTCGTTCATAATCTCTCTTGCTTCTTGGGCAGAAATTCGGCGATATTCGGGCAAGTTTGGAGTTGCGCGGTCGTACCGTTGAACAATTGAATCTAAGGGCAAAGTTTCATTTGCCGATTGAGTTTCTGCAGATTTTCTCTGTCCGCACGAGTACAAAGAAAATACGGTGCAAAGTGCTAAAAATAAAATTTTTGTTCTCATATTTTTTAAAAATTCTTATTACGTCAGTGTGTTAAAAACAAAAAAATGTTTGTTTGTTTGTTTATTTATAAAAAATGCATTACATTTGCAGTCCGAAAAGCCCTGTCATTATGCGAAGTCTTAGGTTTCACCTGAGAGGTTTGTAGCATAAATGGGGTTTTTTATTTGTATTTTGACTTGTCAATAACAGATTCTTTCGGCGTAAATTTCCAATGTCGATAAGGATTAATCCACTTGTCTTGCAATTTTACTACGCTTGTAGAAACCCCAATGTTAAAATTCTTGTGATTATCTATTTCTTTTATTTTAGACAAAATAAATTTGTAAAGTTTGTCCTTTGCTATGGTTTTCTTTCCGCGTTTCGATTTTCCCTCCAGCTTTTCTTTGTGCAAATCATTTAATCTAAATGCAATTGAGCCTAATACAATATCCATACACTGCAATATCACGTGGTCGTGAGAATTTACTTCTGCTATATCCTCATATCGTATCTTTAATTTCGCATTTCTAAATTTCGGCAACGCTTGTAATGCAAAAATGTTATTTTTGAAGTTCACTGCTTTTAAATGAGCATCCGGCAATCTGTCAAAATAAAGCCTTAAAAATGTTCTTTTTGTTGGTTCGTCTGTGTGGTGAATTAACCCAAAAGCGTGTTTTACAAACTGATAGTATAAAAGAAAAAAACCGTTATCTTTATTTTCCTTTGTCAAATTTATTGGAACGGTTGCGTTTTGCCTGAACATAACTCTTACTTTGATTTTATCTTCCGCAATAAAACGAAAATAAAGAGCAATCATCTCTTTGTATTTTTCAAGATAGTTTTCAGATACTTTGTTCCATTTTATTTCGTTAAACAAATTCAACCTCAACTTTTTTTCATTAAGGGCTTTCGTTACAGTATCAAAATCCGACGACCTAATTAATGCTCCTCCATAGAAGTCTGAGTAATATTTTCCGTTTCCTACTGACTCATCACAATATATGATGTATTCCATAACTATTGCGTATTTTTAAACAACAACAAAAGTAATCATTTTTAACTGCAAATCAATACTTATAAAAAAGATTCTTTCAAAACACAAAATATGGTGCAAAGTGCTAAAAATAAAATTTTTGTTCTCATAAGTCTAATAGGTTATACGTTTTTCCACCTTTCAAATAATACTGAAAAATCATACTTTTCGGATAAATTTCCGCAATTTCACGGTTTGTTGTTTGGCGGATATTTTCTTGGCGAATTTCGGCGTATTGTCGGCGCATTTTTTTGTAATCGCGCCGTGCTTTGAAAATTTTTAGTGCATTGGCAAAACGACCTGTAACTGCCAAATGCAAAGCCGACAAATAATCCAAAAAATAACGCGCGAACATAACTTTTTTCAACCTGTCGGCAGGCAAATTTTTGTACAGCATCAGCAAATTATTCCGATAATTCAAGTACGTTTTATACGGACTTTCGGCGTTGAGCGTTCCGCCGCCAACGTGATACACAACACTTTGCGGAATGCAAGCGATTTCATAACCGCGACTTCGCAATCGCCAGCAAAAGTCAATTTCTTCCATATGTGCAAAAAAATCGCCATCAAAACCGCCGACTTCCCGAAAAACTTCCGCGCGAACAAGAAAACACGCACCTGTTGCCCAAAAAATTCGCGCAACATCATCGTACTGACCTGCGTCTTTTTCGAGATTTCCCAACACGCGACCGCGACAAAACGGATAACCGAATTTGTCAATAAATCCGCCCGATGCGCCTGCATATTCAAAATAATCTTTTTTATGAAACGACCGAATTTTCGGCTGACAAACAGCAACTTTCGGATTTTCGCGTATAAAGTCAAGCAGTGGTTGAAGCCAATTTTCGCTTACTTCAACATCAGAATTTAAGAGCAAAAAATATTCTGCACTCAACGCCGAAAGTGCTTTGTTGTAACCTTCGGCAAAACCGAAATTTTTTTCAAGCGCAATCACTTTCACCGTCGGAAAATCCGTTGCTAAAATCTGCAAAGAATTATCGCTCGAAGCATTATCGGCAACCACAATTTCCACATCGGGCATTTGCGTGTACTCAATCAACTTCGGCAAAAATTTTTGTAAATATTTCGAGCCGTTCCAATTTAATATTACAACTGAAACCATCTTTTAATGTGCAAATATGCTAATGTGCAAATATGCTAATGCGTTAATTTGCACATTAGCATATTATCACATTTGCACATTCTTATTCTTCTTCCTCATAAATTCCCACCGAAACTCCGTACTCGTATTCGCCTTGCAAGATGAGTTCGATTTCCTCGTCAGAAATATCTACTTTGTCTTTTTTTACTGCTTTTTGGATGAATTCGTACATTTCCTCCTCGTCGATGCTGGCTTCTTCGGTAGAATCTTCTTCCATAAGACCTTTTTCGTCGTAAAAATCGCACATCACGTCCAAAACGTAATCAACTTCGTCTTCGCCGATGCGTTTTTTTGTTTCCTCCGGAAGCGATTCGAGAATGAACGAAACCGCTTCATCTTCGTCATAAACCAATAAATCCTCTTCTTTTTTCATTTTTGTTGAGTTTTAAAATTGTCCGTTCAAAGGTAGCGGATTTTTTCGATTTTCCAAAAAACGAAAACTAATTTTTTTGCCGTATATTTGCAGTTGGAAATTTTGAATTCTGAATTTTGAATTCTGAATTTCCGCACAATTCAAAATTTAGAATTCAAAATTCAAAATTAATAACGTTATGCACAGTTGGTTTGAATGTAAAATAAAGTACGAAAAAAACGCGGGCGATGGAAAAATCCTAAACGTTGGCGAAACTTATTTGGTTGATGCAATGTCGTTTACCGAAGCCGAAGCGAGAATTATCGAGGAAATGAAACCGTTTATCAGCGGCGATTTCAAAGTCGGAAATATAAAACGCGCGCGTCTTTACGAATTATTTCCGAACGCGAACGGCGACAAATGGTATCGTTGCAAAGTTTTTTTCATCTCGTTGGACGAGGAAAAAGGCGTTGAAAAACGCACCGGCGCGGCAATGCTCGTGCAGGCTTCGGATGTAAAAGATGCGTGGGACGGCGTTCAAGAAGGAATGAAAGGTTCAATGGCTGATTACGAAATTGCTTCAATTGTCGAAACTGCGATTATGGACGTATATTTTTTCAAAACTGATGAAAAGCCGGATTAAAACAACATCATTCCGCGCTTGACGCGGAATCTCCTAATCGATGAGATTGCGGGTCGAACCCGCAATGACGCAAGATTCAAAATCCAATGAATATCGCTTCCAACATACAAACTGTTCGCTTTCACATTCCGCCAAGTGTGAAGTTGGTTTGTGTATCGAAATTTCACTCGAACGAAACAATTTTGGAGGCTTACAACGCAGGTGAGCGCATTTTCGGCGAAAGCAAAGTGCAGGAATTGCGCCGAAAACAAGAAGCGTTGCCAAAAGATATTTCGTGGCATTTTGTCGGACATTTGCAAACCAACAAAGTGAAATTTCTCGTGCCTTTCGTGGATTTAATTCACGGCGTTGATTCGCTCAAATTGCTGACCGAAATTAACAAACAAGCCGAAAAAATCAACCGCAAAATAAATTGTCTACTTCAAATTCACATCGCGCAAGAGGATACAAAATTCGGATTTGACGAACAAGAAATTATCGCGATGCTCAACTGCGAAGGGTGGAAAAATCTCAAAAACATCACCATTCGCGGATTAATGGGAATGGCGACTTTTACTGACGACACGGAACAAGTTCGCCAAGAATTTCGGAATTTGAAAAGAATTTTTGATAAAATAAAGGCGGATTTTTTCGCCAACGATGCCGATTTTTCGGAAATTTCAATGGGAATGTCGGACGATTATCAAATTGCTATAAGTGAGGGAAGTACGATTGTGAGGATTGGAACAACGATTTTTGGACTTCGGCGATAAAATATTGTCAGAATCAGGATTTATAGGATTATTGGATTTTCAAGATTAAAAAAAATCAAGCAAATCTCATAATCCTATAAATCCTGATTCAGACAATTATTTTCACTTTCTCCTGATTCTTAGCAACATAATCTTTCCAACTTTTATACTTCGTATCGGAAATCGGATTATTCATTTGTAAAAAATGACAGTAAGCCGCTGCTAATCCGTCGGTTGCGTCAAGTTGTGGAAGCATTTGCTCCTCCGAAATTTTCAGAAAACGGCGCAACATATCCGAAACTTGCTCTTTCGAAGCGCGACCATTTCCGGTAATCGCCATTTTGATTTTCAACGGCATATATTCCGCTATCGGCAAGTCGCGATACAGAGCGGCAGCCATCGCCGTGCCTTGCGCGCGACCAAGTTTGAGCATCGATTGCACATTTTTTCCGTAAAACGGTGCTTCAATCGCCAAGCAATCAGGCTTAAACTCGTCAATGAGTGAAAGCGTGCGCGCAAAAATCCGCTGTAATTTCAAATAATGGTCGCCGTATTTTTTCAAATCGAGCACACCCATTGCCACGAGCGACGGTTTATTGTTCGTGATTTTCAGCAAACCGTAACCCATAATGGTTGTTCCCGGGTCGATACCCAAAATTATTTGGTCTTTTGTCATTCGATTATTTCCAATGTGGTCGAAAAAAACAAAATTTCCTGTCCGAAACGCTCGGCGAAATCAGCCATAAAAATATCGGCGTGTTCCAAATTCCACGTTTCGAGCAATTCGGTGTTCTTCACGCGAAACTGAACACAATACGAAATTCCGCGTTCCGATTCGCTGTTCATTACTTTGGCAATTTGCGGTTTGTCGAAACAACCCGAATTGAGCATTGTCGGAATGTGATGCTCGTGCAACCACTTAAACCACGCGCCGTACAACTTGTCGCTCACTAAATACGTTGTGTTGAAAATATACATATATTAAAAATTTCAGATTTCAAATTTTACGTCATTGTGGGCTCGACCCACAATCTCCCAATTACGAGATTCCGCGTCAAGCGCGGAATGACGCTGTTTTCAGTTTTCCATTTTTATTTTTCAATTAATTTCATTACTTTTGCAAACTCTTTCAAATCGGGGCATTAGCTCATCTGGCTAGAGTGCGACACTGGCAGTGTCGAGGTGACCGGTTCGAGTCCGGTATGCTCCACATTTTTTGAAAATCTGCCGTTTTTTTCGGCGGATTTTTTATTTCAAATATCCCGATTAAAAACTCGTTTTAAAATACCTTGAAATGGTATAAGTCCACGCAGGCTCAATCGGGATTCGCTCGATAATGAGCGTGTCGTTTTGCAAGCGATAGCGGTGAGGCACGAGCAAATCGTTCGGAAGTCGCCGAAAAAGCGTGTCATTTTCCACAAAATAAACCACGTGTTCATTGCTCACCGTAACTCCTCCGCGCGGATTGAGCCGATATATTTTTATCTGATTGTCGCGGCGAATTTCAATGATATTTTCCTCGTATCGCCCAAACATAAACGATGTTATCGGTGCGAGCGGCGTTCCGTCGAAAGTTGTCGTATCTGTCTGTTCACCAATCACTTCCAACGTTCCGTTTGGGCGCATTCGCACGCCTGTTATCGTTTGCGAAAAATCGACTTGCCACATTCCCAAAATCGCCGTATCAATCGGCTCATACTCAACAACAGGCACTTCATCATTGCACGAAACGAAAAAAAAGGGCATCAACAGTAAAAATAGTTTCTTTTTCATCCGAAAATTATTTTGATACAAAGATAGTGAAATTCTTTTTGCAGAACAAACACAAAAAAAAAGCGAGATTACAAAATCTCGCTTTGTAAAAAATAATCTCGAAAATCTTAACACGTTTTTAAAAACGTGTTAAGATTTTTTGCTACTTATACATCCTCTTCCTCACAAGGCTTCCCTATTTCAAAATCAGCATTCGTAAAAGTATAGGTATGCCTTACACGTCTATCCCTCTCGAATACCTCACTCTCATA
>Ga0123355_10004770_pt1 | contig 19731 bp, 17 predicted proteins | sample TergutEmb28metaG_3_FD_89872 | JGI IMG/M metagenome (GOLD analysis project Ga0123355, IMG submission 89872) | Embiratermes neotenicus P1 segment gut microbial communities from Petit-Saut dam, French Guiana - Emb289 P1 | ecosystem: Host-associated > Arthropoda: Insects > Digestive system > Gut ...
TACTGCATGCTGCACTCTTTTTGCAGTAAATAGCTCTTAACGTAATAAAAGGGAACACCATTTCGAGCGATTTGGAATGGTGTTTTTGCTATATATGTATTTACCGTGCGGATGGACTTAGGATTAGCAAGACAGTCAACGGTCACACCACCACTCATGTATGGGAACGTGGTAGTATCATCTTAGCGCTAAACAATAGCGGTGCTGTTATGAATAGGTTCAGTCGTGGTGTAGGGCATCTTATCAGGAGCTATCTTTAAATAATTTGTGCGGATATTTGCTGTTATTTATTGCATATTTGATATTCTTTTCACCATTATGAGGGCTATTGATTAACAAATTTAAACAAAATCCAACAAATTCCTTTTACAAACTAGGAAATTTATGTATAATTAAGGTAATAGGGATTTTTACTGACGAGATACTAAGGAGACATGATATGTTCAACTTATTCGATAAGTTCCATTTTAGGGGTTCTGATATGGGCATTGACCTTGGCACGGCCACCGTGCTCATCTATATAAAGGGGCAAGGCATCGTGTTGCAAGAGCCGTCCGTAGTTGCAATTGAGCAAAAAACGAATACAATAATGGCGGTGGGTGCTGATGCTAGGCGGATGCTTGGGCGTACTCCCGGCAATATTATTGCTGTGCGCCCTTTAAGAGAGGGTGTAATATCGGATTATGATATCACGGAAAAAATGCTCCGCGCCTTTATAAAAAAAGCTATCGGCAAACCTCTTTTTGTAAGACCTCGTATCGCTGTTTGCGTGCCCTCTGCGGTTACTGAGGTTGAGCGTAGAGCCGTTGAGGACGCCACTTTGCAAGCGGGAGCGCGGCAAGTTTTTATTATCGAAGAGCCTATAAGTGCGGCAATCGGTGCAGGTATTGATATATCGCGCGCCAAGGGCAGTATGCTTGTAGACATCGGCGGGGGTACGACTGATATTGCTGTTATCTCTTTGGGCGGTCCTGTTGTCAGTTCTTCTATAAAAATTGGCGGAGATAATTTTGACGAGTCTATCATACGTTATATGAGAAAAGCGCATAACGTACTCATCGGTGAACGCTCCGCTGAAGAGCTTAAAATCAATATAGGCACAGTATTTGAGCGGACTGTAAAAGTTGCTATGGAGATAAGAGGCAGGAGTCTTGTTTCAGGGCTCCCAAGGGTTGTAACTGTTACAAGTGATGAAATGCAAGAAGCACTGTATGATACGGTAGAAACCATTGTAGCTGCAGTTCATGAAGTACTTGAGCGCACCCCACCTGAACTCGCTGCAGACATATCGGATCGTGGAATTGTTCTCACGGGTGGCGGCAGTCTAATATATGGCCTGGATAAGCTGCTGCATGCACGGACAGGCATCAATACTATGGTTGCTGAAAATGCTGTTTCATGCGTTGCGACGGGAACAGGTAAGTATATCGACTACATAACAAGCGATAAAGTCGCCGAGCAAAAAAGGCAAATGAGAAAGCATACGATTAAAAGACATTAGGCAGCAGTGCCATTAATATTTGGAGGAATCAGCTAATTATGGAACGAAAAGTATTTACATCTGAATCTGTTACAGAAGGTCATCCTGATAAAATTTGTGACCAAATATCTGACTCGGTTCTTGACGCTATCTTAGCAAGAGACCCTGATGGTCGCGTCGCTTGTGAGGTTATGGCAACAACGGGGCTTGTAATAGTCGCTGGAGAAATAACCACAAGCTGTTACGCAGACATTGAAGCCATAGCGAGAGGAACGATTAAAGAAATCGGCTATGATAAGGCTGAGTACGGCTTTGATGGCGCGTCATGCGGCGTTATAGTTACCCTGGATTCGCAGAGCCCTGACATCGCCATGGGCGTAAATCAAGCGCTTGAATCAAAGGGAAAAGACGATGTTGATGACAAAGGCGCCGGTGATCAAGGGATAATCTTTGGTTACGCTATAAACGAGACGCCTGAATACATGCCCCTTCCGATAGTTCTTAGCCATAAGATTACTAAAAAATTGGCTGAGGTTAGAAAAAGTGGCACACTCCCCTACTTGCGCCCTGACGGTAAATCGCAAGTAAGTGTCGAATACATTGACGATGTGCCAAAAAGAGTAACAGCCGTCGTTGTAAGTAGTCAGCACTGTGAAAATGTCACGCATTCACAAATAGAAAAAGATATAATCGAACACGTTATAAAAACCGCAATCCCATTAGAGCTTTTAGATGATGAGACTAAATATTTGATAAACCCGACGGGACGCTTTGTTATAGGCGGACCCATGGGCGACTGTGGACTGACTGGACGCAAGATTATTGTTGATTCTTATGGTGGTTTTGGCAGGCATGGCGGCGGTGCGTTTTCTGGCAAAGACCCGACAAAGGTTGACCGATCAGGCGCATATATGGCAAGGTACATCGCTAAGAATATAGTGGCTGCAGGACTAGCAAAAGAATGTGAGATTGAAATAGCCTATGCAATAGGTGTAGCGCAGCCAGTTTCAGTTTATGTAACTACAAGAGGTAGCGGCATTATTTCAGATTCCAAAATTGAGGAGCTTATAAGAAAGCATTTTGACATGAGACCTTCTGCAATTATTAGGAAGTTGGATTTAAAGAGACCTATTTATAAGCAGACTGCGGCCTATGGGCATTTTGGTAGAAATGATTTGGATTTGCCTTGGGAGAAGTTGGATATGGTTGAGGTTTTGAAGGCTGAGGTTTAGTATTGAGATTTGTGGGCGGATTAAGTGCAAAGCACCATCCCGCCCTTTTTCTGATGGTATACTCGATTAACTTTAAAATTGCCGAAGTAAGCGCAGTTATAGTCGAGCCACTTTAAAGCAGTCCATTAAAGCTTGTCTTTTTCTCACAATGCTGCATCGACTCCGCCTAGCTTGCCTTAGGCAAGCGTAGTTGCCACCTCTTTGTCTTGCGAGAAGAATCCTGCGCTTTTATGGACTGTTTCAAAATTATTAGATACATTGGCATAATCTTATTCTAAATATAAAACATCTTTAGGCAATTGCATTGAATCTGTTGTCCATTGTAGGATAAAATGAATGAATTTCATTAACTGTTGTAGAAAACTTATAATTGCAGTTTTAAAAGCCATCTTTAATAGATTTGGAGGAATTGCAATGAGCCCCTTACAATTTATTGCTGATTACAATTATATCTTTGCAATTATTATTCCAATAGCAACAGGTATTATTGGCTTTATGGGTGCAAAATATAATCGTTACGTTAAAAACAAAAAAATAAAGAGCATTTTAAAGCTAACAAATAATACTGTTGATATAATATTGCCGACTCGCCATGGTGAAGTGACACCAACTAATGATGATAAAACGGTAATTGAAGCTGAGTTTGTTGCATTAAATGACCTTCGTGCTTTTTATGATACTGTAGGGGTTATACAGGATTCTGGATATGAAGTTTCATTAGTCAGTGACACAGACACATTAAATAATAGCAATGAATTGAAAAATATATTTTGTATTGGAGGACCTGTAGCTAATAGAAAAGTTGCAAGCTATTTTAGAAGGTATTTTACTTCCGTTAAGTTTGGCATGCCACCTGATAAATATATTAACGATTATAACCGTGAGGCTTTGGTTGATTTCATTTATAGCGAAAGCTCAGTGAATGTTGGAACAATCGCTTTTGGTGAAACTGAGTTTAAGTTTAAAAGAGGAGTTAGAGGAGGAGGATGCATTATCTTAATAAGGTTAGTAGGGGAAGATACATTTGGAAATAGAGAGCATGGAACAGTGCATATTTGCTTTGGAAATACTGTTGAAACAAATAAACATGCCGCTAAATGCTACACGAAATATTTCTCTGAGTTCTATAGACGGGTAAAGAAAATAAGAGGGAATTACTTTATCGTCTTAAAGTGTACAAATGACGGCATTATAGATTTCAGTTCCTTCAAAGACTATATAGCAGAGGTGTTTAGGATAGAATAAAGAGCTCCTCTATTGGCACTTCAAAGTGTACAGTACAAGCATTCTCTGCAATATAAATGATTGGATAGTTTAATTTTGAGCTATTAGCTGCAATCAACATATGTTGATTAATGTGGCAAGCAAGACAGGGTGAAGTCCACCATGCTCGCTTGCTGGTGGCGTAGCCCCCAGTCCCCCGGAATCGACCTCGCGTTGCATGGTCGGCTATACAACGTTATTATCCATAAATTTGTAATACCAGCAGGGCAGAAGGCTCTAATTTTCACTCATTGGACTTTACAGCATTATGCCATTGTCTACTTTAAGTAAGTAGCTCGACTATATTTTTACGTCAATCTAGGCGCGCCCGATAGTGACTGAAAACCTATACAGTCGACGGATATCGGCATTATGGGCGGTGTAGGCGATAATCAATTTGCGCCTATACAAGAGAACAAAGTATTGTCACTATTTTGAGATTGTTTGAGATTTTGAGTTAATTGTGGGATAGTCTTGTTAAACCTTCTACTGTGGCAGGGAAGTTTTTCTAAAACTACAAAATGACATTGCAGGGACGGATTCCATATCCGCCCCTGCATATTTTTCTGCAATTATCTGTATAAGAACTTAACAAGATAATCCCGCCTTACCAAGCCACTACCATTCCATCAGTACGTGGCTCTGTGCCGCCGCATAGGATGCCATTCTCAAGCCTCCAAATAATCTGACCGCGACCCATTGAAGAATAGTTGTATACCATATTAATCTTGTGACCCATATCAGACAGCTGGCGCGCTATCGCATCATTTACGCTTGACTCTAGCGATATTTCCATATCTTTCATCCACTGGAATCTTGTCGCATCCAGCGAATCTTGTGGATTCATGTGATAGTCAATTGTGTTTACCATCATCTGTAGATGCCCCTGAGGCTGCATAAATCCGCCCATTACACCAAAAGGTCCTACAGGCTTACCGTCTTTCATCAAAAATCCTGGAATGATTGTATTAAACGGTCTCTTGCGCGGCGCAAGTTCATTCGCGTGACCTTCTTGCATTGTGAAGTTGTGACCTCGGTTATGTAAAGAGATATCTGTTCCATCCACCACAATTCCACTGCCAAAGCCCATGTAATTGCTTTGGATGTACGAAACCATGTTGCCATCCTTATCGGCTGCGCAAAGATAAACCGTACCCGCACCCTTTGGCTCACCAAATGTAAAGGCTTGTGCTTTTTTCTCACAAATAAGCTTCGCACGCATTTTGCCGTATTCTTTGGAAATTAGGTCATTAACCGCTACGTGCATAAACTTAGGGTCAGCGATGTGCTTATGAGCGTCTGCATAGGCAAGTTTAATCGCTTCCATCTGCAAGTGATAGTTCCTCGCACTTTCACGAACCGAGTCAAGCTCAAAATTGTTGAGAATATTAAGAGCTATGAGCGCAGTTATCCCATTACCATTCGGAGGAAGCTCCAACACGTCGTAGCCTTTATAGTTAGTAGAGACAGGGTCTACCCACTCAGGCGCATATTCCATAAAGTCGCTCTTGTCTAAATACCCTCCATGCTTCTCCATAAGCGCAACCATTTTCTCCATCAAGTCGCCTTCGTAGAAACTCTTTGCGTTTGTTTTAGCTATTTCTCTAAGTGTTGCTCCCATGTGCTTATACTTTCTCATGTCCCCTGGGTTCGGCGCATCCTCACCAAACGTTTTAAACCACCCTGCGCGAAGTTCATCATTATAGTCTTTTAAGAGTCTCTCATGAGTACCCTTCCACGCGCTCGCCACGCCCACAGCCACAGGGAAGCCTTCCTCGGCGTACTTGATTGCAGGGGCTGCGACTTCTTCAAATGACAGTTTACCAAACTTATTCATCAGTGCAGCCCACGCAGAAGGCGCACCAGGTAAACTTACTGCTTCAAGTCCATAAGTTGGAATCTCTTGCATGCCTTTGTCTCTGAGAACTTTTGAGCTGATATTTTTAGATGACCATCCGCTTGCGTTAAGCCCGTGTACTTTTCCATCAATATGAGCAATTGCAAAAGCATCACCACCGATGCCATTGGCCGTTGGCTCTGTCACAGGAAGACACATAGCCATAGCCACTATCGCATCTATACAGTTACCGCCTTTTTTAAGTATCTCCATCCCCGCCTCTGCTGCTTGGGGATTTCCTGTTGCTGTCATCCCATATTTGCCAAAAGTTACATTGCGCCTGGATGGATATGAGTATCCGTTGAAATCTAAATTCATTTTAAGCCCTCCGTTATTTTTGTATTTTTAGATAGCCAAACTACAGCATTGCTTTACCCAAGCAGTAAGTTTGTACTACTTTAAACCTATCATCTAAAATTGTAATATCCGCATCTGCATAGCTCACGATTTGACCTTTGCACTTTTCGATCCCCAACATCTGAGCAGGATAAGTAGTCGCCGCCATAATTGCATAGTTGAGCGGAATCATCGCTTGTTCTACTAAAAATTTTATACCCTCATTCATCTTGAGAGTACTGCCCGCCAGAATATCTGTCTTATGTATCTTAGCAGCTCCAAGAGCGTCTACTTCAAGTTTCACTCCCCCACTCCCATGCAAGCCTATATCAAGTCCTTTGCACATCAACGAGTCTGTTACTAAAATCAGCTTTGCATAATTTTTTGCCTTAAACAAAATATTTATCACATCTGGATGCACATGATGCCCATCGGCGATAACTTCCACGAACCCGTCACTTGTCATCAACGCCCCTACTACACCAGGCTCTCTATGGTGAAGTCCGCGCATCGCATTAAAACCGTGAGTAAAGCTTGTCGCGCCACTAGCTAGAGCTAAACGCACAGTCTCGTGGCACGCAGACGAGTGACCTATAGCAACTTTCACACCACTTTGCGACACATAATTGATAAATTTAAACTCTTCATCATGCTCAGGTGCTATTGTCACATATTTGATATTGCCAAAAGCCGCTTCTTGAAATTGTTCAAACAGGGGTATACTCGGAGGTTTCAGAAGTTTTTCATCGTGTGCGCCGCAGTAGCTTTTGTCTAAAAATGGACCTTCTAAATGTATACCTAGGATTTCTGCGCCTTGAATGCTTTCGAACGAATTGTGTTCGTCCGCAGCATCCGTCCTGCATTTAATATTCGCAATATTCCTAACCGCCGCCATCATAGCCGCATCCGTATTGGTCATAACACTCGGTAAGACCGCCGTTACGCCCTCACTCGGCAACTTAGAAATCCAATTCACAAACCCATCTTTCGAGCTATCATCTACCGAATACCCATATCCTCCATGAGTATGCACGTCAATAAAGCCCGGAACAATCATATTCTCTCCATAATCAATATACGGCTTGTCTCTGTTATATGGTGATACCATACAGATTTTCCCCGCTTCGATATGCACTTGTGCTTTGATAAAACCGCCTGATATAAATACCCTACTGCTTTGAATTATCATGAGCTTAACTCCTTGTCGATTCCTACCCTCGACTCATTTTCTCCAAATCGTCGTCGTCTTTATAATTCCTAGCTTTTCTCGCACTAGAAGAAAGCATCGCTTGACCCGGCAAGTAGCAAATCCAAATAGCTCTATACACGAAGTTGCGAATCTCAGGAGAAAGTCCCGTCTGAGTATAATAAATAGCCACAAATATATCACAAGCCATGAATAAGACCATCCCAGCAGCTATCATCAAATTGTTCGGCGCTGGATACTTTTTGTATGCCATAAAAGAACCCGTCACACTAAAGAATAAAAACACCGCATAAGCTGTCCCTAAAGCAAACAACAACTCCACACCCAAAAGATAAGCTACTAAAAATGTAATAGAACCCAAAGCGACTTGAGTAAGCGTTCTCCTTTTGTTTGTATATCTATAGTTGTGTGCAGTTTGAACCATACAAAATGTAAGTACACCAAACGCATTCATACCAAACAATAGCATAAATGTATCAGCGATTAAAGTAAGGCCCATCGCGATAATTAATATTACTTGATCGCGTCTGCCCTTTGTAAGTCCACCTTTAGAATAAATCGAATTTAGAAAAAAAGCACCAATTATAACAGCTAGCAACCAATTATCAATATCCATTTGCCACCGTCTTTCGTTTATTATTTTTCATCACTACGCTTAAAGCTAACAAATTTGTCCCCCTGAAAGCTCAACTCACCCTCCTCAGAAATAGTGAGAAACGCTGTGTCACGCTTTGAAACGATAAGTCTATATTCTTTCCCATCTTCATCCTCAAATACCGCCTTAGCCCACTCACCCTCAGATATATCAATGTTCATAACTCTAGCATGAACTGTTGATTTGGTTTTGTCCAACGAACTCATTCTGGCGGCAACCGCGCCTTTGAAAAGCACAGCGTGAATCACAGTCATGATAAGGAAAATTACCACAACTATCACCACTAAAACGGCTATATACCAATAAGGATTAACACCAAGCCGCGAATAGAACTCTATAATATTAATTTCACTCACCTACTCGCAAATATTGTCTCTTATTTAGGCAGGCTCAAATATTTAGGCAGCCCATTTTCCATCACAGGATGAATCTCGCCTTGTATCAATGGTCTTATATAATCATTGCATTCTTTTGTCGTAAAATTCCCTTCTTTGTTAATCCACTCACGCGGAATCTTCTTCTCAATATTAGCCACATCAGAAAGGGCGCAGTAACCTATCTCCATTTTATATATCGGCGCTCTTTCGCACTCATAAGTCATCATTATCCCACTCTTACCAGAAACAGCTGCCAATACTCCCGCAGAGCCTATTTCAAACGACTCATTAATATCAGTCGCAGAAACAAAATGTCCCGCACACCGCTGCAGCAAGCTAAGCTCAACCGCCCTCACCTTGCAAGAGAGCCTCTGCTTCACATGGGATGCCAAAAGCGCACCCGCGCCGCCTAAGTTTTTATGCCCAAAGTTATCACTCGTAAGCTCTCCTGCAAGCTCTGCAAAATACTTGCCCTCCAGCGTTTGTATCCCCTCGGAGATTGCTACGATTGCCACTGATTTCTTTTGCATTACCTTTTGCAAATCAGCAAAAAACTGTTCAAGATCAAATGGCACTTCAGGAAGATAAATAAGGTCAGGCGAGTCATAATGCTCTTTAACCAAACCTGCCGCAGCCGTCAACCAACCCGCGTTCCTCCCCATTATCTCAACTATTGTTACATAAGGTATGTCAAAAGACTTCGCATCAAGATAAATCTCAGAACACGCGGTTGCAATATATTTAGCCGCACTGCCAAAGCCTGGCGTATGGTCTGTAATTGGAAGATCGTTATCTATAGTTTTAGGCAACCCCACCGTAAAAATTTCATGACCGTTTTCTTTCATGTACTTGGAAACTTTATTAGCAGTATCCATAGAATCATTGCCGCCGATATAAAAGAAGTATCGAATATCATGTTGCTTAAATGTGTTAAGTATTTTATTATACACTTCTTTACCGCTATCTGAATTGACATTCGGCAGCTTATAACGACATGAACCCAAATAACCGCCCGGAGTTATTTTAAGCCTATGGAGTTCTTCATCATTCAAATTCATCTCCACAAGATTATTATCTATTATGCCTTCTATACCGTGCAGCGCGCCGTATACTTTGCCTATCTGCGCGCTTTTAGAAGCCCTGTCATAGACTCCTGCGAGTGTCGCATTAATTGCTGCTGTCATTCCGCCGCTCTGCGCGACTATTGCATTACCTTTAACGCTCATAGTCCACCTCTTTATGAAATATAGTCCTACTAATTATTATAACACTTACACCAAAATAAATAAAGAGCAAATTCATCGTGTCGAATTATATCTAATTGCAGAATGTTTTTTAATATTTTGTTAAAAACACTTGACGTTTTTGTAATAAAATGGTTTAATTTGTAAGTAATGGAAATTATATGTTTCTATATGTTTCAAAAAATAATATATTACTCCGCAACGCAAGCATTGAACAAAGATTTCGGAGTAATACACCTAATTTAGGAGGGTAAAATTTTATGAAAAAGTTTTTGTTTTTAGTTTTAGCTTGCACTATGATGATTGGTCTTGCAGGCTTTGGCGTTGCTGCCAGCACTTTTGATGTGAACAGACAGTTCGAAATGGAATTCCATGCAACCGCTGATGGTTATGCTGTTGAAGGTGTTCAGATTTTCCTTTACAGGGACGGCGTTGCTCTTCTTGGCAATGTAACTACAAACACATACGGCGTAGCTACTGTAACTGCAGTTAATCAAGGCGGAGATTTTAGCGTGAGATTCGTAGGTCCTGAAGGTTTTTTGGGCAACGATAAGCATCTCAGCTTTGTGCCTGTTGAGCTGGTAGACACTGCTATGTTAAGTGCTGACGGTTTTTATGAAGGTGTTATTGTTAAGCAACTTTTCTTGGTAGCTGTTGAAGTGGAAGTTGATGAAGACGTTGAAGATGAAGAAGCTGCTGAAGATTATGAGTATGAGCAAGAAGAAGTTATCACTGCTGTAGCGTCGCCTGTTGCGATAGCTGCTCCTGTAGCTCCTCCAGTAACAACAGCTCCTGTAGTATCTACTCCTATAGTTATTGACACTGAAACTGTAGCTGCATGGCCAGTTAGCTTATTCGCATTTGCTCCAGCTTGGTAATTATAATTTGATTTTATAACAACTACGACCACCCTTTTGGGTGGTCGTAGTTGTTATAGTAGTTATAGTACTCTTCGTGCCGTTCTAAATGTCCTTACATAATACGCTTCATATAAACTTGAAATAACAACTCCCCCGTTTGCTCCCGGTACAGTCGCATGAATGAAATATCCATCTCCGATATATAAGCCTACATGACTTATTCTATTGCCTCCGGCTGTAGCAAAAAAAAGTAAGTCTGCGGGCAAAAGTTCATCTCTTCCTACAGGTACTCCATTCTGAGTCATCGCCGCTGAGTTTCTATACAAAACGATTCCGAAATCCCGAAATACATGATGCACAAATCCCGAACAATCAACACCCCTCCTTAAATCATTTCCACCCCATACATACGGTGTTCCTAAAAATTGCTGGCTGTGTGCTACAATTTGCAGTGCTAAGGAACTTATATCTGTGTTCGCATAATGAATACGCACATAATCCATTTTCAAATAACCAATATATCCCTCAAAATAAACTCTTACCCAATCTTGTAATTGATATAAAACCTCAACTCTTGTTCCTCCGACTAAGCTTGTAATTATTTCGGAGTCCAGTGACGGCTCGCTTCTGAGCCTGAGCCTTTCAGCAGATACAGTCGCATGAATTAAATACACTCCCTCACCATAGCTATCTTCAATATCAACCTCATCAACCCAATAAACAAACTCATTCGGTATAAAGCTTCTATATATATGCAAAATATCAGAATCATGCCAAGTAATACTCTGATCATCATCGTCTATTATTCCATACTCGACTTCATACTCGACTGAAAAAACGCTCACTTGCAAAGTAAAAATTAAAAAACTCATTAATAATAAAGTCGTAACTGTTTTTATGCCAAAAGTCATAGAAAAACCTCCATTCATCTCGTCAAACAACAATACGCCTAACCATTTTGTAATATTTAACACTGCATGTATTAAATTTGTTACGTAATTGTTTCTAATTTATTATATTAATTTTTCCAGCATTTGTCAAGGCTTTATTTATAGGCTTGTCTTTGTTTGATTAGAAATTTATACTATCTTATCGAATTTTGTTTAATAATTTTGTAAAATACAAATAATATATCAGGCATTTTTATGCCAAATGTTAAAAAGGAGTTTTGCAAATGACTTTTTTAAAGATTCGCGCGCTCATTGCTGCTTTTTTATTGATACTTGTATCTATGCCCAGCACACTTAGTGCTACACCCGTCGACTATAGATTCCACGAAAACACTCAGCAAAAAAAGCAAGAGGTTTTATCGACATACACAACAAAGTTCAATAAAAATGCAAAAGCTAGAACGCACAATATGAAACTATCATCCATAGCCATTGACAACCATGTACTTAATCCCGGTGATGTATTTTCATTTAATGGAGTAGTTGGTTATGCAGGGCCTCAGCAAGGATACCAAAAAGCCGTAATCTTCGTAGACGGAAAAGAAGAGCAGGCTTATGGCGGAGGCATTTGTCAGGTTAGTTCAACATTATACAACGCGGCAATGGATGCAGGGCTTGAAATAGTCGAGCGTCATCCACATTCAAAGCCCGTAGGTTATGTACCAAAAGGCAAAGACGCCGCAACAAGTTATAACGGCGTAGACCTAAAGTTCAAAAACACGCACCCATTCCCTGTCACAATAAACAGCTACATGAGCGATTCAACATTTACAACAGAAATCCTGAAGTAGTAAAATAGAGCATCAATATTGGGTGGTCAAGGCTTGACAACATTGTTGTCAAGCCTTATAATTAGTCTTGAATCTTGGGGGTATAGCTCAGCTGGGAGAGCGCTTGACTGGCAGTCAAGAGGTCAGCGGTTCGATCCCGCTTATCTCCACCAGAGAGAGAGCTTGCGTCAATGTCGCAAGCTCTCTGACCTTTTTATAATCGAGCAAATCGAGAGTCACGCGAGCTTACTCGCATGACCGAGATTGCGATGATTTCAACGGAATTACAACATTACAAACTTTGCAGTCTAAAACGCATTTATGTTTTAGGCTGTTTCTTTTTGTGTATAGGTGCAAATATCAAGCTCGATATTGAAGTGTGCAATGTCGATGTTTAGGTCGATGTGAATTTGATAATCTGTGCCAACCTCAATGCGGTTAATCAGATTAGCGACAATCATTTTCTTTGCCGCCAAGTCTACCGCATCATATAGCTCCGTCCACGATATAACCTCATCATACCTAACCTGCATTTCTTCAATGCGATACTTACGTATATCAAGCTCCTGCTTGGCATTATCACGGACAGCTTCAAACACGGCAAGGTCACTTTCAGTCTGCGCAATCAATTCGTTGAGTAATTCGGGTGTAAACTTGCTCTCGCCACGAATTGATTTAAGCACTTCTGCTTTTAGCTCGGTAATGTCATTTGAGGTTTTTGTATAATCACGCACGGCTACCTTGTAGCGGCTTTCGCTTTCCTGTTGCAATGCTTTTAGCTCGGAAGTAACAACTTCGCTTTTGGGTATGCTTCGCATGTTTTCAAAGATATGACGAATTACACCATCAACCGTGTCATCAAGGAGCCGGAAGCGCCGCGTGCTTTACGCACGCAAGCTTTCGGCGACGCAGCATATCGCGAAAATAACAAGCTCTATAGTGGTGTTTAGATTGCAAATTGGTATTAGGAGGTGTTTGGAGTTAATGACTTAAAAAAAGAGAGCATACACACAAACATATCGAAGAACTTCAAGAAGTGCTCTTGAATATGTTTGTGTGTACGCTCTCGAAAAGAGTACTATATATTGAACGACCCTTTTTCAAACATTTTTTTAACAGATACTGTAGGAGCTTTAAAGTCAATGACTTCATCACTTTCAAGGAAATCCAGTGCATAGGCGATATGTGCAGCTATGCCGATTTTCATGCACTCTTCGTCAATGTCGAAAAATTGATTATGCGGCTCAGCTCCGGAACCGACTTCCGGATTGGTTATACCCAGGCGCGCATATACTATAGGAGCGAAATGGTTGTAAAGAGGGAAGCTCTCAGAACCCATTCCGGGCTTAGAAGGACGCAATACTTCTTCGCCATATACTTTTTTTATCGCACTTCGGGCAATTTCACTGCACTGCGGGTTATTGATGAGAGGATGAGAGACCTTTTTAGTAAAGTCAACATCAACTTCACATCCGTATTGCTGTGCGCAGGCACTGCTGATATTTAACATTGCATCCCTAAATGGTAGGATAGCGCCTTCCATTGAATAAGCGCGCACGGAGCCGGATATTTCGGCTGTATCGGGAATAATATTCCTTCTTGTCCCTGCATGGAATGTGCATATCGAAAACGAAAACTGCTCAAAAGGTGAAATCAAGCGCGTACGAGCTCCATGCAGACCGTTAATTATAGCTACCATACAGTCAATTGGGTTGATTGAAAGGTCGGGACGTGATCCATGACCGCTACGTCCCGTGGCTTTAATATGGATTGGCATCGAAACTGAAGACACGCTGCCGTCTATAATGGAGATGGCACCTGTCGGCAATTTCTGATCTACATGCACGCCAAATGCGCTGTCATAGCGGATATTTTCATCCTCGAAGTGCTCAAGTAGCCAGCGTATGTTGCCGCCGCCCTCTTCGCCTCGCTCAAAGCAGAGCATGACTGTCCCAGCTATCTTGTCTTTGTTTTCGTTTAAAATTTTACCCGCGACCAATAACATCGCTGTATGCACATCATGACCGCACGCGTGCATCACGCCCGGATTTTCTGAGCGCACCGTACGCTTTCTTAAAAGGTTCATCTCAGGTTCATCTATGGGCAGCGCATCACAATCAGCGCGCAATAACACAGTTTTGCCCTTACTCGCCTTAGTGCCTATTATAAAGCCCAAAACACCGCCATCGGGTACCTCGACACACTCTATGCCACAGCGTTCTAACTCGGCGAGTATATATCTGACTGTCTCAAATTCCATAGAGGGAAGCTCGGGAAACCTATGGAAATGACTTCTGTGCCGCACCACAAGGTCAAAGTTTTCCGCTGCAAGTTTCTTGATATCCAAAGCAATCATCTCCTTTGTTACTCATTCCAATAAATCATGTTTTTGAACATAAATCCGTTAGCGGCAAGCTCAGGTACTACTAAATTAGCATCGAAGGCCCTAAAAAGGAGAGCCATATTGATTCCGTTAAGCGCCGCATACTCGTTGAGTATGATAGAAGCCTGCTCCATTATGGCAACTCTTGCATCGTCGTCAATTGTTGCGAATGCTTGGTCTATCAACGCGTCAAGCTCAGGGATGATATGATTGGCGCGATTAGCCGTCCCGCGCAATTGTGAGTGTGACATGCCGCGAAGGAAAGCAGGTAAGCTGGTAGCCGATTGGTTAGCGAACGTAAAGTTCCACGCGGTATAGTCAAATGTATGCGTCAGCCAAGTCGCAAACTCTATCATAGTAATGGTAGTCGGGATGCCGATATCCATAAGATTTGATTGAGCAACCTCTGCTCTGCGGCGATGCTGCTCATCAAAAGCGAGTATCTCAAATCCGATTGTCGCAGGGTCAATGCCATGCTCTGCAAGCAGCGCTCTTGCGCCGTCCGGGTCAAAGCTTCTTGTGCCGACTGTTGAGCTGCCCGCAAAAATTGGCGGTGTAGCTTGTGAAATAACAATCCCGTATCCGTCCAGAGCGACCATCATCATCGCTTCACGGTCAAGCGCCATGTCAACTGCGCGTCTTACATGAATATTATCGGTAGGAGCCAGGACTGCATTCATTTGGAAGTTTTGGAACATAACGCCCGGACGCTCCATAACTGTGATATCCGGATTTTCTTTAAGCCTTGCCACGTCAGGCAGAGCAACGTCTATTACATAATCGACTTCGCCCATCTCAAGAGCTATCGTTCTTGAAGTGCCTTCAGGTATAATTCTCCAATGCACATATCCGACACTTGGCAGACGACCCTGGTCAAAGTAATTATCAAAAGCATTGAAGTGCATGAAGTCTCCCGCTCTCCACTCTTCGAACACAAACGGACCCGTGCCTACCGGATTAACGCTAAAGTCATATCCCGCTTCTATCAAAGAGCGAGGGAATATAAAGTTCCCATGACCCGCAAGCTCGGAAAAGAGCATAGCATTGGGTTCGCCTGAATCGATGCGGATAGTATATGTGTCAACAACTTCCCAAGATTGAACGGACTGCTGATTAGCTCTTTGCTCAGGATACGTCCTGACATATTCAAATGCGGCGGCTATGTCATAGGCTGTCATATGGTCGCCATTATGGAAATAGACATTCTGATGGAGACGCATCTCAAATAAAGTGTCGCTTAATGCGATCACTTCGTACGCCAAATCAGGAACAGGAACAAGGTTCTCATCAAGCCTGAAAAGACCGTTGTGGGTCATAGCGTTTACAAAAGACCCAACAAGTGTGGTATGCCTTGCAGGCATGACAGTCGATGGCTCAGCCATGTTGGCAACCGTTATGCCTCGCTGGAATTGTGCCGCTTCCACAGGCGGCGCTACGGGCGTTTGTGTGGGTGCTGCGGGAGTTGTTGCAGCAGGGGTCTGAGCAGGTGCCGCGGGAGTCGGGGCCGGCTGTGCGCTGGGGGTGCAAGCGACCAAAACGCCCATAAGTATTGATCCTGTAATTACCATACTCAAAATTCTTTTCTTTTTCACAAAATCACCTCTCCATATATTTGATTGGGCAATGGCATATAACCTGTCTTCGTTAAATTTGCAACAAAGATATCGAAATGAGGCAATGCGCCACTGCCATTGCATAAAACTGCCATAAGTTATATCGGGAGCCTGTCATACTTATTCACATAATTAATCAAACCGCCTTCATCGAAGAGCGCTTTGTTTACAGAGCTCAACTCCCCTAAAGATATCGCCTCACTATTTCCTGAAACAAAGGCTTTTAGAGAGCCATTTGCATCCGAACTGATTTCAATAGCACCACCATCTTCTAAAAAATCCGTATCAGTTTCGATTAGAAGTATACCATTGTTCATCGCGTTTCTGTAAAAACTTCTCGCGAAGCTCTTTGCGATAAGGACTCTAAAGCCCGCGGCTCTAACCACCATGGCGGCTACCTCCATAGCCGATCCGCAGCCAAAATTATGACCCGCCGCAAGTATATCACCCGAGCCTATTTTTTCAAAGAAGTCATCTCTGATATCCGCAAAAAGGTACTTCTTCAAAATATCGCAATCCGTCGTATCCCTTTTATACCTGGACGAAATTATATAGTCCGTATTAATATTATTGCCAAATTTATGGATAAAGCCTCTTGTTATCATATCAAACTCGTCCATTAACAAACGCCTCCGGATGTGTAATCTTGCCGGTTATGAGTGCTGCGGCACAAGCATACGTTGAAGCCAGATAAATCTCGGACGCGGGATTCCCCATCCTACCTATAAAATTACGATTGGCCGTGGACAAAACTACCTCTTTATCTCCGGGTACCCCCGGAGAGCTTCCGCAGCACGGACCGCATCCGGGCGGAAGTATAATGGCTCCATAGTCTAGGAATGTGGAAATGTATCCTTCTTTCACAGCTTCGCTATACACTTTTTTGCTTCCGGGGACAACCAAGAAGCGTACACTTCCGCAAGGCTTCTGCCCGCGCAAGACCTTTGCAGCCTCTGCCAAGTCTTTGAGAGCGCCACCCGAGCATGTCCCGATCATAACCATATCGACCTTTTTACCTTCAATATCTTTTAGTAGCACGTAATTATCAGTATTATGAGGCAGAGCAATCCCGCAGCCTATATCTGCTAAATCGATTACAAGCTCTCGTTCATATATCGCATCTGTATCTGAGCAAACCGCTTCCGATACATCAATTCCTCTTTCTATACACCAAGTCTCGGCAACTTTGTCAAAAGGCATAATGCCAAACTTAGCGCCGCATTCAACGCTCATATTACAGATTGTGAACCTGTCTTCTATGTCAAGAGATGAAAGTCCCGGACCTGTAAACTCCAATGCTTTATACAGAGCGCCTTGCGCTTTAAGATAACCGATAATATACAAAGCAATATCTTTCGCCGTAACGAAGGGTTTAAGCTCGCCTTCCAAAACCACTTTTATAGAAAAAGGTACCTTAAACCAAAGCTCGCCATAATGCAGAGCAACCGCCGTATCCGTAGCGCCAACCCCCGTGCCGAGCCCACTCACAACCCCATAAGAGCATGAATGAGAGTCAGCACCTATGAAGAGACCTCCCGGATATATATGCCCTTTTTCAAACATCAATCTATGGCATATACCTTCGCCGCTTTCGTACAACTTTATACCATGCACTCTGCAAAACTCGCGAATCATATCGTGATGGGCGGCTACTTTAGCGTTGGGGCAGGGTACATAATGGTCGATTATAAAGGCCGCGCGCGAACTATCAAAAACTGACTGATTCTTTAATTTAGCGAAAGTCTCAATAACCCACGGGCCCTGAGCGTCGGGAATCATAACAAAGTCAACTTTAGCAGTGGTTATGTCGCCGCTAGCTACTTCGCGTCCACTTTTTTTAGACAATATTTTCTCGACAATAGTTTTACTCATTCCCCGCGATCTCCTCTGTTACCCTTAAAAACTCGTCCACTTCATCAATGTTGTGATAATGCATGGGCGAAACTCTGACGAGAGATTCAATGCCCAGCGCCACAAGCTGTCGTCTGGACAGCACATTTGTTGTAGCTCTGTCAAAGACTACAATGCCTTTGTCTATATACTCCACGACCGCGTCTTTTCCCGACTTATTGTCAAATGTGATAGGCAGTATACAGTCTCTTTTTGTTAAGTCATCTCCGATAAAGTGAACCTTGGCGCCTTTTATATCCTTTAGCCCCTTGACCTCTTTAGAGCCGTGGAGCATCCTATACATTATGGCGCGCTCATGTTCTTCTATGCCTTCCATTGCTTTCACAATGCGCTCTCTTCTGTCCGCTCCCGCGCCAAGCTCTTTGCCAAGCCAATCTAAATAATCAACTACAATAGACCAACATCCCCAAGCCGCGGGCTCAGGAGAGCCGACATCCCAATCGGTAATATCTTTTTCAAGAGTGCGCTCATGAGGCAATTTTGAACACCTATCAGAAACCCAACCGATGCCCTGACCTCTTTTACCTAATATTTTGTAAGGTGTGAACCCGATAGCATCCACTCCGAGTGCTGTAACGTCTGTGGGTCCGTGGGGAACATGCTGAGTGAAATCCAGCAGGATATAGAGGTCGGGCTTAATTTTCCTAGCCTCGCGTATGATAGTTTCCGAATCACTGATAACTCCCGTAATATTTGAAGTGTGTATGAATGAAAGCAGGCAAGTATCTTTATCTATAAGTTTCAGTATAGTCTCAGGTTTAACCGCTCCCGTCTCTCTGCAAGTTCCCGCTACGCGCAACTCTTTGCCCGCAATCTCCGCATAGTATTTGGCGGAATCATAGGAAGCGGGATGCTCTTGATCCGTTGTCACCACATTAGATCCGGGGACACCGAAGATAATAGCTTGAGTCATATGATACAAAACCCTTGAAGCAGTCTGTGATGAAAAGACCGTGCCTGACTCCGCTCCCAAAAAGAGCTTTGCATCCTCCACGCCTTTTATCATCATCTCTTTAAGATGAGTAGATGCTTTAGATGGTCTGTTTGGGGAGTCGGGAAAAGCATTCTCCGCAGCTAAAAACCGAGATACCTCCTTTAGCCTAAGTGAGCCTCCCGCGTTGTCAAAATAGATTCTTTTGCCTGCATAAGGGTCATAGTCTACATAGTCAAATTGTTCCCTTATTGCCGTCAATAAATCAGGTGAAAAAAGCTCGCCACGATTCTTTTTATTCATAATGCATACCCCTCTCGTATAAAATGATTATAAAATTACAAGCTTGGTTCGTTTTTCGTCTTGGCAACTTGCATTTTTTGTTTTTCGGCTTTTGGCAGTAGCCCCTTGTAATTTGCACCTGCCAATAATTCCGCTCTGCATTTTTCTCCATACACTTTATCCGGAAATAGTCCTCGCAATATGCGCCATTCTTTGTAGTGCGTGAGCAAAAAAGATTTTGTACGATTCACAAAAGCGATTTTTCATTAGTGGACCGTTGGGATTTGCATTTGGGTCTCTGTCGCGCCTACATCCTCCCCTGCAAACAAAAAAGTACGGA
>Ga0123355_10004771_pt1 | contig 19730 bp, 13 predicted proteins | sample TergutEmb28metaG_3_FD_89872 | JGI IMG/M metagenome (GOLD analysis project Ga0123355, IMG submission 89872) | Embiratermes neotenicus P1 segment gut microbial communities from Petit-Saut dam, French Guiana - Emb289 P1 | ecosystem: Host-associated > Arthropoda: Insects > Digestive system > Gut ...
GAAGAATGTGTGTGTGTGTGTTTGTATGTTTGTGTGTGTGTGTGTGCGTGTGTGTGTGTTTTTTTTTTTTTTAAATTTATTTATTGAGCATGCTCCATTACTTTTATTAATACTACATTCTAGTTTTACAATATCAATATAACAATAGGAAGTGCCGAATTTATCTTTTGTTTTTACACGGCATGTCCTTCACATGAGTATTCATATTATTAAATACCAGATTTTAGTGTATAGTCTGAAACACTTAAGAATCATATATTCTGAGATTAAGTGATGCCACCGCACAGAATTCTTGAGTGATAGTTGGTGCTACAAGTCGATCAATTTAGTAAATGTGAGAAATGGTTTCAGGTGTGTGCTTGTTAACTTCTCATAGCTGGTTGGCCAGCTTCCAGTTTTGAGGATTTCAAGCTTGAGTGAGTCTCTTTGTTTCTTATGGCATGTGCAGTTGTAAAGTATATGGTGTAAGGTTTGGTCCTCCATATTACAAGGGCATGTTGCTGTTTCTGATATGTTGAACCTATGTAGGTAGGACTGGGTTTCCGATGGCCAGTTACCAATGCCGTGAAATTCGGGTTTATATTTATCGTATGGTGTATCCTGTCCCGTACGTTAGGAAAGAACTGTTTAGTGATTGCAGCCTTGTTGCACCGATCCCATTGTTCCTGCCATTTCTTGTTTCATCTTCAAGTTCTTTGTATAAGGTCTTCAGTCTTTTTTGAACACGCCTTTGAATGAAATGGAATTGGGCTGTTAGGCTATCTGAGGTGGTATAAAATTATGTGAATGTACCATACCATTACATTATAGATACATTATGCATCTTGTTTATTTATGTAGAAAGCATCAAATTTTCTGTAAAAGTAGAAATACACTGGCAGTCTTATATGAGATTTGATGTTGTAATGACGGTCATTATTTATATCATAGTCTTCTGGGAACTGTGTGGTGTAGTTTGGTAAACAAAAGTCCTGTACAAGTATTTTGGAGGAAGCCCCATCTCCCCAGAAAATGGGGAGGCAGCAGGTTCCTATGAAACATTAGTTTTGAGCTGCCCAGTTATGCGCAAGCACTTCATGTAGACCATGCTGTTATTGGTGACCATAACTTAATTGCTGTAGTTTTCCACTTCCGCTTATTTTTGTTGCATTATCATCCTAGTACAGTCTCTGAATTCGTTGGAATATAAAAGTTCGTCTCATTAAAACTTGAGACAAAAATTACCATTTGTTTTCTGCATAGAGTGAATTGTTGACTATAATTGGGTTTGGACTTGTTTTTTTGTTTTTGTGTTGCATGTGAAATATAAAATTTCCTAGTGACAAGTGTTACAGGACAATTACCACTTACCCTGGGCACTGTCAGGGTGTGTCCAAAGGGGAGCAGCCAGACAACTTACATAAGTTGTTTTTAAGGTGTTCAGGATTATTTCTATGGATTGCATTACATGCTTATGTATTCAAGATAGTACATTTTAAAAAATGAGGTATAATTTCAATTTTCTAAATTAAAATTTGTTGTATTCTCTTATTTTTAGTCAGTTATGTCAGTTCTGAATTACATAAAAAAAATCCTGGATGTGGAGGCGCAAGGGGCAGCTGTCTGACTTGCCCCCTTCCTCCTTTGCTAGTGCCCATGCCATACACATAATGTATTTTACGAGGTTTGTTCAAATAGTATCCAGATTGGAATTGTAGTGGTTTTTCACTGGGTGGGATGTGTTTGAAACCAGTCTTGACATGTTCGTACATGTCTTAGCAACTCATGACACAAGTTGCAAGTGGCTGCATTTGCTCGGTTGGCTGTAGTAGGTCGCGGAAGTAACACGTGCGTTTATGGCATGGCGATTTTTACGATGTGTGAAAGTACCGAACAACGCATTTGCATCAAGTTTTGTTTTAAAATCGGAAAAACCACAACGGAAACGTGTCAATTATTGCAGCAAGCATACGGTGAAGATGCAGTGGGTTTAACACAAGTGTTTGACTGGTTCCGTCGATTTAAAGAGGGTAGAACCTCCGTTGAAAGCGACCCCCGCTCAGGACAACCGTTTTTTGATTCTGAGGGTATCGTACACCATGAGTACGCTCCCGAGGGGCAAACTATTAACAAGGAATTCTACGTGGATATCTTGCGACGTTTGCGTGAATCACTTCACTGAAAACGACCAGAAAAATGGTGGGATGGCGACTGGATCCTGCACCATGACAATACACCCACACACACTTCACATCTTGTGCAGCAGTTTTTGGCCAAACACGGCACCGCTCAGTTGCAGCAACCACCATACGCACCAGATCTTGCACCGTCTGACTTTTTCCTACTTCCAAGGCTTAAGAAAGTTCTGGAAGGACACTGATTTGAGGCAACGGAGGACATCAACTGAAATTCGACAAAGACACTATTGACATGCTTTGTGTATTAAGTGTATGAAATTAATAGTAAAATATTTTTTCTTAGTAATTTTATTTTTAGGGGATCATCTGAGATTAGAGTCGTCTTGCTTTCAGGTAAATATGGTATGTGTAGCAATCTTTAAAAGTGCATTAACCCAGACTACATTTTCAAGAACAGAAAGAAATAATGTGCTGCTTGGTCATTCGAGAAAGGTGTGTTGGTGGGTTAGTTGGTCATTAAGTTTTCATTTGTATTGAACTGAAATGGAAATGTTATGTTCTTCTTCATTTCAGAGAACTTTCTTGCATGTCAATATCTTTTGCTATTTAGGAACTGACAAAGTAAATAACTCATTTGGTTTTATTTATGTGGGTGTTTCTTTTGTGTTGCAGTATGACTTCACGCTGGAACACAGTGTATTACAGAAGATGGGGGAATGGCGAAAATTGCGAAAAGCAGCTGTTGAGAATAGGAAGAAGAGAATCAATACTCAGGAAGGGGATACATGTGAACCTCAAGACACTGGAGTTATTACCTCAAACCCTGGCATAAGTCCTGCACTGTCTCCCTTTTCCACCGCAGAATTGTCCGGCAGTTCGTATGCTAGCTCCATAGTTGCGAGTGTTTCATGTCCTGAACCTCCATCTGCCCTCACTGTACCAGTCTTCTCTACTACCTTAGCTGTAACCCCCGCCCTTCATAGCGTTTTGTATTCTAACCCTGGTTCCATATCAGCTCCTCAGTATTCTATCTTAACGCCTGTTCCCATTACCCAGTCATCCACTGATACACATAGTAGCAAAACTTCCAACACATTTAACATCTCTGATTTTGAAGCTGACACCTCAAGTCCATTTGATAACATGGAACTAAAGACAATAAATGAAATGGAAGAATTAGCTCATGTCTTACAACCCTTGTCAGATTCTTCCAGTCAAATTAGAGAGAAACCATGTGACCAAGACGTAACTTTGACTAATAATTATGTTTCCCCAGTCTCAGTTTATAATGTGGATCAGGTGGCACTTAGCAGTACATTTGATTCAAATCTAAAGAAAAGGCCAGCAGCACATACTCATATAAATGGTTTAACTGGATACAGTGTTTATAGCACTAGTCCTAGGCTGAAACAACAAGGAGTCAGAAATGATAGTTATACTACCATGATGTCTCATCCATATGATTATTCTGTAGCCGGAATGCCTCTGAAATCTGAATGTACATATTGTTATTGTCCTGGACAAACGTGGGCGCCTAATACAAATGCTGGTCATGTAGGCAATACCTATACCTTAGCTCCAGTTAAACAAATTAACCATATTGTAACCTCTGAAAACTCAACAGTAGTTCCTCAGTCATCTGTGGTTTCTTCAGGAGTGGTTCATGAGGCCATCACTGTTGCAAGGTCTGGCTATTCAACTCTGACATCAGAGTATCATCCATCACTGACTAATTGTGCGTCCTTTCCGTCCACACGTAACTCCAGTCAGGACCAACATTCCCCTGGACGCACTTTATCCAAGAGTGTCCCAGATATTGTTCAAGAATTGGAGAAGGAATTGAAAAATAAACGTGGAGAAGACAGTCTTTCCTATGTTGGCCGATCAAGTCACACACCACCACCAAGACCCAACAGCTTTGGGTCTACAGGACTGGAGGTGAGCAGTCTGGAAGAACTGTAAGTAGTTGTACTTCCACATTAAAAAGTAAGTACAGTCGAACCTGGTTGTAAAAACATTGGTTTTTACAACACGTCGTTTATAGAATCATCTGTTTTGTGGTACCAATTAATTTGTCACTCTTAACTGTAACACTGCACTTCTTGGTTATAACAACACTGTTTTATAATGACAAAATATTTAATCCTTTTCATGATGTTATACCGAGTTCGACTGTAATTGACTTATGCAGTAACATGTTGTGTATTGTGAATATTTTTAACATATTTCTTAAATTTATGTCCAGATCCATCATTCGGAACAATTAAACACTGACCTCATTTTAATCACACTGTACTTTACTGAATTTGAGTAGTTGTGTCACAACCACAATGTGATAGATTGCAGTTTAGAAGCCAGAGCAATTGGCACACAGCCTGTGACACGATGGCACAGGTGGTCTGATTGTTGTTTTGCAGGTAGAGCTTCATAAGTACAGGCAGGAAAGACAGTAAAATAGTGGGGATCAGATCAGAAATGTATATTTAAATCTCTAAGGCCATAAAGCATTGTCATGGTTGATCAAGACAGGCAGTGTGCACATAAACATAACATTGAGGTGCATTTGTGAAACCATCAATGTTGTGGAAAAGCAATGAGTACTTCTTATTCCAAGTGTATGTCTGTAGCTTTGGTTATCCAGCATGCAAAGCACGTGCACCATTTTGCCATCTGTGGCATTTCTGGCTCAGCCATATTTTTCCACATATCTTATAAATAGCACAACTTTTGGGGGAAAAAGTATTGAACATACCGACTGCACCTTTGTCTGAAACATTCCTCATTATAAGAAGAATTGAGCAGGATATTATCATAAATGTACATACGTCTTTATGTAAAGTGTCCATTTATTGTGTCACAATTTAGTGAAACTTGAATTTTAATGACAGATTTTCGAGAAAACACAAATATTAAATTTCTTGGAACCATCCATTGGAAGTCAAGTTGTTCCATGTGGATGGACAGAGGGACCTACTGACATGACAAAGCTAATAGTAGCTTTTCACAGTTTTGCGAACATGCTTACAAACTGCTAGTCATTTGGCTTGCCAGAAAAATGCCTGCCTTTTATGATACTACTTCGCTGAAGCTTGAGGCAGCAGATTTTTCAGAAACATCTGTACTTGTTTATGAAACTGCATCTTAATCCTATTACAATTTGACTGCTGGAAGTTAAGCAGAACTGTTGTAATGCAGAACACCTTGTGTAAAGGAATATAATTATATGTAGAAAACATAGTAGAAGAATTTGGGATGATAATTTTTGTATCTGTTGCGTAGAATTGGAAGCCATGGCCTGAATTGGATAGTCCTGAGCAATCACGTCCTGAAACAAGGAAGTCACCATCCGTTACGAGTCGCTCAGCAAGTAAACCAGCAGTAAAGTCAGAACTGCTGAATCCCTTCAAGGATCTGAGTCCAGCAGCCCAGAATCTAGTAAAGCACATCAGTGAGATGGGATTTTCTCTCCCTCGTGTAGCGCGGGCATGCCAGTTACTGGGAGAGGATGATAAGAAAGTGAGTTGATAGAGAATGCATTTACAGGCAACTGACTTAGAAATTAAAAAAATCAAGGAAACTAAGAATTTTGGTGAGGTACGTTGAGCACCACCATCACGTTCTAATGTCCAACCCATATATCTGCTGTGAATCCATCAGTGTATTGTTATACCTTTACACTTTTTATGTTTATGTAATTTTTAAAATTGTCATCAGCATTGAATACATTTGTTTTGTGGATTGATCTTGTCTAGATTCAAGATGCCATTCACCTGGTATTTCCCGTCAGGATAGTGTGTAGAGATATAAATATCCAAAATAAAATGGTTGGTCAAAGTGGAAGCATAATAAACACATTTGTATACAAGACAAAGAACTAAGGAATTACGTGGAATTGGTCACTCTTTGCACATTGTCCATCATCGTATGTTTAAAGTAAAATTAAAAACACAGTGTTTTGTAGGCAGCATCCATTCCCATCTTCAGGTAAAGTAAGACGGAAACACCCGCTTAATTGAGCCTATTTACCCTTTGACGCCTAGCAACGACTATAGTGGTCATACCGCACCGCTAACCTCTAAACATTGCATTTTATATATTTATTCAACAAATACAGATACTGAATATTTTAAACATGGTATGTACTCTCCGTTTTTTCCTCTTCAACATGCTGTTTGTTTCATAATTCTATCATATTTGGTTCCTGTTTTATTCACATTTTATAAACAGGATGTACGAAAATTTAAAAAATAATTCCAGCGCTAAAAGGTTAAGCAAAGCTATACTACACTTCTGGGCACATTTGTCTTTGTTGGTCCCTATGTCATAAGTGCTTCCCAGATCATTTACCTGAAGACAGGAGCCAACCCTGTAGTCTTAATCACACTTCAAATGCAGGATGGTGGACAAAAGTCTGAAGAGAGAAACAATCCAAATGTGATATACCATTGTGAGAATCCTACAAAACTGATCTGAGGAATCAGTTTTGATGTGGATATAAATAACTTTGATTGTAATAGTAAATGTGTGGTAATAGTAATAGTGAGAATGCTGGCAAATTAGAAGTTTGTGATTTCATGCAGTTAGCATAGCTGTATAGGTAAAGATGTTCACTGGGTATACCAGCTGTATATAAAGCATACACAACTGAAACTCATCCATAGTGCTTCTATAGCAATGTAGATGGCACAGCTGCACATTTGACTCAGTAAATACATTAGCAGATGCTTAAGTAGGTCAGTACCAACCAATACATGAGTAGCTAGCACAGACATCAGTACAGCTTAAGGGTGGAGTACCAGGTGGTAAATCTGACCAAACATGACCAGAGGGTGGTGATTCAATTTCCCAAAATGGAAGGATATCACTAAAATTTATAGGAAGATATGTACCATCTGTGGAGCTGAAAGACAGTGATGGTGAATTATTTCTGGTGCATTGAACAAATAGGTAGCAGATGACAAAACATACCAAGACAGAGACAGGCTTATATTTGAGGACAGATGTTGGATCTTTTTTTCCATGTCACTGCAATTGAATACAAGAATTGGCACTGTGCATGCAGTTGTATGAGTTCATAGATATCACAGAGTGTGTTTCCAGTGGTTCCCATTTCTTCACACACGCACACAAAAGGGGCATATCATGTCAGTATTGCTGGAACATGTGCAGTTACCATACTGAGGGTTATATGTTGCATTGTGGTAGCTGATGTTAAGTGGTTTCACCACTATGAACCCACAGTGAACCCCACAACAAACCAGCACACATGCAGTAGAGACCCCCATCTGCACCCTAGCTGAAGAAATTTGAATCTCAAGCATCCACTGGTAAAGTGATGTTGACCGTTTTCTTTGACTTAAAGGGACCCCTGTTTCTAGACTTCAAAGCACATAACAATAGTCATTTCATGAAAGCTTCATACCAAGATCAAGAACAAATATCAGAGTAAATTCAGTGACAGCATCATTTTGCTGCACAACATTACCCACAAATGTGGCCCCCACAGTTCAGGACCAATTGAATGCCATGTGATGGGAGGTGCATTTATGTAGAGCCCTGACTTATTGCCATGTGATTTTGATGTCTTTGGACCATTAAAGAGAGCCCTCATTGATTGATTGATTGATTAACATTTGGGTTTGAGCCCTTACAGTCCCAATGCACCTAGGCCTTAATTGATGAGCCCTTTGTGCCCCATTATCTGATATCAGTTCAGGAGAGCTCTGTGTCATTGCTAAAGTTCCAGATGGCCCCCAGAATTTAACTCTTAATATCCTCTGGTTCCAAGAGAAAGGAACCCAGATATATGTGTCTGAGTGAAACCAGAGCCTCACATTCACAGACAATGTGGGCCGAGGTTTCATCCTTTGCCCCACACCTTCTACATAAGGGACTATTAGTTAGCCCCATCAAGTGAAGATGTCTTCTCAGGGTATTACGTGGGCTGATCATTTAATTCCAGGACTAATTTTTTTCCCGGGAAACTATAATACGTAGCGAAATGGCAACAGAGTGGGACACGTGGCAACTCTGTACAAGTGTATGTGCAAAACCGGAGATTGGTATCCCCCCGCATTCGCTCTGTGGAGGCCCTTGGGTGAACGTCTACAACAGTGTGTGTGCATTGATTTCTGTTTCTGTCTGGGGAAAACTGGTGCTGAAATGTACAAAATGCTGCAAGCGGCTTTCAGAGAGTCCTGCCTAAGTTGATCGAAGACATTTGAGTGGTATTCCCATTTCAAAAGTGGACACCAATCCTTCAAAGACAACCCCCGCCCAGGCAGGCCTTCCACCTCCCACACCAAGGAGACCGTGGCACGTGTGCGAGAAATCATTTGTGCTGACCGATGTCTGACTATCAGAGAGGTTGCAGAGGAAGTTAGAATAGTATTCGGTACGTGCCAGAAAATTCTAACGGAAGATTTGCGAATGAGACATGTGACAGCAAAATTTGTGCCCCGTCTCCTAACAGCGGAACAGAAGGACAGTCGCTTGTCAATTTGAACTGACCTCCGTGATTGAGCCCAAAACGATCCCAACTTCATGTCCTAGGTAATCACTGGTGACAAATGCTGGGTTTACGGGTATGACCTGGAAACAAAGCAAATGTCCTCCCAGTGGAGCACATCATCTCCTTGACCGAAGAAAGCGCAGCAGGTGAAGTCCAATATCAAGACCATGTTGATTGCGTTCTTCGACATTGACGGGCTGGTTCATCATAAGTTCGTCCCTACAGGACAGATGATAAATAAGGAATTCTAAAAAACAGTCCTGCAACGCCTCCGCGACGCTGTGCGCAGACATCGCCCTGAGAAGTGGCGCTCCAGCAACTGGATCCTGCACCATGACAACGCCCCTGCCCACAGGGCTGTCACCACAAATGAATTTCTGGCGAAACACAACATTCCATTGCTCCCACAACCTCCCTACTCCCCTGACCTTGCTCTGTGTGACTTCTTCTTATTCCCACAATTGAAGAAAACAATGAAAGGTCGCCGATTCGATTACATTGAAGATATTCAAGCCAACGCGATGAAACAACTAAGGGCTATTACAAAAAGTGACTACCAGAGGTGCTTTCGTCAGTGGCAGGAGCGCTGGAATAAGTGCATACGAGCACAAGGACACTATTTCAAAGGAGACAAGACCAACTAGCCGCTAAGTCTGTTTATTCACTCACAAAAAAATCATTCCCGGAATTAAATGATCAGCCCACGTATGTCCAGTAAGGAGGCCAATAACAACCCTGGATTGTGTCCTATTAAAGAAAAAAAGTCTGGTCTTTGCTCCCGGACTAGGGCCTGATATTAATTCTTGAGCCTGTCTCTGAGTACTACCAAGACCTCGCCACCTTACCCAATGCTGGTTATCCAACCGGCGTCTTTTCTTTCTTCTTATATTCTGCCTAGACCCCCAAGGACGGCTCAGGTCCTCCAAACTTCTGGACAAAACCATCTCTTGTGAGTTTGTTGGCAATTTCCTTCCCTCAAAGTCCCCGGTAAAGGACCCCCCCCCCTCCATGTTCCCCCAGCAGGGTCCTTATGGAGAGAGATGTTCTGTCTCCAGAGCCAATGGTTTATTCATTCATTTATATCTGTCGGAGACCCCAGTTAAGGAGCCCTCCCACAAAATGGAAAGCATACAGTCACCGTCCGCGGATCCATACACGGACGGAAGGCCTACATACAATGGGGTGGGCCTGGTTCCCCAAGGGGTTTGTTATGACAGTGCCATCACTACCGCAGTGCCTTGCAGCCTTCAGCATGATATCTTCCACCTTGGCTTGGGTAGACCAGAACCCCATTAGCCAGTATGTGTCAATACCCTCGACAGGGTATCCCCTCTACACCTGGTACCACCTCCCACATGACCCAGGGTAGAGTAGAATATGTATCCATGTAACCCTGAAGTACGGACAAGGGGTTTGATTTGTGGGAGCCTTCAAGGGCCATGTGTTCATGTCATACAGTGATGTGCAGGAAGATGTGGCACAGTGGTTTAGGCATCAGCCCAAGGTATTCTTTGCAGGTGGATATGCCAGATTGTGCATCTGTGGGGCTCCTATATAAAGCCCGTGGGTGTTTTTTTTTTTTTTTTAATGTTGTTTTATTGCCTGCCACCAGAAGTCCTTGACTGGGTTTCAGTTGTACATGCCTCATGTTTAAACAGTAATCTCTCATTATTAAGTTCTGCAATATTATCTTCCACTCTACGTAAACTGTTAATACATTGGCATATAACTTGACATTTCAGCACGTTGCTTTAAATGTTTAATGTTCGTGTGTAATTAGTACTTCTTGTTGAGTGAAAAAGAATGCTACATAGCTTGATAATGACAATGTACTGTTAATGCATGTAATTGGTATATGTGTACAGTTTTGTTGGTAGCTTCAGCCAAGTAGTAGACCATATTTAAAAGAGGTTAATAATACACTTAATCCTCGCTATTGTGCTCCTTGCTTAGCAGTGTTTGCTCTTAACCAATACCTAACATCAGGGTGTGGATTGTGTAAAGTCTGTATAACATGTATGTACTCTGTGTTCACCATGTACAGGTCCAGTTAACATTGCAACTTCAATGCATTTATACACACAAGTGATGGAGAACTGTGCCTGTGGCCCCATTATGAATCCCCATATGGGAAGCAAATTGTCATGTGTAGTGACTGAAGGCATTGTAGCTTATCATAAACAAACTGACCAGAAAGTTCATGAACAGTTCATAATTTGACTAGCATACACGTCCTTCAGTTTTATTTTTCAGTATATTAAATGTACAAGCCAAAGTTTTTTTTATATACTATTTTCTCTTAATTGCAGGTAGTGGAGTTTTTGCTTCAAATTCAGTATTTGGAGGATAAAAATTATCCAGGTGACCAAGTGGAGAAAGCCCTAGTTGTGAACAGATACAATGTCAGTCATGCTGTTAAGTATCTTGAGGCAATGCTCCAACTTTTGGATCTTGGTTTCCCAGAAGACCTTGTGTCAGATGCTCTTGTAAAATCTGATAACGACAGAGACAGAGCTTTGGACCAGCTCATTTCCTAACTTTCTAGTCTGTATGTGGAACTTCTCAGTGAATTAGTGAGACTATTGGTTGTACAGTAAATGCTGTGTAAGCATGACTGGAAAAACAGTAGTAACTTTTGTACATGTTTTGTCCAGATTGAAGACTGCTTTGAAAAGAAAGTAAATGTAAAAGAACAGTGCTTAAGAGTTTAATTACCATTCTTTTCTGAACTGTAACTTTTGAGGAGATGCGTGTATACATGGGCCAATGATGACATCAAAATATACATATGCATGTCGTTAATATACAAAAATCAGACTCCTCAAACTTAAATTGCATATTACCTTTTTTATGTGCTTACAGGATTCTTTAACATGCTTGTAGATGCAATACTGTGCCATGGTGTGATATCAGAAGTAAAGAAATACAAATATTAATTAATTCTAGGCATGTGTATTGTAAAAACAGCTGTGATGATGATTATTATTATTCGCTGAATTTACTTCCCAAATCCCATGTTACTTGAAGTGAGTGATCATACTGTATTGTGAAACATTTGAATGAGAATATTTGGTTGTTATATTAAGTAATTTAATTAAGGGGAAGGTCCTAGGAAGAAAAATAAATTCTAATGGAAATGTGAGATAATTATAAACACTGCATGTGTAATTACTGAGTGGCCTCACACCATCCAAGGCACAACTCTGAACCTGTGGAATATTAGTGTCAACTTTTATACTACTAATATGTTAAATTTATCATATTCATGTAGTTTATAACAACAGTAGTAATTGTATATACATGAGATATGGTGGTTTTTGGTTTTGACACCAGGCTGTCTTTCAGAGGGCTTTGAGTTAGATCCTGGGTCAGATGTTTGCAGATTTTTCTGTTCACAGACAGAAACCTGCTACACAGCTACATGGCATTACTACGTACACCACAGAAGACTGTGACCTAAATGCAGTTTTAGGTTGCAGGAGGATTGTCACTCTTAAGGAGATTCACTGCTGGATGCAGGTAATGGACACACATACTTCTGTATCAAATACAACATAAGCATCAAAAAACATCGTGCTTTTAAAATGATACAAAATTTAAGTGGTCAGTACTTAGAACTTCACATCTATATCAGTCAACAGAAAAGCTCGCAAAGTTCAGTTTCAAATGGCCAGTGTGATTTTTTTAATACGCCTCTGTCGCTAGATGCCCCTTGTTTTTAATATGGTTGCTCCACAGCAGAGTTATGTATTTGGCAAAGAGTCAGTAACAGCTGCTGAGTCTGCATTTTACACACAATTTAACACAGAACCACCAATCTGAATATCCATCTAAGTCTAGTGCAAGACATTCAAGCATAGAGTGCATTTTGACATTCAGAAGATCGTGCATCGTGATATATTCTTATAATGAAAGCCAACAAGGTGTCCTATTTCTCAGATTTATTTGATGAAGTACTCTACATGTTTCAGACATGTCCACTGTCCATCATCAAGAGTATCTCAACACTGTATACACGCAATATGTATTTGTCACGCTAGTTCTGTTGGCATCTGTTAGCAGACTCCAACAGAACTAGCATGACAAATACCTATTGCGTGTACACAGTGTTGAGATACTCCTGATGATGGACAGTGGACATGTCCGAAACATGTAGAGTACTTTATCAAATAAATTTGAGAAAGAGTGCATCTCGTTGGCTTCCATTATAAGAATATAAGAACAGAAAGAGTGCTTTATAAAACCAAGAATCCACATCAGCCTTCTGTGTCAGATGTATGTGTGGACCATGTTTGGTCTAGCTTCCAAAGCAGCCCACAAAAGTCACCACAATGAGGTGTTGCTGTGTGAAATGGTGTGTGAAGTGTACATTGCACTGCTGTTACTGACTCTGTCTTTCCCACCTGCAGAACATGCCAACTGTTTTGATGTGAGTGTAGCCATTTTCAGCACTAATGGCACCTAGCAGCAGCATGCAACAACCACAACCCAGAGCATTCAAAATGAGTTGTTTGATAGTTTCTGTCATGATTACTTACGTAGGTGTGAAGTAAAAAGTGTGCCACATTTGTTTTCTGCATTACTTTGAAAGAGTTAAGCTGTTTTGTGCTTAACCTTTATGGTGATTTAACTGCTGCATTTGTTTCATTGGTGGTTGACCTTATGTGATATGCTGTATTTCTTTTGCAATACCATGGTGTCTGTGTCCTATGGTAAGTTCTATCTGAGAGACATACAGAACCACCTATTGTGTCAATGAGTGCTAATTCTGTGTGAGTGGGTCTGTTATGGAGCACATAATGGCTTAGACCAGAGAACTTTTCACTCTCTGATGGCAGATTCATATCAAAACTTACTTTCTAATAAGAAGAGGTGCCAGCTGTCCCTGCTGCACCAGTACCATGTGGTGAGCATAATGAGACATCTATTGTTGTATGTCTGTTATACAGTTCTTCAGCTCTTGTCTGTATGTGTTTTTTTAAGTGATATGACCTTCACTTTTTTTTGAAAGAGGGTTGTGTAATTTGTGAATGTCACAGTTAAAATAACAGACATAATAAGAGAGCAGTGTGTTTTCTTGTAGCATTTCCTGGGTAACCGTGGTTATCAGTATTCGGGGCAAATGCATAAAGTGACAGTAAAAGTATAAGCTAATGAATAATTGGTGAGGTGTTGAATGACCAAGTGATTCCAGACATTAATATAGAAAAACACCTGTAATGGCCATTACCAGCAGACATTTTATTCATTACTGTGGGTTGAACATCCCTGTTTTAGACTAATCTGCACTGCATTCAACCTTGCTGCTGGACAGCCAGCATGAAATTGTGAATTGTGAGCACAGAATTATGGATGGGTTTATACTGAACCTACCTCACGTGTGAAAACCAAAAAAACTGCCAGCAGTAATGATGTGTAGAGATTTTTGATAAACAAAAGCACAAATATGAAGGATATTGTCATTGGCTTGTTGAGTAAGCATCCTTCGGGTAGCAACTAATACCTTATTGTAAATTGTAAAAGCTTTTATTTGCCCAATATTGGTGTCTTAGCAGTGCTGTGCCAGGTTGTTGCTCATTATTGTAATTATCCAGTTATAGTGATGACATTTGGAACTGGCCTATATGAGCCAGTATTTAACAGCATATACAAAGGTCCCTTTCAATAATGTTGATTGCTCATTCTTATTCATTTTCAGCATGTTCACAATGAAAAATAGCAGAAAATTCACACGTTAGCTTCACCATGTCTGTCTGCCCACATGTAACAACTCAAGAATTCACTGTATCATTCTTTTTGAAACAACAGACACTTGATGTCAGTATCTGCTTGCACTCTTGTGTGCATCTCAAGTGTAATTTTCTTAATGTTTGCCACAGCATATAATGTTTCACACAAGAATTGAAAAGAAAAATGAGACTTTCTAGAGTATAAATGCACCACAGTTAATCAGTTATGCATACATTTTGTTACATGTTGAAATTAAGCTACAAATGCTCATGAAACTGTGTAGACAGTATCTCATAAAGGTGCCTGGTTGTTAGGAGTAAGTTCTCAGAGTTTTGGTATAACAGAAATGATTTCTTCAGTTATGTTAAATTAAAGCAGCACTTTTATAAAAGAAAAAGGGGGGGGGGGTTACTATTGTTACATCATTTCATAAATATCTGTTACGAGAATTATATATTTGTGAGGTGCTGTAGAATGTAAATTCTGTGTCTTTTTATTACGCGTGTTTCTATTACATTCTTTGGAAATTGCATGAAAGAATGAAAAAGTGTTGAGACAACAAATTTTTCTGCATGTGCTAGTGAAAATGCAAGTTGTGAAGCTAGTGTTGGTACTATTATGAGCAGTAAGTATCCTTTTTTGGTGAATGCTTCGAATTTTCCACTTCTGAATTTGATGGTAGTGTATATGACTGGTGGACTTATAGTCGATAACTTTTAATCTGTGATATATTTATTTTGCAAATTAATTTGAAACTTGGTATCACTCAGGTTTCTCCTCAGATGCCACAGTAGAACTCTGTGAACCATGAACTTTATTAAAATTAATTACCATCTTTTCCTTATTATCGGTGCACTTTTTTTCCCCCAGAAAATATTTCCCAAAATATGTGTACTGTAAGTCTGATGTTTATTGGACCGTGCATCATTGTGATAACTGAAGAATAAAAGCCAACTAGATGCCACTTATTATTTTATTGTACTTCTTATAGGCTCAACATGTTTCGGGCACTACTATGCCCATCTTCAGGAGCTCGCGACTATGATGTTGATTACCACATCGGTCATTTTGTTCTGTAAAGATGGAGGGGTTAGCGTTAATGTAAATTAATGTTTCTTAGTGGTGTGTGTTCAGTGTGAAGTTCTTTGTTGCTTTCTTGTAGATGGTAACGTGTTTCTGTTAATATTAATAGTTGTGATCATTTATGCGTGGTGATCATAGTTTTCTCTTGTGTGTAGTGTGTTTCATTAGTGGGTTGGTAATTCACTGTGTTGTTAGTGTTCATTAGTATTGTGAATCTGAAGTTGTACATACCTTGGTTTGCCTAACTGTACCAAACCTCCAATATACAGCAAACCAAGGTATGTACAGTTTCATATTCGCAATACTCATGAACACTAATAACACATCGAATTACCAAGCCACTAATGAAACACGCTACACACAACAGAACACTACGATCACCACACATAAAAGATCACAACTATTAATATTAACAGAAACACATTACCAGCTACAACAAAGCAACAAAGAACTTCACACCGAACACACAACACTAAGAACCATAAATTTACATTAAGGCTAACCCCTCCATCTTTACAGAACAAAACGACCAATGTGGTAATCAACATCATAGTCGCGAGCTCCTGATGATGGGGGTAGTAATGCCCGAAATGTGCTGAGCATATAAGAAGTACAATAAAATAATAATTGGCATCTAGTTGGTTTTTATTCTTCAGTTATGTGTAGCTTAGTCTGAAGGCAAAATAAGACATCTCATAAAATATTCCCTTTACATTGTGGTTGCGTCTCACATCCCAGTATACTTGTAGTCCAGAAAATATATTCAGTGTTTTGTTACATTTGTCAGGTTATGCACAGAATTTAAGTTTATTAAGTTTGAAATACATTTCTTTGGATGTGGCTGGTAACACCTTGATTTTGCCAGTGCACATGTGCCATATTTATTACAGATAACTAACATTAATCAGCACTGTTTATTATGTTTTGAAAGGTTCTAATGTAATCTACGTTACTCTGTACAGTGAAATATATCTATATATATACCTCTTGTCTTGCTTCCTCTAAATCTTGCACCGGTATTTCATCTTGGTTTTCCCACTTGCATCTTAATTTGTACATAAATTTGCCTAAATGTTTCAACTGTATTATCTGGGTACAACTGATTATCTTTTTATAGGCTGTTTCATCACTTATCATTCAAAACTTGTTCTCTCCATCTCTTTGTCTCTTTACATTTCAGAAATATATGTGTCTAATTCTTTTATTTATTATATAAGGGTCATCTTCCTTCTTTGACACCTTTAATTATGCCTCTTAGCTTCCAAATCCCAAAAGAGCCGTTGTGCTAACCGAATTCTGTCACTCATACTGCACTGATCTATGTACTGTTTTCTCCCCCATTTTGTTTCATATCCAGTGTAAGACTAGATATTTCTTTTTTCACATTTTTTTCTTTACTTGATTGTCTTTGAGTATCTTTACACCTACTTTTATTATGTGACATATCTCTTAAATTGCTCCCCTGATTTTGTACAGCATGTCTCTCAGACTTATTACCCAACTTTCTGTTTTAGATTTCCTGTCTACCACTCGGTATTGCATTTTACAATTCATCTTGTTGCATTTACAAAATCCTGTACCAGTATTTCGTTGTAGTACAAAGCATCTTGCCTCACATCCTATGTCAAGTTTCCATTCTGCTGCTGCATTTGCTGTGCTCATTGGATTTATTAGGAATTTATTGTACAGTATATTGCAGTACCATTACATTCATATTGGATTCTGTCATTAAGCATCTATCACTCGCTTTTAAGTCCAGAAAATGTGATAACTGTAAACTTGGGGATAACAGGAGCCTTGTATGATGCCTTAAAGATATTTCTGCGGTGATGGATTTTTGCTACTTTGAACACAGTTGCTCTAAAACAAAGGAAGACCAGATGAAGAGTATGATACTTACTACTAAAACTGTTTTTATTATGACTATTTATATATTTGACCATATTCATACAGAAGACTGGAATAAAAATATGAAGGTACATCATCTTATGAAATAAATATAGTGAATTTTTAGTCAAAACAACAAAGACAGTATTCTGTGATTTAGAAATATAATGACGTAAACTTTTCTGTCTTCTTCATTGTCTTCCTCTCCCTCTTTGAACTAAATTTAGTGGAAAATTCCATTTTCACATCATCCATTAGTAACAAAGAAAAGAATTTGGAACTCAGTGTGTGGCATTATCTAGAAAACTGAAAATGATCTTTACCAATACTTGTGATTTGATGTTTGAGATAACGGTGCAGATTTTTATCTTCAGAGAACAGAGTTCTACTCTATGAGGCATTTTGGTATCTATTTCAGAGAAGCGAGAGCTCATTCAAATATGACTGGTGCACTTACATAAATATTACATTACACGATGTGTTTCTGTGCTCTTATGTGCTTATGAAGCCGTATGTGGCACACCTATTTGTATCCAGTGCTTGAAATGTTAGATAAGGTTTGTGTATGTGTTTTCTATTTCCCGCAATGATTAGCATTACCTGGTTATCAGTATTATTTCACTACAACCGAAATGATTTGTAAGAAAATTGATTACATTTACCTTCCTGACCTTACTGTCCCTACATCATGATACCTTTTTACACCAATAAAAATGCTGCCTGTCATGGCCATAAAATTATGTATGTGGAATATATCATAAACATGGGCAAAAATCCCTCTTCATTGTGCTCAGCATAAATAAAAGTATCCACAGCAGTCCTAGGCTTAAAGAAACTTAACTGCTGGTTCTTCAAGCAGTAGCAAGTCTGCTGCTTAAAAATGTGCGTGCTAAGTGTCTGAAAGCACAAATTGTTACTTTTGAGTCATGTGCTGTCCTGTCACTATGCATACAATGCACTGGGGCCAGTTATCAGATTGTGTAAGTACTAAGTAACAAAAACAGATTGAATAATTATTTTGTGTCAGTACTTTTGCAATTCATATGTTGTGTTTTATTTTCTTATCCATCCATCTTGTCAAAATTTGTGTAGGACACATCAATGCAACTTCTCTCTTTCTGTGTGTATGTATATATGACTGTTCGCATGAGTTACCATCAGTGTTACTAATGTCATATGTAGATTCAACATGTCAACACCCTCACTGTTACTGTACTGTGGAAACTGAAGGAAAATTATCCCTATGCCAAAGCACCACAGTGTTGAAGCAGTAGTACAGCAGTAAGGCCGTACACATTGTGGACTTCAGCTTGATGTAGAGATGGGTGGTGAGCTGATCTCTCTTCTGAAGAAAGGTATTAAAAAATGGTTACAGTATAGCCCCTGAATCAATGTAATATGGATATGGTGGAGTGTACAGTGTGCCTCCAACTGTTGGGAATCAAACCTGAGCCATTTGGGCAAAACTGATTTCATTTTGTTATGTTATTTTATGATCAAATAAAAAAATACATAATGCCATAACATAATTGTATTCAGAACCTGTGTTATGCTTTTATTTCTTCATTTTTTGTGTATGCACATGTATTCATGCATGTGTGTTTGGTGAGAAGTGTCATGAAAGAGAAACACTTCATTATTCAGGCTGGTGCACCTAAACAGCAGACTGCCATTTGTTAACATGGTAGGGTGACAATAATATTTGAATCACAATCACATATGGTAGAGGCCTAATCTGTTCAGAAAACACAGGTATAACTAGGAGGGTGAGGAGGGGCAAATCCCCTCCTAATATTATTTTTTTTACCTAAGAATAGTTCTGTTTGCTACTGAGTGGAAGAGAGACAAAAGAAATTGCAGTGAGAGTGGGGGAAGGAGCATATGCATATTAAAAGACTAGTTCAAACCAATCTCCCCCCTCTTTCTAATTATGTAACTTGAAGTTCCTAATACCCACGATCAATTCTGCAGCCCCCCCTCCACAGTGTTATTAGCCAAGTTATGTATATGCTAGGCGTTGACTATAGTAGGAGTTTGAGAAATATCCGCGATGATTGCAGGCCAACAGATCCTTTACCTGGAGACTTTGTGTTTGAAATTCACAACATTTGATGACCTCTTTAGAAATGCTAATTTTTTTTGCAATAAAACAAATAGTTTATTACATAAAAAACAACAATATTATATAATTATTGGTATTTTGTTATGGCAGCATGTTTCAGTCTTTCTTTAGACCATCTTCAGGCCAATGTTCTAAAGTAAGAGGTACAATCAGTGTGTACTATGTCCTGTGGGATCCCATATTACTTACAAGTTGTATGTGAAACTAATTAAGAATATAAAGGTTAAAATTCTGTTGATTAGGATGTAATATATCTAAAAACAATGTATATAATCAATTA
>Ga0123355_10004772_pt1 | contig 19729 bp, 13 predicted proteins | sample TergutEmb28metaG_3_FD_89872 | JGI IMG/M metagenome (GOLD analysis project Ga0123355, IMG submission 89872) | Embiratermes neotenicus P1 segment gut microbial communities from Petit-Saut dam, French Guiana - Emb289 P1 | ecosystem: Host-associated > Arthropoda: Insects > Digestive system > Gut ...
AAAGACGGTGCAGTATCCAGCCATTTGCGAAATTTTTCTTCCGATATGTGCAAATCGTTTTGGGCATTTTCAAGCGCGGCGGTTGCGTAATGTTCGTAAATACCGCCTTCGCCAGTATAGCGCAATAAATCGTATAAGTTTGCTTCCTTGGCTGCAAAATCGGGTAAGGAATCCGGCATGGCCTCGGCGCTTGTGCCCATGTCTGTTTCCATGATCAGTTCAAGGCGCCTGCCAAATAGTTGCGTTATCCATTGGCGCCGGGTAAGCGGGGAAGTGTGATTGACTTCCGGTATTGCCATGCCCAGTAAGTACTCTATGGATTTTACAGGTGCTTGCTGTATATTTGTCTCAAAAAAAACAGCCTCATCCAAGGTATCGCTTATTTCAAGCGGGGTATCCTTGCCAAACAAAAGCAGCTCTGTCATTAAAATAGCCTTTAGCCCGTCTTGTGGAATAGTTACATTTAGGCTGCTGGCAGTTAAAAAATGGCCTTGCTTGGCATAACAGTTATCCAAAAAATATATTTCATTGTAACGGGAAGCATCTGCGCCCGTTACGTATAAATCCGGTATACAGTCTTTGAACAACGTTAACATCGCAATGGTGTGCGCGATGGATGCGTTGGGAATAAGCACATTTTGGCTTGTGAGGTTTGATAACAAATACACATTTAAGTCTTTGGTCTGCTCATCTTTAAGCATGGTCATAACAAGCTTACGGTCGTCTTCGTTTTCGAGAAGCCTGTCGTCGTCCAGAACGCAGTAAACATCGGTTAAAACGCTGGCGGGATATAACGCGGAAAGATATTTTTCTATATACGCGCAAAGTTTGGGGAACATTGCCCCAGCTTCATCTGTACCTAAAATGTAGTTGACACGTACAATGTCAGCGGTTTGCCCTTGTTGCAAAAATTCTTTCCAAACCCGGCCCACTTCGCTTTTTACCCAAAGGTCATCAAACGTTTTTCGCGCGGCAATGTAGGCAATTCCCTTGGCGTATGCTTCAAGTGCCATGGACAAATGCGGCCATATACCTGCGCCTTGCCCCAATGATATATAAATGACAGGGTTGCTTTGGGTACTCATGACAACACTTTCTTCTCACGCATAAATACGCCAAGCATTGTTTGGTAGAATACTTTTTTGATGGCGCCGTCACGCTCGCTGGCATAGTTTTCTTCCAGCTTTTCTAATTTTTCCTTATAGACTTGAATATATCCGTCTATCGCTTTTACTAAAGCCAGGAATTGTTCGTCTGTACAGCGGTTTTCATCTTCTTGGGCGCGCTTTTGCAGGTGTGCCGCAATGCCTTCGTCAAGGGCTAGGTAAGCTTGGAACAAATCAAACTCGACATATTGCTCGCTGATGGTTTGCGTAGTATATAAAATATGATACTCCCCATCCATAGCATAGCGATAATTTTTGCGGTTTTTGTTGATAGCTCCCATGTACAAAAGTTGAGCAAAGTGGTTGTATTTAATTTCGCTTACATCAATTCTTGTAAGCGTTTCTTGCAATTGTGATATATATTGGCGCATTTGTATCTCTTTGGTGATATATTCGTTAAACGCCGGCATGTAAATGAATACGCCTTTTGCGTATTCAAGGTCTGGCGTGTCGGTATCTGCGATGTATTCCGTGTCAAATAAAGGAACGCTGTATTTTTCACGTTCGGGGTCTAGTAAAAATGCATTCAAATCCGCAATAATGGCTCTTGCTTGTGTGGCGGAGAGGGTTTTTTCTGCAATATTGGCTTCGATGGCGGCAAATTGTTTTTTCAAATCCACAGGGTCGCCAAAATAGCCTACCAAACGGCGTGCGCGTTCGTCGTGGCGGATAATACCAAGTTTGATTGCTTGGTCAAAAATTTCGCGCAAGCGGTCGTTTTTAATGCGCTCACGGTTGTTCTCATGGTCTTTTGTCCATAGTTTATCGTACAAAGGGGAAGGCAGGTTTTTCCAGTTGCGTGTGGGGCTTTCATATAAGTGGATGCCTGCAATTTTTCCAAGAGAACTTTCGTATACATTTTCGTAGTCATTCAGCTCTTTGTAACAGTAAAGCGCAACGGCAATTTTTAAGTTTAGCATGTACAGGCGGTTGTTCATTTTACTGTACTTAATGTTTGGAATTTTACTTCCCATGCTCCGTATTACGCTGCGGATTTTGGGCGCGTTTGAAGGCACAGAAAGATATGCATATGGCGGGAATGTAATATGAAGGCCGCTGGGTATGTGGTTAATTGGAAACATGACCTTTGCGCTATCGTGAAGGATGTTTATTTTTTCGCTTACGTATTCTTCCAGGCTAATTTTTTTGGCATCTGCCATCATATTGCTATAAAAATCCAAGGATTTGTATGCTACAGTTTGAAATTGCTGTGCTACAAACGCATTGAGATTTTCTACAATGGTATGGGTTGGGCCTGGCAGCCAGCCTGCGTTTTGTATCATATCTTGCAAAAGACGTTTCAAAGACACTTTGTAATCAATGATTGTTGTAGAATCTTCTTCGAACGTATCGCAAAAAACACGCGGGTCTTCAAAATCCCATGTAAAGTTTGCGTCTACGGCTTTTGCGCTTTCGGCGTCTTTGAATTTGACAAACAATTCTCTGAACGCTGTAAGCAGTTCGCAATAGGTGTCTACGATTTGGTCAGAAAATATGTTTAATCTTTCTAAAACGGTGTTATATATATGGTCGATGGCGTCGTACATAAGATTACGCCCGGCCAGACGTAAATAGTTTTCGTTTGTTTCAACGATATGTGCAGCTTGGGCTTTTTTGCCCAGTGAAATAAGTGATTTTTTGCGCAATTTTTCCGTAGCGGTTTTGCGGGCTATATCCAGTGCGGCAATACTGTCGCGGTGTTCGCGTTTTTGTTGCATATCACGTTTGCGGATCGTATCTATAGCACTTGTTAGTGAAGCTTCATGCAAGTCGGAAAGTGCTTGTAAGGTATAGTAAGGCCCTGTTTCCAAATCTGTAAAATGCTGGTTTAGGGCATTGTTTTTATCCTCCAACGCCTGTGTGAAATTTTCTATTACAGAATCGGCTATTTTGTTGTAATGGTCTTCCAGCTTGCTCAGTTCTTTTTTTACGGCGTCTTCTAAAATATCTGGGCGCTCCTGCAAAACGTTGCTGTCGTATTGTTTGAAATCGCGGACTTGGGGTTTATCTTGACTAAGTACGCGCTCTAGGGTTGGCAGGTCGATCTTAAAGGCCTCCAGCATAAGCTGGGAGTCTTCAAAAGAAGGACTGTTATCGCTCAAGGGATCCAGCTCGCTAAACATTTTCCACGTTAAATGGTTCAGCAAATACTCCACAGGCAGCGACGCGCTGGACGCACCCACAGCATTGTAGATGTAGTTCACAGGCTGCTTTTGCTGATGCGTCATGATAAAGGCAGACTTATTGTTTTCGATATTAGAAAGGTACGAGCTAATATTATAGCTTTGCCCGTCTATCACTTCTTCGCTTGCGATAAAGTTTATTATGGTTTCTGCCGCAACGTTCATGCAATAATCTTTTGCGGACGGCGCGAGTTTACCATTTTCGTCTTTAGCGCTTATAAGATGGCAAAGGTCATATGGCGGCTGGCTGGCCTTTATCTCCAGGTCCGCATAAGTTTGCTCAAATGTTTCGCCATTTCGCTCGATATTCATTAAGTAGTCGAGTTCTTTTAGGGCCGCAAAGCCGTTTGCCTTAATATTTAAGGCGGCAGAACCGTCTATTGTGCTGTCTGACAGTGTTACGTCCGGCATAAAAATCATGCCGATATTTTCGGTTTCAAAACCTTTTTGCTCGGCAATTTTTCTTATGATATATGGGACGTCTATAAAAAGGCCGCTGCCGGTGCCGCCTGCGCAACCGGCTGTAATAAATACGTACAAAAGGTCATTCGCTTTTCTGTTTGCTGTCAGAGAATTAATTTTTTCGGACAGCATAGCAATAACGTTATTGCAGTTAATGGTTAAAAGCAGCCGGCCTGCTTGTCTGATACCGCCTGCGCCGTGTTTTACTTGCTGCAAGCGCAAGTTATCCGCAATCCAGCTTTGTATAGAATTTTTGAAAACGGTGTCGCGGTTTTTATATATGGATGTTAAATTCGCGGTTTCTAGACACAAAAACTCATCGCTAGAAAAGCCTGTGCCTGCATAGCTAAGATTTTGCATATTGGAATCGGAGTCAATTGCCATATATTCTATTTGAGGAGGTTTGTCTAGCCGTCGCCCACTGATAGATGTGCCAAGCTTAAATTGCTTGTTTATGGTGCGCTTTACACGTATTAATGCCTCTGCGCCCGTTCCGCCAAGCCCAACAATTAAAATGGGCTTGTCGATAACATCTGTACGGGTGCTGGCTGTTGATATGCCGCCGCCGTACTCGCAATCTAACGCCTGTAGTTCAGCTTTTATTTCTGCTGATAACTTCATGAAAAAACCTCACTTTTTCTTTTCTTAATGGAGCGCTACGGGAAGCGGCGTAGCCGCTTGTTGTTTTAGTCTTCGTTAATCCGGTAGGTGATTTCTATTTTTTCTATGGAATCAACTAATGAAAATATCAACCGCAAGTCTTTCTCCCACATAAATTTATGCTGGGTAATGACATTTCTTTCAGAGTCGGTAATATGGCAGGCACCGTCGGTGGTTAGCTTAATCATTGGGCGGTTGTTTACCACGGCAGGTTCGATATACGTTCCTCTAATTGGTATATTTGTTTCAAGGATCCTGTCTGCCTTTGAACCTAAGCTAACCCGTAAAAACTCTTCGAGCGAAATGCGTCCCGCAAAAGTGCTTAAACTTGGTGCTTCAAGTGCAGTATACTTGCCATTTTTGAGTAATGCGCGCACTTCCAAATGCCCAACAAAAACATTGCGCTTTGTTTGCCCCTTTAGGATAACAAGAATTAATGCCGCTACCACAAGGGCTATAATGACAATAAGCAATATGAGTAATATCCATGTATTGGAAGTCTCTTCCGGCGGTGGGGCTGTTGGCGGTTCCGGTGCTGGCTCTGTCGGATATTCAATATCAATAGGGGTAGGGGGGTGAATGATTTCTGACGCTGGCGTAGGAGGGTCAACAGGCGGATTAAGAAGTGCCGCAAGCGTATCTGGATCATAACTGATGGTTACCGTAGTGGTGGTTTGAGAAAACCCAGGGTGGGTTACGTTTATATTAATGCGCACATTTTGTGGCGGGTCAGGCATAAGGTCTGCCACAAAAGCTGTGCCATTATATTCCATTGGCAGTATATCCAATAAATTCATATCTAAGTCAAATACATGAACTTCTGCAACAGAGTCGTTGAATAATTCCTGAATTTGTGGGGCTGACAATTGAGTAATAAAGCCTGCTTGCACAGTTATTGGGAGTGTAGGATTAAAAAACATCCCTGTTAGGTATGGCTGGGTGATAGAAAATGCAACATCTACAGTGTAATTGTAAATCAAGTTTATGGTAATACGGTCTTCCGGCAAGCCTTGAACACGAAGCAGCCAATCACCAACTTGGGGCTCAAGAATTTTTATCATGGAATAGCGGTTGGCTGTTGTTAGCGTATATATGTCGTCATCAAAAATAATTTCTTGCCCAATGGCGTTAAATAAGCGGATTTCTGTTATTGGCCGGCTGGACAGCATGACGATATTAGCCTCGGCAACAAAGTAGCTGGGGATAGGGATGATAACGTCGGTAAAAGTTTCGCCATCTGCGAAAATAGTGTCTACTTCGTGTATCGATGAGCGGATATGGCTCGCAAATATTTCATGAAAAAGCTCTGGAAGTAGTGCAGCATCTTCGATAATAAAAGATTCTGCCTGGGTTCTTGCAGCTATTTCTTGTAAAAAGCCGACATTTACAGTGCCATCGTAATTAAGCCCTATGGTGTAAATAGGGGCAATATCATACATACTATTTACTGCCCACCAAGCATCTTCATAGGAAGCTTCAACAGTGCGGCCATACCACTCTGGCAATTCTATGCGCCCGTCTGTAAATAATAGAATCATGGGGCTATTGGCTTCGACAGGGTTATTAATAAGCATTTCTGCCGCTGTGCGAAGGGCCAAGCCTACGTCTGTCCAGCCATGGTAGACAAAACTAGATACAGTATTGCGAATCTCTCTTCTTGTAGAAGCTTCGTAGATTGGCGTTAGCTCCATAACAGAATGCGCATCACCAGAAAAACCAATAATGCCAATGCGGGAATGGCGCGTTTCCATCATGTCCATAAACAACGAAGCGGCTTCCAGAGCGATACGTTCCGGGTCTGTATTGCGCATAGATCCGCTTGTATCAATGACTAAGATAACATCTACGCCTTCGCTGGGGTCTACAACTATAGGCGTAGCATACAAGTTTGTGCTTGTTCCAAGAAAAATTAAAAACGCCAATAAAAACACATAAAAATTACGCCTTGCGTAACCCTTATTCATACACATCTACCTTCCCTAAAATATACGAAATACAGCTTTGGCACACTTATAACACAAATATAACGTAATAGCAATATTATACACGCTTTTTTACCACGTTGCAATTGCCCCGTCTGTTCTGGATTCTGTACCGCCTGCCAGTACGCCGTTTTCGGCGTCACGCCAAATAATTTGTCCTCTGCCAAAGCCGCCGGAATCCAAACACATATTCACTTGGTGCCCACGGCTTACAAGTGCTTCTGCAACATGTTTTGGGAAATGATTTTCCACTTCAAAAGTTTTGCCGCTTATCCACTGCCAGCGTGGTGCGTCCAATGCCGCCTGCGGGTTAAGGTGAAAGTCCACAGTGTTCATAATCACTTGCATGTGCCCTTGTGGTTGCATATATCCGCCCATGACCCCAAATGGGCCAACTGGCGCGCCATTTTTGGTTAGGAAGCCTGGGATTATCGTATGGTATGTTTTCTTTCCGCCCCGGAGTGCGTTTGCATGGGTTGGGTCAAGGCTAAAGTCTGCCCCACGGTTTTGTAAGGCAATGCCTGTACCGGGTATAACTATGCCGGAACCGAAACCCATGTAGTTACTTTGTATGAAGCTTACCATATTGCCTTCGCCGTCTGCGGTGGCCAGGTATACCGTGCCGCTTTTTGGCGGTAAATACGCGATAGGTTCTTCTGCGGTATGGGTTATCTTATTGCGCAATTCTTCTGCAAAAGCGTCTGAAAGTAAGTCTTGTACAGATACATCCATGAACATGGGGTCCGTTACCGCTTTTTTGCCACAGGCAAATGCCAATTTCATTGCCTCAAATTGCTTGTGGTAGGTTTCTGCGCAATGCATATCATTGGGATTAAAGTGGAACCCTTTCAAGATATTAAGGGCGATTAATGCTACGATTCCCTGCCCGTTGGGGGGTATTTCCCATACATCATGGCCGCGATAGCTTACAGAAATAGGGTCCACCCATTCCGGTTTGAAATTTGCCAAATCATCCGCAGTTAAAAAGCCGTTATGCTTTTTGCAAAAATCTGCAATTTTTTGTGCCAGGCGGCCGCGGTAGAAGCTTTCTGCATGTGTTTCTCCAATTTCTGCAAGTGTTGCGGCATGGCCCGGTGACGCCCAAAGTTCACCAATTTGGGGTGCGCGTCCTTTTGGTGCAAAAGTTTCAAACCAGGGTGTGAATACTTCGCCTTGGCAGCGGTTTTTGTAAGCTGTAAAAGCCCGCCCCCAATATTTGCCCAAAGTAGGGGATAGGGGATAGCCGTTTTGGGCATAGTTAATTGCTGGGGAGAGTGTTTCAGTGAATGGCAGGCGTCCAAAACGCTGGGAAAGCGCGGCCCATGCGCCTGGTGCGCCCGGTACAGTCACAGGAATAAGCCCCATCTTCGGCATTTCTGTATAGCCTTGTGCTTTCACTTTTTCTATAGAGATACTTTGTGGCGATTTACCGGACGAATTAAGCCCGTGAAGTGTACCATTTGTCCAAACCAGCGCAAAAGCATCGCCGCCAATGCCGTTCGATGTAGGCTCTACCACAGTCAAACAGGCCGCAGTGGCAATTGCCGCGTCAATGGCATTGCCGCCCTTTTTTAGAACTTCTAGCCCTGCTTGTGCAGCCAAAGGCTGTGATGTGGCTACCATGCCCTTTGCGGCATAAAAAGTATTGCGGGTAGATAAATACGGATTTTTTAATGGGTCAAAACTAGGTGTAGTCATGTATGCATGTTCCTTTCGTTATTGAAATGGCTAAACCCCTTGCTAAGCTTGCCAGCAACTGTTAAACTTAATTTGACAAAATCTTAGACGATGTCATCGGATCCTATTCCAGGACATTGTATCAGTAAAATGCCAATTTTACGAGACACACGTGTAAAAAATAAGCATAGTTGCTTTGCTACTAACTGTTGGAGGATAAATGAAATGGGTATCTTAGAAAAAATTTTTGGCAATTACAGCGATAAAGAAATTAAGCGCATGATTCCAATAATCGACCGTACAGAGGCACTTGAAGCAGACATGAAACGCCTAACAGAAGGCGAACTTCGTGGTAAAACAGACGAATTCAAACGCCGCTTGGCAGGTGGGCAAACATTAGATGACCTTTTGCCGGAAGCATTTGCCGTTTTCCGGGAAGCGACAGACCGTTTGACCGGGAAACGCCATTTCCGTGTGCAGCTTATTGGCGGTACTGTATTGCATCAAGGGCGCATTGCGGAGATGAAAACAGGTGAAGGTAAAACGCAAACGGTTGCTTTACCGCTGTATTTGAATGCTTTGGAGGGCAAAGGCGCACACCTTGTAACCGTAAACGAATATTTGGCGCAATACCATGCCGAGCTGATGGGCGTTATTTACAGTTATTTGGGGCTTAGTACGGGCTGTATCACTGCCGGTATAAAATCCAATGAAGAACGGCGTGCACAGTATGCTTGCGACATAACCTACGCCACCAATAACGAGCTGGGTTTCGATTACTTGCGTGACAATATGGTAGTGCTTGAAAAGGATAAGGTGCAACGTGGGCTACACTACGCCATCATCGACGAAGTAGACTCCATTCTAATAGACGAAGCCCGCACGCCGCTTATCATAAGCCGCCCAAGCGGTAAATCTACAATGATGTACAGCCGTGCAGACCAATTTGCAAAAACCCTTAAAAAAGGGCGTGTTATAAACGAAGAAGATGCAATGAACCCCATTTTGCGTCAGGAAATACAAGAAGAAGGCGATTTTGTAGTAGACGAGAAGCGCAAGGCTGTAACACTAACCCAGGAAGGTGTGCAAAAAACCGAACGCTACTTTGGTGTAGATAACCTTTCCGACCCGGAAAATATAGAAATTCAGCACCATGTAAACAATGCGTTGAAGGCAAACTACAACATGCATTTGAACATCGACTATGTCAATAAAGAGGGCGAAATTGTTATTGTTGACGTGTTCACCGGCCGCTTGATGCCGGGGCGCCGCTATTCCGACGGTTTGCACCAAGCCATTGAAGCCAAAGAAAATGTAAAAGTCCAGCGCGAAAGCAAGACGTCGGCAACAATTACGTTCCAGAACTTTTTTAACAAATACACCAAAAAAGCCGGCGCAACCGGTACAGCGCTTACAGAAGAAGGCGAATTCCGCGAAATTTACGGCCTAGACGTTGTATCTATACCAACCAACATGCCAATGGTTCGTAATGACCACCCCGATTCTGTATACCGTACAGAAGCCGCAAAATACCGTGCAATTGTGCGCGATGTAAAAGATTGCTACGCAAGGCGCCAGCCGGTTTTGGTTGGTACCACTTCTATCGAAAAGTCGGAACTGGTAAGTACGCTGCTTAAACGTGAAGGCATAAAGCACGAGGTGTTGAACGCCAAACATCACGAGCGCGAAGCGGAAATTATTGCCCAAGCGGGCCAAGCGGGCCACGTAACCATTGCCACCAACATGGCCGGGCGTGGTACGGATATTATGCTTGGCGAAGGTGTGCGCGAAATTGGCGGCTTAAAAGTAATCGGCACAGAGCGTCACGAGGCGCGCCGTATCGATAATCAGCTGCGCGGGCGTGCCGGGCGTCAAGGCGATCCTGGAGATTCACGTTTTTATATATCCTTCGAAGACGAGTTAATGCGCCTGTTTGGCGGCGATAGGATTGGTAAGTTAGCGGATGTAATTAGAATGGACGAGGACGATGTCATCGAGCATAAAATGGTATCCAATGCCGTAGAAAAAGCGCAAACTAAAGTAGAAGGCAATAACTTTGGCATTCGTAAGCACCTTTTGCAATACGACCAAGTGATGAACGAACAGCGCGAAATCATATATACACAGCGCGACAAGGTTATTGCGGGCGAAGACCTTAGTGAGAAAATTATGGGTATGATTAAAGATGTAATTGACCGCGCCGTGGAAGAATTTACCGGCGAAGTAGATGCTCCAGAAGATTGGGACATTGCAGGCTTGAACGAAAACCTGATGATACTCTTCCATAAACCAGCGTTAAATATAAGCCGGGAAGAGCTTGACAGCATAACCAAGGCGCAAATCAAAGAGCGGTTGTACGAAAGTGCCATTGCCATATATGAAAAAAAGGAAGCCGAGATAACCCCGGAGCGTATGCGTGAAATCGAACGCATTATCATGATGCAATGTGTAGATCGCCGCTGGATGGACCATATAGACGATATGGATCAAATGCGCCAGGGAATTGGGCTGCGTTCGTTTGCCCAGCGCGACCCGCTGGTGGAGTATAAATTCATAAGCTACGATATGTTTGAAGAAATGAGCAACGGCATACAGCTTGATACGGTGCGCGCTTTGTTTAATGTAAAAATTGCGGAAGAACAGAAGCTGGAAATGCAGCAAATTGTTAAAAAAGAAGATATGTCTACAAATAGCAGCGAAGGTGCCGCCGCCAAAAAGCCTGCGCGCCGTGTAGAAGATAAAATTGGGCCAAACAGCCCTTGTCCTTGCGGCAGCGGGAACAAGTATAAGCGGTGTTGCGGGAATAAGTAATGTATAAGGGAGTGAGATAATTGTTGGTGTTAGAGGAGTTAAAACGTACACTACAGCCCTACAAGGCAAAACTCATCGAAATGGGGGATTCACTTTGACTTGAGTGAGTCCCGGAAAGAAATTGACGAACTGGAAGCAAAAACATCCGACCCGGATTTTTGGGGGGATCAATCCAATTCTCAAGTTGTGCTAAAACAACTGAAACTGCTTAAAAATAAGGTTGCCGCATTCGAAAAGCTGGAAAACAGCTACGAGGACGCGCTAACCCTGGCCGATATGGGTATAGAAGCCCAAGACGAGTCTATAATCCCCGAAGCTAAGGAAGCAGCCGTTGTTTTTGTGGAAGCCTTTGACCAATTGCGCGTAGAAACGCTGCTGAGCGGCGAATACGACGCAAACAACGCCATAGTTACCCTGCACCCCGGCGCAGGCGGCACAGAATCCTGCGATTGGACAGAGATTCTGTTTCGTATGTACGGGAAATGGGCAGAAAAGCGCGGTTTTAGCTTAGAAATACTGGACTACTTAGATGGTGAAGAAGCGGGTATCAAGTCTGTGACTTTCCAAATAAGCGGCGACAATGCCTTTGGGTATTTGCGAAGCGAAAAGGGTATTCATCGCCTTGTGCGTATTTCTCCGTTCGACTCCAGTGGGAGGCGGCACACGTCATTTGCGTCTTGTGATGTAATGCCAGAGCTTGACGATTCCGTAGCCATAGAAATAAACCCGGAAGATTTAAGAGTGGACACGTACCGTTCCGGCGGTGCGGGTGGCCAGCACGTAAACAAGACGGAGTCTGCCATACGTATTACGCATGTTCCGTCTGGCGTCGTTGTGCAGTGTCAAAACGAGCGCAGTCAAATTCAAAACCGTGAACGCGCCATGAAAATGCTGCAGTCTAAGTTATTCTTAAAACAGCGGGAAGAGCAGCTGAGCAAGCTTTCTGGCATACGCGGGGAAATTAAGGACAATGCGTGGGGCAGTCAAATCCGCTCCTACGTTTTCCACCCGTACAGCTTAGTAAAAGACCACCGCACAAACGAGGAGACAGGCAACTTGCAAGCCGTAATGGACGGCGGGCTAGACCCCTTTATGAACGCATACTTAATATGGATGCACAAACTTGAGAGCGAGCAAAATTAAAATACGGATGTACAAACCTAAGCAGGAGTAAACTATGCAAACAGTAGAGATTACAGCCGCGAATACAAACCGCCGCCTGGATAAGTTCCTTTTCCAATATTTGAATGCCGCGCCGGAAAATTTTATTTATAAAATGCTGCGCAAGAAAAACATCACCTTAAACGAAGCGCGTGCCAAAGGCGCCGAACAGCTAAAAGCGGGCGATGTAATCCAGCTTTATTTAGCCGACGAAACCATTGCAAAGTTCCGCAAAACACGGGAAATTGCAGAAGCAAGGCCGTTAACCGGTATTGTCTTCGAGGATGAAAATCTGCTGATTGTGAACAAACCCCAGGGGCTTCCTTCCCACGGGGGAATAAGTAAAAAAGACGACCATTTACTTGCGCGGGTACTCTTTTACTTACAGCAAACCGGCGCGTACGACCCATCAGATACCTTTGTACCAGCCCTATGTAACCGCTTGGATGTAAACACAAGCGGTTTAGTCGTGTGTGGCAAAACATTACACGCCTTGCAGGATATGAATGCTTTGTTTGCCAGCCAAGGCTTGGACAAGGAGTATATTACGGTGGTTGAGGGTGAGCTTGGTAAAGTTGGCAAAAGCCGGGTTTTGCGGGGATATTACCAAAAAGAGGGCAAATCTAATGTGGCACGGGTTGTTACGCAGGAAACGAATATGGCTGTCACTACTGCGTACACGGTGTTGGCCAATTCGCGTGATGCAAAGTACACATTGGTGTCCGTAAACCCAATAACAGGCCGCAGCCACCAAATACGCGCACACTTTGCTGCAATTGGGCACCCCTTAGCCGGGGATAAAAAATATGGCGGACATGCCACCCCATTTGGGCAGTCGCAGCTATTGCATTGCCGCCGTTTGAGTGTTCCTGTACAAGATAAAAGTTGGGAAGCACCGTTGCCGAAAAATTTACAAAAATGCGTAGACGAATGGTTTGGAGGGCTGCCAAATGCTGAATAAATACAGAATGTACATTGTTGGAATGGCCGTTATACTTTTGGTTGGATTAGGAGCGTGCGGACGCAACGCCCCGGAAGAAGGCGTGAATGATGCACCTACGCCTGATATCAGGCAATATGAAACCCAACAAGAAATAATTGCCGGTGATGAACCAACCCCACTATCACCACCGACACAGGAGACACCCATAGCAACCGATGCAGACTGGATTATGCTTTTTGAAGGCGAACCGATATATGAAAATGATTTGCGCTTTGTTGCGGGCATTATGGGGCTTGCCCCCGATAACGCAGAGGCGCAAAACCTCGCATTAAGCCAGCTCATAGAGTTCCTGGCGATCATTTACAGCGCAAACCGCCATGGCTTGGGTGTAACGGCAGAAGAACATGAGGAAATGCTTTCTGCGGCGCACACAAATGTAGAGCTAATGGGCCTTTCCGGCATCATTACCGACGAAAGATTAGTCGATTTTTTTGCGGTTGGCACGCTGCTTAGCAGATTGCTAAACCATTATGCGGCAGAGCATACGCTTGACCTTGCGGAACATCAGCACGAAATTGCGGCATTTGCAGAAGCAAACCGCAGTTTTCTTGCAAACATTGAACTGAAATATATGGTTAACCAAGATTTTGACATGATGCGTGAACTACGGGAAAGACTTGTTGCCGAAGGCACATCCCATTTTGACGAACTCGCCCGTGAATACTCTGTATTTTACGCGGCAGATGGCGGCGCGGTGGTTTACGATATCCATACATTTTTGCAGATATTTGGTTTGTATAACCACGATATCGTCGCCTTGTTTGGAATGCAGGCAGGCGATATATCGCATATTTTTAATATCGAAAATTTCTTTTTTCTAGCATATATCGTTAGCCGCACAGAGGCAACAGATGACGAAATAGAAGATGCGTTTATCCAGCATTATGTTTCCGCACACCGTGCCGGCAATATCGATGAACTGGTCGAAATGTTGGTAGCAAATGCGGACTACACCATTAACCAAGCGGCACTTGATGCCATGCGGTAATTCTTTCTAAGGAGTATAAAATGGTTGACTTAAAGCAACTGCAAAAGAGAATTTACGACAACAAAGTTGCCAAAGGGTTTAATATTTCCGATATTTATATGGAGTTTTGCTACGCCCATGGCGAATTATCCGAAGCATTTGAAGCATATGCGAAAAAGAAAGACGATGTAGGCGAAGAATTAGCGGATGTAGCTATATACCTGTTAGGCCTTGCGGAAATTTTAGGCATAGACTTGGAAAAAGAAATATTAAGCAAGGTGGATAAAAACGAAAAAAGACAATATGTGAAAAAAGACGGAGTTACGGTTCGGATAGGCGACTAAACGTAAAGGAGCGGTTATAGATGAAAGCAATTATTCTACTGGCAGGGTATGCCACCCGTATGTATCCTTTAACAGAAAGCCAACCAAAGGCGCTTTTGCCGCTTAAGGGCAAGCCGGTAATCGACTATATTGTGGAGCAAATAAACAAATTGCCGGTGGATACCATTTACGCCGTAACCAACAGTAAATTTTACGCCCATTTTTCCCAGTGGGCAAAAACCGCGCCCACCACTATCCCCATAGAAGTACTGGACGATGGCACCACCAGCAACGCAAACCGCCTTGGCGCAATTGGCGATATCTTTTTCACAATAACCGAGAAAAATATTGACGACGAAGTTTTTATTGTGGCTGGGGACAATTATTTTACGTACGATTTAACAGAGCAATACGATGTGTTCCGCAAAACCGGCTGCGACACCGTGGCCGGAAAAGCGCTGGACGATATCGAACAGTTGAAAGCGTTTGCGGTAGCAAAGCTAGACGAAAACGGTAAAGTGCTTGACCTTGTAGAAAAGCCAGAAAAACCAGAGTCGAATATTGCCATATACGCAACATATTTTTACCGCAAAGATACCGTTCCGCTATTTAAGCAGTACTTACAAGCAGGTAATAATCCGGACCCACCGGGGGCATTCCTGCAATGGCTTCATAAAATCCGTGATGTGTACAGCTATGCCATGAACGGCGATTGCTACGATATTGGCACCATTGAAATGTACGAAAAAATAAACCAGGAAGATAAATAAAAAATCTGGAGGGTATGTAAAATGAACACACAGGGGACAAAGTACATTTTTGTGACAGGCGGGGTATGTTCCGGCCTTGGCAAGGGCATTACCGTTGCATCTTTGGGGCGGCTGCTTAAAGCGCGCGGGTACAAAGTAACCATTCAAAAATTTGACCCGTACATTAACATGCAGCCCGGGCTTCTTAGCCCTTACCAGCATGGGGAAGTGTACGTAACCGAAGACGGCGCGGAGGTTGACCTTGACCTTGGGCATTACGAACGGTTTATAGACGAAAATTTGGGCGTAAACAATAGTGTATCCGCCGGTAAAATTTATTGGGAAGTGCTCAATAAAGAACGTAAAGGTGCGTACAAGGGCGCAACCGTGCAAATTATCCCGCACATCACCGATGCCATCAAAGAGCGCATATGCCTTGCCAGCAAAGATGCCCAGTCTGATATAATCATTTCGGAAATTGGTGGCACTGTTGGCGACATAGAAAGCCTGCCGTTTATAGAAGCCATCCGCCAAATTTCGCAGGACAAGGGGTTACAAAATGTAATGTATATCCACGTGATCCTTGTGCCATACCTGAGTTTTGCCGATGAAATGAAAACCAAGCCGGCGCAAAATGCTGTTAAAGATTTAATGTCCCTTGGCATAAAACCAGATGCCATTGTTTGCCGTACAGACCGCCCCATGTCTGAAGATATGCGTGCAAAGCTTGCGATGTTTTGCAGTGTAGACCAAAGCTGTGTAATCGAAAATAGGGACGTAGACTCTTTATACGAGCTGCCGCTGTTGCTTGAAGATGAAAACTTTGCGGATATCGTATGTAAGCGGCTGTCCTTGGAAAATTCCACCCCGGATTTGGAAGAATGGAAACAAATAATAAACCACGAGAAGCAAATTACCAGGGAAATAACCATAGGGCTCGTGGGCAAATATACGGAGCTTCGTGACGCGTATCTTAGCGTTGTGGAGGCGTTGAAACACGCCGGTATATCCCTTGATGTAAACGTGAACATAAAATGGATTAACTCCCGCGAACTGGACTATACCAACGCCGCGGTTCTGCTTTCCGATGTAAGCGGAATACTGATGCCGGACGGCTATGGGCATAACGGCGTTGACGGTTTGGTATCTACGGCACGTTATGCGCGTGAGCAAAAAATCCCGTTTTTGGGCATAGGGCTAGGGATGCAGTATGCCATGATAGAGTTTGCCCGAAACATAATAGGCCTTGCAGACGCCGCATCTGCGGAAGAAAACCCGGATGTTGTCACGCCAATATTTGAATATATAGACCGCCAGGATGGCAATGTTACCGGAGAAAAAGCAAAAATGCGCCTGGGTGCCCACCACTGTAAACTGGCAGAAAACTCCCTGCTTGAAGCGGCCTACGGCACAAATCAGATATACGAACGTTTCAGGCACCTTTGCAGGCTTAATAATTCCTATCGCAGCCAATTTGTTAACCATGGTATGATAGAAGCCGCAGTGTCTCACGACGAAAAATATGTAGAAGGCATAGAGTTGCCAACGGATGTACACCCATGGTTTGTGGGCGTGCAATTCCGCCCGGAATTTAAGTCCCGTATAACACGGCCAAGCCCGTTGGTTAAGGCGTTTCTAAGTGCTTGCTTAACGGCATCGCCAGACAACATGAAAAATGCGTGTTTGACGGAATCCAATGTTTAATATCGTCCTTCACCAGCCCGAAATCCCACACAACACAGGAGCAATTGGGCGCACATGTTTGATGACTCACTCCACGTTGCATTTAATTCACCCACTGGGGTTTTTCTTGGATGAAAAAAGTTTGAGACGCTCCGGCCTGGATTACTGGCATAAAATAACCGTCCACGAATACATGAATTTTCAGGATTTTATGGAGAAAAACCCACACGTCAATTTGTACTTGGTAGAATCCGGCGATGGGCAGTTTTATACAGATGTGAAATTCGAACCAGGCGATTTTATTATGTTCGGAAGCGAAACCACGGGTATCCCACAAAGTATAATGGATCAATACCGCAATCACATTGTAAAAATCCCAATGATAGGCGAGGAAAGGTCGCTTAACCTTTCCGTTTCTGTAGGAATTGTGCTGTACGAAGCCTTGCGGCAAAATGGGTTTGCGGGGCTTGTATAAGGAGGGGGTTTCATGGAAAAACATGGTGTCTTGAAATTGATTTTTATGGCGGCGTCTTTGTGCCTTGTGGTGGTTATGGCTGTGTTGCTGTTTCCATTGGTAAGGGAGGTTGTAACCAATACGCATGACGAATCCAATATAGTGGACTTTGTCGAAGCGTATGGTGCAAGGGGTGCACCGGTTTTAGTCGGTTTGTCGGCATTGCAGGTTATTGTTCCGTTTATTCCCGCGCCCGCGGTTGGTGTTTTAACCGGCCTTTGTTATGGCATCTTTTGGGGGCCGGTCATTTTTTTGGTAGGTTGTGTGCTTGGCAACTTGTTTGTGTTTGTTTTTGTACGCCAATTGGGCGGTATTTTTACGTTGCACATGCCGCATAGGAAACACAGCCCCAATCATAAAAAGCTTATTTCTAAGGAAAAAATTGAAAAGCTAAAAAGGCCGGAAATCGTCGCGTTTTTCCTGTTTTTAATCCCGGGGCCTTCCGGCATGATTCCATATTTATTTGCGGAAACAAAAGTTTCTTTGCCCAGGTATCTTGTGGCAGTGATAGCGGGGAGCCTTCCTGCTGCTTTGGTTTACGTGTTTTTAGGGGAGCGCATTTCCAGTGGGAATTATACGACGGCTATTATAGGTGCAGCTGTTGTAGTGGTTGCATTGCTGGTTTTGCTGTTGTTTAGGAAGAAAATTATGGGCAAGATTATGGCTGAGTAATAACTTGGGAGTATATCAATATTGGGTACTAATGTAAAAATAGAAACGAGGGTAATTATGGGTACATTGCAATGGGTTTTTATGTTAATTTTCTTGTTTATTTTTACGCTCGCTCACGAGTTGGGACATGCTGCAATGTCACGAATATTTTTTAATGACAAGGCGTGGGTAATAGTGATGGGCAGCGGAAAGCCAATCATTCAAACTAAGCGGCTTATCATTAATGCTTGGTTTTTTATAGGTGGGTATATTATTTGGGCTACTGAAACGCGAGAAAAATACAAGCATGTTTTAAGGTGCGCGGGCGGGTTTATTGTAAATTTGATATTTGCAGCTATATCTATATTGTTTATTCTACACTATGTCCGGATAGATTATATTCCGGTGTGGTGGGAGATTGCCGATGCTGTTTTTTTAGTCAATGTTTACCTTGCCGTTCTTACAATAATTCCTATAACATATCCGGCTTTGTTTGGAGTAACAGCGGGTATGCCCAGTGATGGTTTGACTATTTGGCGCTTGCTCACTTATAAAGGTGAAAAAGATGCAAGTGAAGATGAGGAACAAGACGAATAATTACACTGCAGATATAGAAATAGACCAATACGAAAGGAGCCCTGCACATGGGAATACGTTTCATACTAGGTAAACCGGGAACCGGAAAGACATCCCTTTGCCTGCAAGAAATCGAAAAACGCCTAGACGGCAACGCCCCGTTGTACTACCTTGTGCCAGAGCAATTTTCCCTGCAATCGGAAAAATTGCTGCTTTCGTGCCGTGCTGCCGCAACCCGTGTACAGGTGCTTAGTTTTAACCGCTTGGCTTACAGGCTATTTGCTACTTTTGGTGGCGCGCCGAGCAAAATTGCGGACGATTTGGGTAAGCAAATGCTGTTGCGCAAGGTACTTTTTGAAGTTGCCGGCAATCTTACATATTATAAAAGCGCGGCGGATAAACACGGCTTTGTAGACGCTTTGGCGGACACCATCACGGAAATGAACCAATACTGCGTAACCGCACATGACTTGCAAACCCGTGCGGAAAATTCCACCCCTGCGATGGCGGCTAAACTTACAGATATTGCTTTAATTTCCAGGGCATACCGTAATGTGGTAACAGGGCGATACTTGCTAACAGACGATATGCTGGAGATTTTATGCCAAAAATTAGACGTATTGCAACATGAAAAAACGCCTTTACCATTGCTGGACGGAGCTTATTTTTGGGTAGACGGCTTCTCCGGTTTTACGCCGCAAGAGCGGCAGGTTTTGAAGTATATATTGAAGCGCGCCAATACCGTATCCGTTACTTTAACTACCGATTTGCAAGCGCCGTCGTTTTCGCCGCCGCACATAACTATGGATAAACTGACAAAATTGGCCAATGACCACCGCATTCACCTAGAGCCGGCCGTGTATATGGAGGAAAATTTTCGTCATATGAAATCACCGGAACTGGCGCATTTTGTTGAACATTTTACGATATTGCCAACACAGCAATCGCTAACGGGATTCCGGATCAAGCCCGGAATGACGAGTGATATGGGCGACGAAAAAAATGTATCGGATTCTATCGAAATTGTTTCCGCACCGGACCGCTATGCCGCGGTAAATACCGCCGCAAGCAGCATATTGCAGTGGGTACAACAGGGCTATCGTTTTCGTGATATTGCCATTTTATGCGGCGACCGCACCCACTACGAAAAAGTGCTGCAAA
>Ga0123355_10004773_pt1 | contig 19728 bp, 16 predicted proteins | sample TergutEmb28metaG_3_FD_89872 | JGI IMG/M metagenome (GOLD analysis project Ga0123355, IMG submission 89872) | Embiratermes neotenicus P1 segment gut microbial communities from Petit-Saut dam, French Guiana - Emb289 P1 | ecosystem: Host-associated > Arthropoda: Insects > Digestive system > Gut ...
AATTTCGCCCATCCTCAGGAGCACTAGACTGTGTTTACAGCTTGTGGTATAAAGCACCGGCGATGCTGTCACGAGCAGGTAGCGTCGCCTGCGCTTTATACCACAAGCTGTAAACACAGTCTAGTGCACCTGAGGATGGGCGAAATTATCGCCCGAAACATGCTGAGCTGAATGTAATTATCAACAAAATTTGTAATTGTTGCTGTTTATATTATTGTATCAATGCTGCACGGTCACACAAACACCAGACTCATTTTATACTTATTCCATGCAGCAGAGTCCTTCTTGAGAAGCTAATCGGTTCGCAGCTAGTCAAAAAATTCCCCGCATTTTATGGAAACGGAACTTTCATTTCCACCACAAAGCCCATCTTATACAAAATATAAAATTACAAATTCTAAAAGATGTAGTTTTATGAGTTGGTTACATAACCAACAACGAAGACAAAATTTCAGGAAGGAAAATAAAAGATCTCTTCATTAAGCGTTTATTTTACGTAACTTCTAAAAAGTAATCACAACTCCATACAGTAGTGTTCTTGATAATCCGATAGTTGCTCAGTTTTTGAAGAAGATACCCTGGACTAGTCGAAGTCAAAAGTTTAATTACCATGTGAATAAGTCACCTAGCGAACCCTATCAAGAGCCACCTGAACACAAACCACATCCTCATATCCCATAGTTTAAACATCTATTTTAATATTATTTTCCCATTTGAGTCTCAAGTTGTCTCCTTCCTTGAAGTTTTCCTACAAAATTTTGTATATAATTTTTTCTTCCTTGTGCTTGCAAAACCTAGCTCGTAAGCCCTTTCCGCTTTCTTATGCTAGAATTCATGCATCTAGTACTTCAAAAATACTTCAAAGAGCAAACCTCTGAAGCCTCACGCCTGCCTATATAAAGCATAAATGCAAATGTGCCATAAGCATATAGAACAAAGAAAATAATTAAATTGCATTTCATTCCTTCAGCATTGGACGGATGATTCTTACAAAGAAGCCGTGGATATATGATCCTAATGGAGAGACAGACAAAGATGACGTCACAGATGAATACAAAAACAAAGAAGGTATGGTGAAAGCTCCAACCATATTGTGCTTTATTGTTTAGTGTCTTGGCCGGAAGGATAGTATAACCGAATCGAGGCGAATATTTGCCATGCGGAGTGTTCAGTCGGTTCATCCAGCATACTTGGCGCCTTCACGCTCTAAATGCCCGTAGCACTATTTGCAGTATACCAAAGAATCAAAGACAGCCTCATGAATATTGTCCGGAAACCATTCAGAGACATTAGTATTTTCTTTCCCTTTCTGCCTTCAATCAGAAAATTTCTGAATAATGCAATATGCATAAATAAATCCGGGGTTTAAATCTTTATTCGGAGATCAGCTGTCCTTTGTGCTTTCACTCGGTCCTTCTGCGTGAACTCCTTTAAAGTAGGCCTCCTTGAAACTCTTCATTCTACTTTGTTTATAGCGTAATTCAAGTCCTTATTAAGAAAAATTCGTACGCTTCTGAGATACGATGCTGTTTGCGTGTAACACAATTCCAGCATTTTGATCCATTGACTCATTTTCACAAAACTTAGTAAAAACATTAAGAAAATTAAGGCCACTCCGGTAGCTTAACTTTCCCTTGCCATAATCAATAATGGAAAAACAGGTAAACATTATAAAGAGGGAGCGACAACAGCGCCACTTGATTTAGTGGAGCAAAAAATATGCGACGCTCGTTACGGTAATGTTCCGTGCAATTGAAATAACAACACGACAGGCGTAGGAAAATTTTCCGCAGCTATCAGTTCGTAATTAAATTTAAATTAAATAATTAATTAATGCATCTGTAGGTATGCGAAACCGCAATGTACTCGTAAATATGTTATGAAGGTAACGCTATATTATATGTGTAATATTATCAACAACTATTGAAAGAGAGGCCTTAGGGAACTTTAGATTGTATCTAACAAAACTACCGTAATGTGTCTTCCACAAATAGAAAACAGCAGCAATACTACTAGCTAAGTGAGAGAAAACGGGTTGAAAAAATATTTTTATAAGTGCGAGATTTGTGGTTTTCACAGCGGTGTTGATGTATATTCAAGTCTTCAGGGACGTAATATCTTGCCAGGCTTTATGAATTGTATTTCCATCTCTTGTCGCTCGATACTATGTCACTTGAGATATTGTTAGTATCCTTAAATAAACTAATATTAAGATCAATAAACCAGCCTTTCTACCCTCTCGGAAAGCACCATGTTTTTAAAAGTTAAATTAAACTGAATAAACTGTCTTTTCTAATCTTCAAATCCAACCTAATGCACTGTCATGGCTACTTTCGAATAAAGGGTTCAGCAGGCTTGCCATGACGCCGGCTTTGCCGGTTGGTCTAACATTCCGGGACCAGGATACGTCACTGTTTACCACAAGATGGCGTGCGAGTTGTCAACGGCGATTCGGATTAACTTCAGAATGAGTGTCAATCGGAATAATGTTCAGGATATGTCATGCTCAGCACTGAAATGCAACAGTCGTCTTGCTAGACGCCCTGAAAGATGACCAGTGCGTCTCATAAGCTTTCAGTAGCCCCAACGATGGTTCTGGAGCTCCAGGAAGAAAAGATATGTTAATGGGTCAGGAATTTTAATGGACATGGGACACCTTGATTGACTGCTCTTTGTTGGCTCCGGAAAGGCTTGAAAATCGCTCCGTGTGTCACTTGGGTATAAGGTGTTAGAAATACTAACAAAGTTGTTCTTTCATTAGCTAAGCGTTGTCTTTATTGGCACATCAAGGAGACAGGACACACTGTTACCAGCTGCAGTCAACTGGTAAACTTGGTTATAATGAAATACTGCTGCCTCAGTCTTATAACCTCTTCTTTCCTCTACGCTAATTTACTCACAGCCTTTATTTTTAGCGCCATATAATGTACGCGAGATGTTGATTTTGTTTTTCAAACAGAAAGGTTGACATATCTGCAAGCCAGAACGCGGTGTTACAGAGGGCAGCACCTCATAACAGCTCTCAGTTCCTCCTATAATATTTTTCTCTACATAGGTGATAGAATATTATTTTCTCATATCGCTAATAATTAGGCTTAGGATTATGTAAATTTTGCACATTGAATACTTAAATTGCACATGTTAAAATCTTTCAGCAAAAAGTACTGTCAGCTAGATAACAAACGCATATTTCACTATTTATAAGATTTGCTCTAACTGAAAGTTTCAATTTGCCTTCATTTTACGCATGCAGTATGCACGAGGTCGTGAATATTGTAAAAAAGACAAAGTTACAGAAAGGTCCCTGACTTACTCCTGCCTACAACAATAGGTGTACGTCTCCGGTCACTGCTCAACAATACATCATGCACTAAAAACCAAGTTAAACTGAGTGATTACGGCAGCTTTCTTTTATGTCGCTCTGTGTTTCGCTTTCAGACACGACAGAACAACTTCCTGCCATATTCCAATCGTCGACAAGTCACATTTATCATTATGCTGTTATATTATCAGGTACAAAAGCTGAACGTCTAACCCTGCTGAACGGAGTTCGAGCCTCGGAGAGAGCCAAGAGGTTCTACCTGCTGCCTGCCAAATCAAGAGAGGACATTGACTTCGAACTCGTGAACCTGGACGAAGTGAAACTCGGCGATGGTTTCAGCATCACCGTTAACATTCACGTATGTTACGGCTAGTTTCTTGGTGCATAAAAGTTCTTTTCCACGTTACAGTTGCTATGGAACATTTCGTAAGGTATGGTTTATGTGGAACAGTTGGTACGAAAGAAGTGTGGTTTGCTGTACACAATCGTTAAATGGACGCGGATCGGTAAAGCCCGGGTGGCTGCCAGAATACGGCTCCGGGGCCCACCCAGCCTCCTATGGAATGGGTATGTGAGTTTTCTTCCTAGGAATTAAAGAGACAGGGGGATAAAGCTTACAGCTTTCCTCCGTCTACCTCAGAGGTTAAAAGGCATTGAAGATACCTCAACCACACACACACACACACACTCACACACGCACGCACGCGCGCGCCTTCATCTAGTGATGGGTAATTATATACACAGACAATCCTAACTTGCATTATGTACTAAATTTCTGTACAAGGACCCATTTCTAAAAAGAGCTTTATGTTTAAATAAAGTTTCTTGTAGACTACATACAATACTGGACAGATCATGTAGAGGAAGGAAATCCCTACAGACTTTCGTCTTCTTCATTCAGCGCAAACGACCTATTTTATAAAGTAAGCGTATGTTTCCATGGCAACGTGTTGAAAAGTCACAAGTATATTTAAGTGACGAGAAATGGCAAGCCACGTGACTGTCAACAGTAATTTAAAATATCAAATTCGGAACTAAAAGGCCAGTATTTCTGAAGCAGTTTCCTCATGTATAGCAGGGGAAGAGTAAATATGTTCCTTTATTATTCAACATCACAGAACAGATCTGAAGAGGAGCGCACAGTGCAAGCGGTTCTGTCGGCTGCAAGTATCTACTACACCGGTATAAAGGCACATGTCATCAAGAAAGCCACCGGGGACTTCAAAGTCGGTCCCAATGCCAGTGAGTACTCAAGCTATTTTCTTTAAATTACAGCCAGTCTTTTCATTCGGCTTTTGTTTACACTATCTTTAGGTGGAAAGACGTAAGTAATTCAATGAAGCACAGTCCCCGAAAAGCTAACAGCAGCTTATCTAATCAATAATTGCCAGCTTTTCATGAAATTCAAAGATCCATTACCCAGTTTGTACAAGTCCACTGTACGTCCCTACCTGAAACCTGACTAAACAATTCAGCCTCCCTCAAACCCCATTACATTAAGATAAAAAAAAATATGTAGTACTAGTATATAACAAAATATTTTAAAACACAGAAAACACATTATTATTATTATTATTATTATAAAATCTAATATATGTTTGCGACTGCAGTGTCAGTGGTACGCCTGCTCAGAGTCCATGGGGATTATTTTAAAGGCTTCTACTCCTTTGCTCAGAACAATCTCCAAAAGAGTTTCATTCAAAACTGTCATCCGCAAGTGTGTGTGTGTGTGTGTGTGGGTGTGTGTGTGTGTGTGTGTGTGTGTGTATGTGTGTGTGTGTATGTGTGGGTGGGTGTGTGTGTGTTTGTGTATGGGTGTAAGTATGTGTGCATTTATGTGTGTATATGTATGCATGTATGTATGTTTGCATCGATACCTGGACGTATGTATGTACATATGTACGTAAATGTATGTATCTATATATGTTTCTATGCACGTATGTATGTGTGTGTGTGTATGTGTGTGTGGGTATGGGTATCTATGTATGTATTATATATATATATATATGCTTGTCTGTTTTTTGTATGGGTGTAAAACTTGGTCGCTCACACTGAAGGAGGAAAGTAGGCTGACGGTGTTTGAGAAGAGGGTGTTGAGAATATTTGGACCTAAGAGCGACGAGGTAACAAGAGAATGGAAAAACTACGTAAAGAGGACCTTAATGATCTGTACCCTCACTAAATATTGTTCGAATAATAAAATCGAGAAGAATGAGATGGGTGGGGCATGTAGCAGTATGGGGGATAGGAAAGGTGTATACATGGTTTTGGTGGGGGAACCTGAAGGAAAGAGACCACTTGAAAGACCCAGGCGTAGATGGGAAGATAATATTGAAATGGGTCTTCAGAAAGTGGGATGTGGGACATGGACTAGCTCGAGCTGGCTCAGGAAAGGGACAGGTGGTGGGTTCTTGTAAATGCGGTAATGAACTTCCGGGTTCCATAAAATACGGGGAATTTCTTGACTGGGTGAGAACCGGTTAGCTTCGCAAGAAGGACTCTGCTCCATGGAGTAAGTATGTATGTGTCTATGTACGTGTGTATGTATGTCTGTATGTGTGTATGTATCTTTATCAGTATATACATGTATATATGAACGTATGTACGTGGGCCGGGTAGCTCAGCCGACATTTTCTGCCCGTCCATGCCGACCCTGGGGCCCACCCAGCCTCCTGTACGATGGGTACTGGGTCTTTCCCGGGGGTAAAGTGCGGCCGGGGCGTGCTGCTGACCACTCACCCCCTTCTAGTGCCGCGGTCATGGAAGAGTAGAATTGTACTCCTACCCACCCTCTGGGCCACACCGGGCCTGTAACTGGAACACTTTACTTTTTTTTTGTATGTACGTATGTCGGCCTATGTATACGTATATGTATGTAACTATGTATGTGTTCATGTATATATCTATATATGTATGTATGTATGTCTGTATTCCTGTAGGTATATATGTATGTGTATGTATGTACGTATGTATATGTGTATGTCTGTATGTACTTATGTATGTGCATATCTATGTATGTACGTGTGAATGTATGTTTGCATGTATCTATGTATGTATGTAAGAATGTGTGTGTGTGTGTGTGTGCATTTATGTATGTCGGCCTATGTATTTATGTATGTATATGTGTGTCTGTATGTATGCATGTTTGTGCGTGTGTATGTGTCTGCATGTATCTATCTATATATGTAATTATATTGGTGTATGTATTATGTGTGTATGTCTGTATGTATGTATCTATGTAACTGTGTATTTGTATGTACGTATGTGTGTATTATGAAACTTTCACGACACATGCACACGTTTCATCGTCCTGCTTGCTACCATTGTTTTATTGCTTTTACTTTTAAAGTGTAGGGAAGTGAATCTAAAAGTCCAGCAGATTAATAATATTTTTTGAATGAGTAGTAAACGACATAATATTGACGGTGCAGTAACTGTTTAAAAACAGCTACACAGACAGAGGAGATGGCAAACCATGAATAGACAAAAGTCACTGATACTGACGCACTTGACAAACAACTGTTCAACGTGAAAATACTCGTACAATAAAGGTTAAGGTAACGCTTCTGAGCTCGCGGTATGCCCTGACCGAACGCCGCCAGAAAACAATATACTAACTTGGGCCTCAGTACCCCTCCTCGCCACCCGGAAAATGATATTATCAATTACGTTGTGGCAGCTTATTTTAAATAATTCACAGTTCTTTAGTTACTCTCTTCCAGTCATTCCATGTGAAACAATGTAAGTTTACTGAAAAGTCGTTAAGTAAAGTGCACAAATGTAAGCTACAAATGAAGTAACGAAGAAACGAAGAAATATTCCATTGAAAGTTCACTACAAATCAAACAAAGGCACAGCCAATTTAGGCTACCGTGATGATGTTACCAACATTTAACACCCCCTAATCATGATCGCCATTCTATCTCCTTCGCAAATATAAGCGAGAAACGTAAATGAAACAGAATGACTTTAAAAATCACCTAAGAATCCAACAAAGCTACAAAACCTGGAGAGTTGATACGACGTTGTATCTTACATTTATATTTATATTTGGCTGTCTTGTTCACACGCTTCCTTCACTACTGGCTTCTAATGGCACTTATTACTAAGTACTGGATCAGGATTTGGTTATGTTTATATTTCCCAAAATCTAACTTCGTGCCCCGACAATTTCTTCACATCCGACTACATCCGCTTCTCCTGGCCTGATTCGTAGTCCATATTTTCATAGGACTCTCACAACAGTTGATAAAGTACATAGTTAAATAATGTTCTCATCAACCAGAAAATAACGACAATAACAAGTATATTATGACATTGATAATGATTACACTGGGGAAAGTTTTGGATCCTCAGCCCAGTATTGCCCTAGACCGTGCAGAATTATACATTATAGTACACACAACAGACAATGACGTACCTACGTGGTATAACAAATTTCTCCTGAAACACCCAGTATATAAACACATAACTGCAAAAAAAATAGTTTAATATTAACAACAAGCAACATTAAAAGAAAAGCAAGTTGACTAGCTTAAGACCTATTATCGTCTCAAGAATAAATACATTGCACACAGTTACTCAAAACATCCCCTTTATTGCAGTGGGGTTATTATAATATTGACCTTGAACATGGTAGCAAAACGGCACACTCATCAGCTTGCAGTAGGCGTACTTAAAGACTAAACTTGCACATTTCTTAATATTTCTTGGTTATATGTGTATAACAAATATTATAGGGAGGAGTACAGACCGAAAGAAACTTACAACCTTCCAAGGTCAACACGGTGATTAGAGAAACTCTTGTGAAATTAACACAAGGACAACGCTGTCTGATATTCGGGAACTTCATTCATGAATACTATTAGTTACAAAACGTTCCAGCCCCAAACATATTAGGCCTAGCTGTTTCAATGTCTCACTCTCTTTAAAAAATTGTTCAGCCACCGCCATGTTTCCTTTTAGTCTTACCAACAGCGTATCAAGTCAAGAAACGTTACACGTACCTATTGAAGTAGCTTGCCCCTGCTCCATATTATTGATAACTCTTCTACAAAATCATGCACACACACACTTTAATGAACATTAATAACGCGAAACCGCACAACACACAGACACTAAACCGATATTACACTTTAAATTCACCACGACAAATTCACTAATGCCGACGCTCATCATCATGTAATGGCGACAACCATCTACTGGACACACTTCAAAACATTCCCTCCCCTCGCGGCCTGGGAGGAACTGTCAGCATTAGCAACATCAGCAGGTTCATCAAGACCTAGCTGGCAGAAGGAGTGGGATTAAAATGATAACTGTAAACCTTACAGGGTGATGTCGATTCCCTACCTGCTGTCTGCCCCTAAGCTAAGGTCGATTGAATATCAACTTGTCAGAGAAATAAGCATAACTTTCTGGAGCGTTCGCAAGGGAAAGTTAAAAAGACGCCATAGTCTGCGTTTATGTTAGTCCCCGCTTTGCTCTTCCAGAACCTCTGAACGGCTTTTCACGCAGTTTCATATAAGAGACGTTTACTATAATTTCTTGAACTGTTTCAATTGTAGCTGAAAATGAACAAAAGTATAATATCTCATAAGAGTTGAATCTTTTTGAATACCGAACCTTAGACCTCGCTTAAAGACGTACATAACATGGCTGCAATTGTCTGGTGTGTTACTGGCCCTTTACTACCAAAATATTTATTAAAGCAAGAAATGTTTCGAATGAAGCTGAAAAAAAAAACGAAAATTGCGTCGTGTATTTAACATACTTTATCTGTGCCTTGCGTTTTGTAAAATAATTAAACAAACGCGCGCGAACTATCTACAGTTGCTCAGCTAGGTGCACTTTTCTACTATTGTTTCTTACGGAATTTGAACAAAGTGTCTAAAAGGCAGGTCGCGACTGCCTCGATGAGTAACCGGATTTAGGCCTATACGAAATTCAGTTTTACGCGCCTCCACTAACTTGCCCGTTAAATTTAATTTCGGTTTATGTCTGTTCCACTTTGAATCCCTTGAATTTAACCATACGTATTTCCCGCAAATGGCTTACTATATTTTATGTTAGAAAGTTAAGCTACAAGACAATATGTCTGATTGCTTAAAGTCAACCAGTTTTCAGTTACTTGAGTCAATAAGTATCTCTGAAATAGTGCCACTTAACAGAAAGTCATTCGGCCAAATTGCTTGTTAATTAAGTCAGTCCGTCCCTCAACAACTCAGGGAATGCGAAGGAGACAATAAGCAACGGGGTGAATAAGACAAAGGGGGAGACTAAGTGTGCTAGACAGAGTGCATCCGGTAACCCAGTGAATCTCAAAGACTGCGCCAAGAAAATTTGGATGTTCTTTATTGTAGACAAAAAGAAAATTTATAAATAATTTTGCTTAAAATAAATTTACTTATACATACACACATACATACATACATATGTAACATACATACATAACATACATACATACATACATACATACATACATACATATATACATAAATATAATAACCGCAAAATAATCATCCTCCGCTTCGCTCATGTGCGAGACTGAGACTGTCCCCTAGTGCTGCCAACTTAAAACGTTCGTGCTGTGAACAAAAAAAGTTTCAGAATCACAGCATTAGACAGTCAGGAGCATGGCATTACTGGACACTAAATGCTGTCTTTGCAACTTGATGGACCCGTAAACACCGTAGTTCTGTTGTCCATACAGAGGAAATGCTTCGTCTGACCGTGAAGCCGGACGAGTACCTCGAGAAGTTGGTGGAGTACTGCAACATGAAGATTTATGCCATAGCCACCGTCTTGGAAACAAACGAGACGTGGGGCGAAGAGGATGACTTCCAGGTGCTGAAACCAAACCTCGGCATAAAGGTAGCGTACAATGAAGATCCCAACTTCTCAAAGGAGGAACTTTACCTCTGGCAAGCAGAAAGATAAGGACAATTTGTTGTTCCAGGTAACTGGAAACGCAGTCGTGGAGAAGCCATGTGCAGTGAAATTCAGTTTTAATAATCCGCTGAAGAAAGTGCTAACAGCCTGCATATTCCAATACGCAGGTCCAGGGCTCGCAAGAAACACGACCATACCTTACAGGTACAGTCATATAATGAGGACAGTACTTTATTACTGCCACAGTGTCATTCACTTGGCTCCACGAACAGTTACTGGCCCCTTGGACAAAGTCTTGTGTAAGGAGTCAGCTAAAAAGCAAACTTGTATCGTCTGAGGTTCTCATTTTAGTAGATCGATACCAAGTTGTACCTTAAAAATGGGGATATCTGATTACTCCAAAAAATTGGTAGATATCTACTACAACACTCAGCTTCACAACTAAGGAGACTTCAATCACAGATAGGAGGTTTATCTGCCAGAAAGTTACACAGCACGTCACTTTCTAAGGTATTTATTAAATTATTCGGTACTCAATTATTCATAATACAATTAGTTATTTATTTGATTATCGAATTATGTAAGTACTTAGTTTAGCCAGGTGCTTAACCTTTCAGGCAGGTATTTAGTCAATAAGATTATCACGTGTAAATTAGTCATATTTTCATTTCGTTAGTTGCTTGCTCATTGACTTCATGAGACAGCTACTGAGTCACTTAACTGGATAATTACAGACAACCAAACAAATTATTTATTAATTTAGTCACGTAGAATATCATTTGGTAGGTCGGTCAGTCAGACATATAGTCAGATTTTTTGGTTAATTATTCCGTTATTTATGTATTTATTCAGTCATTAAATATTCCACTGAAAATAGTCATATTGTGACGAAATGCATGAGATTAGAACTTAAAGTACATGTACCCAACTTCAGTGTACGATCCTCTAAATTGACAAAGCGGTTATACAGACTAAATATTATACGCGCATAGTTAGATCTAACAGTCTTCCAAAGATGGCTCTATATACTGAGAAATGTCAATAAACCTGTGGAGACTCGTGGCGAATTTAGTGTGTCCTACTACAAAATTGGTTAGTCTTGTCCTGTTTATACAATAGACCTAACAACAATACACACAAAACTCGACGCACAACAGATGGATTTAACACTTTCATTGCTGTATTTTATTCAAACAAACATCCTGGTGTTATATTCACACGTTATCCTAAGATATTTGTTTTTTAAATGCAACAAACCTTCAACTTCAATTGTTAGAAGACAACAAGCCGTGTTTCTTTTAGTGAAATTTTGAGACAATACATATTACGTTTTACTAGGAAGGTATACATTACGCTAACTGGACAAGGTACGGTCAGATTAGATATTTTCGATTACGTGGAGTCCAAATAAATATCTGTTTCTTACCTAACATAGATATTTTGTGTTCTAATCAGAGACGTTCAGCCAGAAGAAGAGGTGATGGTTGAACACAGCTTCACGCCTCAAAGAGCCGGCAGACAGAAGCTAGTCGGTACGTTCTCGTCTAAAGAGCTGCTGGACATCACAGGATCAACAGAGATAGAGATATTCGAAGAAGAAGAAGAAGAAAAAAAAGAAGAAGAATAGAGGGAGAACAGGAAGAATCCTCAAATATGAACAGAGCTCTAGTTAAAAGTTTGATGATTTAGGATTAGCGTACGTGTATAAAGTTATACTGCAGAAATAGAGTAGTGTCCATTAAAGTAGAAGCAGTTTGTAATTAAGGTGTAGGTAAGACTACCAAAATCAGCATAATTACATAATTTTATTTTATAGTAGCCATCCCGTTGTGTTGTAGTATAACCAAAATGATCATTCAGTCAAAACACAACAATATATTCAGTAACGTGACGTTTGTTGCATGTTTCGTTTACAATTAACCATCATCAGGCAGACATTTCAGTACATGGACATGACATGTTCAGTGTTTCCATTATGGGGTCCCATATTGTTTATATTTACTGTGTAGAAATTCAAACGTTTAAATTAATAAAACATTCGATAATTATATATTTTGATTGAAGTATTACCTGAAATTATATGAACCTATCAATATAGGTCCATCAGTTAAAATTAATTTGTTTTTAACTTACAACACTCAGTGCGTATGTGTTTCGAAGGACTGACAAACTGTTCATTTAGATGTACTGTTATATATATATATATATATATATATGTGAATTAAAATATCTTTAACACTTTAATTAAATTTTTCTGTTCCTTAAAACTGGATGCTGTCCTATGTATATCACAATGCCGTCTTTTTGAGAGTGGGGATGTCTTTATTTTATAGTAAATGTCACACGCGGTGTAGTTGTTCTATTCCTCGTAGGTATTGGAGCTGTTTGCTTATCGTGAGTAGCTTCGTTTAGTAAGCTTGTGTGTTTTCGTCGAACTCTGCGCTCTTTTTACGGAATGATTATATCTGTTGTCGGTTGTAGACATTCTAGTTGCTCTTACAATGTGACATCAGGTTTTTGCAAAGTAGAGACGAACTTGTGCCAGCGTGTGTTTTCGCGTGAGTGTTGCTTGTGACTATACGTCTATATGAAAAGTGCGTCAGTCCTTCCAAACACATACATACTGAGCGTTGCAGATTTTTTAAATTGATTTTAACTGATAGACCTACATTGATAGGTTCATATATAATTTCACATAATACATCAATCTAGATATCTAATTATTGAACGTTTTATTAATTTAAATTTTTGAATTTCTACACAGCAAATGTAAACAATATGGGATCCCATACTGCAAACCCTGAACATGTCATGTCCAAGTACTGAAATGTCTGCTTGGTGGTGGTTAATTGTACCCGAAACATGCAACAAACGTCACATTATTGAATATAATATTGTTGTGTTTTGACTGAACGATCATTTTGGTTATACTTAAACAATTTCGAATGACAGACAGAAATGGGATGACCCAGAACTTCTGAACATACCATGGGTCTTATAGCACCAATAATACGGTCGAAGTGAAAACAAACTTCGCACGCCCAAAATACAATACATATTGAAAATTCAAATTGAAGAACAAAAAAATACATATTTTTTGCACATCAGTTGTGTACAATTTACGATCATATTTTTCCTATGTCATTATACTGCATTTATATTGCACTGCAGAACAAAATATCAGTAAAAAAAGACACATAAAATCTGTCAATTCTAGCTATTTCCCAAATATTCAATTGTTGGAACCCAAACGTATATTATATTAATGTGTATTGGACCGTGCATCATTGTGATAACTGAAGAATAAGAACCAATTAGATGCTACTTCTTGTTTTATTATACTTATGATAGGCTCAACACGTTTCGGTCATTACTGTGCTCATCATCAGGAGCTCACGACTATAGTGCTGATTACCACATGGGCCGTCTTGGGTTGCTGTTGGTTGGAGGTTAGGTGCAGGCAGGCTGGATAAGTGTCCGGGTTGTAGAATATAGCCTACAGCCCAGACACTTATCTAGCTAACTTCCAACCAACAGCAACCCAAGAATCGGACGGCCCATGTGGTAATCAGCACTATAGTCGTGAGCTCCTGATGATGAGCGTAGTAGTGCCCGAAACATGTTGAGCCTATCATAAGCATAATAAAACAAGAAGGAGCATCTAATTGGTTCTAATTGTTCAGGTATATTATATTGCCCTGAACAGAAATGCAGTTATAAGCAAGCGTGTTTCATAAGGTACCTTGCCTCAATGAACCACTAGATTCACTGCGTTCACGGCACTGTATCAAATTGTTAAACTTATGAATCTAAGAAAGTTGGTCAAACAGTGTGTTTATGTGTTTCATATGATTCTCACAACACACAGAGGCTATTTTCTAAACAACATTGACGGCTAGTCTTGGTGTGTTTTCTGTGAGCTTTCTGTCAGCTAAAAACTCAGTTTTTATTACAATTTTCGATGATATCCACTTTCAGACCACATGGCATAATGCATAAGAACGCCATAACCTTATTCACGGCCGTAAGAATTTCAAAACTCGTGTTAAATATATATTTTTAATATTATCGTAGGTATTTCAGTTTCTCTAAGTCAAAATATTAATGTAATTTAATGTATATTTATTGTCTCAAACTCATATTCAATCTCAACGAGTCTGGGATTTCTTAACATAAACTAAAATTGTTATGAAAAATAAGAGTACTCTGAGATGTGACACAAAGTGGTCTGGTAAAAACTTACCGACATTTTGGAGGAACTCGGTATCTCCATATTCAAAATATAAGCACACTTTTGCTCTGAAAATAAATAAAGCACGTTCAACACTAAACGTCGCTAAGCACAAACCGCACCACACAAAACCACATTCCAGAACATACTATTCCTCTTCATTACCTTCGTAGAAACCTCCAACCTCACAAGCAGAAGACCTGCTGTAATTTCTTCAACCATTTAAAGACCAGAGATAAATGTGTGTACCACCAGCCGTAACATACAGAAACTCTGTTACTGCCCACACAATTTGTTTATGGCTTCCGTGAGATTCTCACGACAAGAAGTGACCAGTTAACTATACAACATTCACCGATTGGGCCTTGTAATGGACACAAACTCTGTTCTCTATCAGGTACAAATTTAAGTTTTATCACACTGTAAATTCGCTTGTATTCCAACGATCTGTTTTCTGTAGAATTTCACGTCTCTTCGAGATTATTATCAATTTCGCTTAACGTAGCATAAAGCGGCAAGTTTCTTGGATAGCTGATTGAATATTCGCTTTTGAAGAATAGTATTGCTTTACGGATTTTGTAATTATTTAGGTGTTGATTACTTACTTATTCTCACACATTGTTCTCAATATACATTCGTCCTACTTATTTGTTTGTGATTATTGTAATCAAAAAAAAAAAAAAAAGGTAAAGTGATCCCTTTACAGGCCCGGTGTGGCCCAGAGGGTGGGTAGAGGTATAGCTCTACTCTTCCATGACTGCGGCACTAGAAGGAGGTGAGTGGTCAGCAGCAGGCCCCGGCCGCACTTTACCCCCGGGAAAGACCCGGTACCCATTGTACAGGAGGCTGGGTGGGCCCCAGGGCCGGTCCGGACGGGCGGAAAATCTCGTCCCCACCGGGATCCGATCCCGGACCGTCCAGCCCGTAGCTCAGTCGTTATACCGACTGAGCTACCGGGCCCACATAGTAATACACAGGTAAATAAAAAAAATACGGGAAATATCGTTTTACTGACGACAAAGAAAGTGAAATGTACACAACGGTTCCACTATTTTTCAACATAGTCTCCCTGCAGTTCCACACACTTTTTGTGGCGGTCCACAAGCTTCCTGATTACATCGGAGAGGCATGTGTCAGGTTGCTTCCGAATCCATGTATGCACCGCTTCTTGCACTTCTTCATCACAGCCAAACCGGCGACCGCGTAATGCCTCTTTAAGTGGACTGCAGACATGAAAGTCACACGGTGCGAGGACAGGACTGTAAGGTGGATGTGGCAGAACCTCGAACTTGAGGTTTCGATTTGTCTGTCTTGTTGCGGTTGCTGCATGGGGATGAGAACTGTCGTAGTGCAACAGAACAGTTTGCGCCAGCAGTACTTTTCTTCAGTTGCGATTGCAGGCTTCACGTTGATGTCCAGCATCTCAACAACTTCATACACAGTTATCCCTCGGTCTTCTTGAATGACAGCGTTAGCACGCACGATGTGGTCTTCGGGTGCGCGACGTTGACGGGCGCCCTGATCGAGCTTCGTCAGACACACTTGTTCTTCCGGATTTAGACATTGCTACCCACTCTCAAACTTTCCTCTCCTACAGTTAACACTAACATTCCGTGTTAAGATTCTTCGGTGCACATCAGTGGGTTTGAACCCTTCTGCCCAAAGAAATCTTTTTCACGGCAAGTTGTTAAAGGTCCGTGCAATCGCACAGCAGAGCGTCCACGTTTACACAGACACCCTTCAGCCAGAATGACAATGGAGTGGTGTGCAATGCATGTTCAAACCGATAATAATACAGTTACAATCAACCACAATCCGTCGGCTGCTATTGCTTTTGTTACTCGCTTAATTCTCAAATTGCCTTTACTTATTGATTTACCGTTTTATCTCATATTTTAATATCTTATCGTTAAGACCACTTTTGTGAGCAGAGTAGGAAACCAATGAAATGTTACATCTGAAATATAGTTTTGTATGGTGCTGAAACACAAATATTTCGGAAAGTAGATCAGAAATATATGGAAAATCTTGAAATTTTGTGCTGGAGAAGAATGGAGAAGATCATTTGGAACGATCGCGTTAGAAATGTGAAGAAATGTTACATAAGGCCAAGAGGGAAGAAATATGTTATTACAATAAAAAGAGGGAAGGCTAACTGGATTGGTCACATCTTGCGAAGAACCTGCCTTCTAACACACGTTATTGCAGATAGAAGAGACGGGAATATGACGAAGTAGACATGAGCAGATACTGATGACCTTAATGAAAAATAGAAGATACTGGAAATTGAAGGAGGAAGCACTAGATCGCACTCTTTGGTGAACCATTTTGGAAGAGGCTAGGAACCTGTCGCAAGACAAAGGATGACATAACCCAACATTTAGTGTGTGCTTCCGTATTTTAGCAATGTCGGCGACAGTAATATCACTGTCGACAGGTGTTCGATTCGTAGCAGGAACAAGAATTTCTCTTCGACAATGTTGTGTCTAAGGCCCAAGCAGCCTTCAATTCTTCGGCACCATGTGCCCTTTTCCGATAGTAAAGCGAAAGCAGCAAAAGCAGACGTCTTCTTTCCATGTATGCCTTAATCAAATAATGCTTGTTACACAGAAAAATTTATTTTTATCTTTTACTTTTAACGCCCATTCAAGAACGGTGATCCCTTACGCTGATGTATTGTGTAAATATAACCTACATTTTTTTGCTTTCAAATTACTGATTTGTTCTAAAAATACAACTAAATTTATTTACACTTAGATTTGTTTAAAGAGTATACTGGCCGATTAAAATATATTATGTTATACTACATTATATATTGTTACGTGGGTTACTCGAACAGAGTATCTAGTGTAACAAGAAATAAAGACGTATCTTATACGGTTAACGCGTTAAATTTAATTGGTCCTTTATTTTGGCCTATAAATACGGTACTTAAGCCACTTAAATCTATTATGGGAACTGGAATGGCTCGTTCAGTGCAATATTCAGGTTACTAGTTCCACTATCGAAAAATCGGCATTCGGTTCCAGACAGGGGACACAAATTTATCCGATCTTCTGGCGTACAGATTTAATCTCTCATCACTGGGCACCGGGGCTTTATATTTACATTTAAAAAGTGACTGAGAAAACCCGCTAAGGGGAGAACGTAACACAAGAAAGTTATACAACCAGGAGGTATATGATGTGTGCTATTCACTCAATACGGCGTCCAAGTTAAGACAGATGTAGTGGTTTAAGAACAAACAACATTTTAGTTTCAAAACAAGGACGGGGCTATCTGGGAGATTACCCGTAGATATAATGATAATATTAAAAGAGATCTCCGAGAAATACGCCGTTACCTTGAATATCTGAATGGAACTAGCTCAGGCTGTGCCAATGATGCAGACTATTGAATATATTTTAAAGATGTTATTACTAAGTACGATCATATACAGTGCTCTCGTAACAACAGCGACGTCACATTTATCATCGCGACTTGTTGAATCTCTTGTCCTCATTTAACATTACAGTGAGTCGTTAAATTAAAACACGACGTTACGGACAGGCATGTAACACACAGTGGGAAAAACTAAAATATTACACAAGCCAAACAAATGCACAATTTGTCCCTCACAATTATAGTACATTAAAATGTTAAAAATTAAAATCTCCTACGTGTTTCGATCCCTGTAAAAACATCATCAGGGAGTATACACGTCAAATAATTATGTATAAAACACTACGTAAAATAATTCATAACTGTTGGAGTTGGATATTATAATCGACCACATCTCTCAATCGGGGAGCATGACCTAAACTTAGGGAATATCACGTATGGTGGTCACAGAAGACATAAGTATAGGTCCACTGACAAGATTAAACAAATGAATGGTGTCACAGTCACCACACGTTTATTACCACCGTTTAATCCATTCATGCGAGCTAAAAACAGCTGCATAAGGCACTGCAAATTTCATCTCTACAGCATCTTCATTAGCAGCCCAGTCTGTCTTGTCACTCGCGCGTACGAATGCCCGCCTGCAATTGTGTCCCTGAAGCCTGAGCCAGCTTCAGAATCACTTCCTTTGTCACACCCTCAAACAGCTGTCCTCAACTGATGTAAGGCCGAAAGGTTTAGAGAATACTTTTGTTTGCAGGGGGTCAGAGCGGCGATACGGTCACACCCCTTAGTTAAGATTAGGCCGAATCCCTCAGCGCGACAAATATTGTCACAAACTTAACAAAAACCTTGAGGTCCGCACCCTCCCCAGTGTTCAAATATATCGTATACAGACTGGTACTCTTTTCTTTCGAAGTCCTAAATTTATAATCAATTCTTCCAAATGTAAATTTGCCTATTTATCCGCAAGCATATCTCAGATCTGGTCTCGAACCAAGGATCGCCGGTAACAATACGTTGTACAACATGTAGCAGCAGCGGCAGTAGGGAGTAGTAGAAAATGCATCATGAGTTCTATATTTAATTTTTTACTTGCCTTTTAATGATTTAATTATTTAGCCTGATGATGGTCGATATTTAGAACGAAAAAACGTAGCTTTAAATAGAAATACAGTTGTGTTAGACCGACTATTTAATACTGTTTTGAATACGGTTTGGATTAAGTAGACGGTAGGAGACAGATTTGTTACATTTTTATTTTGGATCAGGAAGTAAGAATTTGATAAGAGGAAGGTGCAGCCTTTTCCAACGCACCATCCCATCTTTCAGACACCATCACGAGAAACCTCAATCACGAGATCAAGCAATTTGTCTTAGATAGAGGCCAGATACCTCCCAACATTAATCACTGGCAGAGAAAGAAATCCGTAAAATTGGGGGCCAGTGCGAGGTGTGCCAGTACAGACAAACAAACCTCATATGATTACTTACTTACTCCATGGTGCAGAGTAATTCTTGAGAAGGTAACTGGTTTGCAGCTAGTCAAGAAATTCCCCGCATTTCACGGAACCCGAAGGTTCATTACCGCACTCACAAGCGTCCGCCACCTGTTTCTATCCTGTGCCAGCCCAATCCAGTCTATATACCCACATCCCACCTCCTGGAGATCCATCCTAATATTATTCACCCATCTATGCCTAGGTCTCCCCAGTGGTCTCCTTCCCTCCGGTTTCCCCACCAAGACCCTATACACCCCCTCCCCTCACCCATATGCGGGACATGCCCAGCCCATCTCATTCTTCTCGATTTTATCACCCGCACAATATTGGGTGAGCAGTACAAATCATTTAGCTCCTCGTTATGCAATCTCCTCCATTCCCCCGTTACCTCGTCCCTCCTA
>Ga0123355_10004774_pt1 | contig 19727 bp, 17 predicted proteins | sample TergutEmb28metaG_3_FD_89872 | JGI IMG/M metagenome (GOLD analysis project Ga0123355, IMG submission 89872) | Embiratermes neotenicus P1 segment gut microbial communities from Petit-Saut dam, French Guiana - Emb289 P1 | ecosystem: Host-associated > Arthropoda: Insects > Digestive system > Gut ...
CGTTATGGTTTTTTATTTCTCGCGGATTTTAGCATAACATTTTAAAAACTGCAAATTTTTGCGATACAGCAGTTTTGCAGAGTTTCCAAAACTGCGCCTCGTTCGCCCCCTTTTCGCAAATATAGCAAACGCCGAACCGTGAAGGCGAGGCGGAAAATCGCGGGCTTCTCAAGTACGTTCGCTATACAAAAAAGACGACCGGCTCTCCCGAAAATATCGAGTGAGTCGGTCGCCTTTTTCCATGCCCGATTTTACCCGAGCGGGTTTGTTGTTGAAACGGTATTAGCCGTAAGGCTTTGCAAACGGTACAATGCGCCGCGTTCGGCGCACATGATGTCATGTGCGAGAAGCGCGTCAACAGCGGCTTGCAGGTTCGCGGGTGAGATTGCGGGGTTTACGTTGTTAATGCGAAAGCTCCTGCGCCCGCCGTTTGATGTTGTAAATGTAAGTTGATAATGGGTCACGGGGTTTCTCCTTTCATCAAAATTGATTTTATAACAGCGACATTATGCCGCGCCGTTGATAACAATATCCGATACAACATGAATACGCGCCGTAACGACATCGCGGTTGTACATCGTTTGAATCGCCGCAACAAAACCGGCCGCATCGGCGGCGGACATGTTGGGGTTTACGCCGCTGATAGTACATACCGCGCGATTATTCGCGCTGCGAATACGAAGCGAAGCAGAAGCTGTGACTATGTTTGCCACTGCACACACCTCCTTTCTTGTGGAGTTTATTTACTTTTTTAATTCTTGTTTGTTTCATATGATTAGGTGGTTCGTTTTTGTAAAACATCCGAAGTCCCGGGAGCTTCGGCGGTTGCAGAGTTTGCACTCCGCGTGCCGTGTTGTATGAAAGGTGTGCACTCGGGCGGTTTGCATTCGGTCGGCCGTGTCCGAATGCTCCTTCCCCCTTTCATGCAATGCGGCGGATGGTGCGTGGTGTTGCGATGGTACAGGTGATACGGTGGTACGGGTGAAGCGTGGCGTTGCGGTGTTACAAGTGCAACCGTTATACAGCGACTTCGGCACGGCTCGGTGCGGTCAGTTTCAGGGCGAACCCCTTCCTGAGATGGCAAACACGTCCTTTGGCATAGAAGCGACTGCTTTGTTTCTCGGTTGCAAGGCAAGTATAACCCACGTGTTTTACCATCGTATCCGGAACGGTTCTGAGAATTTTTCTTGGAAATTTTCCTGGAATCGTTCCGGGAATTTTTCACGCCAAAAACGCCGGAACTCTCACCCTCCGAACAGTCGGCGTTTTCCGTGGCATGAAGTCGTACTTCTGCAAATACGGGCAAATCGCCCGAATACGCGATTTTTTTCTTGCATATTTTGCATTATAATGTCATTATGAGGGTAATTTTTATTTGTGAAAGGCTGATGCGTTGTGTTCTCCAAAATCAAAAATAAATATTTCGGCAGATTATTTTTCATGTCGCTCGGCATAACGATTGTTGCGGTTATTGTTGTTTTCGGGGGCGGATTTGTGTTGCTTCGCCGCTCGGTTCAGCCGCCGAGTATTCCTACAGTAAATGACCAACCGTTCTTCAATCCGAACTTGGACTACACTTTGCACGACCCGTACAGAGAAAGCGCGTTCGATGTGGTTGACCCGCATCCGGATGATGTTCTGCTTGCGTCGCCGTTTAATTTTGTTGACGAAGAGGGCTGGACGCGCCGCCCGGATTTTTTCACTTTTTTAGTTTTCGGATACGACGACGGCCTGAATACCGACACAATAATGGTTGCGGCTTATGATGCGGAGCGGCGCAATGCGTACATAGTCAGTATTCCGCGAGATACACAAATTGACGTTCGCCGAAACGTCCGGAGAATCAACTCTGCATACCCCGTAGGAGTGCGCCTGAATAATGCCGGACACGAAGGCGGTGTGGCGCAATTAAAGCGCGAAGTGCAAACAATAATCGGCTTCAAGCCCGATTTTTATGTAAGCGTTGAGGAAGATGCGTTTGTTCGTTTGATTGACGCAGTCGGCGGCGTTTACGTTGACGTGCCGTTTCATATGCGCTACAACGACCCTACGCAAAATTTGCGCATAAATATTCCGGCGGGTCATCAGCGGTTGGACGGCGAAAACGCATTGCATTTCGCGCGTTATCGTTTGGGGAGCAATCCCGCGCAAACTATTTCGGATATGCAACGTATGCAACATCAGCAACAACTGATTGCCGCTGTAATAGACGAACTTATGAATCCGCGTACAATTTTGCGTGTTCCCGAATTGGTTCGCACATACAGCGACCATGTGAGCACTGATTTATCCATGTTCGAGCTGCTTTGGTTTGCCGAGCAATTCACGCTCGGCGAAGTTTCGCTTACAACTTATAACTACCCCACAACAAGCGTCCGCACTTCGCATTGGTACGAAATTCCCAATGCGGATGAAGCGTTGGAAATTATAAATCGCACAATAAATCCTTTTACTCGCGAACTCACCCGGGCTAATTTGCAATTGACGCGGTGACTTTTTTGTGAATATACTCTATACTGCTCCTGCGGATTTTTCCGCAGGAGTTTTTTGTTTTAAAGGAGAAAAAAAATTATGGCATATTTGGGCATCGACATCGGCAGCATTTCAACGAAGGGCGTAATTATCGACGACAGCGCGAATATTATTGCGCATTCGTATTTGTGGACGGAAGGAAATCCCATCAACGCGGTGAAAAATGTACTCGGCGACTTGCGCGGGCAAACCGACGTTAGCGTTACCGCTGTCGGAACAACCGGGTCGGCGCGGAAGTTGATTGGCGTTGTGCTTGGTGCGCAGGTTGTGAAAAACGAAATCACGGCCCATGCCGTCGGAACAATGACGCGGGTACCGGATGTTCGCACCATTTTGGAAATCGGCGGGCAGGATTCGAAAATTATTTTGTTGAACAACGGCATCGTTACCGACTACGCAATGAATACAATTTGCGCGGCGGGAACGGGTTCATTTTTAATGTCGCAAGCGAAAAGGCTCGGGCTTGAAATTAACGAACTCGGCGAACTTGCGATGAAATCGAAAAATCCGACGCGAATCGCCGCAAGATGCACGGTTTTCGCCGAAAGCGACCTTGTTCATAAAGCGCAAATCGGGCATAAAAAAGAGGACATTGTTGCCGGCATTTGCAACGCCGTTGTTAATAATTATTTGAACAACGTCGGCAAAGGCAAACGCATTGCCGCGCCTGCGGTATTTCAGGGCGGCGTGAGCAAAAACGTTGGCGTTGTGCGGGCGTTCGAGGAAGTTTTGGGACACGAAGTATATGTCGATGAGTTCGGGCATTTGATGGGATGCTTGGGCGTGGCGGTGCTTGCCATGCGAGCAAACGCCGCGAATGCATCCGGCGAGGCGGGAGCGTCTTCAAAACCGAAATTTGATTTCAATGTAAAGGACGTAACCTTCGTTACGAAAGGCAAAGAATGCGACAAATGCCCGAACAACTGCGAAATTATTTCGATTTATCGCGAAGACGAGCTGCTTGATGCATGGGGGAACAGATGTGAACGCGGCGTAGCGGCGGGCGCATAGGAGGAGATTTTTCATGGAAAACGACCGAAAAACGATTTTTTTGGTGGATGACGAGGTAACAAATTTAGCGGTGGGGAAAAACGCGCTTGTTGCGGATTATAATGTTTTCGCGCTTAATTCCGGGGCAACCCTTTTTAATATGCTTGAAAAAGTGCAACCCGACCTCATCTTGTTGGACGTAAAAATGCCTGAAATGACCGGCTATGATGTAATTAAGCGGCTTAAAGCAAACGAAAAAACCGCTGTCATACCGGTAATTTTTTTGACCGCGCTCAACGACGAAGAAGGAGAACTTGAAGGGCTTTCGCTCGGAGCTGTGGACTACATAGCGAAACCTTTTTCGCCGCAGCTCCTTCTTAAACGGTTGGAGGTTCATCTTTTGGTTGAAGAGCAGCGGCAGGTGTTGGAAGCTCAAAAGCGGGAGCTGCTGATTTTTAATAATAATTTGTCGCGGTTGGTGGATGAAAAAACATTTGCGTTGGAAGAAAAAACCCGCACCGTGGTGGAATTAAAAAATGCAATTCTGTCCACAATGGCAGAACTTGTGGAATTCCGCGACGAAACAACCGGCGGGCATATCGAAAGGGTTCAAAAATACATCGGGGTTTTGCTTGACGAACTTGCCGGTGCCCCCGAAATAGCAGGGCTTGACAGAGATTTAATCGTGCAATCAAGCCAGTTGCATGACGTCGGCAAAATTGCGGTAAAGGATTCCGTTTTGTCCAAACCCGGAAAACTTACCCCGGAAGAATTTGACGAAATGAAAAAGCACACCGTTTTCGGCGAAAAAGTAATTTTAGGTCTCAAAGATAAAGCGATGGACAGCGATTTTTTGGAATATGCAAGAATATTTGCCGTGGCTCATCACGAAAAATGGGACGGAAGCGGTTATCCCAAGGGATTAAAGGGCGAAGAAATCCCGTTCATAGGGCGCATTATGGCAATCGCGGATGTTTATGATGCTCTTATTTCGCCGCGCCCGTACAAAAGTCAAATGCTCCACGAAAAAGCTGTTGAAATTATATTGGAAGGGCGAGGTTCCCATTTCGACCCTGCGTTAGCCGATTTATTTGCAAAAATCCACCCCGCATTCGAAAAAATTGCAACCGAACTTGCCGACCGCACCGAATGAGAATAAGAAATGCGGATTCGCATAAGAGGAGAATAATATGAAAACAAAAAGCATAACAACGAGTTTAATAATAGCCCTTCTTGTGGTAATCATTACTGCAACAACGGCGGTAACATTTGTGCGCGCCACCCAAGTGGAAGCGCAACAACGCAACCTTCTTCAGGAGCGTTTGCAGGGTAATGTGAACACAACCGTCGGTATTTTTGATACGGTGCGCACATACAATCTCGGTTTGCTTAATATGGTTGCAACTCTTCCGCAGGTGGAAGATGCGCTTTTTCTCGGCGGCGAAGAAAATATCCGCATTATGAATTATGCTGTCAGCTCGTCGTTGGCCGGTATGCGGCAGTTACAGGGCGAGCTTCCGATGTACGCAAATATTGTGGTTTTTAATGCGGAACTTCACCCCGTCGGAATTGCCGACCCCGACGCCCCCGTACCTGATTTACATAATTTTTTGAACAACGCATTTATGGCGCAAATGGGTTTGTCATACGTATCCTCTGCTGTCGAATGCGACCAAACGGGGCTTATGCAGTTTTTGTTCACGCAACCGGTAATGCGTGACGGTACGTTTTACGGCATGGTTGCAATTCCTTTTAACACGCAGGCACTCGGCACTTTTTTGCGCGACTTTGTACACGATTACGACAGCTTTGTTAATGTTGCGGACGATTCGGACATTATTTTTTTCTCGAACAGACCGGACTATGTCGGGCGTCACGTCGATGACCTCGGCGTTGTTGAAGCCTTCGGATATATGCGGCTGAACAGGGTTTTTAATCATATGTCCGCAATAACGGGCATTGAAAAAGTTGCGTATATAACCACAGAACCCGATTTAAATTGGACGATTGTAAGTTTTTTTGATGCTCACGCCGTTGAAAGCATAGGTCAAACAGTTTTGCTTTCCTTAGTGCCTACCGTTTCGGGAATACTCGTAGCGGCGGCACTGATTGTTTTTATTGTGGCGCGAAGCCTTAAACCGCTTAAAAGTTTGGCGGTAAAATCGCGCGAAGTTGCAAGCGGAAATTTGGATGTTGAATTTGAATCCGTGCGCGAGGATGAAATCGGCCAAGTATTTGATTCATTCCAAGAGGTTGTTACTTCGTTGCGCTCTCTCATAGATGAAGCGAAAAGCGCGTCTAAGGCGAAAGGCGACTTTTTGGCAAAAATGAGCCACGAAATCCGCACACCCATGAACGCTATTATCGGCATGGCAGAGCTTGCTTTGCGCGAAGATTTATCTCCGACCGTGCAGGAGTACACTGCAACAATCAAAAATTCGGGAAGCCACTTGCTTAAAATCATCAACGATATTTTGGATTTTTCCAAAATCGAAAGCGGCAATATGGAAGTTCTCGAAACAGAATATCTTTTTCATTCAACCATTAACGATGTTGTAAGCATAATAAATGCCCGAATGAGTAACCCGAACGTGCAGTTTGTTGCGTACATGGAGCGCAATGTGCCGAACAAAATGCTCGGCGACGAGGTTCGTCTGCGTCAGGTGTTGCTTAATATTTTGAGCAATTCCGTAAAATACACGCAGGAAGGTCGCATAACTCTCAATGTAACCTGGCAAAAAAGCGGCGACGATTCCGTCGTTCTTACCGTCAGCGTGAAAGATACGGGCATCGGCATAAAACCGGAAGATTTGCAACGGATGTTCGGTGAATTTCAGCAGTTCGATTTGGAAAAAAATCGCAACGTTGAAGGCACAGGACTCGGGCTTGCAATTACAAATAATCTTGTTCGGCTTATGGGCGGTGAAATTTCGGTTGCGTCCACCTACGGGCTGGGCAGCATTTTTACACTCAGCCTTCCTCAAAAACTTGCCGGCACGGATGATTTCCGCGACCGCGAAGAACTTACCGTCGAAGGCGATAATATTTTGCTTACCGGTCGCATTCGCGTTGATACAAGCAGCAAAAAAATAAAGCGAACGCTTCTGCCCGATGTAAAAATTTTAATCGTTGACGATGTTGCTACTAATTTGCAGGTGGCAAAGGGGCTGCTTTCTGTTTACGAAGCCAAAATCGATGTTTGCCTTAGCGGAAAAGATGCCATAGAACGAGTGCGTCAAAATTCGTACGATTTAATTTTTATGGACCACATGATGCCGGAAATGGACGGCTTGGAAGCAACAGCCGCCATACGCAAATTGGACGGCGGAAAAATTCCCGTCATTGCTTTAAGCGCGAACGCCGTTGTTGGTGCAAGAGAAATGTTTTTGCAAAACGGGCTTGACGATTTCATATCAAAACCCATTGAAACTGAAAAACTCGACAGCATTTTAATGAAGTGGATTCCCAAAGCGAAGCAATTGAGGGAAATTTCGGGCGAAAAACAAACGTCTGAAATTTCGCCGCAAGTTTCGCCGGAGATTCCGGAAGTTTCAGGCGTTGACATTGAACTTTCCGGCAGAAATGCCAATTTTTACAGAATCGAAGGTGTTAATGTAGCGCAGGGCATAAAACTTTCCGGCGGAAGTATCGAGCTTTACAAAAGCGTGTTGGAAATATTTTATCAGGACGGCGATACAAAAATTTCTCAAATTAAAAAAAGTTTGGAAGATAACGATTTGCTGTTATATACAACTTATGTACACGCGGTGAAATCTGCCTGCGCTAATATCGGGGCTATTGCTGTTTCAAAAGCCGCAGCAGAGCTTGAAGCCGCCGGCAACAAAAGCGACCGGCAATACATCAACGCAAACAATCCCGCGCTTTTGGAAGAGTTTAAAAAATTGCTTTCGGAAATCGCTCGCGCCGTAAACATTAAAACGTCCGCCGGCGATGAAAATTTCGATGTAAACGAATTAAATAACGCACTGCTGAAATTGAAAACGGCAATGCAAAGTTTTAACCCCATTGCAATAGATGACGCGGCCGCCGAACTCGGAAAATTCGCGAGCCGCGCCGATATTAGAGCCATAATCGACTGCGTTTTTGTCAGTATGTATCCGGAAGCCGAATCGCAGATTGATGCTGTTCTTGCAAAAAGCTCGTAAACGTCGGAACAAAGCAAAAGCCTCTCTTGCCTCTCTTCGTTTTATTTTGCGACGAGAGGCTTTTTTTGCGTTTTTTGCAAAAATTCCCTGATTCAGTATAATATAGCGGATGCCTTTGAGGGGGCTGAGACAGGAGCTGATTGAGTGCGTTTTCGGCACGAAAAAAAATATATCATTAACGAACACACTGCGGCCATTTTACGCGCACGAGCATCGGGCGTTATGAAGCCCGACGAACACGGCGGTTCGTACACGGTAAATAATTTGTATCTGGACGACAGATACGACAGTTTTTATTACAGCAGTTTCTACGGGCGAGTTGTTCGCGATAAGTATCGTTTTCGTTTTTATAACGGCGACAAGTCGTATATGCGGCTTGAACGCAAGCACAAGGAAGGCAACGTATCGTACAAAGATACGATGCGAATTTCCGAGGAACAATACGAGCGGATTCGTGCGGGCGACATGAGTTTTATTCTCAAAGAAGACGCGCCGCTTTGGCAGACGCTTGCGAATATTCATCGCCTGAAAATTTTGCGTCCGACGGCAATTTTCGCCTACAATCGCGAGGCGTATATATACGAAGCCGGAAACGTGCGTTTTACTTTCGACAGCCCGCCGTTTGATTTCGGCGAACGGGTTTCGCCGGCTTTTGAACCGCTTATAAAAAATTTCGGAGCGGAAGCGTATTCGCCGATACTTTTAGAAGTAAAGTTTGATAAATTTCTGCCCGAGATAATTCAGCGAATTTTAAACGGTTTGCCCCTTGCGCAAACCAACATGTCAAAGTATTGTATAGTGCGGGAAAGAGGAGTGTTGCGTTATGGAAATAACTGAACAGGCAGACATTTTGAGATATTTTTTCGGAAATCCTCAAATGCAACTTTTGGATGAATTGCAGCCGACAAATGTACTTGCGGCTCTCAGTGTTGCGGCGTTGTGCGGATTTGTAATTTTTCTTGTGTATCGATTTTTCAATCGCGGTGTGCTTTACAGCGAAAATTTTAATTTGCTGATTATGTTGGTTGCCGTTGTGACGTCGTTTGTCATCATAACAATCGGGACGAACCTTGTGCTGACGTTGGGAATGGTCGGAGCGTTATCAATTGTACGTTTTCGCGCTGCGGTGAAAGACCCGCTCGACGTGGGCTTTCTTTTTTGGAGCGTTGCGGCGGGCATGACGGCCGGCGCGCGGCTGTACACGGTCGCGTTAATCGGAACGGCGTTTTTGGCGATTTTATATATCGCGTTCACCCTGATTCGCTTCGACAAGCGAGCGTTTTTGATGATTGTGCGTTACTCAAACGCCGCCGAAGCCGCAGTTTCGGCGGAACTGGGCAAAATTCGCCACAAGCTGAAAAACAAAACCGCGACCGGCGACTTTACGGAAATCACCGTTGAAGTAAAAGTTCGCCGAAACGACACATCTTTCGTTGAAACTTTCCGGCAGGTCAAAAATGTTGACAATGTCGTGCTTGTTGAATACACAGGCGACTATGCGTAATAACGGTCGTCGAAACCTCGTGATTTCCTGAAAATACCGGTGTTGACAAAATCCCGTAAAACCGCTATACTCCCCTCTGTCGCCGCTGATTGAGCGGCTTATATTTGCTAAACAGATTGAATTTTTACGGGGTGTGGCGTAGTTTGGCTAGCGCGCCCGGTTTGGGACCGGGAGGTCGCAGGTTCGAATCCTGTCACCCCGGTTGCACAAATTGTACCTGTAGCTCAGCAGGATAGAGCAACGGCCTTCTAAGCCGTGGGTCAGGGGTTCGAATCCCTTCAGGTACGGCGAAATTCGCACGGAGGGTGTAGCTCAATTGGTAGAGCGCCAGATTGTGGCTCTGGAGGCAGTGGGTTCAAAACCCATCACTCTCCCTCGGGGAAACCCGATAAACGATTCAAAACGAACCATTAGCTCAGACGGTAGAGCATTTGACTTTTAATCAAAGGGTCCAGGGTTCGAGTCCCTGATGGTTCAGGCAGGAAAAAAGGCTTTCGAGGCGGTTGCTTCGGAAGCCTTTTTTGTTGCCCGGAAAATTGCGTTCGATTTCAAAGGGAGTATAGCAATTTCATCGGCGTCTCGGATAAGCCGCAGGCAGCGGCAGGCGCACTTCGTCCTCAAAGCGAATTTTCGGAGGCTACTCTTGACAAAAATATCGCGCCCGTTATAATAGATACATGATGCATGTATATAATTCTTCCGCCCGAAAGCGGACGGAACAAAAAAAAGGAGACACATAACATGAAAAAGGTAATAACCGCACTCGCAATAATTTGTATTTTCGCACAAGCAACGCTTATTTACGCCGCTCCCGCCGAACCTTCAACCCCGACCGGCATCCCGCTGTCGCAGGTTGGAGAGCGCATCGACGCAATTGTTGCGGCGCATATGGAAAGTTACACACCCGGTTTTGCCGTCGCCGTTGTGCATGAGGGCGAAATTATTTTCTCGCGCGGATACGGACATTTGCAACTCGACGGCGCGTCAGTTTGTCCGTCAAATACGGTTTTCGAATTCGGTTCGATTCACAAGTTGTTCGTTTATATTTCCGTTATGCAGCTCGTCGAGCAGGGTTTGATTGACCTCGACGCTTACGTACGCGAGTATCTGCCTGCGGATTTTTATCGCGAACTTAACTTTCAGAAACCCTTCACTGTGCGGGATTTGTTAAACCATTCCGCAGGCTTCGGCGAGTTTTTCTTCTACTTATTTGCAAACCCCGAAACCATCGAGCGCGAATATTCTCTGCGCGAAGGTCTCTTAATGAGCCAACCCGCGCAAATTTTCGAGCCGGGTACAGCGTCGTCATATTCGAATTTCGGAAGCGCGTTGCTCGGATACATTGTGTCCTATGTAAGCGGCACCGATTTTTCAACCTACGAACGCGAAAACATCCTCGCCCCCCTCGGCATGACGCGCACGAAGGGTCAGCCCGATTGGTTCGCCGCGATGTCCGACCCCGTTTACATGCAAAATAAAGCCGTCGGCCACATGCCGAACCCGGTTGCCGGATTTGCTTCCGTTGGCGAATTTTCTCCCGCGCCGTGGGCGTATGTAAGAATGTATCCCGCCGGCTCGATTCGCGGAACTGCCGAGGATTTGGCGCAACTCGCAATCGCCTTAACGCCGCCCGCCGGCGATTCCGGGCCGCTTTTCGCCGACCGCGCGGCTCTCGATTTAATGCTTTCACCGAGCTTCGAACGATATTCCGAACGCGGCGTAATTCGCGGCACGCATCACGGATTTTTGAGCTACAACGCCGTTTATCCCGCCGTCGGTCACAGCGGCGGAACGGTCGGGTTTAACGCAGACTTCACCATCGTGCCGTCGGAACGCTTCGGTTTAATCATGCTCACAAACGCCAACGGCGGTCTGGTTTTCATGGAAAAAGTATCGGAAGAAATTTTAGGAAGTGCCGAAATTCCCGCGCCCGCAGGCAATTTGCCCGACGCATCCCGCTTTGCAGGAAATTATTTCATGCTTCGCCGACACGAAGGCAACGTTCTTCAAATTGCAAATATGTTCACCGCGGCAATTTCCGTCGAAACTTTGGACGAAAACACAATCAGTGTAACTTCCATGGGATTAACCGCCACTTACAGGCAAGTTTCTCCATATACTTTTCGTGTTGACGGTTCGGCCCCTCTCATAGGTCGCGTCGGATACGAAATCGAATTTTTAACCGACAACGGCAAAGTTACCGGAATTTCCATGACCGCGCCCTTCGACGCAACCTCCGCAACATTTTGGCAATCGCCGGGATTTTTAATTGCTGTCGCAATCGGCGAGGTATTGGCAATGCTGTTTTTCTTCATCGCGCCCGTAATGATTTTAATACGATTTTTGCGCAAAAAAGAAAAATCACCGTTTATTCTCGCAAGCAGCGGCTTTGTTCTGAGCGGCACATTGCTTGCAATAAATAACACGGTGATGCTTGCGCGCATATTGTCCAATGTAGTCGGCGTTTCGGCTGCCATGGTCAATTTCCACATTTGGATTAACTTCGGGCTTACTGCGATTGCGGTCGCCTTGTTCGCGACATCGGTTGTGTTTTTAAAACGCGGCGACGCAACACGCTTTCACAAAATTTTATTTTGCATCGGGTCGGTGTTTATTGCGATATTTGCGGCAGTTTTATGGTACGGAAATTCGTTTTCGTTTGTGTGATGCGGCATTTTATATTATCGGAGGTTTGCTGTGAACGAGATAGAGTCAAACAAACACGCATGGAGTCAAATTTCAGAGGGTCATTACCACCACTTCAAAAAAGCACTTACTGAAGGAAGTCACGAATTAAACAAGCATATCAAGCGTGAACTCGGCGATTTAAGCGGCAAGAATATAATTCATTTGCAATGCAACACAGGCGCAGACACAATTTTATTAGCAAGGATGGGCGCAAGTGCCGTTGGCGTTGACCTCGTTCCCGATAATATTTTATATGCCAAAAAACTTGCTGATGATTTAGGCGTTACAAATGTGGGTTTCATTGAGTCTGACATCATGCAGTTTGCGGAAAAGCATAATGAAAAATATGATGTCGTATTTGTTTCGGAAGGGGCAATCTGTTGGCTTCCTGACTTGAATAAATGGGGCAGAACAATCCGTCATCTTTTGAAAGATGACGGATTTTTATACGTTTTTGAAGGACATCCGTTTTACATGATGCTGGATGAACCGAAAATGGCAGATAATATAATGGAAATTAAATACCCCTATTTCAGCAAAGAGCCGGAGTTTGACGATTCTATCGGCGGGTATGCTTCTGCGCGGAAAGATGGGGTAAAGTCATATTCTTGGATGTACAAAGTTTCTGATGTTATTAACGCTCTTGCATCTGCGGGCTTGCATATCGAATATTTCAACGAGTTTAAGGAAAATATGTGTGATATGGGTGGTATGAAAAAAGATGTAAGCGGTATGTGGAACTATGATTTTAATGACAATAAGTTTCCGATGTCGTTCAGCTTAAAAGCATCTGTTTACCAATAGATGATTACTCTCTGAATGCCTGTAAAACTGCACTCATCAGACTTCCTCAGCAAAAATCTCACCGGCCTTCATTTCAAGCAAAAAGCCCTCTTTTGAAATTTCCGTACCGGTACACGTAATAATCGTTTGCAAATTCGAAATCTGCCGAAACAAAAACTTCTGCCGATTTTTATCAAGCTCGGACAAAACATCGTCGAGAAGAAGAATCGGTGTTTCGCCGGTTGATTCGCGAATGATTTCAATTTCCGCCAATTTCGCAGAAAGTGCCGCCGTTCGCTGCTGCCCCTGCGAGCCGAAATGCCGCGCCGATACGTCGTTTATTGTAAATTCGATGTCATCGGTATGGATGCCTTCGCAGGTTGTGCCGCGTTGAATATCGCGCTCGCGCGAATTTTTTAAAACGGCGGCATACGAATCCGCATCAACGGATGACTTGTATTCCAACGCAAGCACTTCGCCGGACGTAATATTTTTATGAATTTCGGCGGCAATTTCGGAAATTTTTTTTACAAATGCGGTACGTGTTTTCATTATGCGCGTACCGTATTTTTTTAACTGTTCGTCCCAAACGGATAAACTATCCGACTGCGAACGGTCTTTTTGCAGAATTTTTAACAGCGCATTACGCTGTTTCAACGCACGATGATACTCTCGCAAATCGTTGTAATATACCGGCGAAAGCTGGCAAATTTCCATGTCCATAAAGCGGCGACGTTCCGCCGGGCCTGCCTTAATCAGGCGCAAATCCTCCGGCGAAAACATCACCACCAAAAGCCGCCCGAACAAATCTTTCATATGCTTCACGGGCAGAAAATCAATTGATATGTATTTGGACGTTTTGCGCCCCATGGTTTCGAGCCGCGCATCAAGCGTGGATGAAATTCCGCCGCGTTGCGTTTCCAAACGAATTTGCGCGGCATCTTCGCCCCACGCCACTAACTCACCGTCCGCCCGTGCGCGAAGAGAACGCCCGAAAGCGCAAAAATAAATCGCCTCAAGGAGATTCGTCTTCCCCTGCGCGTTATCGCCGAAAATTACGTTAATATCCGGCGAGAGCAGGCATTGCGTTTTAAGGTTACGAAACCCCGCCGCCGAAAATTTTTTTATATGCACTATGCCGGAGGGCGCAACGGCACGATTAAGTAACGAAAACCGCGCTCGCTGTCTTTAGCACGGATTGTACACGGCGACAGCGCAGTATTAAACCGCACGACAACAAATTCCTCGTCAATCGCGCGAAGCACGTCGATGAAATATTTCGGATTGAAATAAATCGTCAAATCCTTGCCTTCGGTTTCGCACGGAATGCCGTCCTCAACCTGACCCCGCTCGGATTGCGCCGAAATCGTCAAATCATCATCAGTAATGTCCAACTTCACCGGCAACATACGATTTTCCGCCGCAACAAGAACCGCCCGCTCAAACGCCGCCAAAAGATGCAATCTCGGCGCAACAACCATGGTCGAAAAATCTTCGTTATAAATTTGGTCGTACCGAATGAAATCTCCCGCCAAAATGCTCGACACCAACCGAAAGTTCTCCGCTTCAAATACAACACGATTCGGCGTGAAAAAAAATCGAACATCGCTGTCGTTGTCCGATAAAATTCTGCTCAACTCGTTAAGCGCGCGACCCGGCACAACCGTGCCGCCGTCCGCACCCTCAACGTTCGCGGAAATGTACGAAATCCGAAACATATCAATCGCAACCATTTCCAAAATATTATTTTTAATCTCAAACTTTTCGCCGGTGAGAATCGGTTTTGTTTGGTCGGCGGCAACAGAAAAAATCGTTTGCTTAATCATATTTTTAAGCAAATTCGCCTTGATTTCGTACCTCGTATGCTCCTCACCCAGCTCATTTTCCGGCACAGTAGGAAAATTATCAGCCGGTTGGCCCGCAATTTGCAGGCGCGAACGCCCGCTTTTGCAAATCGCATTTAACCTGTCATCTGTTTCAATCGCAATCAAATCGCCCGCACTTTTGCGCACGATGTCCGTAAACAACTTCGCGTCCAAGGCAATTGCGCCGCCCTGTTCAACTTCCGCCGCCACCGCTGCCGTTTCGATGCAAATTTCCTTATCATTTCCGACAATTCTCAGCCCTTCGCCCTCAACGGCCGTAAGCAGCACACACTCCAAAATCGGGCTTGTTGTTCGCGTCGAAACAGCACGACCTGCCAGAGCCAACGCATCCAAGAGCTGTTGCCTGTCACATGTAAAATTCATCTCCATCGCTCCATACATATATATTTATTTTTCAGAAGCAGTAGCAGTAGGCTCTGTTAATTTGTTGAAAAGCCCGTCCGACCCTGATTACGCCTGCATTTTTTCGTATGAAAAGCCTGTCCGGATTTCAGTTATAACCTTGTATAAATCGCGAGTTATTCACGTCACGTTAAATATTAACCGCGGGACTTCGTCCCGCACCCTACCCGCTTTTTGAAAAAAGCGGGGCAAAAACTTTATTGAAAAACGCGCGAAGCGCGTTTTTCGTGATGGGGTCAAGGGGACAAAGCCCTGCGGTTTTTAAGAAGTGAAGCTGTTCCGGCTTCGAGGAAATGTGCCGCTGCCGGCATGTGACCCCGGTGTTCAATGTGCGCTTAGCGCACTATTCACCTTTAATCATAATTTCCAATTCCTCGACGGTGAGGCGCAGCTTTTCGTCAAATTCGAGTTCGTTGGTGATTTTGTTGCAGGAGTGAATGACGGTTGTGTGGTCGCGGCCGCCGAAAAATTCGCCGACGGCGGGGAGGGGGATGTCCATCAGCTTGCGGCAAAGGTACATCGCAATTTGGCGCGGCATCACGAGCTTTTGTGTGCGCTTGCGCCCGTTGATTTCTTCTATTGATACGCCGAAACGTTCGGCGACGGTTTTTCGGATGTAGTCCATCGTGACGGGCGGTTTTTCTTTTGCAACGAGTTGGTCACGAAGGGAATATTGCGCGAGTTCGAGGGTGATTTGCTTGTTCGTTAAACGCGCGTTTGCGATGATTTTGTTTAACGCGCCTTCGAGGTCGCGGATGTTCGAAACTATGTTCTTGAGCATGTATTCCTTAACGGGCTCGGGGATTTCTATGTCTTCCATGGCTAATTTTTTTTCCAAAATTGCGTTGCGCGTTTCATAGTCGGGGATGCTTATGTCGGCTATCAGCCCCGACGAAAACCGCGATGTAAGGCGATTTTCAAGGTTTGTGAGGTCGTTCGGCGGGACGTCGGATGTGAAAACAATTTGGCGTCCGCGGTCGGTCATGTAATTGTAGGTGTGGAAAAGTTCTTCCTGCGTTTCGACTTTGCCTTCGAGAAATTGCACGTCGTCGATTAAAAGCACGTCGGCGGAGCGATATTTTTTGCGAAACGCGGGCGTCGTTTTCTCGCGAATGGATGAGATGTACTCGTCGGTGAAAATCGCGCTGGGTACGTACAAAACGCGCAATTCCGGGCGGTTGTCGTAAATCAAATTTCCGATGGAATGAATGAGATGCGTTTTGCCCAAGCCTACGTCGCCGTACAAAAACAGCGGGTTGTAGCTTTCAAATCCGCCGGGCGAACCCGCAACCGCCCGCGACGCCGCGTAGGCAAGTTCGTTGCATTTACCCGGCACGAAGGTGTCAAAGGTGTTTCGTGCGCGAAGCCCGGTTTTTGAATAACTGTCGATTTTGCGTTCGCGCGACGGGTCGGCGTTTTCCTCCGGCGAAACGATGTCAACTTCGGCGTCGTCATTTTCCGTGATTGCCCGAACATAGCGCGTGATGTCGCGCAAAAGACGCTCCACCGTCGGTTTGTAAAACTCGGAACGCGCCTGAATTGTCAACACGTCGTTCTTGTACGAAACCGGAACAATCGGGTCAATCATCGCGTCAAAAACAACCTCCGATATGGTAGGTTCTATCATTTTTTTGGTTTCGTTCCAAAGTATATACATGTCCAACGAAAATACCCCCGGTGAGTTCACAAGTTATCCACAAACTTATCCACAGCCTGTTGATAAGTTATTAAACTTTCTCCCCGGGATTTTAACAAAGTTATTGAAGGTTGTCGAGGTGACGCATGAATGTTAAAACCGCAGGGCTTCGCCCCGCACCCCACGAACTTTTTGAAAAAAGTTCGACAAAAACTTTATTAAAATCGCGCGAAGCGCGATTTTTGATAATTTTTGCCCCGCTTTTTTTAAAAAGCGGGTGGGGGTTTGGGGGCGAAGCCCCCAATATTTTATTCTATCTCGATAAAAATTATATTTCGGGTTTGGCAGGCGAAAGTGTTTTGGGAAAGTAAAGCGGCGGACGCAAAAATTTGATTGTTGATTTCTAAAGTTTGTGCGGGTGTTGGGATTCTTAATTCGGTTTCGAGGGTTTGCGGCGAAATGAAAAGTTCGTTGTCGAAAAAATATCCGTGATGCGCCGAACGTATCCATCGTGAGTTTTCGCGGTTGTCGCGCTCGAAAGTCGGAAGAAGTCGTGCTGCGGCCAGGCTGTATGCGCGGATTAAACCGGTTTCTCGCGACACCGAAAAATCGTCGCTGTACATGCGCGTGATTGTGAAGGAGTCGGCGTAGGCGATGAGACCTAAGCGCGGAAAATTTTCAAGTGCGGAGTATATGCGCAAAATTTCTTCCGATGCGCCGGCAATTCGATATGAATAATCGCCGCGTGTAAAATGGCTCACTCCGAGGGGCAGAATCATAATGGGTTTGTGTTCGCTGAATGCAGTGTAGAATTGCCGAAATCCCGGCATAACGTCGCGAAATCCTTTTTCGGGACTCCAATCCGCTAAAAGCGGTACGGCCACCCAGTCGGTTACAAAATGCCCCGGATAGTACGCACTTTGCGGTGTTGAGGTATAGCACGGCGTAACCCACACGACGGCTGTTTGCGGCGCGTGCGTAAGAAAAGCGTTTCGCATACCGCGAAAAAGCGCGACAAATTCTCGCGGCGGCAGGTCGTGTTCGGGATAAAATGCAACGAACATCGGCACGTTAAACGAGCCGAGCCGTTGCGCCAAAATTGTTGCGAGGTCGATTTCGTCGATGTCGGCTACGGCAGGATTGTCGGGCGGATGAACAACAAAAAGCGGCGTTGCATTTGACGCGATGCAATGCAAAAGCCACGCGATGTCGATGTCGTCGCCCAGATAGACTTCGTTGACGTAAACGGCGTGTCGCATTCCCGCCGCGTATTCAAACCCGCGAATCCCCGCATCCGGCGAAAGCCATGCCGCCGCATACGTGCCTTCGGCGGGTTCGTACATGCTGAAATTCGCGTTTTCGCGCCGAAAAAATACGTCGAATGCTACGGGTTCCGCAAAAGCGTCGCCTTCGCCGTCTGTTCGTTCGGCTTCCTGCGAGTAGGTGATAAATCTCGGCGGATTATCGGTTGCGCAGCCGGTAAGCAAAATGAGAATTAAAAACGTACATATTGCGAATAGTTTTTTCATTTTTAAGGTCGCGGAGAAAATTTCTCCGCACCCCCTTTCAAAAAAACTGCTGAAGTGAATCAATTTTATTTGCGTCCCGTCGGCGTCAAGTGCATTGTGGTGAGCGACCGGTGTTTTTCGCAGAAAAACACATCGAGCGAACCGTTTACGATAGCGAACGCCATTGAGACGCTTCTTAATTTGATTCGCTATAAAGTATGTTGCTTTTTGATTTTTGCCGAATATGTAAAATAATAGACCTGTATTGCGGTTTTAAATCGCTGCTTTGTCGGCGTGCCAACTTAAAAATTTTTGCCGTTTCAAATTACACAGTAACGTGCCGGTGGATTTTTCGATAATTTCGTCGAAATCTTTTTGCGCAACGCTGAAACTGACATACTTGTTAATTTCGCTCAAATAAAACGTAATTATATATGTATATGTTTCAATGCCGTTATCTTTTTTTGTGTCGAGGCGTGTTTTGGCTACATTTGCATAAAATTCGCGGGGAGGGTCTTTCGTTTCCGCGTAAACGTCCCATACCTTGCAGGCGATTCCCGCAAGGCCGACTATTAAAAGCGTTGTGCCGAGCATATTCATAACAACCCCCTTTTTGTTTTTAGTGAATCAATTTGATTTGCGTACCGTCGGCGTTAAATGCATTGTGGTGAGCGACCGGTTGTTTTCGGGTGTTTTTCCCGAAAACGACAACGAGCGAACCGCTTACAATGCATAGTCGCGGGACGCTTCTTAATTTGATTCACTATATCTTATGCCAAAATTCCGTACGCAAATACTGCGGCAATTGCTATACACGCCAAAATCATTACTACGTTAAGCGTCATATCAAATGTGCTTGTCTTTTTTTTCCGGTTTATTACCGGACGCGCCGGCGCAGTTGCCGCATACGCCGCCGGCATCGACGGTCCTTTCGTTGCACGTATATGCCCGTATATGATTTTTTCCGCTTCCGCGACAAAATCAACGGGCATTTTTGTTGCCGGCATATCTTTGTTTACTATAAAAATTGCTTGGTTGTACCATTTTGTTGCGTCGCCTTTTACCAAAATCACGCGCTCGGTAGATTTCATGTTGTCGCCCCTTCGATGATATTTACAGCAGTTTTGCAAATTTTCCGTACCCAAGCAAAAACTGCCGGTTGCTTTATCGAAATTTTCGCCGGAAATTTTGAGGGATATACATTCGCGAATCAAGAGTTCAGAATAACGCTTCGCCGGAAATGCTTTGTGGTGAGTGACCGGTCTTTTTTTCGGATGCTTTTCCCGAAAATTTGGTTACCGGAAACATATTTGACTCGGTACAGCAATTTGACTTTGCGTAGCCTCAAACTTCGTCGGGAAGCGGCTTTAAGCCGCCGAAACCCCGCCTCATTTTCGGTCAATGCAAAGTCAAATTGCTTTATTTACCCGTTTAAATCGGTATTGACCTGGTTTTGATAAAGTGCGCGAGCGTGCGCAAATTGTAACTTTTCGCCTTTTTTGAGCAGAATGGGGGGTTGACAAATGAGTAAGGGCGTGAAACAGTTTTTCGAACGAACGAACGAACGAACGAACGAACGAACGAACGAACGAACGAACGAACGAACGAACGAACGAACGAACGAACGAACGA
>Ga0123355_10004775_pt1 | contig 19727 bp, 16 predicted proteins | sample TergutEmb28metaG_3_FD_89872 | JGI IMG/M metagenome (GOLD analysis project Ga0123355, IMG submission 89872) | Embiratermes neotenicus P1 segment gut microbial communities from Petit-Saut dam, French Guiana - Emb289 P1 | ecosystem: Host-associated > Arthropoda: Insects > Digestive system > Gut ...
CAGCAAAAGGGTGATTTTTTATTAGTCCGAAGCCAAGCCTTGCCGCCCTTTCTTCTATACTCGGAAACATATCTGTGCCATCAAATGTTTGGAGTGGTGATGCTAATGCAGAATCTAACAAAGTTTCATCTCTGATACCGTCTATTCCCCCAAATTTGTTTACCAGTGTACTATGAAGTTGAAGAATCTGATGTTTTGAAATTATTTTCACTTAGCAAGCACCTCATATGCTTCTTTATTCTGTTTCATCAAAAATTCGGATGCCTTAAATAGCTCCTCATCTGAAGCAATTTCAATACTTTCGTCTTCCTCTATTGGGCGAATTATTATTTCAACACGCCTGTTTTTAAGATTTTGGGGTAATGGGATTTTGTCTAGCAGACTACTGTCTATAATGTGCGTTACAGCTTCCACAAAATTCCTCCTTTCAAAGAGCACAACCGTTGACCCATATGGGTTAAAAACGTCAATAAAAAACAAGAATTTAAAAAGTTACTCGTTGATGATTTGGTGAAAAGCGTTCAATCCCAGGTAAATCAAGGGCTTGAGGCATTTCAAACATATAATTTAAATAACCCTTGAACAACTATAACAATATATGGTAAAATAAAATCAAAAGATTCAACAAAAAAACTCTAACAATAACATGGTGCTACAACGGTCATTAAGTGCCTACGAAACACTTAATGACGAATGTAAGGATGAAACCGAACATCACTTACACGCACAGGGAATCCTATCATCGTAGCTGGATTAGTATAACTCATTTTCTCCTTTTCTTCAAGGAGGGCGTTATCTATTCAGCTTACATAAGCAGGATATCTCTGCATTGCATTATCTTTTGATATTATGCGCGTGAGTGGTGGCGAGAAATCGACATCCAAGCGCGCTTTTTAATTGCTTGAATCTTTAAACTAAGGAGAGGAGGGGAAGATATTTGTAGGGTCGGGGTTCCACCCTCGACCATGGCTTGCCCGACTATTTTACGGCGGGAGCAGTCAGCTCATACAACTTCCGATAAATTCCATCAACTGCCAATAACTCATCATGTGTACCCTTCTCCCGAATGCGCCCATTATGCAGCACAATTATCCCGTCCGCATTTTTAATAGTAGAAAGTCTGTGGGCAATAATCAGCGTAGTCCTGTGCTTAGATATTTTCGCCAACGAATCTTGAATAATCAACTCGTTTTGGGTATCTATATTGGCTGTGGCCTCATCCAACACTATAATTTGCGGGCTAAAAGCGATAGCCCGTGCAAAGCTTAAAAGCTGCCGCTCTCCAGAGGAAAAAGTTGCGCCTCGCTCCTTTACCTCGTGATTGTAGCCCTGCGATAAACCGGATATAAAGTTATGCGCGTTTACATACTTAGAGGCTTCCATAACTTGCGGCAAGCTTATACTTTCTTCATTAAGACGAATATTGTAATTAATGTCGCCGGAAAACAGAAATACATCTTGCATAACAACCCCGATGGCACGACGCAAGGAACTCATAGAGTAATCCTGAATATTAACGCCGTCTATCAAAATCTCGCCCTTTTGCGGCTTGTAAAAACGACTAATTAAATTAATGATAGTAGTCTTGCCAGATCCTGTAGTACCAACAAAAGCAAGTGTCTCTCCTGGGTTAATGGTGAAACTCACATCTTTTAACACCCACTCATCATCTACATATGCAAACCAAACATTTTTAAACTCGATTTTACCCTGCAAATTTTCAGCTTCAATGCCGTCTTCAAATTCTTCATAGCCTTCGCCATTATCTAAAAGGTCAAAAATCCGCTCTGCCGCCACATGTGCAGATAATATAGAAACATATCTGTCGGCTAGGTCATTTATGGGCGCAAAAAATCTTCTGGAGTAATCTATAAAAGCATAAAGTATGCCAAGCTCTATTAAGCTGCCCTCTAAAATCGGCCTTGCGGCAAACCAAATGAGTAAGGTTATGGCAAGAGAGTTTATAAGCTCGTTCACTGGCCTAAATATTGCATTTAAAAATACTTGGAAACGATTAGCCTCGTTGTATTCGTCGTTGAGTTTGGCAAACTCCATAAACTTTGACTTTTCCCTAGCAAAGATTTGCACAAGCTTCATACCGGAGATATTTTCGGCAAAGTAAGCATTAATTTGCCCGATTAAAGAGCGCACCCAACGAAAGTTAGCTTTAGCTTTTTTGTTATACCAGATAGTTATTACCAAAATTATTGGGATGATAGAAAAACTTACAAGGGCAAGCTGCACATTTAAGCTAAGCATAACAACCACAATACCAATAATCATAAGCGCATTGCGAAACATATCCACTATAACCCCAGAATATAACTCGCTTAAGGATTCTACGTCGTTGGTAGCACGGGTGAGGATAGAGCCGGCAGCATTTTTATCAAAATAGGAAAATGGCATATATTGGATACGTGTAACTACTTCTACCCTAATGGTGTGGATTATCTTTTGCCCAACAGAGTTAAGCAGATACACTTGAAAAAAGCTTGCGCTAAACCCCACTAATTCACTGGCAAAATAAATTGCGCCCAGCATTCTAATATCGTAGATAGGGTTTAAAATAAAGCCATCGATTGCCAACCTAATTATATAAGGGTTAAGCAATTCAGAGGCATTTACCATAAGTACTAAAACAACACTCAATAGTAAGTGGCCGATATATGGCTTAAAGTATTTCAGCATACGCAACCAGATATTAGTCTTGTTCATAAAGCTGACCCTCCAAAGATTGCAAACTGTTAAGCCTATAATACTCGCCTTTAAAGGCAAGTAAATCCTCATGAGTACCCCGCTCAATGATTCGCCCTTTATCCATATAGATGATGAAGTCAGCATGTTTAATAGCAGATATTCTGTGGGCAACAATTATTCCTGTTTTGCCGTTTAGCAAATGTTTAAGATTAGCAACTATCTCCTCTTCAGTTTCGGTATCTACTGCGGATAAACTGTCGTCTAAGATTATAATATCGGGATTTTTGGCAATTGCCCGGGCAATACCTATACGCTGTTTTTGCCCGCCGGATAGGGTTATGCCACGTTCGCCAATTTCGGTTTCAAACTGATTAGGGAATTCCATAATATTATCATAAATACCCGCAAGCTTTGCAGCTTCAAGTGCCTGTTCATCTGTAATATCGGCATCAAAAAACTTAATATTTTCCATAATAGTTGTTGCAAACATAAAGTTATCGGAATAACCAACCGCACTACGCAAAACATTTAGTGGTATCTTATTGACATCGTGTTCGCCTATGCTAAGTTTGCCAGATTCTAAAGGATACAATCTAAGCAACAAATTTAATAAGGTGCTTTTGCCGCTGCCCATACTGCCAATAATCCCCAAAGTTTGCCCGCGTTTTATTGTCAAATTAATATTGTGCAAGGCAGGGGAGTTTTTATTAGGAAACTTATCAGCTACAGGATATGTAAAGTTAAGCCCTTTAAATAAAATATCGCCGTCTAATTTTGTGATAGAAAAATCCGCGTTGTCATCTGTAACATTAGATTTTGCTGTTAGAACATCATCCAATCTTTTTATAGATGCAAAAGCCCTTTGCCAAATCTCCACAGTACGGCTTAGGCGCATAATAGGCATTACAAGCATCAGCAGATAGGAGTTCATAGCAACAAAGTTACCCAAGCTTATAGTGCCGTTGACCACAGCTGTAGAGCCAAAAATAATAACAACTGCAAAACTAGCACCAAACATCAAACGTATAAGAGGCATTAACATGGCGGATAGTTTTACATAATCCATCTGCACTTTATAACGTTCTAGGCTTACTTTACTAAGCTTGTCAATTTCATTTTTCTCTTGCGCAAAGGATTTAACCACCCTTATACCACTGATATTTTCTTGAATTTTTTCACTTAGTTCTGCAAAACTATCTTGCACTCGCATAAACTTTTCTCTAATTTTCTTCCGTAGCCAAATAACCAAAAAAATAGAGGCAAAAACCGGTGCCACCGCGATAAGCGTTAAGCTTAAATCTATGGTTGTCGCCATTATCCCTATAGAAATCATATTCAAAATAATACCATCTATCATAAAAACGATACCGGCAGCAAAAGCCATACGTATGGCATTCAGATCATTTATGGCGTAGGACATTAAATCCCCGGTTTTTTTCTCATGATAAAAACCAGGAGGCATACTTTGTAATTTTTGAAAGAGATTTTCTCGCAAAAAGCATTCCAAATCGCGAGATTTACCGATAAGAATTGTTCTGAAAAGATATCTAAGACCAAAGAGTATTATCCCCATGCCCAGTAACATAAATGCGTATTGGGTTGCTTGGCTTACGTCTATGGTGCGTTCGTTTAAGCCATCAGTGATGTAACCCAAAAACAGGGGCATAACCAACATAAGTCCACTAGATGCAAATAAAGCCGTAAGCCCCGTGATATAGATAAGCGTGTTGGCACGTAAAAATTCAGTCATTATAAGCTTTTTAACCAAATCCTCACCCCCATTACATGGATAAATCTATTATACTTTATTCGCAGCAAATTTCCAACTGTATAAAAAAGAACCTTATCATTAACTGATAAGGTTCTTTAGGGTAAGCGCGAGAGGAGATTCGAACTCCCGGCCCTCGCCTTGGCAAGGCGATGCTCTACCACTGAGCCACTCGCGCACATAATATAAAACTGATTGAGTCAAGCCTAAACAAGCACATAGCGGGTGATGGGAATCGAACCCACGTATCAAGCTTGGAAGGCTTGTGTTCTACCATTGAACTACACCCGCAAAATGCCCAGAGACGGAATTGAACCGCCGACACAGGGATTTTCAGTCCCTTGCTCTACCGACTGAGCTATCTGGGCGCAACAACAGTGAAACACATACGAATTAAGGGGGTTATTCCTATATCCGATGACTAAGCCATTATATATTGCGATTAAAAGTTTGTCAAGACTTTCTAAAAAAATGAAAAACTGCCACAAAAAAAGCTACGTTTATCACAAACGTAGCTTTTTTCAATAACTGTTTAGTCTACCTTATTCTCATCAACAAACTTTTGATTAAAAATATTTGTGTCCACCTTATGATCATAAACCAAACGCCCTTCGGAATAGGTATAAAGCACATTAAAGTCATCAGAAATAACAACAAGGTCAGCATCTTTTCCTGTGGCTATGCTTCCCTTTTTTTCAGCAAAACCATATTTTTTGTGTGGGTTGTAGCTGCTGAATTGTAAAACCTTCTCTAAAGGTAGCCCAAGCTTCTCTACTAAGTTTTTGATGCCAAATATAACAGGTTTACTGCTGCCGGATAAGCGCCCTGTATTACTTAACACAAAACCTTCCTCAGTTACTTCTATGGTACTTCGGTCTGAATTGTTAAACATTTGATTGCCTTTATATTTCCCTACAGGGGCTCCTGCATATGCGCCGCTGTCTGAAATCATCATGATTTTGTCGTGGTCTTTTAGTTTTAGGATAATTTCTACCATCGGCAGGCTTATATGCAAGCCGTCGCAGATCAGTTCACAATAAACCTCATCCCTGAGGATACACGCGCCCATAGTGCCCACATCTCTATGATGTAGCCCTGTCATTACATTGCCTAAATGGGTTGCTACGGTAATCCCCCAGTCAATCCCCTTATTAGCTTCTTCATAGTTGGCATTTGTATGGTAAGTTGCCATAGTTACGCCTTTTGACAGGAAAAATTCGATAGCCTTTTTGGCGTCTTCAACCTCTGGAGCAATCCCTACCAATTTGAGTTTTCCGTTGCAGACGTCTACCATTTTTTGCGCATGTTCCATATCTACTTTTGGATAGCCTGTGTTTATCCCCTTCTCTCCTACCCTCGCGCCCCAAGGGCCTTCGCTGTGGATTCCCATAATTTTTGCACCGTCTTGAGGCTCATCTGCCATTTTGCATAGCAGCTCCATAGCTTCAAGCTCTGTAGTTGTAGGAAACAAAGCTGTAACACCGTTGGAAGCCGAACCTTTCAAAAACAGCTTCAATTCATCTTCTGTAGTAGAAGCGGCGGCGCGTACGCCAAAACCACCGTGGTAATGGGTATCAAAAATTCCGGGAATTATTCTGTTGCTTCCATAGTCAATATCTTCTTTCATAGCGTTGCTTTCCGGATGAAACTTTTTTATTACATCGTTTTCAAGCTCCAGATATCCTGATTTGCAACCGTCTTCCATATAAATTTTACTGGATTTTATAATCATTACTAGCCCTCCCGGGATAAATATAATTTGCCAAAGCTGATGAGTCTTCCATCATGTTACAAAAAACTTCCATAACCGTGTCCATGTCCGTATTTAACCCGGTTTGACCAGAAAATCTCCATATATTCCCGGGGAAGTCACATGAGATTCTGCGTGTCCAATTTGAATACAATTCTTCATACACATCTCCTTTTTAAACTCGGTAAACAACGCAATTTTACTGAATTTTAAAGCCTTTATCCAAATTATCTACTACAACTTGCAGAAGTAATGTAAGTCTGTATAATTAATGTAAACTAAGCCCAGGACGCTTTATACCCAGTACCTTTTCTCCGATTATAAAACTTAATATGAACAATACAAGCGCAATTGACAACATAATACCTAATATTAAGTAAAATTGTTGGATACCGATACGCATGATAAGGAATCCTCCAACAAGTCCTCCTAATATCCCAGCAACAGCAGTAGTAGAGGCAAGCATTGTTTGAGTAGTGGCCTTTAGATGCTCCGGAGCAAGAGAAAAAACGTAGCTTGCACCTGAAGGTATCATAAGCCCGTTTCCGATCCCATGAAATATGGATATGACAATAATCATTGTAAAACTGTTTGCAGTACTGTATAAAATAGCTTCCAACATGAAGAAGGTGGTTGCTGCAATAATTAATACATACAGCGGAAACCTATGGCGAAGGGGCTTTAAAAGCAGCATCATTGGTATTTCCACTAGTGCTCTTATGCCCATTATAAGCCCCAGCTGAGCTATATTACCGCCAACTTCATAAATGAGAAAGGGCAGGAATATCATAGAGCTTTGAAACGGAATCCTTTGAAATACAGTAAAGAAAATGTATGTAACAAGATGATAATTTTTGAATAGCTGGCCAATCTGCATCTCTTTAAATGTAAGATTCTTTTTCCCAGAACCCTCATCGTCGGCACTTCCCCTTACAAAAACCAAAAGAAAAATTGCTGGAAGGGCAAATATTATATTTATACCGAAAATGAACTCTACTCCGGTTAAAGGGATAATATAACCAAGGGCAAGGGCTGCTAAGGCAAAACTTAAAGCCCCGTAAGCACGTAACGCCCCATAATTCAATTTTTCTTCTCTGGCATTCCTAAGCATCCAATTGTCAATAAGAGACATTACCGGATTTCTAAAAAACATTGTCACAGGTATCAGCACAAATAGAAATGACATTCCGCCAATACTCAATCTACTAGCAAATGGTATTAATGCAAAAGTTAATGCTCCAATTGTAAGCGCAAAGATTGCTACTTTTTTTACTGAGCGTATTTTATCACTTAACATCCCCCAAAAAGGAGATGCAAATATCCCTACGCCGGAGTTAAGTGCTGTTACCATACCTACTTGCTGGGCATTAAAGCCTATAGATTGTAGGAATACGGTAACATAACCGCCAAAAGTCATAGTGATAAAAAATGTAAAGTTTATTGCAGCATATTTATAGAACTGAACATTGGACTTTTTTGTTTCTTGTGTTTCTTCAACACTATTCTTGGTTTGTTCTAAGTTATTATTATCCTCTTTCATTCATCATTCTCCATATTTTATTCTCCCGGATCGGGGACTTCTACCCATCCTTTAAGTGATTCGTGACAATGTTTAAGTTGTTTATGTACATCTATATTCTGAGGGCATTTTGTGTCACATAGACCGCACTCTGTACACTTTGTAAAATCTCTGCCTGCCCCTGTCATAAACATGTACCTTCTGCGTTGGGTATCGAAATAATCGAAGCGTATAGCATCGTTATATAGATTGAACATACCGGGAATATTTACACCAGCAGGGCAAGGCATACAATAGTCGCAAGCCGTGCAAGGGATTGTAACTATCGACTTATAAGCAGTTTTTGCTTTCTCAATAACGTCCTTTTCTTTAAAGCTTAGGCAGTGTGGGAGCATATCAGGTTTTGAAAAAATTGCGATATTTTTCTTAAGCTGCTCTAAAGTTGACATGCCGCTAAGTATACAGTTGATTTCCGGACGGTCGGCAAGGTATCGAAAGGCCCATTCTGCTGGTGAGCGCTTAAGCTCATAAGTATCGTAAGCCCCCTGTACTTTTGCCGGAGCCCCTGCAAGGCCACCGCCCCGCAGCGGCTCCATTATCACGAAAGCAGTCTTATAGTTTCTCATAAAATCATAAACCTTGTCTGTAACTTCTCTGTCAGAATCTAAAAAATTTTGCTGTACTGTACACAAGTCCCAGTCATAATATTCCATAACTTCTTTAAAATGAGGAAAAGTCCCGTGATAAGAAAAAGCAACTCCACCAATCATGCCTTCATTTTTAAACTTTTCGTATTCTTCTATTATTTTGCGTTCCTTTACTTCTTCCCACATACCAGGCCCTATAGCGTGGATCATATAAAAATCAATACGGCTAGTACGCAGCTTACGCAGAGTGTTTTCAAGGTTGTGCCGGATATCGTCATTGGTTTTCATTGCATAAAGGGGTTGTTTGGTACCGATCATTACTTTATTCCGTCTTCCTCCTTCTAATGCTTCCCCTAAAATTTCCTCTGCAGTTTCTGCATGATAACCAAAAGCAGTATCAAAGTAATTGACGCCATTATCTACTGCATAGCGTAGCAGTTCAAACGCTTTTTCTCGGTCGACGTAATATCCGCCGTCAGCAGCAGTAAGACGAGGCAGACGCATGACACCCATACCCAGAAGAGATACATCAAAATTTAACTTTTTAAATGAACGGTATTGCAATTTCCTCACTACTCCTCTATCTCATTTAAGCAAGTGCATTTTTTACATATTCCAAAGCAAGCTTACACTGTTCATCCACCATTTCTACGCCTTGAGGAACAGAATTAATCAGTGGAATATGGCAAAATTCATAGGCTATATACCCAGCGTATCCTGTCTTCTTCATTTCTTGATAGAATTCCTTGTAAAGTTTCATGTTAAAATGCCTTTCGCCAAAATAAACGTCCTCGACCGGCTCTATAGATCCATCTGGTATACGACGGAATTCACCGTTAAAATGGTTATGTATACTTTTATCTGCTCCCATTCTGGCCCAGCCGGCTTTAATGTCTGTCATATTGTCTGCCAAAGGATCAAGGTCAAAACAGCCTTTAAGCCAAGGGCTATCAACTTCGCGTATCATATTATCCATATCAAGCCATGTGTTAATAATAGGTGCATGGTTTTGAAGCGCAAGTTTTACGCCGAATTCTTCTGCGTATTTGCAGCACTCAATCAAGCACTCTTTAACATAGTTCCAGCGTTCAATTTTTGGAACATCAGCAAAGTATTCATACCAATTTCTTCTTGCCATATCATAGGAGGCTATTCCATTGTGCATGGTGACCCCAGGCCAGGCAGCGAATACTCTAAGCAAGGGTGCGCCAATATCTCTGCATAGCTTAAGTTGTTCCTTAACCATTAAAAGATTTGCTTCCCTGTGTTCAGCTATCGGACTAGAAAAATCATTGTTTGCAGAAACTGCTGGAAGGGTAACTCCAATATTGCCTGCGTAATCAACTACTGCTTTGCGAGTATTTTCGTCCCAATCCATTGGGTTGGCATGTGGGCGTTTTGCATCAAATTCTACCCCATCATAGCCAAAATCTTTTGCTTTATCAATGACCTCTTTCCAAGTGTAAGCGCGGCCTTTATACCATATACCAAGATATGAAATTGAATAAAGAGCATACTTAATAGACATGATTTTCCTCCTTTTTGCACAATAGCAACGGCATGTGTTCAATTCATGCCGTTGCTCCTTGATATTCCTATTTATGTACTACTTTCCGCCACGGCTTCTAAACCATTTTGCCGCTGCTTCAAGTGCATCTATCGGGCTATTCGGAAAACGTTCGTTGTTTACATATTCTACGATATACCAGCGTACACCTGCTTCGTTACGGCAAATCTTAAAATATTCATCCCAGTCGATATTGCAATTAGGGTCGTCAAAGAATGTATTGCGGCTTTCGGTTGAAAAAGGCTTCATATGGACAGTACCTGCGCGGCCCGGATATTTTTTTAACAGACCAATCATGTCTCCGCCCCCCCGTAAGCCATTACCAATGTCATTTTGCATAATAACATTGGAAGGGGTATTTTGTGCGATAATATCCCATGGCAGTTCCTTTGTATCATCTGTAGGACGGAATTCTGTTGCGTGATTGTGGTAGCCTGTTACCATGCCATACATGCCAAGCACATCAGAAACCCATGTTAACTCAGCAGCAAATTGTAAGCAGCCCTCTCTTGTATAAAGCACTTCGTCCGGCCGCCATGGTACAATGATGTATTGATTTCCTAGCACTTTGTTGTAAGTGATGGTAGAGTGTATGTACTCCGGTGACAAATAATCCCAAGGAACGTGCCATCCTGCAATCTGTAAGCCTGTTTCTTCAAGAGCATATAGTACATCTTGGGCTGCATACTTTAGCCCACCAGCAAACTCTACCCCATCATACCCGGCTTCTTTAATAAGCTTAAGCGTACCTCGAAGGTCTTTCTCAAGCATATCTGCAACTGGAAATAGCTGTGTTGCCAACGGCAGTTTTACGTTGACAGTCGCCTTTTGGTTGTCTCCCCAACCTGGTGGTAATGTGCTCATGTTAATTCTCCTCTCAATTGTTGTCATTGTGATAAATACTAGCTTTAAGCGCTTTTATCAAAAGGATCTCCTACAACTTGTAGGAGTGTTTTTATCCTTTTACAGCACCAATCATGATACCCTTAACAAAAAACCGTTGGAGAAGTGGGTACACCATTATAATAGGCATTATAGTCACCATAGTCATGGTCATTCTCACACCTCTCGGTGTTAGTAAAAATTCGGTGTCTATTTCGGCACTGGTTTCTGCTAAAAGGGTAGTGAGCCGTTCTGCTTCTGATAGATATTGCCAAAGCAAAAACTGCATAGTGGTAAGCCTTGGAACTTGCGCGTTAAAAATCATATTGTCCATCCATGCATTCCATTGTCCAACTGCTGCAAATACCGCGATGGTTGCAACGATAGGTAAGGACATTGGGAAAATAATTTGGCAAAAAATCCTTATGGTACCAGCACCATCTATCATAGCACTTTCTTCTACAGACGCCGGTAGCTGCTCTACATAGGTTTTTATAAGTATAACAAAAAATGCACTCATAAGTCCCGGTAAAACGTAAATCCAAAACGTCCCTACAAGCCCGTATGCTCTCATTACCAAAAAGTGAGGTATAAGCCCACCAGATACATACATGGTTATAATCAGCATCCGGTAAAGAAATTTTCGACAAGGCATCTCTTCTTTAGAAAAGAGATAACCCATCCACATACAGCATAACACAGTTAAGGATGTTCCCAAAACAGTACGTGCTATAGAAACAAACACGGCCCGGTATAATCCCGGCAATTGAAATATCTGAAAGTAATTGCCTAAGGTAAACTCATTTGGCCAAAATATGGCTGTACCGGCACGAGTATCTCCGCTTAACGATTGTACGAAAACATACCACAGTGGATACAAACATAACAGTATTATAATGAGGAAGAAGCTATAGTTAAATATCAAGAAAATGTTACGACTTATACTATTCTTTCCAACCATTCATATCCCCCGATCCTAAAAAATAGATTTTCCCCGTACCATCTTAGCAATATAATTTGCTGTAAAAAGTAATATAACACTTACGACAGACCTAAATACTCCTATGGCAGTAGCATAAGAAAAATCAAATAATTGTAAACCCATTCGGAAAGTATATAACTCAATAACTTCAATATTGGCGGCTGTAAACGCATTCCTATATACAAAGTACTGTTCAAGGCCTGTGTTGACAAAGTGAGATACATTAAGAATCATAAGTACTACAAAGGTAGGCATTAACCCAGGAACAGTGATGTGAATCGCGCACCTGAAACGTCCGGCACCATCTACGGCTGCTGCTTCGTAAAGCTCTTGATCAAGCCCGGCTATGGCGGCTATATAAATAATTGCACTCCAACCAAGGCCTTTCCAAAGCCACATTAATGTTTGAAACCAGTATACCGCACCAGAATCTGTAAGCACCGACTGACCCTCTAATCCAAAAAAAGCTAAGACATTGTTAAGCATACCATGGGACGAAAAAATCGCAAAGGAGAGCGAAAATACAACGACCCAGCTTATAAAATGCGGTAATGTTGATATAGTTTGGGCAAATCTTCTGTATTTTTGGCTACCTATCTCGTTTAGCAAAATCGCAAAAATCATCGGTAATGGCAAACATAGAAATTGCAAAAATGCAAATATAAGCGTGTTACCAAGCACGCGGCTAAAGTTTACACCTGTAAAAAATAATTGAAAATACCTTAAACCCACAAATTCATTTTGTAGTATAGGGATGCCAGGTGTAAAGTCTACTAAAGCAAGATACCATCCAAATAGCGGTACATACTGAAAAAAGAATAAATAAATCATTAGTGGAAGTGCAAATAAAGTCAAATGCCAAGGCCGCTTTTTCTTCTTGATACCAGCAGGTGTTATATTGGCAGATGATGATTTTGTAATAGTCATATCCCCATCCCTTCCAGATGAGGCGCACTTTACGAAAGCGCTGTAAAGTACGCCTTACGTTTTACATTAATATTGACTATTTTATCTTTCTGCCATTATAGCCAGTAGTTCGTCAGCGTTTCTTCTGGCATTATGGAATATTGGTGAAGCAATTTGCCAGGCTTCCTCATAGGCCTGTGAAGCCCATTCCCAAGCGGTATTTTCACCTGCTGCAGCTATTTCGGCCCAGTACTGTGCTTGTGCCGCATAAAATTCTTCCATTGTTTCTGCTCTTATAAGCAGCGGTGCAGTACGGACAGTTATTTCGTTAACAGTAGTCATAATACGCAGAATATCGGATGGGATTTCTACTATACCCATTGCCACAACCTGTGCATAGTCGTATCTCCAGCACAATGTATGGCCATCATTAACAAATTGTTGATAGTACATTGAGGTAGTTGGAACACCCCAAATATCTGCAATATGCCTATAAAGAGGGTTAATGAGCATTGCGCGGTACTCGAAGTTTTCAGCTATACCAAAGAAGTGACCATCTGGATGGATAGCTGTTTGGTTTACAGGAGTCCAATCCCAGATACTTGATACAATACCTGTAGACCTACGATGAGTTTCAGAGCCAAGCGGAGCTTCAAGACGCGCTTGAATGCCTCTTTCTGTTAAAAACGGTATGCCGTTTTCATCTCTATCCCAAGTGTCTCCTTTGATACCATTCCAATACATCATAAGGAATTCAGGATCCCTGTAGATGTTAAGCACTTCAAGCGCTGCCTCCCAATTATCAGAGTTAGCGTTAACAAATATAGTGTCGGTAGGCATACCGCCGGCTGGGCTAAGTTTGTTACCGCTGGTAATCGTGTTTGTGGAAGGTATCATTACCATACCAACTAAGGTATCAGGGTCATCTGCAAGCATAGCGTTATACAAAGCGTTCGTTCTAGATTTTTGAGCGACAAACTGCTGTGCATTCATCATTTCGCCCATTTCTCCTGATGTCATCACAAGAGAATCTGGATGTAGAAGGCCTAAGTTCCAAAGTCTGTTGTAGAAGCGCATGTCTACCCAAAACGGCGAGTCAACGTTTGTATGGCCGTTGATAAGATCTCTGGTATTTTCAAAGCTTCCATAATACATGAAGCCGTTAAATGTCCAGAAATTACCTGTTGTACCTTCGCGTACCATAGCACCGCGCATATGCAAATCTTGGAACGCGTTGGTAAGACCAAATGCATATACAGGTAAGCCATCAGGAGTTTCTGGGAAGAGCGCCACCATATCTTGAAGCACCTGTATAAATTCTTCTTCACTATTGATTGGCGGCATACCTAAAGCTTCATACAAATCCCATCGGACATTGTATCCACGCCCTGGCATATCACCGATATTTGCACTTTCTGGGCCAACCATTGGTGCTAGAAAATACAAATGATTGTTTGGGCCACCCATAAACAACCTTGAAAGCTCAACCGATGGCCTAAAAAGATCTGTGTTAAGGTTATAGAGATGGCTATCAATAAGCGGATCAAGATTAAGAGCCATGTTACCATTCATAATGGCTGGTATAAACCTTTGCCTTGGCGCCACAATATCCGTTAAATCGCCGCCGGCAAGCATTATGCCAAATTGATCTTCATTTAACAGTCTAAAATCTAAATAAATACCAAGATTGTTGTAAAGATATTGCCAGTCATTCATTTCTTTCCAAATTTCATCAGGCCAGCCCGAATTAGTTAAAGTGAGGGTAACAACACGAGTTTCTCTGGCATCCTCGGCAGTATCATTTGCCTGTGTGGCTGGTGCAGTATCGCCTGGTACCGCCGGTTCAGGTGCGGTACCACTATCATCCCTGCATGCTGCAAGCCCCAAAACCAACAATAACATGAGTGATAAAAGAAAAATTTTCACGATTTAATATCCCCTTTCAAATATAAAGCTGAAATATACCTTATAATATTAAACCTAAGCCTCCTTATTTCCTTATTGTGAAAATTTATTATCAAACAGTGTTTTTAAAACAATGGCTGCTTTGCAGAGAGGCAAAGCAGCCATTATCATCATTGGTATAAATTATTTAAAAATCAAAATCATATTTAAGTTTGCCGAAAGGTGTATCTTGCTCTTTCAAAGCTGTGGATTTGCAAAGCGTTGGGATTTCGTCAGCAAATATATCTCTGTTGTGTGTGCTGGAAAGGAATATTCCTTCGCTTACACGCATAGTTTCAAGGGCAATTTCTTTTGTCGGAAGCAAGTCGCATTGTCCGCGCAAAACTGCAACCCAATGGGCTTGCGAGCTGGAGTAGTATTCGTATGTAGGATCCACTTGTCTGCGGCGTCCGTCCTCTGCTTCTAAGTCAAATTTAACGATTCTTGGATAACTGAGTTCTTCATCATAAAAAGCTAAGGTGTTCTTCATTGGATCAGATGGTCCGCCGCCAAAACCTGAGGCAAGAGAAAATCCACCTTTTGAGCCGTGAATTGAAGATGGCGGGAATGTACCGCCGTGGATAGCCCAAGATTCAAGGATGTCTAAGGTCAGGTCGTTTTCGTAGTAAGCAAGCCCCAATCCAAGTTCTTCTACATTAAATTGGCTAATTTTTTTACGCTCTGGATCCATATCCAGCTCTTGATACACTTTGCCGGATACTCTTTGAAGTTTAGGCAAGCCAAGTAGATATAGAAGCTGTGAAATGTGGTAAACACCCATGTCATACAAGGCACCGTGTTCTGCAATCCATGCCTGATCAAATTCTTTTTCCGCATATCCATCTACATAAGGACGGCCGCGGCGGCGATAGCCGTAGGAACGAGCATGATAAATATGTCCAAGTTTGCCAGCATCGATATATTCCTTTACAAGCCTTGTGGCTTTGTCGTATATGCGAGCAAGTTGAATATGTAACATTTGGCCTAAAGCTTCACTGGCTTTGTACATTGTCACTGCATCGTTGAAAGAGCCTGCCATTGGCTTTTCGCAATAACAATGTTTACCAGCACGCATAACTTCAACGCACAGCGGCAGATGCAAATTATTGTGAACTGTAACGTCCACCGCAACAATATCGTCCCGCTTTAATAATTCCCGGTAATCTACGTAAGCGTGATCGATTTTGTACTGATCGCAAAACTCTTGCAGTTTTGTTTCATTGGGGTCGCTGGCTGCAACAATTTTTACACCGGGTATGTTGGCATAGGCTCTCATGTGGGAATGCGCTTGAACTCCTGCGCCGATAAGCCCTAGCCGCACCTCTTTGGACGTCTCTTTTTGTCTCCATTCCAATTTCTTTTCCTCCCATCCTTTATAAAAAACACTTTCTAAACTATATTCCTCGTTATATTCTGCAGTGCCTGTATAAAGATAAAAAATAGTTTATCTGCTTCTTGGCTTAAGCAGATCAGTTAAAAAATCTACAACCTCACCGCTGCCATATAGTTCTTCTTCCAGTTCCGTAAGGATAATTTTGATGCAGGCAAGATGCCATGACGCGCGTTCAAACCAATTTGTATTAGAACCAATCTCTACTCCCCAGTAGCCGTCGTATCCAGCCTTAAGAAGATCTCTCATATGTTCTTTTGCAACACCATTCATGATAGTTGTTGGAGGTACATGAGTGTGCATAACATAGGACATAGCAAGCTCTTTTCCTACTTCCGGTTCTTCCTGGAAATTTGTGAAATGGAAAAGATGTCCGTAGCCCGGGTGATTGACACCCTCCTTTACAGCCTTTAGATACTTAGGAGTGTTGTCCCAGCCAAAGTGGTTTTCTGGCCCAATTTTCATACCTTGTTTATGACAGATTTCTGCATACTCATGATACCGCTCAATAATAAATTTTAAGGCATCGTCTGGCATCGGGCCTTCAAGCCCCCAAGGGCAAAAGTCTACACGGATAGTATGGGCACCAATAATAGATGCAAACTCTATAAACTCTAACATCCGCTTATGATTACCTTCTCTCTCATCAGCGCTGTCAGCCCAAGGCACGTACGGCCCGTCTATGCAAAGATTTGGAACAACCAAGTTTAGTTCGTCAAGGGCTTTTCTTATTTCTTTTGCAAACGTTGGATTTACATCAGCTTCAGGTATGTATCCGTTCCAGATGTCAACCGCATCAACTCTGTAACGATGTTTTACCATCTCCATAAAATGATAAATGTCGCTACGCCCCTCTTTTCGTAGAACGTGAAATGAGTAGCCCATGATCGAAAGCTTTTTGTTCATTTTATTCATACGCTAAACCTCCTCTGCTTATTGAATATTATAATATTTACACATGTTTCGTCGCATGTAAAATCTATTCAAACGCGACTACTTCACGCTTTTCTGCAGATTCAAATGCGGCTTCCATTAAGCGTAAAACCCTAAGAGCCTGTTCGTTGGTAATGATTTGTTCTGCAGTGCCATTGATGGTATCCACCAGATTGCTGTACAGTGCATTAAAGTCATATTCTACTTCAGGCAATGTAAAACGCTGGATAGAATCTTCTGTACGCGGAGCCATGGTTTTTGTCAGCCCTTCCCCTGCGAGAATAGGAGTGGTATCTTTGTTTTCCCAATCCAACACCCTTATCATTTCGCCGTTACAGCTCCAGTCAGCGATGCTGGCTGTTCCGTTTACTCCGGCTATATACCAAAGTGGTAGATTAATGAAATGGCATGTAGCTACCTCAATAGCCATGGTAAGCCCACTTTCAAAGGTGAGATGCATTTTTAAGCCGTCATCAACCTCATCATTAGTGATATTACTGAGGGTGCAGAAAACATGCGTAATTTTTTCTGGGACCATCGTAACAAGCCTGTCGAGAAGGTGTACCCCCCAGTCAAGCATCATACCGCCGCCCTGAGCTTTTTTGCCCCGCCAGTCCCCGGGTATACCGCGCGAACCCATGACACGGCATTCGATATTAAATACATTGCCTAATAGTTGCTTATCGTATATCTCTTTAATAATAAGGAAATCTCTATCCCATCGGCGGTTTTGGCGAGGATAAAATACTTTACTAGTTTCTTCTGCTACAGCCATTACCTTTAATAACTCTTCGCTGGATAAGGTAACGGGTTTTTCGCAAAGTACATGTTTACCAGCCCGCATAGCGGCAATGGCTTGATCACAATGGCAATCATTAGGTGTGGCAATAAGTACAATATCTACTTTAGGATCTGCCAAAATTTCATCATAGCTGTTATACACATGATAACCCAAATCTGCTGCCCATTTTTGCCGTTCAGGATTAATGTCATAGGTACCGGCCAATGCAAGCTTCTTGCTAATATCGGTTGCGTTTTGAATCATTTTGTTAACGCCTTCTTCGTCTTTCACCCGCCAAACAGCGTGACCACTGCCGGTGGCGATCGCTACCGCATGACCTCCACCCATTCCGCCGCAACCAACAATTGCTACATTTAACATAGGAATTCACCTCATTTTTATTTTACTACCCTATTACTAATGTAAGTATAACAAATTTTTTAATATTAACAAGGCTTTTTTGTAAAAAATTTTGTTGTGGTTGGTAGCAGTGTATGGCAAATTATCCTGGGTTGAGTTAAGAAATTGAGTTCTGTTTATATGTGTCGCTATGTGCAAGCGTAAACATCCCCCCGCTTCCCGCTGGTCAGCTTGCCCCCCTTCAAAGGGTGGCGCTTCGCACGATTTAAGCTGTTTCGGTTTTCATTTGAAGAATTTGTTAATTTACGAGCAATAACGTAACAAGTTGAATTGTGCGAAGCGTCCCCTTTGGAAGGGGGACAAGCCGACGAAGTCGGCAGGGGGATGTTCACTAGCAAATTAGTTTGACGTGTCCTAGGTTGAGTTTTAGGTTGACAAGGGAAGACCTCATCTAACATTTTAATCTATTGCTTCTAATTTCAGTATAACAATATTATCTGTATGGTATGCAGATAGTCTATCGTTTGTCTTCCATCCCATTTCATCTTTTAACTCATTAGGAAGGATTATCATTCCAATATCATCAATTTCACAAATTACATGATGTGACTTTGCCAACGTTTCGTTGAAAGTCAATACCATTATAGTGTCTATTGGGGTTAGATAAACCTTATCACCTGTATTTAAATTTAGCTTCCTCCTAAGTTCACTATGTAATACAAATCTCCCTAACTCATCAATACTACGAGAACTATATCGTTCCATTTTATCTCCTCCATCATTCCAAAATATTGCATACTCTATTAGAGTACATAATAGACATTATAACACACCATGTACTTAAAATGAACTCAAATGCAGAAATAAATTTGAGGTGATTAATGCATGAAACAATACAAAAAACACATTGGCATTCGATTAGAGGATGAAGAACTACACAGCAAACTACATACTATCGCAAAATACGAAGGAAGGTCAGCCAATGGCCATATTCTCTATTTAATTAGAAAAGACATAGAACGTTTTGAAGAAGAACATGGAGAAATTATATCAGACTCACAAAAATAAATTCAAATGCGAGCTATCAAGCAATTAACTTGATAGCTCGCATCAACAATCCCATATTCACGGGCTTCAAACGCCTTTGACCAAATCACCGCTCTCAATTTTTAGAAAAAACAAATTTACGCCTGGCGTTCAATTTGCCCCCATTTAGCTTTGTTTCTCCTGTATCGCAAAAAGGCCATAATACGCACTATAACAAGTAAGTAACGGAAGAAAATAAACTCCAGCGCGCACAAAAATAAAGTTTTTATCACATCCCAAAAGGATAAACGAAATTTTTGTGTATATATATGCTGAGAAAAAGCGCTAAGGCTGATAATAGCACCAAATACCGTATATATGATAAAAAATATAATCATGTATTCTATGTTCAGCACATCTAAATAAAATGCCAGCAAAATAGTAAAAACTCCAAACAGCTCTATAAAGGGTGCAAATAACTCGTAAGATAAATAATACAAGTAAGAGAAAAAGCTTACCCAGCCAAATTTTAAGTTAAACATAATTCGTCTATGCTTAAGCATACTTTGAAATAA
>Ga0123355_10004776_pt1 | contig 19725 bp, 19 predicted proteins | sample TergutEmb28metaG_3_FD_89872 | JGI IMG/M metagenome (GOLD analysis project Ga0123355, IMG submission 89872) | Embiratermes neotenicus P1 segment gut microbial communities from Petit-Saut dam, French Guiana - Emb289 P1 | ecosystem: Host-associated > Arthropoda: Insects > Digestive system > Gut ...
AACCGAAGGTTAAGTACTGTATTTTCAGGTGCCCACAACCTATCTCTATCCCCAGCCAGAACAAACCAGTCCATGCCCCCCCCCCCCCACATTCCACCTCCTGAACAGCCATCTTAATATTATCCTCCCATCTATGCCTAGGCCTTCCAAGTGGTCTCTTTCCCTCAGGTTTCCCCACCAAAACCCCGCATACACCTCTCCTCACCCCCATACATGCTATATGCCCCACCAATCTCATTCTTCTTGATTTTGTCACCCAAACAATATTGGGTGAGGAGTACAGATCACCAAGCTCCTCATTACGTTGCTTTCTTAACTCCCCTGTTACTTTGTCCCTCTTAGGTCCAAATATTCTCCTCAGCACCCTATTCTCAAACACCCTCAGCATATGTTCCTCCATCAATGTCAGCATCCAAGTTTCACACCCATACAAAACAACAGGCAAAATTATACTTACAAATTAAATACTGAAAATGAAAAATTACACATGTAAACAAGTGTATAATGGAAATGTTCTATCACATTTCTAAGAGGCTAATATATCATCCTGTCTATAGCATGTGGGTGGGTGGAAAAGAGGAATCAATTTCAGCTGAACCATATGACCAATTTACACAAAACTTGGTATGAACATCACATCACTGGATGCTACCTCGCCACACTTTCAATTTAGACAGACAGTAAGCACATGGTGGGTATGATCTTGTGGGGCAGGGACAACAGTAGTGTCACTTTTTTTTTTTTTGGTGGCGCTGTGGCCCAATGCGGGCCATGGCCTTCTCAGTCTTGAAGTTTCTAAATCACCCACAACAGAACACGACAGTCGGTAGAACTCCTCTGGATGAGTGATCAGCTCATCACAGAGACCTTTACCTGACAACACACAACACTCACAACAGACAAACATCCCTGACCCCTGTGGAATTTGAACCCACAATCTCAGCAGGTGAGTGGCCACAGACCTACACCTTAGACCATGTGGCCACTGGGACCAGCATCACTTGAATTAGAACCCTGAAATTATGGTAGCAGACCATGGAAAAACTTACAACTTTTATTAATATAATACTATTTTAGAATGTAACAACAAAACATCATGGTCAGCAAGTAATCATTTTCTTTAGTTTTCCAATTCCTCGAGATAACTAATTAACCAATAGAGCTTGGCATGTGAAATTTGGTACAGTAAGAGGTCATAAACATACATGTACGCAACACAGCGTGCAAAAAAACTATTGCACCGAGCCCTTGTTTTATGCCCCACTTCTTTTCCTCTGTTTGGCTTTAATTGCCCTTGCCAATTTACACCAATACACACTTTATGCCCTCTCATGTTCAGTTTGATGTCCTTTGGCCACTGGACTCTATTATATTAAACCCCACATATTACATTATTTGAGTAAAGAGAGACCAACTTGATGTCACTTGCTTTATTATTTCTTTATATAATGTTCAACATGTTTCGGATGTTAATACATCCATCCCCAGGAGCTTGCGACTTATGTGTTGAGTTATTTCGTGGGTTACACTGATCTGTAAGGAATAGAAGTTTTTGCATTAGCGCACTTATTTAGTAGGGATGTTTAGTCGTGACGTGTGTGGTTGTTTTAGAAATTGTGTTTCTACAGCCACTATTTGCAGAAACACAATTTCTAAAACAACGACACACATCACGAGTAAACACTCCCTACTAAATAAGCGTGCTAATGCAAAAACCTCTATTCCTTGCAGATCAATGTAACCCATGAAATAACTCAACACATTAGTTGCAAGCTCCTGAGGATGGATGTATTAACATCCGAAACATGTTGAGCATTATATAAAGAAATAATAAAGCAAGTGACATCAAGTCAGTCTCTCTTTACTCAACTATCAAGATGATGCACAGTCAAAAAAACATAAGATTACATTATTTATGGGAATATCATTTTTGATTCTTGCCCACTTTTTCAGGAACACAACTAGGGCATAATACAAGGGCCTGGTGTACAAACAAGGCAAAGACCTGAAATTTTGCAGCCATAGCTGACAGATTAGATATACAACATTCTTCACAAAAGCAATGACGAGCAGCAATAACAGTATATTAATACATGCATCACATGCACCTAAATAAGACATACACTGCAATTTTTCAATGATTTTAAGGGGGAAAAAAAAAGTTCTACTAATAAATTTAATACTAAAAGACCAAATAAGAATATGAAAGAAATTAATGTGGCTAATCTCAGTCTGCATATCAACACAGGCATGCAAAATGACTCATGAAAACATAAGAACATAAAAATTCATAAAAAATTGACTGTGTGACAGTTATGCTTCATTGCTGGCATATGAATTGACCTCTTCATCACCATTTAAACTGATGATGCTGCTTCTTCAAAAATCCTTTGTGCAAAATTTGTTTTCCATCTTGCATACAAAAAAACGAATTTCAAACATTTCTGCAACCAATTTCAGCTTGCACTGAAGCTCTATATTAAAATTCTGCTTGCACTTTCTAGTGCCTTTATGTCACATTTCACTGGACACTCCATAACCACACTGCTGCAGCTCATTCAGATGTGAATAATTTCTTATATTTCTGCAAATTTTCTTTTCAACTATGGAAAACCCATCAGTGACTACTTTGAAGAAATTTTTTTTGTTTCTGATACAGTCATAGCTGCAACTTTCACTCAAATTAAACTTTCTAGATGCAGTGCAGCTTCCCATTTGTTCTACTTTCCTTGAAATCTCAAATTCATTGTAGAGAGTAAATGAATGAAGTCACTTTATGTCATTCATTTACGACTGTATACATTTACAACAGCTGTATACAATTATTTTTCATATGATGAACTAGAACAAATTCTCATCTTATATTCAGATAAATACATAAACCAATAATATTACTGACTCTGAACTGAAACTCCTGTACTAACCATTAGGATCCATGCATCATAGATACAGGACAGCATTTAAAATCGTTCCTGGCTTGAGTGACCTATATGTAGAGCCCAAGTCATTTAAATATTTCGTTGTCAACACCACAAAAACATACAGGGGAATAACGTATAGCTTCACTAATTCTTAGCCTGCACTAGATAGTCTTTTTGGTCAGACTCATGCTTCAGCCACTTTACTCCCAGAAAAACCCGATATACCCATCGAACAAGAAACTGTGTGGTCTCCAGAGCCACTTAGGACAATGTGATTATGCTGTATTCATCATTTATTATCGATCATTATATTAGGGCATGTATTCTACATCCAGCTGTAGTGCTAAGTTTGATTGACAGAAGCTAAATTGTTGTCTAAGTATTGATTCTGGCGATAAGCACAGAAAAGCATGAATAATTGCAATGTGGCTTCCATTTCAGTCCTCCTGATGGTATAAAAACAGCAGGTTTGTTGTGCAGTGTGAGGCTATGATACATAGAGACATAACTTATTTTACACCTATACTGCATTTGTTAGGAACATCCATCAGACTGAACTGTTACATGTGTTTGCACGCACGGTCAAACACGTAAATGCATCCCAACAAGCACGTGAAAGGCCATTTCTAACATGTGTTATAATTAGAGTAAGTGTGAGAAACGTATTGTATTACAGGCTCTCTGAATATATCCAGTCTATAGTAGGTACACAGTGACCTATGACTCATTCTGTACAATGTAAGCAGTGCAGCCAGCTGATTAGGAATTCCTCACACAAAGCTTGTAGTGTTTAGACTGAGCCAAGGGTACTAGTGTCACCAATGGTTATCTTTTGTGCATACTCAATCTCCCCACACCACAGCTGGAAGATTGGAGTTACAATGACCTAACCCAAAATTTCTTTATTCCAATATACAACAACAACAACAACAACAACAAAGGCAAATCCTTTTACACTAATTTTAAATGTTGTTTGTCTTATATTTCTTGATCATAAATTCCTTCTTCAATTATTTTTTAATGGTGTGGACTTCTGTTTGTTTCGTGACCCTTTCTTAATGTTCCAAAATGAGACAACTTTTATTGGTATGCTGACTGGGTTAGGACTGTCTTGCATTGAGTCTGCTTCTTTACTGAGAGGGTCAGATGTATGGGCTTGACAAATATACAAGCTTCTAACTGCTTTACAGGCATATTGTCAAAATAGCCATTGTAAGAACACATTATGTGCAACCGTCATACGCAACACCAGGGACTCAAACCATAAAGTAAAAGATACTGAAAGTTTTGCATCTTCTAGAAATTAATTTTGTGTAGTTACAAACTAGCAATACATACTGCACTATTTAAGAAATTATGAAATATATCCATATTATTTCCTATACAACGCAGGTTTTTCATTGTTTAATCTTGTATGGTTCATACCATATTAAAATGTTTTGTAAATCATGCACAGAAATTTAAATGGCTATTAAAAAAGAATGTTGTACATAAAGTCAGACAGTTGGTATTTAAATCTCAGTACCAAAGGGCTAATGTGAGAATAAAGTGCTGCGAATAATATCCACATCTGAGAAAGGCAATAACAAGAGGACGCTAAAAAATTACATGAGGAACTTCATAATTAATGCCCCTCACCAAATATCATTACTTTGATCAAACCAAGGAGTGTGAAATTGATTAAACTGGTTCATAACAGAGGCCAGAGGTAGGGTATCATGTTTAATGGTAATTAACCATCTCATTACACAAATGATATAATTTTCTCACTGAGCTGCAACCAAATTCTCCAAGACTTTTCTCCATATTTTGACATCAACCCCTTCACCAGAGTTCCTGTGTTCTGCTTTATAACTCTCATCTGATACAGAAACATCATTAGCATCATACAATATTACTTCATTCAACTACAACCTTCACATTTTCATGGACTTTTTCATGGCATTCTAAACAGACGCTAAACAGGAAGAGTGGTAAAAGCATATCCATAAACATAACATTAGCACAAAAATATATTTCTAATGTCCTCCCTATTCAGAATGCATTTTCTTACCTTTCCATATATTCATGCAATTCTGGATGTACTCGGTATATAAGTGGGTAAATGTAATTGAGCAAATGGGATGTCTTGTCCATAGTAGGCTCCATACAATCCTTCAGGTGTTCAGTGGACAATTTTTCCATGATTTGGAATGCAACTGCTTCCCCAACTACTAAGAGGAAAGTTACTGCCACATCGTGATAACCCTACACAAACAGCCAAGGATGACTTAAAATAACAACTGCTACACTTTCAGTTCACCGAACAGACAAGTGGAAACTGAGATGTAACACATAATCATGAAAAAACAAATCTGCACAAAAACATTCATGCCCAAAGAAAAACTGAAATATAACTCCATATGCCCTTTTAAAATTATTCATATTATACCATTTACCAGGACTGAAACTGCTTCAATAAATATCATCATAATGCAGTAAGTGACAATAAACTATATATGTCATATTACACTTCCCAACAGGTTTTAATAAAAGAACTAATCACCACAGGGAACCACTGTCAGTATACAAAAATGTCAAATGAAGGTATTTGAGTATTCTCAATTCTTTGTACATCACACCCCTCTTTTATTACCATCCAACAAGTTTCAAAATACATGGTCATCCTCAGGGAGATCACTTAAGATATTAGTGGGCTGTACACAGGTTTACAAAACACAGAAGAAGTTTGAAATCAAGAACAGAAGAAGAAATATAATATACATTGATGTACTACACAATGAAAATTTTAATCCAAAATGTTTAAAATATGTGGATCCACTACAACAACGACAATGTCTACTGTGACACAATTTGTAAACCAAAATTGGTTCAAACGTTATTTGTGGATATTTTCATAATAGACAAGTTAACTTTCATGTGGGAGCATTACACAGAAACACTGTATCGACAGCATATAGTACACTATCGTGTGTTTTGTGTGTGTGTGTGCGCGCGCGCATGCACACATGTGTGCTAATATTTTTAAAAGGAGACATGAAACTGATGTTCACACATCCATATAATGTTGGACATAAGTCAACAGAGTATGAGTTGTGGCTCAGCAGATGTGTACAAGAAACAAGACCAGTGGGTTATGCAAACTATCTGCACCCAATCAATCTCACCTCTACATTTGGTCAACTCATACTCAGTGCAGCCCAAGCGTTCCATTTGAATTAAACTTGGCATTTTTCCACACACACACGGGCGCGCGTGCACAGGCTTTGTGTCTCTGCAAAGTGTCTCTATGTGATGACCTGGTGAGTGTTTCTGGACATATGTTTCTTATCTCTTCATTTGTAACACCATCACTTAGCCACAAGCCACACTGTATTGATTTACAATGATATTTGAACATTAGGTGCTCTAAGTCTCCTTTTAAAAATACCAGTACACACATGCATTTCACATGATCATTTATTATGATCCTCACAAATGAAAGAAAAATCATTTATTATACAAATACCCACAAAATAACATTCAAACCCACCTTGTTTTACTAATTCTGACACATCATACACTGTGGTATTTAGTACGGGATCCACATATTTTAAACACTTTAGCTTACAACTTCTGTGATGCATTATGTCAATGTATATTTTACACGTACTACAAGATACATTTAAACCTGGAATCCTCCAACATCTTAATTGGTCTTCCAGAAGATGGCCATATTGGAATATAATAAAATACAGATGTGATAACTTCTGTATGTTGTGTTGGTTATACAATCATTTAAATAAATATAAAATGTAGCATGATCAAATGGAAAAAAATAAATGGGTTTTGACATTATAGGACACTTGAAACTTGTTGAAGAAAACTCTATGACATACTATATTTCCACTCTCATGTTTTAAGAGTAATAATACTCATATTATAATGGTCTAAATAGTTCACCAAGATTATGCTGAATTTAGCTGCACATACCTTTAAGAAACTCACATTGATATCCAAACATTTAATCAACAACAATTATCCTTCATAGGAAACTCCATCTCCAGAGTATAAGATTTATGAGTAGAAGTTGCAGAATGCAATCTATGAGGGGGGACCCAAAAAAACCGGAACTATTTTTTTAAAATGGTTTATTAGGTTTTATACTATTATAACTCTTGTCTCCTTCAAAGTACCCTCCTTTTGACTCGATACACTTGTACCAACGTTTTTCCCACTGCTGAAAACATTTTTGGAACTCTTCCGTGCTGATGTTTTTCAAGACTTCCAGTGTTTTCTTTTTCACTTCGCTGACATCAGCAAAACATTTCCCTTTCATCTGGCCTTTCATACGAGGGAACAGGAAAAAGTCGCATGGCGCAAGGTCGGGTGAATAGGGAGTATGGGGGATAACCGTCATGTTGTTTATTGCCAAAAACTGCTGCACACTCAAGGCTGTGTGGGCAGGGGCATTGTCGTGGTGAAGGAACAAATCACCACTGCTCCACATTTCTGGTCGTTTTTTCCGTACACTATCACATAATCTTTTCAACACCTTCAAATAAAATTGCTGATTCACAGTTTGTCCAGGAGGAACAAATTCCTTGTGCACAATTCCATTAGCATAAAAAAAACTAATCAACATTATGTTAACCTTTAATTGAACCTGTTGGCCCTTCTTTACTTTTGGAGAATTAGGAGCTTTCCATTGGCTCAATGCTTGTTTTGTTTCCGGGTCATAACCGTAGCACCAAGTCTCATCTCTGGTCACAACTTTAGAAAGAATCTGTGGGTCATTTCTAACGTGTTCTCTTAAATCGTAACAAACATTCAAACAGTTGTTTTTTTGATCCTCTGTCAACAACCAAGGAACGAATTTTGCAGACACATGTTTCATATTCAAATCTTCCATTAACATTAGCTGACATGAACTCCAAGACAAACCAGTTATCTCAGAAATCTCATCAATGGTCCGACGATCTGCAATGATTGCGTTGCGAACTTTTTCAAGATTTTCATCATTTTGGCAGGTTGAAGGTCAGCCAGATCTTGACTGGTCCTCACATGGCATTTCACCCCCTTTGAAACGTGAATACCACTCGTACACTTGAGTCTTACTTAAAGCTTCTACCTTACAAACTTCTTCTTACAGCATTAAAGCAGTTTCGGCAGCTGATTTCTCTAACAGAAAACAAAACTTCATGCACACTCTTTGTTCTTTATTATCAGCCATCATAAAAATCGCCGAACTTCCTAACAGGCACTTAGAAAAAAAGCCACAAAAACAATAACAGTCAACCTAGATTGACGCCACATGGCAGACTGCTAGACTATTGTGTTGACTCGCGACACCTTGCAGCACATCGCGCAACTACTTCTAGTTCGCGCGCCACATTTAAATTCCGGTTATTTTGGGTCCCCCCTCATATACAGTCACTGCCATGAGAATCTCAAACTTCATCCAGTACAGTAATAAATTTGAAAATTATGTTCCAAAAAGATATAGAGGGGAAAAAATCAGCAATTATCATTCAGAACCAAGGTTATAATGGGCCCTTTTGATATGCTACAACATATACCATATATGATGTAAGGGAACATGTCAGTTCAGAATCACCATAATAATAGAGTGATATGATATACTGAGTGACTGAGAAAAATCCTACCAGCCAAAAGCAAAGGTGTGCAATCTACTTACAGGTGTCAGAAATGTAATGTTGGCATATGGTTTCACCGCTTTCACCACAACAATGTGAATTGCTATGAAAAAGTAAAAAGAAAAGTTTTCCCTGTCCATGCCATGAAGGCATAAAGGGAGGGCTGAGGTACAACTCCACTCATCCTTAACCTTGGCACTAAATGGAAGTGAATGGTTAACTTCACACTCTGGCCATTTTAACCCTGGAAAAGAGGCCTGGTACCCACTGAACAAGAGGCTGGGTGCATCCCAGAGCCAGTATGGACATTTAGGAGAAGAGAAAACTCTCACACCCCTAGCAGGTTTCATACACTGGACTGCCCAGTCCATATCCTGGTCACTATACTGACTGTGCTACTCTGGCTCTGAATTGCAAAGTTACAAGCAATGTAAATCATATCCTAATAGCCTGCAGATATTACCAGATGTAATTGCAAAATTTCAATTAAACATGATTAAAAATCAGGTCCAAATTCCTTTGCCCCCTCCCCCGTTCAATAATCTCATTTGATCTAAATCCTCCAACACTGATGTCTTAATCGTCAGCTGAATCACTAATATGTGAAATAAAATGACACATTACATGCATCTGTGCCCAAGCACAGCTTTTTATTACTAACCCTTGGCATACAGCTTATAATACACACTGGATATTTAACATTCTATAAATAAACACATTTAAAGGACCAACATATTTAATCAACAATGCCACAAACTGTACTACAAAAAATATGCTTAACACAAGCACAGACAATAGTATACAACACAGACTAATTGGAACAAATGCGGATATCACAAATACAGCTAAACATTTTAGCATTCAATAAACCTTCATCTTCGAAGGAGACTTAGTAGAAAAAGGCTACGTAAGTATGAAAAGGAATGCCTTGAAATAAACCTGAATGTAATTCTATCTTGTCACAAACAACTCCTACTCAAAAAATTTCTAAATTTTTTTCACAAGGATATGAAGAAAATGTTTCATTTCTGTCATAACTGCACATTACACTGTATACTGATTCTATAATGCTTTCACTTTGAGAATATTGCCTTCGATTCTATATTCATATACAGACATTTCTTGTTTACTTAAGAGTTTACCTGGTAATATCGAAGATGAGGATATTTTATAATAACCCTGAGAATAAGCCTTGTCAACTGATCTTGCAGGGCCACCCTCTGTTCATATGGAATACCTAGAATAATGAGAACATCTGTACACAGTGTTTTAACTCGAAATATAACAATGCAAAAATTCCATGATAAAAATATTGTTTCAATTTGAAAATAAATGCCAGTGCTTGACAATTTCAGCCAAATGATGCAAGAAAAGCAAACTGAAGTACCTATACCACATGTGAATTTCTAATATTTATCCACTACCTCAGTAACCAAGCAGTCAGCATACAACATTAGTCTTCAAGGGGACTTGGGTTTATTCTGAATGCTTTCACTAATAGAGCAAAATTCCTTCCAATCAGCACCAACAGGACTGGAGGGGTGCCAGGTTATCAAACATAATGAACTATCAGACAGTTTCTCTATGGACCTAAGTTCTTACAGTTTATCAATGAATGTAAAACAGCAAAATAACAACCATACAAAATTTAAATTCAGCTTTCAGAATAACTAATGGACCACTACAGCAAAGCAAGTGAAAATGAGACACATCATAAACAAACTTCCTACCTGCTTACCTAACTAACTAAGTTAAGACGCAGGGTCCTTCCTGAGAAACTAAGAAGTCCTCAGCCAGTCAAGGAATTCCCCACATTTTATGGAACCCGAAGGTTCATTACCACATTCACACGGACCTACCACTTGTCCCTATCCTCAGCCAGATCAATCCAGCCTATGTCCTGCCATCCCACTTCGTGAAGATCCATTTTAATATTATCCTCCCATCTAAGCCTAGGTCGTCCAAATGGTCTCTTTCCCTCAGGTTTTCCCACCAAAACCCTGTAAGTACCTCTCCCCCATAGTGCAACATGCCCTGCCCATCTCATTCTCCTTTATTTGATCACCCAAATACTATACAGCATAAACAAAGCTATAAATTCTGTGTCAGTTCTTTCAGTTTCCTTTCCTTTCTTCTGGAAGGAAGGTACAGTTATGAATTACATATCACAAAGCTCTGTGTGTCCCTTGAACTTTACGACTCATTTAGCAATAAATGTAATGCCAAGAAGATCACCTAATCATCAAAATTCTTAGCTTCCTACAAACAATTAAAACAGCACGCAGAATATGCTAACCTCTAAGATGGAAGCAATATTGGTGACATTTAATATGCATACCTGAAATGATACATAGCAACATGCCGTCAAAAATATGCCAATGTCATTGTAGTAACCCCTTATTTGTAGAAAGTAAAAACCTATATGCCAGCCATACAAACACATTATTTGACTCTTGAGTTTGATGGAGATACCAAATGAATCTGTGGAGCTCAGCATGTAAATTCCGGTATGGAGATACATCATTAATAAACTCAAACACTAAACATAAAATACTGTTTGTAGCTTAACACTTATAAGCACGGTACACTGCAAAACTCTCAGCTTATATCTGACACATTTAACCTTTTGATACCTAATGACGACTATAGTGGTCGTACCGCACCGCTAACCTCTAATGTTGCATTTTATATATTTATTCAACAAAAATAGGTACTGAATATTTTAAACAGGATATATACTCTTCGTTTTTCCCTCTTCAAAATGCAGTTTGTTTCATAAATCTAACGTATTTGGTTCCTGTATTATTCACATTTTATATACAGGTGTGCTAAAATTAAAAAAAATAATTCCAGCGCCAAAAGGTTAATGTAGACTGTATCTGTATTTAAATGGTAAGTTCTTCACAAAATAAGACACAACAACTACAATTACAATAACAGAACGTCAGCACTAGCAAGCTATACAGCAGGGAAGTAGACGATGATCAACTGAAGGCAGCAAATGACATGTTACTAGTGCTGTTCAGCAAGATACAGCAGAAAACAATGTCAGCACCTTAAGAAAGATGTGTATGCATACGTACATGCATAACCAATTGTTTAAGAAGAGAGATAAGGAATGATATATGAATACAATTAATTATCTATTCACCTGGTGGGAAGCGTTTCAGCGATCTGTTAACATCCAGGACTACCTGATGATATTCTGCATGAGATTCAATTTCTTTCTGTGTTGGTAATTCTGTTGCTGCCTTTGTATCAAGTCCCAGGAGTTTTGGCCAGACTCTCCTCCTCAATGCATCTAGCATAAAAAAAAAATGACACAATTCATAACATACATGTACAGTGTACGATAGTACAATTCATGCTCCTGTCATCTTAACTCCTGCAGAAAGGACCCCTGGTATTTCTTAAATAGGAGCCTATGTAACTAATTAAAAAGAAATGGCACCGTTTCTTTTGTTGTTTCTGGTGGCATTACCAGGGCTAGAAATGGTGATAGGTACCATATACCTAGCTGAAGAGTGTTCTCTTGTAAGATGTTTCCAGTGTCAGGTAATGCTGATAATCAACAACAAATGCAGCAAAAGGCATAAAAGCAAGGATGCACCTGGTGGTCCAGTACTTTCACACGTACTGTTGTCTGAAGAGCAGAAATGTCCAAAATTTTTATGCCATGGCATTTCTCCTATGCAATTCTTGCTGATACTTCAGCTACAGAACACACTACAACTTCCTCTGTATCTGAGCATAAATTATGAACTTGCTTGTTATTATTTAGTGCACTCTGGAATGAAATTCCATAATCAATGGCAAGCTCCATTACAAATTCTCACTTTCTTGAGCTTTTAGGGAGATGAGTTGCCTTTCATTGCACCTATTTTGCTCAACATGACAGGTGATTTGTAAGAGCTGTTTTTTTTGTTGCAACTAGGTTTATTATAATTATCTTCACATAAGCTCATGGTTTGATTCTGCCATATCTATGATACATCTTTTCTTTCTCCCCTTGCAACTGAAGCTAAGCAAAAGTCAAAGCTCTGACGTTTCTTGCCTTTCTTCATCTGTCCATCCCCTTCATTGCCACAGCCAAACCTTTCTCCTTACATCTCTTTTTGGAACTGATGCATTTTCTCAGTGGTGCAGTGAGGCAGATTGTTTTGTTGCTAACTAACTAAACTGGAAACAGAAATCTGAAAATAATTGCCTGCCAATAAGAGGCAATGTTTTCTTTTTTACATCCCACTGCAGGCTGTAATATTTATTTGAGCCTGATAAAATTAGTTTTATTTGTTGCCATACTTTGTATTTGAAAAGTACCAATAAATTTACCTTCAGTGATTGATACTTCTGATGGCTGCAATTACCTACTGCCCCATTACATAATTAATAACTTTTACCTCATTTTTGTAAACTAGTAGCACCAACACACATATTTACTTTCTATGAAATCACCAACTGTTTTTAATTCAGGAAGTTAAATTAATTTTTTTACATTTTGATTTATTTCTTAGATAAAAAAAAAAAAATTTTAACTCTTCAGTGCATAATATTTCTGATGACCACCAACTATGGATAATGGGCTTTCCCTCCTCTTTTTTTTACACAGCCAACACACACACACATTTCATTTGTACTGTAGCACTGAAAGTATAAATACAGCATCTCTGCAAACCAATAAACTGCTGCCATTTTGTTATAAAGTCCACATTATTCATATACCTAAGCCATATCATTTAGTAAGCATATGTGGAATACTGTAGGGTTCTTTATAGTCACAACTACAGTACCAACATATATAAATATACACAAATAAATATTTATTAAAAGGTATTGGTAAGTCGTACAGTGGTTAGTAGTTACAGCAGAATGCTGTGATTACAAGTGCATCTGTGTGGTGAAGCGGCTTGGTGGTGGTGCGCTTGCTGGCTGGGCTGGTTGGTGGCTGGTTCCGCAACCATGCTGGATAAGGCCGGCAGAGATAGTGCTGGGGTTGCATGGTGTAGAACTGGACAGCTGGCTGCTCTGTAGTGAAGAGGTTCGCAATGCTTCACCTGGTCCACCGCAAGCGGAGATACACCACTTGGTTGTGCAGCTGAGACTGGCTGGAGGGCCACTGTGAAGTGAAACGGCTCGTGGCTGGTCCAGTTGCGGGCCGAGCGCTGCTAGCAGCATGCTCGGCTGGGCTGTAGAGTGACGGTCCACACTAGCCAGCACAGCCGGCAGTCGAACATTGTTAATCCCTTCTCAGTGTGTTGTAGGCAATTTACTCCTTTCTGATGTGTAGTCTAATGAGGTTTACTCCTTCTGTAGTGAGCGATTAATGCTGGCTGTGGGTTTGGAGGTCTCCTTTTATACTGTGGTCCCGCTGTTCCTCCTGCTTTGCCATTGGTTAGCCAGCAGAGTTGTGGGTGTGATCTGATGCATGACTAGAATGGCTTGGGGCCCTATAAAGGGGCTTTTGCTAGAGCGGTTACAGACATGTGCTGTGTAGTTAAGCTTGCCTGGTTTGGTGCATGGAGCAGATACCGGAGAGAGAGAGAGAGGGGGGGAGGAGATAGAGAGGGGGAGGGGGTGGACATACAGAGCGGTTGTGAGAACGGCTACTGGATACGTGGGGTGTTCCCACACAAGCACAATGTACAGTGCTAAAATAATTATTAATTCTTGGTAGAAAAAGTATATTTTTACAAAATTGGCAGAATTTAGTGAGGTACATCATCTCAATATGCTTCCCTTGCAACTGATTAATAATCAGCTTCATTTCATCAAATTAGTATGGCCTCTTCTTTCTAGATTCAACCCTGATGAATACACAGAGACATAGCCACCGTGGACAGACACAAGCATGCTGAAAGGACTGTGTGTAAGAAAAAAGGGAAAGCAGAAGAAGAAAATACTGAATACAAATAACTGTGGACCACCTTGCAGATATCAAGGTAAGTCTCCCAGTTAATACAATGATAATGTGTTTGATGAAAATATGGCACTGGCAGTTCCCTTGCAGCATGAAACATGGCATTTGTGTCTATATAATGCAGCAAATGGAAATTAATACTTTCCATAATTTCAAAATATGTAACTCTGTTATGTACTGAAACTAGCAATCCTTATGTTACTAGGCCCAGTAACTTTCAAGGTAACATTTAATGAGCTCAGCTCACACATCTACACACCAACACTTCTCAAAAACCTACCTTATTGTAAAGTCTACATACAAACCAATGAACAAAATTACCTTTAACAAGGCCACCTTCAGACAGTGCCAATTTTTTTAATTTTAGGGCATCAACTGGGTCCTCAGAAAGGGCAGCTTCTATCTGGCGACATTTTTCCGTTGTTACAAAGGACAGTGGTGCTAAAACAGAGAGATATATAAAAACAACAGAGTTAGCATACTACATTAACACTAACTCTACCAACACTGTGACAGACTTCTCTTAAAATCAGCATCAACATGAAAGAGTATAGCAGTCCCTAGCCCCCCATGCATGCACGCACGCACGCCGCACCCACACACACCCACCCACACACTTTTTCATCAAAGCGCTGTATAAGCAATGAAAAAACATGTTACTGTTACACATTTTACAATGAAAATCATACTACATACCTGTACATAATAAGAAATTTTTATTTGTTAAAAATTATCTTAGCCTATTGTGGGTATTCACTGACTTCTCCGTTCTTCTTGTTGCTTTCTGAACACAAACACCGTGCTAATGCTGCAACTATTTCGAACAGCCAGAACGCTAGAAGCAGAATGGTGGCAAGTTTGTGGGGAAGTGTCGGTATGGGGACAAAGTAAGATGAGTCAAGCACTGGGCGCGTTTCGGCTGCTGGATTTCACCATGTTATGGCCCATTCTCGCTTGGCACGCATTTTGAAACTTATGAACCGTTTATTTCTTTAATTTTCCAAATTTTTTTCGGGCCGCAGTCAACAACAGATAACTGAAACCATGGATACGGCAGTCCACCTTTACTTATGAAACAAAATTTAGTCAAACTGACAATGGGAATTGAAATAAGTCATGAAAAATACAAAATAGAGAGAACTAATACTGTGCAATGGCAATGATATGATGACTGAATGAAAAACAATAAAACATCCAGGCTGCCCATATAACCATCCATGTTTATGGAGCTGTTTCAGTGAGACTAGAACATTAAACACTAGGTTAAACTGTGCATTTCTGCGTTTGCTGCTGACAAATACAGCTACTGATAATCAATGTTTGGACCCCTTTGTTTTGGTCGTTACTCTTACATGCATGCGAATATAATGGATATGGTAAACAAAGAGTTAAATTTTTCCCAAAGGGTTTTGTTTCTAGATGGATTTTGGTGGATAACAGAATCCAGAATAATTATACAAGGGTCACTTTAAGTTTGTTGTGCTACGACAATGTACAAATGATACTCTGGCAATCTTAATTTGCATATCTTCCCACAAATATGCTTCAAACAATGTTGTCTACAATGAATCTACATCATAGGTAATTAACTCCATGGAGAAGAGTGCTACTGAGTACCTAACAGTCACTCAGCTAGTCGAGGTATTTCCCATCTTCCATGAAACTTCAAAATTTGTGAACATACATACTTAATACATATACATACACACGCACATACATACATACACACACACACACACATATATATACACATATACATACATAAACATACACACACATACATACATACATAATACACACACACACACATACATGCATACATATATATATACATGCATACACACACATACATGCATACATACATACATACACACACACACACACATGCATACATACATACACACACACACATGCATGCATACATGCACAAACACATATATGCACACATTCATACATACACACACACACACACACATACATACATACATACATACATACATACATGCATACATACAAACCCTATGCCTAAGAGTAGCTAAAGCACCTAACATGGAAACAGTAGTTGAAGAACTCCACGACGTCCTGGAATCAGCTTGCAGAAGTTCTTTCAGAATTCTAAGGACAACCAAGAAGACATTGCCGCATAAGTCAGTTCCCTGGTGGACAGAAGGACTTACAATCCTGAGGAAAAGGGTTAATGCACAGCGATGTAAGTAGCAACCGACGAGAGGAAATAACGACCTACAGGACCAGCAGAAAGCACAATACCTAGCCATCAAAGCAGAGTATGCCGCAACCAACAGGAAAGAAAGAAACACTTCTTGGAAGGAGTTCTGTAACATGACCTCAACAACCAATCCCTGGAATGAAATATACAGGATAGCAGCGGGGAGAAGGAAGCAAGCTGTACAAATAACCATGCTGAGGAAACAAGATGGAACATTAACAAATAACCTACATGAAACTCTAACGCACATGCTATGATACTTTACACCAGAAGACAACCATAACAATGATACTGAATACCATAAGCAGCTCAGGGCACAAACTCAAGAATCAATTGACACGGCTGATGATAAGGAATTCACCGTTCAGGAAATCAAGAACGTGGTGGCAAGCATGGGAAATAAAAAGATGCCAGATGATGGTATAACCAGTGAAATCTCAAAGTCTTGTCGAAATCCTACCCAGGTACATAACAGCTATTTACAACAGTTGCCTCAGGAGTGGAACTTTTCCCACGAGGTGGAAAAAAGCAAAAACTTTGCCAATAACTAAACCAGGAAAGGAAAGCAGTGATGAAGTGTCTAAGTTTCGCCCCATAAGTTTACTGGACATAGGAGGGAAAGTGTTGGAAAAGGTATTGATCAACAGAATAAACCATCACATGTTCTCACAAGGATTTATGAACAAAAATCAGTACGGTTTCACACCACAAAAAGGCACCATAGACGTGGCCATGGCAGATTTCAGATTTAGTGAACATATAAGCTACGCAACTGAAAGATGTACAAAACTAATTCACAGCTTATCCAAATCGGCCAAAGTATTATGGGGCCTCAAACATGAAGTGCTGAAGACTATATTTAAAAGAGCGATATTACCTCTCCTACTATATGGAGCTCCAGTCTGGTTAGAAGCTATGAAGTATGAATACAACAGACTAAAGTATATCAGAGTCCAAAGACTTACGAATATAAGAATGGCCAAAGCATTCTGCACAACATCAAGTGAAGCACTATGCATCTTGACAGGGATGACTCCCATTATTATTAAAACTGAGGAGGCAGTTAAACAATACAATATTAGAAAAGGGAAAGGAAGCCAAACACACTTATTTGACAGCAAAGTGGAACTTAAGAATTGGCGACACCCGGCAGACGCTGTCAAAATAATAAAGCTAAAGAATATAAGGAACAAACAATCCAGGTATACACCAACGGGAGCATGAATGAGCATGGGATCGGATCCGGAGTGGCTATATTTGTTGGAAAGGAACTTGTAATGCAACTAAAATTCAAACTTGACAACAGATGTTCAAATAACCAAGCAGAACAACTAGCTACTGCTAAAACGCTAGAAGTAATAGAATCAATAGATATCTTGGAAAACAGCCCACGCACAGTAACTATATTCACTGACAGTAGAATCACACTAGACTTGCTAAAGAATGTCAACAACCACAGGTACCTCATCGAAGTAATTAGGAAGAGGGTATCCATCTTGGAGAAAGATAACTGGACAATAGAATTCTTGTGGGTCATGGCTCACATAGGAATATACGGAAATGAACTGGCTGATCAACTAGCAAAAGATGCAGCACGAAACAGAGACACTGTGATCGCCTTCAACAGAATACCAAAGAGTACACTGTACAGCGAAACAGAAGAAGAAGCCATTCTAAAATGTCAAAAATAATGGGAAAAACTGTACGAAGGCAGCCATAATGAAAGAGTTTATCCCCAACATACAAGACAGGCTTAATTGAAAATTAAATATAACCCCCAGTCTTCTCAGTAATGGTGACAGGACACAGGAAAACCAAGAATGACCTCCACTGATTTAATAGATCATGCAACATGTGCTTGCAATAAGGGAGACCAAACAATAGACCACTTGATTAATCAGTGCACACTACTTCAAACACAAAGAGAACTTCTCAAGAGCAATATCCTAAAATCCGGAAACTGGCCTGTAAGCAAACATGAGCTAATAACGAAAAACCTGAATTCATTCCTAACATTTATAAAATCAATAGTCTTTGATCAGTTGTAATAGGGTAAACATATATATATATATATATATATGAGAAAAAGGTGCCACTTATAATTGTACAGGTTTCGTTTTATTGATGTACTGTTTCAAATTGTAAAGGCGAAGCAGTGAGTGATGCTGATCACTGCATCCCCTACAATCAAACTGAACTACACACATGTAGCATTACCCCACAGTAATGGAGAATACTTAATAAATATATATATATATATTATATATATATAAAATACATACATACACACATACATGCATACATACATAAATACGTACATACATATGTACACACATACATACATACATACATACATACATACACAAATACATGCATACATACACACATACACAAATACATGCATACATACATACATGCATCCTACGAAATGTCAATGCCTCAACACCGTTGAACTTCGGGGTAACACCTACTGACTTCGCCAACTAGCCAATGGCAAGGCCGAGCAGACAGTAGAGCTCGGTATAAAGAAAGCGAGTTTCCAAGCTACAGATTCATTCACGGCCCACTACAGGAGGAGTACACATCAACAAAAGGACAACCAGCTTCAACACATCAAGAAAGAAGAAACAATGCCCGATAATGCCTCGTGGACCAGGAACTACACTGCTCAGCCAAGCATGCTGCTAGCAGCAATCAGGCCTGCACCTGCCACGAGCTGCTACAATTTACCGTGGCCCTCCGGCCGATCGGACGCCTCTTTACTCAGCAGCCCTGCTCTATGCCACAGCCAACAATGCTGGGGAGAACCCAGTAGCGACACAAAACTAAACATGGCATTCTAGCCACAGCACTCTGAGACTGTACGACTTAAGACATTAATAAATACTATATATATATATATATATATATATATATATATATATATGTTTATACGGTATTTGTCTCTCCATACAACCCTATAGTATTTTCACATATTTGTGACCCTCACAAAAAACATTCCATACCCTTATTTATTTTTTTTTG
>Ga0123355_10004777_pt1 | contig 19724 bp, 14 predicted proteins | sample TergutEmb28metaG_3_FD_89872 | JGI IMG/M metagenome (GOLD analysis project Ga0123355, IMG submission 89872) | Embiratermes neotenicus P1 segment gut microbial communities from Petit-Saut dam, French Guiana - Emb289 P1 | ecosystem: Host-associated > Arthropoda: Insects > Digestive system > Gut ...
AATAACACAATTATAGTCTCGAGCTCCTGATGATGGGCATATAATTGCCCGAAACATGTTGAGCAGATTATAAGTGCAATAAAGCATTCAGTAGCATCTAGTTGGTTTTCTTCTCTACGCTTATACAACGATACACGGACAAACATACATCAAATTCAATAATTATTACTTTGCAGTAGAATGTGGGCAGGAGAGTTCACTATTCGTCAGTTTACGAAGGGTGTCATTTTGTGCCATTAATTAGGATCGAGCAGGATGCTGTGGCGGAATTGAAATAGATTTTAGCTATTTTGTAGGCCTAATTGATGGCAACCAGAATTAATTACTTTCATGAATTTCGTGCAATTGTACAAAGAACGTAACATTTTTCACATCTAATAGAATCAATCAAGTATTGGCATGCTGTGTGCCAAGTATTGCATTGCATCGTTTTTAGGCTAGTTCGTGTAAGTCGCTAAAAGCTCCTGTTTGTTTCGTCAAACCCATCTGTCTGTCTGCCTCTCTGTCTCTCTGTCTGTCCGCGTTTAACAACACTGCTCCCACTGGACAGATTTGTATGAAAATTGATATTGGGGGGCAGTTCCAAATTTTATTAAAATTGAGCAAAAATTCGGGAACTTTACCTGAAGACCTAAAGTGCCTTTTATTGTTGCCGGCGACATTAAAGTTCGATAAAAGCATTCTTCTCGGGTGAAATGATATCAGGTTATTACAGCTACTGAGGAAGTATAAACAATACACGAACGCGCCACGATGTAACGGTACACGTGCGCCACGTATCTTGTTAATATTTATAAGAATCATTCATATTAGTTCTCGAGTGTGACAATTGTCTAACGTGGCAGTACAACAGTATAACTAGTTGGTATGGAAGTTGCCTCGTAAAAATAATTTTTTAAATTAGCAAGCATATTTCCGTCATCACTTGCCCATTTAAGGTAGAGGGAATTTCGGATTTTTAACTTAGTATGGAATACGTCTTGTGCCTCGGCATGTCTGTCTCAACGTTTGAAATGTCCCAGAACAGTGATGCATAATTCACTACTCAGTACAGTACTTATATCAACTGCTGCGCAGCGTTTAGTATATTCTATATCACCCTCGCTTCACATTTTGGGCGGTTCCACCCGTCTGTACAGCAGTGCCCCAACCGTTGACTGTCTGCTGGTTATTTATTCTATACGTACATCTTGCTTGTAAGATAATAAGTTTATCCCCCTTATCTTTATTTATTAAAATTTTCAAGGCTGTATTCAAACTCGATTAATTATTCTTAACTAACCAACTCCATGGAAAAATTTCTTTCCTGAAAGTCTAAAAGTTTGTCAGCTAGTCAAAAAATTCCCCACATTTTATGGAACCCGAAGGTTTCTTACCGCATTCAAAAGCGCCACGTTTAATTATTCCTATTTTGTATAATTTATTTCGTGTTTTTAGTTAATTATTATCCGGACTATTGTGTCTTTTCATAAGACTTTCTTTTATCTGACGCTACGGAACATTAGAATACTGATTTTCTTCTATATTATACATCATAAGTTCAGTTCATAAGCCACAGAGAACACAGTCCGTATGCTGTAGGAAGACCAGTCACTTAACACTGTTTATTTAGCGAATTATACGAAATACATAATATATATATATATGCCCCGTATGGTGGGTATGTCCCGTACGCTATAGTATGGAGTACTCCAGCATGTAATCTCAGTTCATATCTATAATGTGGAACAGCAGTTTTCGATAAAGATATGCTGTCTTCTGTTATACATTTAGCCTTAAGAATGTAGTACATTCTCCTGTGGAATTCTACAGAATGTCCAATCTAAAGCGAAACATTTTCGCAGTCTGCTAAATTTTTCACAGTTTGTGTATAAGAATGAATAATTAAATACATTTCCAATTTATTTGTTAAGTTTCAAATACACATTTTTAACAGTGACTAACCCAAGGTTCTTGCCAGTGAATATCCACTATATTTTTTACAAATGTCTGAAGTTTAAATTATACCATTTACTCTGCTGTGAAATCTTCTAATTTCTTCTAGATTTTTATACTTCTATACAACGAAGTATTTCTAATTCTTTCTTTCAAGCCTTCTCTAAACTTTGCACCGTTTCTCCCACAAGTTTCTTCAATTGCATTTCAATTTATGTAAAAATTTATCTAAATTTTAAATTCTGTAATGTTGTTACAAACGATTGTTTTATAATTTGCTACTTTTCCCCTTATGTGTAGCCCTCTATCGTGCAAAAATGTCTATTGTAGGGGAGACTTTTCGTCACGTGCTGCTCGCTGTCGATCGGACGTCATCGTTGCTACATAGGAACCGGTGACGCCTCTTGTTCTTCTTTCTCAGTCAAGCCCAGTGCCGCCTGTATTTCCACAACACCCATGGCCGGCCCGTGACATGTGGAAGCCCCGGGCAGGTGTCCATTAAAAGAGACATTCCTTGCACTTTTTCGACCTAGTACAGAGCTGGCGAACCTTATTGACAGAGAGGGCGTTCCTACATTGTCGATAATTTTCGCAGAAATCCTTCCGCGTGTGGAAACCTGAGTTTAATGGCGCCATATTTCGGATTGTTCGAGTGACGTCTTAACCCCCCGCTCAGCTGCCCGGCTGGCCCGCCCGGCGCCAGCTACAGGAAAACTTCAGATGTTTTAAACGCAAGGCTAATATTGGTCCAAACTGTAGGATACACAGTCTATTGGTTTTCAAGGTAACGAGAATTCCCCGATACTACCCAAAAATACGTTTTTCGTCGCATCACAAAATATAGTGCAACGCAGATATGATAAAAAAAATCCTCTATCACCTTAAATAATGAGATATTCCACCGCATACAACAAATGGCAGACAGCACTTTCTCAGAACTCGTGGGCTGTGTTCAAAAGAGCATATACTGTTCTTCAAAACTACGAAATTATAGACACAGCTGATTTACTGAGGTCTTATTTCGTTTTATTGTTTTTTATATATTTTTTGCAAATTTTATATATTTTTTGCTAATTGTCAACTGAAAGTACGGGACAATAACTGTTGTTATTAATCTCAAAGTGTAGGGGCCGGGATAGCGCAGTCAGTATATCGACTCGCTACGGGCTTGAAGGTTTGGGGATCGAATCCCGGTGGGGGGCGAGATTTTCCGTACCCGTCCAGACTGGCCCTGGGGCCCACCCAGCCTCCTATACAATGGGTACCGGGTCTTTCCCGGGGGTAAAGCGGCCGGAGCGTGGAGATGACCACTCACCCCCTTCTAGCATCGAGGTTGAAGGAAGAGTAGAGCTATACACCTGCTTCCCCTCTGGGCCTTCGTGGCCTGTTGTATGTTGGACTTTACATTTACCATTACCTTTGTTAACCTAAAAGTGTAGGCACGAACCGAATATTGTGTTGTGTGAGAATTGTGCCTTCGCAGCCACATCAGTAATAAGTTAGAAGAGTGGAACAGCAGTTCACGTAATTGACCTAGCACGTGATGCAAATCTGATGCACTGTCGAACACGTAGAGCGGCTCTCACGGATAAAAGACTGACATCTAATTGTAAGTTACGATCTGTATTAGAAGAATTGGTGCAAATTATTAATTTCGTTCACGCTCTACTATTAAATGTAACATTTCTACCCTTACTGAGCAGCCAGTTTGCAAGGAACACGGTGCACTAATTCACACAATAGTCAGCTGGCTATCCTTAGTAACATCCTGACAAACAACTCGAAGAAAACCCCACATTTTTTAAAATAACAGTTTAGAAATGTTTTTACCTTTGATAGTAACATCTGAATTAACCCTTATCCTGCTAACATGGAGAATATGGTGAGCTCCTAATAATATCAGCAAATGGCAGATCTGCTCTATGTAAGGAATCAGTCCGTACCGCACAGTAACACTTCCCACCACTGTTATAAAAACCAATCAGTTAACCTTTTGGAGCCGGAATTTTTTTTTTTATTTTAGCACACACTGTATATAAAATGTGAATAAAACGGGAACCAAATACGTTAGAATTATGAAACAAACTGCATTTTGAAGAGAAAAAACGGAGAGTATATATCATGTTTAAAATATTCAGTATCTGTATTTGTTGAATAAATATATAAAATGCAACGTTTAGAGGTTAGCGGTGCGGTACGACCACTATAGTGGTCGTAAACATGGCATATACTCTCCGTTTTTTTCTCTTCAAATTGCAGTTTTTTTCATAATTCTAACTATTTGGTTCCTGTTTTATTCACGTTTTATATACAGGATGTGCTAAAATTTAAAAAAATAATTCCGGCGCCAAAAGCCCTTTGAAATATAAAACAAACGCCGCTGTCTGTTTTGAGATTCGTATAAAACACTCAAAGCAAAGGGAGAACCATGTAAAATTTTTAAATGTTAAACCAGGTGACACGTAAAGAAACAGCTAGGCTTTAAAAGGCTAATATAGGCCTAAGAGACAAAAGAGATTCTATGACAAAGAAAATAATATTTTTAAGTTACTTGTTCAGGAAGGGGTTTATTGGATTTTCCTACGACACCGCAGGAAAATTTCTCGACAAATTAAATTTGATGGATGAATTTGGAAGGGCTCACTACAATGTTTTCCTGAAAGGATCTTTACTAATAACTGTATGCGCCGTCTATTTGATGTCAGTTTTCCAGTGTCATATCTAACACAAATTTAACAAGTAAGCCTCATGGACTATCAAATGCGTGATTTGACAATAGAAGTTACGAACGTGTCTTTTGATTTCGTTCTGGGCACTTGATAAATTACTACGGGAAGTGGATAAACAAGCAGTCAAAACTTAATTCCTACTTCACCCTCGTAAGTGTGTGAATCTCGATTTTCATCTCCGAATTTAATTTATGCAAAAGATTTTTTAAATTTTGGTCGAATCTGAAATAAGGTTGAAGGTTTCTTCAATTGAATCAACAATTAGCTTTTTGTGTCGTGAAGAGCAGGCACGTTTTATCTCAGTAATTGTTTTGCGCTTTGTGTATCTATAGTAACGACCTTACATGCTTTGTTATAGAGTTGTTACAACAAATGAGAAATAGCAGTTTAGTTTAATTTAAGCGAAAACCAGAAAAACAATTACTTATTTTGGAATTAAAATGAACAATTTGTTCTACAGAGTTGGGTTCATTCCTGGGCGCGCCATGCGAACTCACCTGTGATCCGGATCTGCCACATGTTTTCTGTGATCTGAGCACTAGACACTGCGAGTGTGAGAAGAAGTATCCAGTCAAACTTGGTGCCAAAAAAGGATGTGCCAAACGTAAGTGTTACCATAAAATCTAAGTTCTGAATAGTACGTACGTTGCCTCCTATCCATTAAATTCTGTAATATACATAAAAAAGCTACTGAAACTGAAAATATTTACAAAAGTTAATGATTCATTTTTCTACTTAGATTACATTGAATGGAGTTTCCCACAATCCTCAAATTTAGTGGACATAAAATAAAAAATTCTCGCTGTTACCACGTTCGCAGTTATCACTGTACTGGTATTAGAAATATATGGTACAGATCTTAATGTTTTTTACTGTCTATGTATTATGTTATAATTTGTTAGGATCCAAGCATTTTCACTGGTTAATTTTTTTATATATCTGTTTATTTACATCACTGTATCTCCTAGACATTTCGGCTTCTACTGAGCCATCATCATGAAGAAAAATGTAAGGATATATATATATATATACACAATACAAAACACTAAGACTATAAATGCCCAACAGGCAAAAATTACGTAAACCTAAGGAGATAATGAGATTTATATAAATTAATCAGCGTATTTAGTTGGATTCTGATAAACAATGGAGTACAGTATTGTAATCTCCATTATGCTCTGCTGTTATACATAACTTCACGTGCTCAGCATAAGTAATCTTCAGTTATCCCATCCAAGTGGCCGCTAAATATAGTTTCTAACAGCTTCTGCTCTTTTAGTTTATAATTTACAAAGAGAAGAATGAAAACCAAAATAATTTTTTTTTTAATATTTGTTATTAAGCAGAAATTCAAGACACAATAAGTGTTCCTCCAACCTCATAAATTTTAATTTCATATTTAGTAGAGGTAGTGTAGTAAGTGTGTGCACCACCTGCAGTAATATTAAGCAGCTCTGCAATTTGCCCACGTGTACTTGTGCATTAACAATGATCCTGACTGCTTGTTAAATTACTTACCACAGGTAACATCCTCCGGAACTACAGTGTTTTAGAAGATGAGGGATTGAATTTCTTTACAGCGCAGCCTCTATAATACAGCTACATAAGTACAAAGTGCGTGTTTTACGGCCTCCAAACTTTCAGCACTCAAATATAAGTCGTCCATAAAAGACGTCACAAGATTTTGGCGTAAAATTGGCCCCAAACACCTCTGGTCACATTTCTCCACAAAAATCTGAACCTCCTTCCAAAATGAAATCACCAACTGATGACTACCCCCCCACCCCACCCCCACCCCCAACCCCACCCACCAAAGCCACAAAAAATTGTGTTGCCCGTTAAAAGTAGTTGCCGCCCTTTAAAGCCAAAACACTTAGCAGTCCGCACTATTTTACTAATGCAAAACATCATTAAAAATTAGCACAATTTAGGCCTACTAGAAACAATTATGACAGGCTGTCTTCTGTCCATTCATCCACAGCCTGCTAATTGTTTACCTGGAGTATCAGAAGTCTAGGCAGCTCTGCACGGAATCATACTGGTTATATTAAGACTCTTGTGACATCATGATATTTCTACCTCCCTCCCCCTTTGTCACAACAGTCTCAAACCCTCTCCCCTTGGGACGTGACATCATTTATGGACCACCACCGACAACAATGACAAAGACAACAACAGTGCAGAAAATTGTGATCACACCTCTGTACTTCCTGTATGTGTTTTATGTGGGAGAAATTTGTTCTTGGACTTAGCTAATAAATTACCACATTGATCACCTATTTTTACACACTGTATATATGTTATCAGTCCCAGATTCGAATACAGGATTGATATTTGTGAAATTAGTACATTATGAACAAATGAAAATTCAGTCACAAAATAATGTTTAAGGAATGTGATTTAATCCTTCCTCTTAATATTATCCCTGGCCAATATTTGTATGCATTTCTTGTGAAGCATAAATACTGGTTTGTGAATTTTATGTCATATCCCAACAGTTTACTTAATCCTCTGCAGTTGAAGCACAATATATCCACCATTCATTCATCCAGCCATCCATCAATGCTTCATTTATTTATGGTTTCTTTATCTGTGTACAGCTGTGCGTCTGGGTGACCAATGTTTCTACGAACAAGCATGTGCATTTACGGACCAACACGCCACATGTGTACAAATCGACCACAATGCCATCTGCCAGTGCAAATCTGGTTACCATACTGTTGCGCTTCAGAGACCTACAAAGAAAGTGTTCTGTTCCGAAGGTAGAGATTATCTTCTATGTTTTTCTTAAGAGGGAAATTACGTGATGAATTACTTGAATTTGTATTGTTCGCATAATAATATTAGGGTTGAGAAATTTAGAGAATGGGATGGATGGGTTATTTAGCAAAGACATTGTGTCAGGTTTCTACTACACTATGATATGCATCTTTCTTCTCCCTATCACTTCTCAGACACTCAAAACAAAGTTAGTTCTCACAGCTAAATTCATATACAATTCATGAACTTATAGTGAGCTTTTTAATCCTTTCAGGACCAACTCTGAATACATTCATTTCCAGATTTAATGTTTTGTTCACCGTGCATCGTGATATATCCGTACAATGAGAATCAACAGGATGCACTATTCACTTTCAATTTATTTCAATAATTAACCTCTACATGTTTTGAGCAGGTTTACTGCCCATCATCAGGAAGTACTACTCTGTGTATACAACAATTGTTATATGTCATGTGTTTATTTTGACTGGCTGTTGGCAGGATCCATTCCAATCCTGCCAGCAGCCAGTCAACATAAACACCAACTGTAGTATATACAGGGTAGTACTTCCTGATGATGAGCAGTAAGCCTGCTAGAAATATGTAGAGGTTAATTATTGAAATAAAGTGAAAGTAAAGTAGTACATCCTGTTGGTTCTCATTGTACAGATTCATTTCCGGGTTGTTCTGTTTCAAATACTGCCGTGTTATGTGATGTGTTCTCTCAACATTTGGATTTTAATGCCTCTTTTAAATGAAGTAAGTGGAATGGATGGTAAACATCCTTTCCAAACAGACAGAATGACACTATTCTATGCAACTACATTTTGTCATCAATTTGATTTCAATGGACAGTAGGATGAGTAAAGAACAGTACCACTAACTGTTAAATCCAGACAAAATTAATACTTTGTATTTTGACAGGATAAGCCATGACTTTTCTCGACACTAACTACTCTAATTCCCACTAACATTTGGCTGATCCAATACTGGAAACTACTGTCAGTCTTGATGAGCAGATTCTGGTATGTTCTGTTCAAAATTCGGTTCCTACATCATTCAATTATCACCATGTATTTGGTAACCAAGAACAGACTTATAAGGCAGCCAATTAGTTTACATTTTACTGATATTCTTGTAACAAGTTATGAAAGATTATTTTCTCTATTGACATGAAGGGTGTTTCTAGGCATCAACAAGGCAAGCACCTGCTTGGGGTGGCACATTTCCAGGGGCAGCATTAAATGAGTACCCCAGGTGGAAATTTTTTTATTTTACTATTTTCTTTTTTTTTTTTTTTTTTTTCGTTTTATTTTTCAATATTTTGAGTAGCCCCCGAAACATTTGGTGCCAATTTGCAACAAGTATTGGTAAAGAGTAAGACAAAATAATTGGTGAGAGACGGGAGTGTGTTTGCCTGCAGTGGCGGCAAACCTAGAGCTTGTTATAAGTACTTCTGGGGGAACATGTTAAATACTTCAACATGGAAGATCATGTGTTAACAATTGCTAATTTTTAATTTATTATTTGTCACTTTTTGGTTGTTTAGGAATATAATTCCCAAGTAGTGGTGCAGCTCATCGGGGAAAAACAGGCGGAAAAATTAATGTATAAAATAAAATAATTTGATTTTCTGTTCTCAGCAATATTTACGTTACTGAACCAAATGAACCGAAATGCAATAAATGATTATGGTTTTTAAATTCATAATATCACTTCACATTTTGTTGTCACTATTGCAATCCACTTTTCTATACTGTCCATTAATTGTGTTGTAATTTCATCTGTGTTCCGTTTCGTGGAGAAAAATATTTTTGTATAATTTATCAGGAGTTAATTTCTAAATGGTACAGTTTCCAGTATTTGTACTAGTGTATATCAATGCACTAATTGACTATTCTACCTAACAGAGTGCAGTAGCAGTACCACACCATTGCAATTGAAATGTGCAGTGTACAGAATTTGTGAAATGTTGAATGTAATAATGAAATCATGGTTGAGGACCAATGATAAGCAGTATACAACTTTCAGAGTGAAAGTGACATCTTCCTCTCTATATACTGTTCTGAGGAAGTTGGTGAATTAAAATAACTTATTTATGCCACACTGTGTCAAGCTGCAGTTTTTGTGAAACCAAACAAGTAATCTGAGGACATTGTACAAAATTACAGGTAACATTTCACTGTAAAATTTATCTTTTAGTATTGTTTTGAGTAGAATTGCAGTTGTTTTCTCTTTTTAAAATGACCGTTCCTAAACTGCTAAGTGAAAATAGTATAAATGTAGAAATTTGTGCCATTGCGTATGGCACGAATAGTATAACACATGATAACAGAAGACCTAGCTAAGCCACTGTTCCTAGGGACATTGTACTTATGGGAAATAGTGGCTTACATTAAAAATTTTACTTCATGAACTCACCAGGAATGTATGTATTTGTAAGGACAGTTGTTACTCACATTAGGATTATTTCAAATGGCCCAACCACTTTATTTCAGGCATATTGGTAATTACTGAGTTTGGTTTAACAAAAACTCTTCCTTACACTAGATTTATCAGCAATGATTTTCTGGCTGGCTAAATGTATTGACACTTGTTTTCAGACTTGGTGCTCCTGACAACGGACGTTCCGACATTGTTTGGTGTTGCCACAGGGTTGGCCATTTTTACGGCACTCATTTGCTTTGTGCTGAAGCTGTTCAGCAGGGCACGTTACTCTAGACCTCGGCACTATGCTAATGCAAATCTTGCACCCCCAATTCTCTTCTCCAGTGAAACAGGTCAGTGCAGAATTCTGAATCAGCCTGCAGATATGTTTATTAATCTGCTGTGTCATGAATATATTTTGTGTGAAGAGAAAATTGTTTTATTCTGTCTGATATTAATGTTAATGATGAAGAAATTTTTTAGGTTTGGTCCAACCCCAAAAAAACATACTTTCATATTTCAGAAACATAAATCTTATGTATATTGGACCGTGCATCATTGTGATAGTTGAAGAATAAGAGACCAGCTTGATGTCACAATTTCTTAAGTTTTATTTAAATTCTGTGCTCAACATGTTTCGGACATTAATACATCCATCATCAGGAGCCTGCGACTTTTCTATTGTATCGCCACATTGGTCGTGTGTTCTTGTTTCGATGTGTGCTGGAGTTTCGGTGTGGCTGGTTGGGGTGGTATCCATGTGACAGGCTTCAGCCTGCCACACAGATACCACCCCAACCAGCCACACCAAAACTCCAACACACATCGAAACAAGAACACACGACCAATGTGGTGATACAATAGAAAAGTCGCAGGCTCCTGATGATGGATGTATTAATGTCCGAAACATGTTGAGCACAGAATTTAAATAAAACTTAAGAAATTGTGACATCAAGTTGGTCTCTTATTCTTCAACTATTCAGAAATATAATTCATTGATGGCCCATTTTATTTTAATTGATTTTTTTAATTTCTTAAAGCAGCTTGTTGTCTGTTTAAAGAAGATTTTATTAACAAAGCAAAATTTGTCTGTTTACAGAAAATTTTACTGATGTGGTAAAGTTTATACAATACCTAATTCCAACTCAAGTGTTGTGTGACTGAATACAAATCTGTACATTGTAAGAGGCAGCATAGAGGATATGAGGGATAGAATAGTTTTGAGCTCATGGAAAATTTATGTATGGGTACACGTATTCTAAGAGACAGTACGAACCTAGGCTAATGGAATGTGGATATGAATTTGAAGTTGCTCAAAAACCCAGAATTGAAGCTCCACGTGTCCAAATGTGTATCATAGTTGTGAATTTAAGTGCAGTGATCCTTACATTTCATGAAGGAATGCAAAATGAAATTGTTCTACAGCCAGGTATGAATACAATTAACCCTTTGACGCCTAACGACTCCTATAGTGGTCGTACCGCACCACTAACCTCTAAACGTTACATTTTATATATTTATTCAACAAATACAGGTACTGAATATTTTAAACATAGTATAAACTCTCCGTTTTTTTCTCTTCAAAATGCAGTTGTTTCATAATTCTAATGTATTTGGTTCCTGTTTCATTCATATTTTATATACAGGATGTGCTAAAATTTAAAAAAATAATTCCGGCGCCAAAAGGTTAAGAATTGTTCAGTAAACAACTAAACAACAAAATTAATGGTTTAATTATATCTTAATCTGGAAAACTGGAATTAAATCTAATAGGTATAGTATGGCTCTTGTGAAACAATTTAAAACAAATATAGGTTAATAGTTTACTTGTAACTGTTTGATTATTAGAAAATGAAAGTTTTTGTGTCTTGTGTTTGCTTTGTTATGGCTCTTTACATATCTATTCCGATAAGCAGAGAATTTTGTGAAACCACTTGTGATGACAAAACTATCCCACATTTACTTACATATATATCAGACCATGAAAATTTCAAGTTAAAAATGACAGTACAGTCAGACCCATTACATGACCACTCTCTTTCACCACCAGCATTGGTCTTAAATCAGGGGTGGCAGTATTTCTACACTGTTTCTTTTGTTTTTAATGCTTGATATTTGCTTTTCAGTATTTATGTACCTACTTATTTGCAATTTATACTCCTATGAATTTTTGCTTATTTATTCGTATTACTTTACTATAAACTTGCTTGTAGTACAACATGTAGTACGATCATGACGTCTATTATAGTGCTATACATAAGGTAGAGGTTACAAAGGTTCTTTTTAAAAATATATTGTGCCTATCTAAAATGCCATGAGCTTAGTCTGGCCATGTTTGTTTGTAGCTTCTTGAATATGGTTGACAGAACATGAGCCAATATGACTGTCTTGTTCATGTGATCATGAAAGTGTATGTTTAACAAGAAAAATCTGTCAAGAGCACATTGTTTCCAGCTGTCAGTTGTCTACTTACAAATCTGCCAATCTGTCTGTCCATTGTCATTGAACCTTTTGTTGATTTTGCTCATCAGAAAAATGAAATATGTGTTACAGCTGAACTATGGAACTGGCTAATGTGTACTTCGGCAAAGTGGGTAACGTGCAGAATAAGGTGATAAACACACAATTCTAAAATTATGCACAACATCTTAACATGAATCATACCCATCTGGCTGAGACAAACTCAAAAGTTGAGGTTATGTTGTGTTGTGGGAACCTGAGTGCCCCATGCATTCTCAAGTGATAACATTCCACAGTCAATTTCGTTTGTACTGATGCAACAGCAAAACCCTTGTGACATCATCATCATCATCACCACCACCACCACCACCACCACCACCACCACCATCATCACCACCACCACCATCATCACCACCACCACCACCATCATCATCGTCACCACCACCATCATAATCATCGTCAACATCATCATGATCATCATTGTCATCATCTATGTAGTCGTCATCGTCATCATCATCATCATCATTGTCATCATCATTTGCGAATGTTATCCAAAGAGCCTGGTTATGATTTTTGGATGTCATGCTGTGTAGTCTGTTGTATGCATAAAAACATTACATCGAAACGTGTTGCGCATTGGTCACAAGGATGGATGAAAATGCCATTCTCACAGTGCTTGGCTGTTGTTGACAGTAACCAGCCAGTCTTAACGTTAGCTAAATATCGGAGTTAGCCATAACACATACACAAATTACAGTTCCCACATTATTTGCATATTGACACAGATGTTTATATTTACCTATATGACACCAAAGTGTGCTTCAGAATCTAAGTACTGTACATATAATAGGTGTGGTGTGTGCATTTTGTGGGCTTAATGACATGTTTGAGCATACATATAGGCTTACAGATTCTGTGAGTGTACATTTTGAATATGAGGGTAACATATGGAATGGTGTTTTGCTGCAAATATAATTGTAATAATAATGTTTCATAAGGATCTCAATTAAAATTCTTAGCACTAATAAAATTACAGTTGCAAAACATTTGTTTTAAATTTTTTTTATATATTTGTGCTACAAAAATTACCCTGTCTTGGTGAGAGGGTAAAAATAATTTTTTTTTGTTTTGATCTAAGCTCTTAATAAGATTCTTGTTTGCAATTTAAACTCTGACAAATTACACTTCCTTAGATGCTGTTCACTATTTTGTTTTTTGAACTGCTCCTTCTACTCTTATGGACATTCAGCTGAATAGTATAAACACTTAACATGAAAGGACTTTGTTTAAATTGTCATTTAGAGAACAATTTTCAATATAAGCTTGAATTGTACTTCAGGAGTTTCGATGAATCTGGACTATCATTCTACTTGAAAGGGTAGACAAACCCACACATTTCTCTTGTTGAATGTCCCTGTATAACACAATAGTTAAACCAGATTTCTAATACAATTTTTTTATAAAAATTGGACAGTGTGTATAAGATGCCATTTTGGAAATGTACGAATATAAAAATTACCAAAATAAATAGGTCAAACCTTGATTTAACACCATCTTTACTTAGAGCCCATGCAAGTCTGTGAGCAGAACTTCCCTGTCGTACAGTATTTTGATTTACTGCCACCCTCAATACATGGCCACAAATTGCAGTGAAAAGACAGCTGCACTATATTGGAGTTTGACCATTTATAATACTTTCATGTTAAAAAATTACTTTCAAGAAATTTTGTCTGTAGCCTTATATCACTATTTAGGATTGCTCATAAGATATTTCTGAGTTTTTAAAGAAATTCAGTAAGACAAATTACATTATTTGCTATTACTTAATTACTTATTGAAAACTCTATGAACAATTTCAGCGTGCATATTTCTAATATTTGTTCCTCTGTATAAAATATTTTTGTAACACCTTATTACTACCACAGATTTGATAGTTGTTTCCAAATTTAGATGTTGTTGCATGCTGGCCAATTCAGTTTTCTGGAATTACTTTTTTTTCTTGTTTCTTCTTTCCTTCTAGTTACTCCTCTTGTAGTTGTGAAGCACATATTTCCTGGTGTTACTGTGGTATCTGAAAATATTGGCTTAGAAAGGGTTGTGGTACAACTTGATTTATCTGTTAATGAAATAGGAATTTACATGAAATGTTTAATATCAAGGAATGGGTCATGCCATTGCACAGGTAGTTCATCACCACCATGTTATCACGGAGAGTTATCACGGAGACCCAGGTTCACTCTTAAGATAGTCCATATAGAACTTGTGGTGTACAAAGTGACAAGAATTGTCATATAACTTCATATCATTTTACATTTTTTACTGTAGCAACACAGTGACAAACAAGGGAATTTTTGCAGAGTGTTCACAAACATTTCTAATTTACATATGTGTTTAACTGATACCTCCTTCTAAGTTCAAAAGTATATAATAAGTGTAGAGAAGAAAAGCAACTAGATGCTACTGAATGCTTTATTGCACTTACAATCTGCTCAACATGTTTCGGGCACTTATATGCCCATCATCAGGCGCTCGAGACTACACTTGTGTTAGTGCCTCATATGGTGTTTAATGCCTTGATTGCTGGTGGTCACTTGTTAGGAGCAGAGCAGCAGGCTATGCATCCGGGATGAGGGAGATTGTGTGACACACAATCTCCCTCATCCCGGACACATAGTCTGCTGCTCTGTTCGTAATAGCCAACCACCAGCAACCAAGACATTAAACACCATATGTGGCAATAACACAAGTATAGTCTTGAGCTCCTGATGATGGGCATATAAGTGCCCAAAACATGTTGAGCAGATTATAAATGGAATAAAGCATTCAGTAGCATCTAGTTGGTTTTCTTCTCTAAGCTTATACTATGATGCACGGACAAACATACATCAAATATCTAATAAGTGTTGTGATTTACCTATGTGCTGTGTCTATAGTGTAGAATAACTGTATATTTGTTTGTTTGCTTTACATGTCTCCCTGTACCTCCTTATCTATAGAGTTTCAGAATCTGTGTAAGTGTTATTCTTTTGATAATATTGACTACTTCAGTCTTTCTATAATTTAATTTAAGCAAAACTTTGATAAATAATCTGTGTTAGCAAATTGTTGACTGAGAATATTAAATTGTTATTTAGTTTGTACAGTTTTCTTTCTCTCTTCCGACTTGTTAGATGTATGTTGGGAATGTCCTGTTGCTATTCTTTTATCAATAGTTCTTTCAGATAATTTATTTATGATTCATAACACACACATATGCATGTATATAAATGCATGCATAATGACATCTGATTTAATTTACGTCCCAATCTTGTAAAAGAAGAAAGTAATTACTGCACTGATAGTGTGTGAGTAAAACTTGTGAAATATGCAGTTCTTGCAGCAGGACAGCTGAAGATTCACTTCTGGGGTGTTATGCCTTGTTGACTGCTAAAGAGTTACAGACAATCAAAAGATCAAATTGCCTTCATCTTGAGGGTCAAGCAGACAAAGAAGTCCACTTCTTGGAGTATATGAACCCGAAAAGGAAGGGGCTTACCATTCTTTGGGTTGTCAGTAACTGCTAACTGGTTGACATGCAGGTTCCCAGATGACTTTAATCTTCAGTGAGAAACTTTATCCTTGGTCTTCTGTAATTATTAGCACTCTCATTTCAGTACATGTATGGAAAAAGGTGACAAGGGTGACACACTTTATAAGTAGCCATGTCTACCATTGGTTTTTCTTTGGTCAATTATTTATTGTTGTTGTTGTTGTTGTTGTTGTTGTTGTTGTTGTTAATCTTTAATAAATACAGGCATGGAATGGATTCTTGTGGCTCATGATAGGTACAAGTGGATGGATCTTTGGATCTTGTAAACATGGTAATGAACTTTTGGCTTCCATAAAATGTGAGGAATGTCTTGATTAGCTGAGAATGTATTATTTTCTCAGGGATTGTTCTACATGAATTTAAGTAGATAGTTATTATTACTGGGGCATTTCTTGACAGGTTTTATTGCAGTCTTGTTTTTGGGGTATTCATAAGAAAGTAAATTAAAGTCACATGAACTATGGTTAGTCCAGAGCTACAAAGTTACTTGAACACTTAGCGTTAACTTCTGTATTTGTTACTTAACAAACACAACAAATGATTCAGACAAAAATAAGTATAATAAATATGTATACTGTTTACATTGTTCTCATAAAACAAGCCATTTTACACTTGTTGAAAAAATAGGTTTGTACATAACACTGCAAAAAATAACAGATCCTCACAAAAGCAGAATTTACAAAATAGTTTATGATGTCTTCTTGACAGTATTTAAGCAAACGGTGGTTGCAAGGCAGAAAGAAAATTTGGTTTAACACTGACTCAAATCTCCTGTTTAGCTAACCAATATTAGCCAGTCAGATAACTTTAAAAGGCTTCAGAAAAAAGCATAATGACAAATTATGTAGATTATGCATGTCTGGGGGATAAAAATCATTCAGTTTTTACATGTATTGGGCAAATGAAGAAATATGATTCAAATTATGAGCATTTATGACTTAGGAAGAAAAGTAATCCAGGTCATGCATATATTGGGGATATGAAGGGCAGTTCTTTGACATGTTTGCAAGGAAGAGCTGCAAAAATGCATTTACTGTATTTATTTACCATGTGTATCTGTCTACTGCAATTAAAGGAAACTATTGCATTCATTTGTTAATTTTATTCCCCAAAGAAAGAACAGTTGCATGTGTTAGAGGGTATGATGTGCATTTTTCAATTACATTTTTTTAAACATCATATGTGCAAAACTGTTGTGACAATCAACTATTGCCAACACAATACTGTTTTCTAAATAGCCTAGACTACTTTTCCATTTATAAAAATAACCATCATTTCATGTCAACACTGTAATATCTTACAAGAACAAACTCATAAAGTGGTTCTGAAAAACTTTGTTGTTGAAAATTTGTATGTCAGTGTTACATGCATGCCAATGGTTGGAAGTTTTACTCTTACCAGGAGAACATGTCCTAGGAGGATGCCCATCAAAATGTATCTGTGTGATTCTGATAATAACTATAACTGATTCATGCTCGTATGGACATTCTTACTCCCTATTCTTCCTAAATAGAAACTTTGAAATCACAGGTTCAATAAATAAATAAGTTATGTCCATCTTTGTCATCTTGTTTACATGCTGACTTTAGTCTTCCCAACTTTATTGCTCACCTAATTAACTGAGTACTGCAAGACAGTAAAATAGCTAGCGTAACCCCATAATGCTTGGTAAACTGCAGTTTAATGAAAATTCGGCCCACAACAATATCATCTGACTGTTGTGAGGTCTTGCTGCCTTTTAGGGATTCCTTTGGCAGTCCATGCAGGACGTCCATCCTCCCGGGCCTCCAGTCAGCGTAGTGTTGGGACGATAGCATCAGGGTTCTCTCGGCGTCCAAGTAGCGGGGACAGTCGAGGAGTGTTAGTCTCTGCATCACGAGCAGGTGCGGCACGTGCCGCCGCCATCTTGCTAATCTCGTGCCATCTCACAACTACCATGGCCACAGCGGCCTCTGAGCAAACTAGCACTGACAACAACAGTCAGCCAGACCAAGAGCAGGAACAGCAACAGCGTACTGGTAAACTTCCTCCAACCGTTGATGCGTTCCCCCATGTTGGACAGTGTTGGTGGCATTACAGAATCGGGCCAACGAGAGAGTTGTTGCTTAAAAACGCACCATTTCTTTTGGCCTCTAATATTAATGTGCCTGAATTTAACATTTTCAAATAATTCAGAATGTAGTTAAAGGAAAGGAATAGGCTCACTATCGGTGAATTCTCAGCAAGCTAAAGATAAACACAAACGATAATTAGAAGAATGAAAGTCCTAGAAATTTTGATAAGTTTGCGTTCTGTGTTGTCCTCTTTCAACAGTTTTGTAATAATAACAATAATAATAAAAATATAATTCAAACATTTCTCACTGTACTTAATACATGTGTAAACACTGTGTAATTTCAGGCATACATCAGTAGCTGAAGCATGATTCTTTCTTAATGATCATTTTCCCTTGAATTTTAAACCAATAACAGCATGTGTAATTTTGTTTGTGAAACAGATGCAGAGGAAATCCTTCCTGAACATTCATTAAATATAACAAATATTACCAAAGATATGTTTGTTTGTCCCTTGATACCTAGTTGGACTTTGAGGTAGATGGCTCAAGCTGTAAAGCTTATGACTTGATTTCATAGGTGGCCAGTTCAAACCTTGGCCAGGACACACACTATTGTGAGTGTGGATTTTCATGGTCTTCCTCAGTCTGCCCAGACAAGTGTCTAAATGTTAGGCCGTGGACAGAATGGTAGTAGGAATTCATCAAAATTAATTGGATCTTAATTTCTTTATTTATGTGGTATGGTTTGTTAGTGTTCTTTCCAAATGTGTGCCCCTTTGCCACATTTTCAAATCATTTATTATCATCTTTGTATTGTGACTTTGTCCTGCATTCTGTTGACAAGACATGAATGTGTACTTTGTTTTCTAAGCAATTACTTTTAGACTGTTTGTGTTACAAGAAACTAAGAAAGGTTCTAAGGTTCTGTGTTTATGTTTGTAATACGTAGAAGGGGCAGTCAAAAAGTAATCTCACCTGCCCTTTATTCCATGCTACTGACAAGCCTGGTGCCATTCCATTGATTTTTGTTGGGATTTAGGTTCAGAATGATGGATCCCCGTTTCCTTCACTGAGACACATTGCAAAAGGAAGCCCACATCATTTCCCGAGTCATGTTGGTGCAAAGTTCAGAGATGATTGCTTTTTATTTCTGTGTGCATCGGTCAGCATTTGTGGCACCAAATGAGCGCAGGTTTTGGAACATCCAAGGTCTTCAGTACTTATCATTACAATGCCTTGACAAAGGGATAGGGTAGAACATAATTTATCTCTTATGCAATGGCTGTATCAGTGTGGCAGGTGCTGTAAGGCATGACTGCTGTGCAAGTGCAACCACTTCTCCAGTTGCAGCTCCTACAATTTTAGCTTCTTTAGCCTGTATTACCCATCGTCAAAGTCTACTTAGTTACACAGCAGCTTCACCATACAACCAGAGCAAATGTCCATTACTACTGCGTGTTGGCTTCTCACCTTCAACAACAAAAATTCTATCACTCTTAATTGTTGCAACCACATGTCATTCTCTACTATTTTAGAATAAACTGTTGTGCTCTCATCTGTCAAGCAAAAAAGCTGTGACTAATGGAATATGATAGTGAGTATTGAAGGATTTCACTAACATGGAAGTTATTCCCATGAAAAAAATTATATATATATATAAAGCGGGTTTTTTACAGCTGTCACCGTTTTCCGCATCCTGCATTCCATAATTTTCTATTTTCCCAATCTCCACTATGCAGATCTCTCCATTCCATCTCTGTTTGTATAT